>Ga0209121_10000699_pt1 | contig 35415 bp, 15 predicted proteins | sample Cruoilmetagenom3_FD_187292 | JGI IMG/M metagenome (GOLD analysis project Ga0209121, IMG submission 187292) | Oil polluted marine microbial communities from Coal Oil Point, Santa Barbara, California, USA - Sample 3 (SPAdes) (version 2) | ecosystem: Environmental > Aquatic > Marine > Oil seeps ... | reverse complement strand
TAGAAATTCAAATATGACTACTCCTCTCTTATCAATGTAAAAGGAATAGATTTATCTATTACTCTTAATTCGAAAACTATTTAACATATCGCTTATTTAAATAATCACCCTCACCTTAATCCTCTCCCATCAAGGGCGAGGAAGAAATATTGGGAAATATATACCATATAGTAACTTTCCCTCCACGGGCGGGAGGGAATAAAAGGGAGGGGGTAATATTTAAATAGAGAGGAAAGGATTAAATCATTTCCTCTCTCCTTAAACTGGTTAATATGTCTATACCTATTTACAAGTAATTTATATTATCTCTTGACAAAATATAAGAATATGTTATATTTATAATGAAAGGAGTGTATATGTATAACAATATAGGATTATTAATAAAGAAAGAGCGTGAGAATGCGGGATTAAGCCAAAAGGAATTAGCAATAAAATCAGGATATAATAGCTATCAGACATTATTAAAGATAGAGAAAGGAGATAGAAACATTACAATAAGTGACTTATATAAAATATCAAATGCACTAAACCTTAACATAGATTATTTTATGGAATATGATAAAAAGAAAGAAGAACCTGTTTTATGGCGTGAATGCAAAAATAGGAATAAAAGTAAAATATACGAAAATAGATTTAAATCATATATCGAAAATTACAGGCATTTAAGTGATTTCCTTGGAATGAATTATAAACAATTTGTTCCATTTTCTGTAGAAGAATTAAAGAAAGAGTATTTTATTAATAGAAGAGAAAATAAATATAGATTTGCATCGGAATTAGCTAAAAATATTAAAGAAAGATTTAAATTAGGTTATTACCCTGCAAATAGTTTAATAAGAGAAATTATTAATAGAGGTATTCTTATATTTTTATTTGATATGGAGAATAATGGATCTGCAGCATCATTTGTAAATGACTCTGGAGCAGCGATATTATTGAATAGGAAAAATGTTCCATGGAGAAGGCACTTTGATATAGCTCATGAATTGTACCATATTCTCACATGGTATTATTATGACTTTAAAAGCAAGAATTATAACTTATCCGATAATGATATTGAGGAAAAGGTTGCAAATGCCTTTGCTGCTGAACTATTAATGCCTGAGGATACAGTAAAAAATGAAATTGATACATTACATTCTCAGAATGAAATCGATTCCTTTTTCGTATTGCAAACTTCTATAAAATTTCAAGTATCTTTAGAAGCATTTGCAACAAGATTGGAGTTTTTAGGATATATAAATAAGGAGAAAAAGAGCAATCTGATTGATGAAAATATTAAAAAGATATTTTGGAACCAATATAATTTAGAAAATTCACAAGAGGAAGAGTTGCAAGATGAGGATGAATTTCCATTTTCTTACTTAATGCTTGTATATTCCGCTTATAGAAAGGCGAAATTAACTAAAATGAAATTTGCTAAATATTTAAATAAGAATATTGGTGAAATTGATTATTATCTAAAACAGAGAGGATTATATTGAGAAGAAAAGAGCATCTTAATGTTGGATTTCTAACAGGAATGATTTATTCAGTAGCTTATTTATTAAATCAACCTAAAGAAAAAAATGGATTTGATTGGATAGATTTTAGAAACATACTAATTATTACAGGAGGTTCTACATTCGGATCATTATTACCAGATATGATTGAGCCTGCAACAAATCCAAATCACAGAAGTATTTTCCATAGTGTTCTATTTGGTTCTATACTTACTGGAAATTTAATACATAACAGAAATGCTAAACCTGATGATATATTAAAAATGGTAATAAACAGTATATCCGCAGGTTACTTATCTCATCTTGTAATAGATTCAACAACACCAAGGGGTCTTCCTATTGTCAAATAAATTTAACTTGGTCATTTTTGATGCAGATGTTATTATATATCTTGCTCGAATCAATAAATTGAAATCTCTCTTTAAAAATTGTAAGGTTTATTTAACTGAAATAGTATATAGTGAGATAAAATTCTATAATGACATAGAAACAGGAGAGAAAAAATATATTTGTTTAGAATCATATATAGAATCAAAATCACTTATAATTATTAAATCAATGAAGCTAACTAAATTTTATAAATCTGATATTTTGAAAAAACTTATTGAAATAGAGAAAAATGGTGTTGAAGTTGATAATGGTGAACTTGAAGCGATTGTATTCATTTTCAATAATAGAAAATACAAATTATGTACAGGAGATTCAGGTGCATTAAAATTTTTAGCATACTTGTATTTACAAGAAAATGCTATCTCTCTTGAAACAATTATAGGGAAAGTTAAAGGTATTAGTAAGGAATATACAAATGAGTTTATGAAAAACAATTTGAATGAGGGGAATAAATTAATGATTCAAGATTTCTAAGAGAATGAAATGAATGAATTTAATCTATTCGCAAAATATCTAAAATCACTTAATAACCGATATATCCTTATTTTACGATAAATTCGACACTATCGAATAAATTATTATCGTCTTCCGAAATTGCTTTTAATTTATAACTGCCTGGCTTTACCTGCCATAAAAAACTATGTTCTTTGGAAGTCGTTTGTAATTGAATCCCATTCAAAATCCATTCTATCTTCCCCTCCATATTAGATCTCTTTAATTCAAATTTTATTGATTGAAATTCCGGTGAAAGGTTAGAAAGTCTATAATATGTAACTCCGTCTTTAGGGTTAGAGATACTAAATTCCTGCTCTTGACAATATTCATCAGGTGATGTTTTTATCCCGAGATTTTTTCCCCATTTGCGATATTTTTCAGGTAAAACAGTAAATATTTCCCCTTTATAGTTTATATGCATATTGCAAATATCTTTTTCATAGTCTGCCAAATCTCTCTCGGGAATAATTTCTTCAATAATCGATGAACAGTTTCTATTCGGTTTTTTTCCGGATAAAGCACAAATTGACACTTTAACAATGTCATCAGGTATAGGATATTTCCCTGGACACTCCCTTTTGTTATAAAGCATCATCATAATATTGGCAAATATAGGACCTGCACCTGATACACCTGATACATTTTGCATAGAGGAATGATTAAAATTTCCCACCCAGACTCCTAATGTAAAATCTTTTGTAAAACCCATAGTCCAGTTGTCGCAGAAATGGAAGGATGTACCTGTTTTTACAGCACACAAAAATGGGAAATTCAATACTGATGTGAATCCATATTCTGATGTTCTCGCAAATTTATCACTTAGAATATTTGCAATCAAATAGTTCATCTGATATGTAGAAATCGTCTTTCTCTCAATGGCTTCGTTCTGTTTTTCTCCATTGATTACCAATATCTCTTTTATTGGAATGAAATGACCCATCCTTGCAAGACACATATATGCTCTTGTCAATTCATATAGGTTTACCTCTCCCCCTCCGAGAATCAATCCAATACCATAATAGTCCGCATCTTTATTCAATGAATAAAACTCATATTCTCTAAGTCGGCTTAAAAATCTATCTATACCAATTTTTGCCAGAACTCTTACAGCAGGTATATTGAGGGAATTGGCAAGGGCTTCTCGAAGTCTCGTGGGTCCATGAAATTTTTCCGAGTAATTCTTCGGACTATATAAACCTTTTGGCATTCGATAGTAAGTAGGGATATCTGAAATTATAGTTGCCGGATTGAATCCTTCCTCCATCGCCATTAAATATAAAAATGGTTTTAGTGTTGAACCAGGTTGTCTTGCAGATCTCACACCATCATTTTCTCCCTCATTATCTTTATTGAAATAATCTGCCGAACCTACATAAGCCAACACTTCCCCTGTATGATTATCCAATAATATAGCTGCTGCATTTGTGACATTAAATCTCTTTAGTTTAAATATTACTTTGTTAATCTGTTCTTGCACCATTTTTTGTAATTCACAATCGATGGTTGTTTTTACATCCTGAGCATTACCCTGTATATTACACATCAGATGAAAGGCGAAGTGTGGAGCAAGAAAAGATGAAATTTGAGGTTTAAGTAATACATTTTCCTTTAAAACACCTTTAATTCGTTCTTTTGGTATCAATCCCTGTTTATAAATCTTCTCTAATACATATTTCTGTCGTACTTTTATCTCTTTTAAGTTATGATATGGATTGAGTTTATTCGGAGAATTCGGAATGGATGCCAAAAATGTTGCCTGTGCCAGGGTTAAGTCTGAGGATGGTATACCGAAATAAGCCCTGGCGCCTCCCTCTACGCCATAAAGATTGCCTCCCATAGGAAGTCTGTTGATATATTCCTCTAAAATTGCTTCTTTATCCATTCCTGCTTCCAATCTATAAGCAAGATATGCTTCCTTGATTTTTTTTATCATCGTTCTCTTACCAGGATTAATCATCCTTGCCAGTTGAAGTGTTATTGTAGAAGCACCCGAAACAATCCTTTTCGATTTTATATTCTGATAAATAGCTCTACATATAGCTCTGTAATCGATTCCTTTATGTTTATAAAAATTTCTATCTTCGGACACTATTATTGCTTGTAGAAAATACGGAGAAACCTTATCGATACTCACATAAACAGAACTCTTGGAATTCTGTGAAAGTACTTCCTGAAGGAGGTTTCCATGCCTATCATAGAACTTCACGGAATCGAAGTGCTTTCTATTTATATCCTTTTTCTTGATAGGAAATAGATAAGGTGTAAAACGGAAACTTAATCCAAATATAAATAATACACATACAAAAATTATCGATATATTCGATTTATGAAAACTATAAAATGTCAGAAAAGTATTCCATTCTCGTTTTATTTTATCTATTCCCCATTTTGTATTCATTTATCCTCTTTCCGTATGTCTATATATTCGGTAATCCGATTTTCATATCATTCTAATACGGATATAAATCCTTCACTACTTCTTCCAAATTGTTCGGGTTCATACATAAGAGATATTCTTGCGCCTGGCCAGAAAAATAAACCTGAAGAAGTTGCTCGTAATAAGTATCTATATTTATAAATACCGGGTGTAATAAAATGCACATAAAGTCCGACTCTATCATCCCTTAATTCCGTATGATCTATGGGGTTACGACTGGATCCTCTACTTACACTTTCGGAAGTACCTGCTTTATATCTCGTAGATGTAGTCTTCAAAGAAGCATCTATTGCCTCTAATCCAGCAGGTATTGGGTCATCGATAATTAAATGATATCCTGTTTGATGAACCAAAAATTCTAATTCTACCTCTATAATATCTCCTGCATCTATTTTTACCTGTTTCGGTGTATTTTTTCCATATTCCACTATAACCTTTTCTGTATCCTTGTTTCTAACCGTTCGTTTAATCGAAAAACCCTCTGTTCGTGACGGTTGAGGCCCCTTTAATCGGTATGAATATGAAAGAGTATAATATAATCGTCCGCTACCTTTTTTAGATATTATTATATCATTTAAACCTTTGGGTAATTTTGATATAGGTATAAATTTCTCTTGAGGTTTATATGTGTAACCTTTAAATAAATGTTTGACTACCTCTTCTCCGGCAATGAATATCGTACTTGTATATTTAGGTGGATTAGCTTCTCTTTTTATAGAAATATCCACCAATCCATCTATTGCCTTAGCATTTTCATATGTATTTCTCCATCTTCCGTTTTTTCTTGCATTTAAAATATATCTCGCCATTTTTGCTATATATTCACTCTCGGGATCCATTTCCAGGAATAATTTAATACCTTCAGCTGTTGTTATTATAGGTGAGTACATAAACAACCATGAGCGAGGAAGTTCTCTTGGCGATTCAAAATGAGCTGTTTGGGCTGTTATGAACATACCATTTTTTATTTCATCCAATAATATATATGCCTCTTTTTTCCAATTTTCCGATTTAAACAGGAGAAATGTGAGATTTATCTGTGCTCCATAACTTAATTCGTTTCTATGATTGAAATATTCCTCAAAGTAGGTTTCATCTTTATGCCCTAAATGATGCATCCCCATAAGAATATTAATCCTGTATTCTGCAAGACCTTGCCATGTGCTGAATCTATAACAGGGATTTCTTAATGTATGATCAAGAAAACTCAATAATTCACTCACATTCTCTTCAGGAACTTTATATCCAAGATCTCTACCTCTTTTTATAAGGTATGCAACATAAGGAGAGAGAAAACAATCCGATCTATTACTCGTAGGCCAGAATTTGAATCCACCGTCAGTGTTTTGCATAAGGATTATTTTTCTTATATTTGCCTCTATCACTTTATCTACCGGTTTAAATGCCTGTAAGGAGAAACCATATTTTTCTGACAAGAATTTTAACTGAATAAGAGCCAACAATCTACTTAAGGTTTGTTCAAGGCAACCATAAGGATAATCCACCAGATACTTTGCCCCTTCACCAATATTAGTCAATGCCGTACTGGAAAGGAGTATATTTAATCCCCCTACATCCTTTCTGATTCCATCTCCGATTTTAATCTGCTGTTTGGATTTATCTTTTGTCTCTCCTACGGAAACAACAGTTTCCGTTGCTAATATGCCCCGTACTGTAAAAGGTATTTGTAATGCATCCGATTCCTCTATTGCTTTATTATTATATGTGCCACTAAAATAAGCTGTAAATTTAAGTTTTGATTCACCAATGCCCTTTGCTTTAAATGGAAAGAGTACGGTCTTTGACTCACCTGCTTTTATATGCACTCCTTTCTTTTCCATTTCATTATCCTTGAAGATAAGAGAATTACCTATTATTTTTGCTTTTATATTCAATAACCCGTCGGCTTTGGTAAGATTTGTTACAGCTACACCGGATAGGAATTCATCCCCAATCCTTGCAAATCTTGGAAAAACAGGTCGAAGTATAAATGGTTGAGATACTACTACTTTTTTATCTGCATAGCCAAATAGATTCTCCTTTCCTATTGCTACTACCATAATCTTCCAGGTTGTAAGATTATCAGGCATTTTAAACTTGAAATGGGCTTTTCCGTTTTTATCAGTAATCAAATTCGGATTATAATATGCTAATTTTAGAAATTTACTTCTCATCCTCGGACCAACAATTTCTTGCATTAATCCTCCACCATAACCTGAACCTTTCTGTAGTATATCTCCCTTTGTTATAATAAATGGACGATTATCGTTTATCCTGGCTGACAACCCTCTATGTCTGTATACAATATTCACTAAATCAGGTGGTTTATACCCGGTTAATGATAACACAGCTTCATCGACAATTATTACGGTTAATTCACTTTTATACATCTTTTTATCTGTGCGTGAAACCTGTACATATACATCTAACTCCTCGGATGGTCTTAGTTTATCCTGTGATGGTTTAATTTTTACATTAAGGTATTTATCGGAAATAGAAACACTAAAACCGGTAAACCCAATCTTTTCAATATGTTTTCCCTCTTCCTCCTCTACAGGAACAATGGGCTTTCCCAATCGATATAAAACAGCTCCTACATAAGCATTCGGTAACATATCCTCTGTTATTTGAAAACGATAAGTGTATCCGCTACCTTTGATTTTTTTTGTATCTTTTAATAATATTTTTTCACGGCATACGGTAAGGAGAAGTTCTGCTTCCGGAAACGGTGATTTTACAAACACTATAGCCTCATCTCCTACCTTATACTCCTTTTTATCCATAATAATTTCAAGCTTATCTTCTCCAACCCCCTCCCACGGGACATAATCTTCTCCTGCAACCCAGAGTGATGTAGCAACAGCTGTCCTGCTATCCGGCTTTTTTTTCAATTCTGCCATAACAATAAATGATCCTGTTTCTTTAGGTGTCAATTTTACATCTATCGGTTTTTTACTACTAATCACCTCTTTTGTTTCTACTGTTTTCTTAATTTCAGAACGCTCGATTTTGAACTTTCCATCGGATGTTTTTGTTTTTACCGAGTGGTATTCTCTTCTTATCAATTTAATCACGATAGGAATATCAGTTAAAGCTTCCCCTTCCGGTGAACTAACTATTACAGAAACATTTATACTATTATTCTTTGCTACAATCCAATCGGAAAGTTTTATCCCGATAAGACGATTGTCTGGAAGTAGTATGAAATCCCTGCTGCAAGAAGATGTTTGTCTTGAGACATCTTCCACTTCAACATCACAATGGTATGTCATTGGATAAGGAACATCATCGGATCGTAATTTTATGGATTTTGATGCCTTACCATCCTTATTGAGATTAAAAGTCTTCATTAAGTATCTACTACTTAAAGAGACTTTACTCCTCTTAATATATTCGGGAACACCAAAAGAGAATCCTGCCCAACCCTTTGGTCTGAAATATCTGCGTCTGCGTGTAATATTGAGAGAAGATTTTACGCCTGACATAGGTGCTCCAAAATAGTACTTCCCCTCCCACGAAATCAGAACAGGTTCTTTTTGTAAAACAATTTCTTTATCTATATCCATATTCACAATAAATTCCGGGACTCTGAACTCAGCCAATCTAAACCTACCGTAAAATTTCAAACCTTGATGGGGAGTCACGGCAACCACTCGATAAAATCCTAATGTTTGTCCCTTTTTAGTCGGTATATCCAGATTAAACGATCCGAACTCATTCACTTTTACTTCGCCAATATATTTTTCCGCTCCCTTCGGATCATAAACCTTTATCTCATATTTCAATCCCTCACCGGTAAATAACTTTCCATAAAGGAGAAATCGAGATACACCCTTTATTTTTACTGTATCGCCCGGACGGTATAGATACTGATCCGTAAATATAGTTCCTCGTGAAATTGGACGCTCCGCTTCCCAATCTATAGGGATACCAAAACTCCATATAGCAGGATTACCATTAGATTGTGTTTGAATAAATGTCCAATCATTACCTTTTTCCACTATAATAAGTAATCTTGGAGGTTCGGCAAATCCAAATCGTTCCTGATCATATAGAATATCATCCGGATCCGCCTCGGGGGGGTAAAATTCATTTAGTACTTTATTCCTGATTCTTCTTTTAGTACATTTAACTATATCTTTACCCGATAACATTAATAAACCATCCGAGTCGGTTATACCCTCAAAACAGGGGGTGATTTCTTTTATATATGTATTTGTAATCAAATCCCAAATCTTTGCTAATCTTGGTAAATCATCTTCACGATAAATTTTTACATTAGCTGATGATATAGGTAATCCATCAGTGAGTTGATTCAATTTTACAATCCCGCCTGTAGGTAAAAACTGTGTGTAGATACCAATATTTGTCCTTAAGATAATACCATTAAATGTTATCGGATTACTGTAACACGGAACAATAGGGGAATGAAAAGTATATACAACAACCCCATATTTCCCAGATCTAAGATAAGGTTTCAGATCGAAATATCTCTTCCCAACGCTAATTTCACTTAATTTAATATTGGCTTTTTTCTCCTTGATCTTTATCTTTGAGATGAGTTTATTTATCGTATAATAATAACCTAAATATTCTCTTACCAATATATCCTTGGGGGTTAAATGCATTATTTTATAGAAAACAGTATTTATATTGATTGTTTTTACCCCAAGCACAGGCTTGATATTAGGTGTAATAATTTGATACCCGCTTGGTCCCCACATTTTAGGCGTGAGTTCTCCTGTTGTAAATGTAATATCTTGTGGATTCTCTAACTCTTGACCATAAATGTCCTTTAATCCTTCCTTTATAGCAACAGTATATGTCGTTTTGGGTTCAAGTAAAAAATCATTTATTCCGATTGCATAATCACAGCAACTATATTGATTAAAAGGCAATTTCTCCGGTTTAGGTTCAATGGAGACTAATTTATTGAAATCCTTCCAGTTTGGATTGTTTGTAAATGCAATGTATGGTTTTGTTGTTAGTTTATATCCGCAATTTCCGCAAAATCCTACTTTTAGAAATCGGAATGCAGGATATGTTCTAAACGATGATGAAAATTCTTTTATAGTAGGTCTGTTCCCTCTTTTTGTCATTACACCTGATTTCACTTTTACTTTATATTGCATATCCCTCTTTAATTCTTGTATAGGATTTAGGATATAGTCATATCTAATGCGATACATACCAATATCCTCTTTGTTTTTGGGATTTTTCTTGCTTTCTGAAAATTTGTATTTTATATGTTTACCGGATTTCATTTCTACAAATTCTATACTACTTTTTAGCGATCTGATATTTAGAGCAATACTGCTGTATATATGTATTGCCTGATTGAGTTTAATATGATGAGAATTCCGATAGGGATATATTCTGATTTTAGGTAGTGGTGTTTTAAAATGCCATATATGGTCTTCTTTAAGTTTGTTTCCCTCTATGTCTCTTAATCCTTTCTTAACTGTTACAGTATACTCGGTAGCCATAGGAAGACTATGTTCGGGTTCGAATACAATAGTATTTGTTCCTAAAATTCTAAAATTCCCTTTTACACTTGGAAAAATAACAAAATGTTTAAGGATTCTTTCCCTTTCTTTATCACTTAGCGTCGTTAGAGGTATGAGTGATGTGCGAAAATCTACTTTGATCTGTATCTGCCCTTTTACATCACCTTTGGGACCATAAGATGCAATCTCTAAGCTACTAACTTGTTCGTTTGTTTCCTTTGATTTGATTAATTTTTCAATCTTCTCATTTTTTGATTTACATGAAATAACAATCAAAATCGACATTAAAGCAATTGCAGTTATAGATACTAAATATTTTTTCATATTACCCTCTTTTTTATAATATTCTAAATCTAACTATTACATATACAAAGAACTAAATGAAAAGTTCTAATCTAAATTGTATTTTACCATCTTAACAATTTCCGGTTCTTTAATTTATACCATTAGCATTAATAAATGTCAACATTTTTCAATATACCAAAAATAGTGCAATAAGAAACTATGGTTTTAATACTTATACTTGACAAGAATCAAATTTTATATTAGTATTTATTACACTTATAATAAGTGGAACAAATACTAATAAAGGAATATTATGATTAATAAAAATGTTATTAATAAAGCCCTTAATCTTTTGGGAAATTTACTGAAAGAAAAACATCAACAAATTTCTATTGTTATATGTGGAGGAGCAGCTTTAATACTAAGCAATTTAACTTCAAAAAATGTAACAAAAGATATTGATATTTTAGGTATAATTGAAAACAAAGAATCAATTAAAACGGAAATTAAATATGCCAAACCCTTACCGAAGTTTCTTAAGGAAATAATAAAAGATATTGCCGAAGTTATGGAATTACCCGAAATCTGGTTGAATTCAGGACCATCAGATTTAGTTAAATTGGATCTCCCAGAAGGGCTTATTGAAAGATTATCAAAAAAAGAATATGGTGATAATTTAAATGTTTATATAATACATAGAATTGATCAAATTCATTTTAAATTATATGCTGCTGTGGACACAGGTCCGGGAAGGCATTATGATGATTTAATGGAATTGAATCCAAGCGAAGAAGAGATAATAATAGCCACAAGATGGGTGATTACCCAGGATCCGTCGGAAGGATTTAGAGAAATTTTAGTAGATATGCTGGAGAAGATGGGCTATGGAAAAGCCATTAATAAAATTTAGAGAAAGTATTCTTAATAATATTATTGAATTATTATGGAGTCAATGGAATAGTATTGGATTGCCTGGAACAATGAAATCACAGAATAATTTTAATGTTGATCCTGAAGCAATGATTGCATTCTCACTAAATATTTGCAGATTTGAACCACGGTTATTTGATGAAATTATCAATTGGATGGATAATAATGGCTCATTAATAAATATTCAGCGTTTGAGAAATATTATTAATAAGGAAAATTTCAAAAGCATAGAAATAATTCAACCAATAGCAAGAATATTGACACAAAGGAAAAAGAACAATAAATGGAAGAATCTTTTCGGTGAATCTAATACTGAAAATAATAAGTTAAAATCTGTGTTCCGAAAAATTTCGGGAGAGGATTATCCGAAATTTGGGAAAATGGATTCCACTTTTGAAAAATATGGTTATTATAGGGGAGAAATTAATTATAGAAATTTATCTGTAGGTATCCCGATAAAAAATTGGGAAGCATTAATATTCAAGATAAGAATGTTATTTGGTGTAAATGCCAGAGCAGAAATCATTAATTATTTTATGGTTGGAGATGAATCGCACCCAACTGAATTAGCAAATGAAATATATTTTCATCAAAAAACAGTGCAGGATGCATTGGTAGATATGTATAAGTCAGGATTGATTTTGATGAATAAATATGGACGCGAAAAGAAATATTATATTGATAAACACCATTGGTATAACTTTTTTAATTATAATAATCAGCAAGAATATTGGATTAATTGGGTAAAAATATATAAAGCAATAGAAATTTTAATAGAATTTCTTTATAGTTATGATATATCTGAAGATAAACACATAGTATCTGAATTTCACATAAGAAAGATAATGAAGGAATTTAATGAATATATAGGTGTTTCTAATTTGAAAGTTTCTATTCCTGATTATAATAAAACGAATTACAGTCCTATTGATTATTTAATCAAGCAAAGTAATAATGTGTATTTAAAATTGATCGGTATATATGAATAAAAAATCTTCAATCAAAGCGTTTATACTCAATTTCCTCTTTCCCGGTATTGGTTTCGTATACATTAATGCAAATATTATTATTACAATCACAGGAATATTACTTTTTTTGGTTACTATTTTAGAACCTTTCTCTCTATATATGTTTCAAAAAGGTAATACGAGTATAGTCCTTTTCGACATTGAAACATATAAAATCAATATTGTAGTTTGGTTGATTCAGCGATTATTGTTTGGATTATTTGGTTACGGATTAGCTGTATTTTCAAATAATAGGTCTAAGAATAGTCAGGATGAAATATTTTGCTGGTATTGTGGAACAATAAATAAACAAACTGCCAGTTTTTGTTTGAATTGTGGTAAGAAATTAGCGATTATTGATTCTAAAGACATTGAAACTTATGATTAAGTGTAATAAATGTGGGGCTAAGTTGCCAAACAATGCTAAATTCTGTACAGAATGCGGTTCTGCTGTAGAAATAAAGAGGATAAAGATAAAAATAGCAATATTTATATTCTTTATTATTGTTATATTAATTGCAACGGCTTTATTTTTTGTTAACAGAAGGATTGCTCCCGAAAGGTCCAAGCAACATATGTATTTTAAAGAGATAGATGCTGCTATGGATATTAACAACCCTATTGTACGGGATTTTGTTTCGGATATAGTAGGAAGATTCCCGGGTGATACCGGGATTAATAAGATATGTTCTATATTCGATTATCTTAGTAAAAAATGGAAAATAGTCGATTATTCGAAAGGAATAGACTATATTTCCCCTGCAAGTAATTCTATTAGCAATGGATTAACTGGGGATTATGACGATTTTGCGATACTTATCGCTTCTGTTTTAAATCTGCTCGATGGAAAAACAAGGATAATACTTGCTTCAAATGATTCCATATCACATGTTTATACCGAAGTATTTGTAGGGAATGATAATAAATATGTAATAAAGGTTGTAAGAGAGCATTATAAGTGCTTTATAGACAAAATATTTGGATTTCCATCAATAGATAAGGTGTATTACAGAACAGACTCAAAGGGCAGAATCTGGCTTAATTTGGATATTAAAAATAGATATGCCGGGGGATTATATTTCAATTCGATAAAAGAGCATGTATTTTATCCCTCTAAAAAGAAAAATATAACCACGGGAGAGAGGGATTAATCTTGAATTTACGAATGGGGAGAAATAGACATCAGACTTCAGACGCCAGACATCAGCCGTAAAGAAGGGAGAATTTCACGAATTAGGGCACGATGAATCGTGCCCCTACAATGTCATCCTGAATTTATTTCAGGATCTATTTCACCCTCACCTCAATCCTCTCCCATCAAGGGCGAGGAATTTATGGGGAATAATCACGAATTACACGAAAGGGAACAATTTTTAACTTTCCCTCCACAGGCGGGAGGGAATTGAAGGGAGGGGGAGAAAGAGGGGAAACCACCACGAATTCTCGAATTTATAACGAATTACACTAAGAGAGGGGAATAATTTATTGATTAATTACACTAATTTAAGCCAATTTCACGAATGATAAGGAGATATTTCTTATATTGATTTCATGAATTGAAAACTAATTACACGAATGGGGAGAAATAGACATCAGACGCCAGACTTCAGCCGAGAAGGGAATGGAGGAAACAACGAATTTCACTAAGAGAAGGGGAATTTTTTTGCTTTAATTTCACTAATTAGAGAAAATTACACGAAGAGAAAATCACGGAAAGGAAAGATATAACACTGAAATGGGAATACAATCATGGAAGATGAGATGCTGAAACAATACTGAATCAAGTTCAGCACAGGGCCCAGCATGACAGAATTTTATTTTCGGTTTACGATTTATGTTATATATCCGTTCCCACTGGCGTTGGCTTTCCCACAATAGCAATGCTATTGGTTCCTGCAATTTGTCTATGCCTATCTACTACCATATTTTCTATTTGTCTTGACATTTATATATCATTGTTTTATAGTAATATTGCTTATGAGGGAATGCGGTGAGATTCCGCAGCAGCCCCGCTACTGTATGTGGTAACGAAATCTCATAAAGCCACTGTTTTTTTCTAAACGGGAAGGCGAGAAAGTAGAATGCCATAAGCCAGGATACCTCACATCTATTATATCCTCGCGGGTGGGATATAATGATCTTTTTAACCCGCACGGTGCAAAAATATAACAGGAGGTATCTAATGAAAAGATATTTTATCGCCGTGCTAATGCTAATGTTTTCCCTATCACTTCTCGCTAATGCCACTTATTCAATACCTACAACAGTTGTTACAGCAGATAGAATAAGTATATCGAATGATAAGACATCATACAGGGTACGGATTATAACAAAAAGCGATATTAGAAAGCTACATCTATCCAATCTTTCGGAAATTCTTAATTATTCTTCAAGTATTATTTCAATGAATAACGGATATGATGGCTCTGTATCCAGGGTTTCGATACGAGGAGGATTCTCATCCCATGTTCTTTTTATGGTTGATGGAATTCCTATGAATTCATCATTCAATGGCTCTCCATCCATATCTTCCCTGCCTGTAGAATCTATTTCAAGAATTGAGATCATAGAAGGCCCTGCATCTTCTATGTACGGAACAGGTTCGATATCAGGTATTGTAAATATTATAACGGATAAATCAAGACACAGTGAATTTTCAATCAGTTTTAAGGATAGGAATACCTACAATGCAAGTGCCTCTTTATATTCCCCCATTGGTAAACTAAGCTTTAACGCTCTAAATAACAGAGGATGGAGAAGTAATACCGATTATATAAAAAATAATATTTTATGGAATAGGAGAATAATATCATCGAATTTTTATGTAAATCTTCAATTTATGTATAATTATTCATCAATTGGTGTCCCCGGACCTATGCCAAATACTTCATTTTTACCTGAATTTGGTGATTCAACGGCAACATGCCTTTTCGACAACCAAAAAGATCGCAATTATTTAGGCAAAATCAGTTTTACCTACTCAATCAACGGGAACAATGCTTTAAATTTGCAATTTGCATCTAAATTCGATTCTCTTCACTTTTATTCTCGGTATAGAAGCTATTTTGATAGTAGTCTTCAATATAGCCATTATAAATATTTGACAATTTCAAATATTCCGGAATTTTTTTATACATACTTTAATAAACATTTTTTAGCAAGTATTGGATTCTATGGAGATTTCCAAAACAATTATTCGAGAACAGACACATATGGAGATACTGCAATTTTGGTAGATTCTTCATCATGGAAAGTAAAGTATAATACATATGCTATATTTCATGAATGCAAAATAAATCTCTTTTCACACACCATATTGGAAGAAAAGTTAAGATACGATATTATCAATGTTATTAGTGATACAGTAAACAGAAACTTTAATGATTTATCATATTTCGCCGGAGTGGTTTTTAAATTCAAACCTATTATCTTAAAAATTAATTATGGGACAGCCTTTAAAAACCCGTGTTTAAATGATCTGTTTTTTCCATATATGGGAAATCCCGATCTTAAACCTGAAAACAGTAGAGAATTTTCAACAACTGCCAGTTTAGATCTTGATAGATTAGATGTTGATATATCATATTTTTATAAAAATATTGATAATTTAATTTATTGGAATGGTATGTCTCCTGATAATATCAACAAGGTAAAATCTCAGGGACTTGAGTTCAATTGCAACTTTAACATTTCTATCGTATCGTCCCATATTAACGCCTATTATATGAATTCCAAAAGTTTCGATATTATAGATACAACCAATATTCCCGTAGAAAGGAAAACACCATATTCTCCTGATTTGAAGATTGCATATGGTTTACAATTTGATCTACCTTTTTCAATTGCATTAAATGGTAGTGGAGTTTATATATCATCATATTCGAATTACTTCAAAAATTACTCATCGGGTGGTTATGATACATTACAAACAGGGAATACATTTATATTAAACGCGAGTTTATCTAAAAATATTGCCAAAACAAATTTGACAATTAGTGTTAAAAATATAGCTGATATCAGAAGTACGAAAACATTTGGATACTCTATTTATGATAGAGGGTATCCTTATGATGGAAGAAGAATAAGCTTTACAGTATCATCATCATTTTAAATGTAAATATATGAGCAAGGGCAAATAATTTTGCCCTTGCCATTTCAAATATGCATTCGGAATAAAATTGTTATGAATTAAAGAATTAATAAAATCCATTTCTCCTCATATTATACAATCTATTTACTAACTCTTTTTAAATATAATCATTCCATCTTTCATTTTAAGTTTAACCTTGTCTCCAGCGGATAATTCACCGGCAATAACCATTTTTGCAAGACCTGTTTCTATCTCATTCTGAATAAGTCTTTTTAATGGTCTTGCTCCATAATGAGGAGCATATCCTTTGTTAACAAGATATTCCTCAACATCACTGTTTAATTCTATCTTTATATCCCTTTCGGATAATCTTTCACGCAAAATATCTATCTGAAGTTTTAGTATTTCTTTTAATTGTGTCTTTCCAAGAGAATGGAAAACAACAATTTCATCAACTCTATTTAAAAATTCCGGCTTAAAATGATCTTTTAACATACCTATAACTTCACTTTTCATTCTTATAAAATCAAATTCATCTTTCTCTGCATATTCAATAATTCTATCACTTCCAATATTTGATGTCATTATAATTACTGTGTTTTTAAAATTCACAGTCCTTCCCTGAGCATCCGTTAATCTCCCATCTTCCAGGATTTGAAGTAAAATATTAAAAATGTCCGAATGTGCTTTTTCAATCTCATCAAGAAGAATGACACTATAGGGTTTTCTTCTTACAGATTCGGTAAGTTGTCCACCTTCTTCGAAACCAACATATCCGGGAGGAGAACCTACAAGCCTTGATACATTGAATTTTTCCATATATTCACTCATATCAAGTCTTATAATATTATTCTCATTGTCGAATAGACTTTCCGCTAATGACCTTGCCAGTTCGGTTTTTCCTACACCTGTCGGACCTAAAAAGATAAAGCTACCAATCGGTCTTTTAGGATCTTTAATACCGGCTCTTGCTCTTATAACAGCATCTGATACAACTCTTACGGCTTCATTCTGTCCTATTACACGTTTATGTATCTGATCCTCTAGATCCATTAACTTATTCTTTTCCCCCTGCATTAATTTACTAACAGGGATTCCTGTCCATTTGCTTACTACATCTGCAATATCATCTTCATCTACTTCCTCTTTCAACATCCTCTTATTCCCTTTCTTATTTAATTCTTCCTCATATTTCCCCTTTTCCATTTCAGCTTCTTTTAATTGTCCATATTCTAGTTCTGCTACCTTATTTAAGTCGTATTTCCTTTTTGCTTTTTGTATCTCTATTTTAATATCTTCTATCTTTTTCTTTGAAGAACTAAGTCCTTGAATAATATTCTTTTCATTATCCCAATCGGTTCTCATCCTTTTTTCTTCTTCTTTAAGATCAGCAAGCTCTTTTTCTATCTTTTCAAGCCTTAACTTTGAGGCATTGTCTGTTTCCTTTTTAAGTGCCTCTTTCTCTATTTCAAGTTGCATTATCTTTCTTGTAACTTCATCAAGTTCAGTTGGAAGACTATCTATTTCGGTTCTAAGTTTTGCTGCTGCTTCATCCATAAGGTCAATTGCCTTATCTGGTAAATATCTATCTGATATGTATCTATTACTCAGGATTGCTGCTGCAACAATGGCACTGTCTTTTATTCTTACGGCATGGTGGACTTCATATTTTTCTTTCAAACCTCTTAGGATAGATATGGAATCTTCAACACTCGGTTGATCGACAAACACCATCTGAAAACGCCTTTCAAGTGCAGCATCTTTCTCTATATACTTTTTATACTCCTTTAGTGTAGTCGCTCCTATACAGTGAAGTTCACCTCTTGCAAGCATTGGTTTCAATATATTTCCCGCATCTACCGAACCTTCCGCATTACCTGCACCTACTACCGTATGAAGTTCATCTATAAACAGTATTATCTCACCACTGGAAATTTGAACCTCTTTAAGAACAGCTTTCAATCGTTCTTCGAATTGCCCTCTGAATTTAGCTCCGGCAACGAGAGAACCTATATCAAGTGTATGTATCTTCTTGTTTTTTAATCCCTCGGGAACATCTCCTATAATTATCCTCTGTGCAAGCCCCTCGACAATTGCAGTCTTACCTGTTCCCGGTTCACCGACAAGAACAGGATTATTCTTTCTTCTTCTGGATAAAATTTGTATTATCCTTCTTATTTCATCATCTCTACCTATAACAGGATCCAATTTACCTTGTGAAGCGAGTTTAGTAAGATCTCTGCCATATTTTTCTAATGCCTGGAATGTTTCCTCGGGACTATCGGATGTTATTCTCTGATTTCCTCTTATCTCTTTTACAATCTTCATAAATTTATCTTTTGTAAGACCAAGCGAACCGAATAAACGAACGAGAGAGGTTCCTTTTTCCATTTCGAATACCTCATAAAGAATATGTTCGATACTAACATATTCATCCTTCATCTTTTTGGCATAATCCTCGGCATTTACTAATATTCTTTGAAAATTAGGTGTAATAGCAACCTGTTGATTGCTGCCGTATACCTCTGGTATTGTTTTAAGAAGAGCTTCAAGTCCATTTCTCAATTCCTCCGGGTTTATTCCCGCATTTTTAAATATGGAATATCCTACATTTTCAGCATCGTCGATTATGGCATAAGTAAAATGAGTAGAATCTATTGCTTGATGATTGTATTTTATTGCTATCGATTGTGAATTCATTAATATTTCCTGTAATTTTTGTGTATATTTATTTATATTCATTTAATTAACCTCCTAAAGTATATTCTCAAAAAAATATAATGATGAAATATGTATATGTCAATAAGTGGGGGGAAAGAATCTGCTTGAATCAATACATATATCGAGAGAGCAATTTTGCTATAACCGCACGAATAGTATTGTTTTTGGTATCAAGTTCTTTAATTTGTTAGAATAAAGAAAAAAATAATTTCACAAGATACATTTTATATATTTGTATGGAAATGTTATAAACCTTTCATTATATTATAGTCATTATACCTATTTTTTGTTTTCCCTTGGAGTTTTTTAATTTATAAAAATAGACACCTTTTGAAACCCGTCTGCTATTATTATCCAGCCCATTCCATTGCTCACAATAAGATCCGGGCTGCCTTCTACATTTTGATAGCACTTTAACAATCTGCCCGCTTATATCATATATCACAAGTTCTATATCACATGCTTTATATATATCATATTTTATTGTCGTTGATAATGTAAATGGATCCGGTAAATTGTCTTTTAAATAGAAATCCAAATTGGATTGCCTAATTTGTTTCTTGTTAATACCTAATCCCGACCATCCTTCATATCTTGCTAACATCCACCATACGGCTTTACCCTTCTGTTCGCAACTTTCATAGGTTGTATGTCCTGCCTGAGAACCATGAAATTGTGAATGTTCAACTGGATATTCGGTACTATTATATATATCAGTAGCATGTTCCCATAGTTCTGTTGTCGGGTTATACCACCAGCTATCAATATCGGCAAAATCGAATAGAATTTTATTATTGGTTATGCAATGTTGTCTGATTTGCTCATTCCTCAGATATCTGTTAACACCCTCTGATCCTGTTGATTGTGCATTACATGTCATATAAACGAATGTAACTTCCGGGAATTCAGATTCAAGCTGTGTTATCGAATCAAGATACATATCTACCGAGTCAGCCGTGTAATGATATAATTGACAACACCACGACCACATTGATATATTTATTGTAGGATTGTTATTTAAAACATTCCTCGTATTATTCATCCCTGTTGTAGTTAGCCAATATAGTTCGGGTGTGATATATGTTGCATTTTCCTGACCATCGAATATACAAAGAGAACTGTCAATATCCGGTAAATACTTCGAACCTATGGAAACATCATAATCGGAATTTGCACTCTCGATTCTATTAACGCCTGTTGTTAATTGCCCTCCATGTGATGTATGAGCATAATGAAGTTTAACATTAGCTTGAACACTATCTATCCACGACATAGGTATCGAATCAAGATATGTACAATTATGATCTATGATTATACCATATGATGATGTAAAGCTTACAATAATTAAAATAAAAACTAAAAGCGGTAGCTTAAATAAAATATTTTTCATTTTTCCTCCTTATCTATATATATTTTTAGCATTAATATCGTTTTTAGTCAATATAGATGGGTTCAGGCTGGAAACTGAAATTTAGAAAAGGATAAACATTTATGAAAATCATTAAAATATAAAAATGCAATTAAAATTTTATATTTATATTAACATTAAATTCAGCTGTTTTATAATAGGGGAAAGACGAATAATTGTAATCTCCACTTCCGTTAAATTCTAACCATTTTTCACTAATGTTTAAACTAACCCCTACTTTTTTACTATTATTACACAGCTCTCTTATTGATTTTGTATACAAGAAAAATATCCCGCCTTTTATCCATTTCATAGAAATTACATTTACTCCAGTCTCAAACCCAATGGTTTGATATTTAATTTTATTATTCCCTGCAATAAATGGTTCAAATCCACATTTCCATGAATATGAAATTTCCTCATATATACTAACTTTTTCTAAAATTCTCCTATTACCTCTAATAGATATTTTTTGTTCATCAGTAATAGTAGGAAGCGAATCAGGGATTGTAAGAGAATATTTCTTTTTTGTATATTTTATTTTAACTGAGCTTCTATCTATAAAATCAAATATATTTGATAAACTAAAAATATCCTGGTTGTTTTTTCGAAATTGATATAAAGTATCGCTTAATGTATCGCCATTAATCGGAATTGTAATCCGATATAATCCATTTCCATTACTGTGTGAATATCCTCCTATAGCTGAAAACACTGTAATAGGAGAATACATCAACTTTATTTCATTTCTGATGTTTTTATTATCTTGTGTTCTAACATTATATTGATCAATTGAATAATTATTTTTCCAATCTACATAATAAATAAATCTAAAATATCTATATAAACATACCATATTCAATATTTCATTATTTGAATAATTAAATATTCTCTGACTAATTATACCTTTTGATTTAGTGAAAATTGGTGAAAAAGAAATATTAATCCATTTAATGGGGGTTAATATAAATTTAAAATATCCCGAATGTCTTATGCCCTGTTCCGATGTGTCAGAAACTTCTCTTCTAATTGTTTCTATTTTATATTTTCCACTCATCTTTAAATATTCCCAAGAAGAAATTCTATATTCTCCTTTAAATAATGTAATCGGGCTAAAAATACCAGATCTTCTTATCTTCCCAATTGTCGCAATATTTATTCCCTTTATTGGAGCTAACCATAATGTACCATCTATGTTCCATTCGTTGTAATCTCCAATTCCATATGAGGATTGCATAGAAAATCCATATCTTTTCTTATTTAAACTTGTTTTGTTTTTTAATTTGTAAATATTTAATGTATCATGTTTTTCAAAATTTATATTCCATTTCATTAAAATTTTATTTATTTCTTTCTCAATCCCTAAGCTATGCAATATTAGTTTATTATTACCAGTGTATTCTCTAAATTTATAGCTCATATCCATAACAAAAACATTGATATTAAAATCATTATTATTATTCCTCAATATATAATCTGCTTTTATATTCATCTTTTTAAAAGGAGTAATAGAAGATTCAATATTTATATTCTTGCCATGATTAATATAATTTCCATTTAAGCTAAAGCTATCATCTATATATCTATACTTTGCTTTTAAATCAAAATATTTTGTTGATACACCGTTTGAAATACTATAAGCCTTCATTCTGTTACTATCTTTTACTATTTCAAATCCAGATGTTAAATATTTTGTCTTAATTTCTGAATCAAAGCCATATCCTCTATTGTTTAAAAATAAACCTCCTAATGAAATAAAAGGAAACGGTTTAATCATAATCTTACATCCCGCAATTGATTGCCCATTTTCTCTATCATATTCATATTCAATATTCATTATTTCGTCATTATCGAGAATTGAATTAATAAGTGTTATCCTTCCTGATAAATATTCAATTTTATAATCAGTGCCTCTTTTTAGTTTAATATGCTGTAGTCCATTCTCAATTTTTACATCTTCTGTCTCTTCTATAATAGGGGAATGAGTCAAGAAAAAAGGACCTGAAGTACCATCTCCTGCAATTGTATCTCTATAAGAATTATAATAAGAAATTGAATAAAAACCTTCACTTTCGAATTTTTGATATTTCACCCCTCCTTTAATCCCTCTTATATGCCTATTTAACATTATTTCTTTCCCCATTGACACTGAAATATCCCCTAAAGATAGATTTAATCCTTTTCCTCCCATTTTAAAATATACGGAATTCCGATTATTCACTCTCTCTTGATGTACTTCTCCTTCTATCTGGACTAAACCTTTTATCATTCCATTAATATTAAATTCCGATTCGTTATTTTTATATGTAAAAGGATAATATCCTGGTGGGGAAATTTCTGTTAATAGAAATTTGTGATAATAGCAAAATGAATTTTCACCTGTAATATTGATGTAAGTTGTATCAATTGCAAGTGTCATTAATAATAAAATCGATTGTAATATCACAAATAACTTTAAGCCTATTAATTCTATTTAATTACTTAATTTATATATTTTTAAAGTATCATTGAAAATTGTATATAATTTATTATCTGTAATTGTCGAGCAATTTGATTTGAAATTACAGATATTCGTTAAATTTTCATCAAATATTTTTACTTTCTTATTCCCTGTTATAGCAATAAATTTACTCACGGATATAGATTTACAACCTTTAATATCTATCTTTCTAATATAATCACCATATTCTGAAAATATATAAATTTTATTTTCCCCAGCTATATAAACATTTCCGTTATTCACATCTATAGAAACGAGATTATTAATTAAACCATCAACATTCTTGAATATACTGAAACAATACTTTCCCCTATTACTATAAATATTAATATTATAGTTAAATTTATCAAGTACAAATATTTTCCCATTATCAATAGCCATACTTATAGGGTCATCTTCATCAATTGAAAATGACTTTATGTAATTACCACATTTATCAAATATTTTTATTTTTTTAGCACCTTTATCAAGTACATAGATTTTGCCTTTATAAATATTTATTTCAATAGGATTAACAAATTCATCTTCTTCCATTCCAAATCTTCCAAATTCGGTAATATCCCCATTAATTCTAATTATCTTATTATCTGTAAGAATATATACATACTGTTTATAAGCTTTAATAGATTTAATATTACCATTAAAAAGCTTTATTTCTTTTATTAACTCAAATTTCCTATTTCCAATAGAGCCACAGAAAAATAAAATTATAGCAATTAAAATTATATAACAAAAGTTTGAATTAAATTTTTCTATACTCATTTCTATTTAAATTTATTTATCACCACTTCCATCCTAAACTAATATTATGCTCCCCTCTTATCTCCTCTCTTGCCGAATAAGCATAATCAAGATACAGGTGTTTAGATTTAAAACCTATTCCAAAAGCAATATCACCATCATCATATCCAAATCTTAAAGGTACTATACCTGCAACATTCCATTCAATTCCAGCATGATACCCAAAATTATTTCCCTTTTTAAGAAACTTATCTATTCCTAATCCTATCCCTATGCCATCTGAGAACCAACCTTTCCTTTTAAAAAAGGTAATGCTTAAAATAGTTTTAAGTTCTGGAACTAAGGCTTCATCTATCCCGTTCCTCCAGCTTATTCCAGTTGAAAGAATATCTTTAAATGTTATAGCACCTGAAATCATATTATTAGAAAAGTATCCTCCAATATCGGAACTTATACCTCTTCCATAATATTTATACAAAATCATATCTATATATTTTCCTGTAACACCCACTCCGAAATTAGAAAATTTCTTAGAAATAGTAAGTGCATAATTAGTAGCTTTATAACTACAAGAACCCTTATATATTATCTCCGGATAATTAGTACCGGGTAATGTGTCTCCTTCTTCGGTAATTGGGATATCAGCAGTAGCTATTTGCATAAAAGTAAAACCTAATTTAAATAGATCCTTATTGTGTTTTTTATTTTTCTTGTTTAAAAATCCATTATTTATTCCAACCGCTGTTGTAAAATAATCATAAGTGCTTCCAAGATTGAGCTCACTATGTTGGTAAATTATATCTGATTTTTTTAAAAATGATAAAGCTCCGGGAGCATAATATACGCTAACAGCACTATTCCCAATATAAGTATTTCCTCTTCCTATACTATTAGCTCCTGCTCCTATACTTAATAAATCAAGTTTAATACCTTCACTTCCATAGATAGTACTTGTTAAAACCATTATTAGAATCAAAATTATTATCTTTTTCATCATTTCTCCTCAAACAAACTAAAATTTATCTTTTATATAATAATATCTTTGTCCATGCTTCATCTTTTTCATTGTCTTTTATAGCTCTAACTAACACATTATAAACACCATTCCTTACTAATTCAGCTGAATTATTCCTTCCATTCCATTCAATTTCATTTACTAAACCGCCAATTCCAATAATATTAGTTTTCCATACATTTTTACCTGAAAGTGTATAAATAAACATTTCTATTTTACAATCCTTATTTACTTTAATTCTTATATTCGAATTTTCCTTTATGGGATTAAATGGATTTGGATAAGGAACACACTCTTTTATGGCAATCGCTTCTTCATTTGTATTAATAAATCCTGATAATATCTGAGCATTTCCAAATAATGGCATTTTAAACACACATACTCTGTTATTATTTCTGTCTGATATATGAACTCTATTTACTTTTGAATTATCTTTTTCATAAGATAAAGATATACCTTCAGGTTTGTTAAATTTCCCTTGTTCATTTCCTATTCCACCAAAATTCATAAGCATATTTCCTGTTGAATCAAACATGCATATTCTATTATTGTTTCTATTAACTACCCAAATATAACCTCTATTATCAACTTCCACATCGGATGGGCTTGAAAATCCATCGATTTCCAACATTACATTACCGTTAAAATCATATTTTCTGATTATCCCGTTATCTTTTAAGCAGGTATATACAAAGCCATCTTTTGATAAGCTTATCCCTTCCGGATGTTGTACAACTATTTCAGAGAGTAGAGCTAATGTCGAATCATAAATAAGAATCCTATTATGGTTCTGGTCTGCAACAGAAATTATTAATGATTCTTCTTCATTACTAAATAAATCTGACAATTTTACCCTCTTAACATCTATACCATCAGGTTTTAATAAATCTGTAATCGATCTAATTGAATCCCCTTCCGAAGAATATTCTATTACACTATTGCCTGCCCACTCAGATACAAATATACTTCCCCAATCAGATAAGGCTACATCATCCGGTTTTCTTAAATCAATTATTTGAAATAAAAAATTGCCAAATATATCATATTTTGCTATTCTGTTGTGTGTAGAATTTGATGATGCATTTCTATCAGATACATATATATTACCAACATCATCCACATCAAGTCCTTCACATTTATTAAAATCTTTTATTTCAAATAGAAATTCTGGCTTTCCAATATAAATAATTATTCTTGCTTCGTTTGTATTCCCAACCATATCTGTCGCAATTAGTCTTAATGTATATAATCCCTCATTTAATCCTTCAGTATTCCATTCTCCCAGTAAATTTTTATATACAGGAATACTTGAGTGTGTTATTATATTCCAGTTCGATGGATTTACCCCTTCGCTATATGCAAGTTCATAATACTTAAAATGAACATCCTTTGCTGTGCCTATTATTGTAATTGTACCATTTATTAAAGTAGAATCCAATGGTGATATTATTTCAACCTCAGGGGAAGTATTATCGAGAATTAAATATTTACTTTTAATATTCTCAGTGTTAAGCACATTATCCATGGAATAATAATCAATCTTATATAACGAATCTATGCCATTAATTTTAAAATTAATACTATCCTGATTCGTTAAAACCCAATTTGAATAATTAATTCTATATTTTATATCTTTTACTCCTGAAGCGATACCACATGAAATGGAATCTCTTGCAGTAATAATTATATTAGTTTGTGAATTTATTATAGTAGAGTCTCCATAATTAAAATTTATCCCATCCAGTATTAGTTCTGATATCGGAGGTGTGTCATCCACACCAAAAATATGATTTATTATTCTGATATTATTGAGATTATCAATACTCTTTAATTTTATTAAATGCCCCCCTTCTCCATAATTTGATAAATTAAATTTAAAACCGGAATTAAAATTTATCCAATCATCCAAGTCTACTCTGTAATCCGATGATTTAACTCCGGAACCATTTCCATCATTTACATTTAATGTTATTAAAGTCACCGATATTAAATATGTTGTATCATACCCATAATTTGGCTCACCTACAGTAAATTGTAAAATAGGTGGGGTGTTATCTAATATTAATGTATCTTTTTTTAAGTTTTCCTTATTTTCAACATTATCAATACTATTGAAGTTTATTATATAGTATCCATCATTTCCATTAATATTAAAATCTACTTTGTCTGAATGAACCTTATGCCAATTGCTACTATTAATTTTATAATTAATTTCACTAATACCGGAACTCACTTCATTAGAAACAGGATCATTTGCAATTAGTTCTATAATTGAATTGGAATTAATATAAACTGAGTCAAATTCAGGGGGTCCAAGAATAATATTTGTAATTGGAGTTGTAGTATCAACAAATATACTCTCTGATTTTATATTTTCAATATTATTTAAACTATCAATACTCCAGTATTTTAAAACATGCCTACCTTCAATATTTCCAATAGTAAACTCGAATGGTAATAACTCAGGCGAAATAAAGTTCTGAATATTGTTGTCTATTATATACCAAGTTTCTTTTACACCGGAAGCATTATCTGAAGCATTTAATATCAAAGGTGTATTAAGATTTATAATCGTTGGAGAACCAAAATGGGGAGAACCAATGATCAATTCTGTTATTGGAGGTATTGAATCTTCTATTATATGAGCAATTTGTGATATTTGATTTGATATATTCCCAGCAGAATCATAAGCAATAATAGAATATTTGTATTCTCCAGGACTAAGAGGATTAGCTTGATATTTCCCATCCCATACAATGGAATTCAAACCGATATTTACATTTTCTAAAATATTATTAAATATATTTACACTATATTGATTAGTAATATTAATTATAACCGTCTTACAATTTTCCGATAAATTATAGTAAATTGTTGTAGTTTCACCTAAAGATGGAACAAAAGGATCAGGTTGATTATATAAACCATCAATTTTAGGTCTTATCCTGTCAACATTCCAATATCCTTCTTTATTTTCAGATCTATTGCCAACATTATCAATACCGAATATTTGATATGAATATTTCCCATCTTCCATTCCCTGCCATATAGCAAAAATTGTATCATAAGCGTTAACATTAAAATTGGAAAATTCTATCATTTCTCCAGCAGGATTGTAAACTGTGTAATACAATATTCCGGGTTCGTTTTGGAAAAATTTTAAAGTATCACTTATATTTGCATTTACGACAGGCAAAGAATCAATAATATTAACTATCGGTGGAATAGAATCCATCGTAATATTTACAGTTCCAATAACAGAATTTCTAATCCCCTCTCCATCCCAGGGGGATTCAATTCCATGCATCACTCTTACTCCATGTCTTAATGCATTTGCATTTCCTGCAAAAATTTGGTTATTCCCATTAAATAATTTTATATATTCTGAGAAATACCCAATATTATCCGTTATAGTTGTAAAAGTATCGGATTGTTCACAATTCCTCCTGGTTTTTCCCATTTTATTAATGCCTACATTTTTCAATGCATCATAAATATTTGTAGCAGGATCAGTAACGACTATCATTAGTGTATCATTCAGTTTCCAATATCCTTGTATTTTTACCGAATCTATATGTGAATCATAAATTTGGAATAATTGAGGTTTTATAGTGTCAACTTCATTATTTTCCATTACAGCAAAGATTAAATTACCTGTATATACGCTTTTATTAGATGTTGTCGTTAAAGTCCAGATACCATCTTCAAATACGGGAGGACCTACAGTGAGTAAAACGGGAACACCATCCTTAATAGCATATATTCCGAGATTATTAGGATTAATATTATAATAATTCACTTCTTCTTCTGTGTATCTATATGTAATGGTCGGATAAGGATTAAACACAACATCATTCGGCAATATTTCTAGAACCGGATCTGAAATATACATACTATTTTTTGAATTCATTACTACTTCAGGCTTTACTCTTTTAATTCTAATCACTGTATCTTGATTTATTGAACCTGTTCCACATTCCATTTGTAATCTAAAATATGGAGAATTCGCACTTCCTCCGGTTTGTTCTGAGATAATATCCCCGATATAAAAACTTTTAATTTTTCTTTCTATAAGGTGATCATTTTCTTCATACAAATCCATTACAATATTTATTTTTCCACTAACATCAACCGAATTTAAAACCCCAAGCATTCCTATTTTACTATTTTGAATTTCATTATTGATAGTATATATTCCTTCCCCATTAGAATAGTATAACTTATATCTATTCCCATTACTATTGCCGTATATTGGGATATATGACACAGGAAGAATCGTATCTATAAAATGCTGGACCTGAAAATAATCATTAACATTTTGTCCAATTCTGTTATTATTATATATTAGTGAATCTCCATTCTTACTAATTATAGAGACATCTCGGTTGGGAGAACCATTAATATAATACAATCCTAAGCCCCAATTATCGATTTTCAGGTAAGGATTTGAACTATTTCCATTATTCCAAAATGTTGCACCTATTGAATTATTAAGACTATCCCCGATTAGTTGACTATATCGTTGATTAAACATTGTTTTGTCACTTAACCCATGCTTTCTAAATGTGTTTTCCGTAAATATTTCATTACTATAAATAGAGTCTATCAATGGATCTTCACTCTCCATTGCCCATGAAGAATCCCAGTTTTCTACATTACAACTTATCGAGTCGCCATTTAAACTTGCTTGAACATATTGATTGTTTAGTACAATCGGTTCGGAATAACTGAAACAATTTTGTACAACCGAATCAGGAATATCGAATATATGCGGATTACCTTCGATTGTATATATTATTTTATTACTATAATATCCTGTTGTATCCGAATAAATCGTATCATTAATCATTCCTGATTCTTTCCATTTAGAGTGAATATCTCCCGAATCACACTTTGAATATATTTGCCCATTATTGACGAATTCAACATTTACTCCATTCTTATTTAATATTATTGTATCGTTATCTACCGAATCAATGGAAATATTTATATTATCTATATTAATCATGTATTTATACGATATATCAAGATTTTCACCATGAATTTCCTTAAAGGGATTATTATTAAAAGTCCCTGTGTTCACATAATTTATCTGGTTACCACAAACAAGAGTATCGGCAAAAACCGGCGATTCATAATTAGCTTTTAAGGAACATATTGCCCAAGAACCGTTTATATATAAATAATATTTATGTTCAGGAGTAACATTTATCGTATCGCATTCTATAGTATCCGAATTATAATATCCTGACCAACATATTAAACCATTATCTCTATTTACTAAAAATATATCATAATACCCAAAATTAAAAGGATAAATTGATTGTATAATCCCATTTATTGAAAGTATTAATTTATCCGTATATGGTGATATAAACAAGTATTTACTCTGCTGACCGGGGATAAATGAATTGTAATTAAATTCTCTCTCAACCGTATTAATTTCTCCCTGTAAAGGTGAAAATTCAAGAGCATTCGCATAATAATGGGAAATACACTGCGTTCGATCCTTGTAACGAACAGAGAGCGAACAATGTGCAGTCCATATATTTGCTTCGGAAATTGTATAAAATGAATAGCTACTGCCCGAATCGACGGGAACATCTGCCGAATCAGAATAATTAGTCGATATACCACTATGAAATTTAGAATAATTTAATAAACTACTTCCATCACTATCTTTTTTTATAACTGCTCTTATACCACCAATGCCTCCTATATATCCATGCATATTATAATGTATACTATCACTGTGAGGAGTAAAATGTATAACTACACTTGTATCATAATCATTTGTATCAAAAGTATTTAATCCTCCATCTGCATAAGAATAAACACTATCTTTCTTGTCGAAAAGATAATACCAGATTTCCTTTCCATAGCAATCAACCGACCATTTGATTTTTCTTTTATTATAACCGCTAATTGTGTCAATTAATTCAAAACTTTGAGGAGGATAATATTCTCCATCTGGCTTGGCTACCCAGTAATATTCTGCTTTTCCGTCATAGACCGTATCATTATGAATTATTCCTTCAGCATAATTGCCGGGGATATAAAAATCACCCTGCGAAGTTGGAATACTATCTATTACCTTGAATATAACGCTGTCCCGAATTGTATCACTATAACTTTCGTTAAACACAATCAGTTTATAATAATATTCCCCCGTGTCAACAATCTCACCGTTGGAATATCCATTCCAATTGGATATCTGATATAACCCCCCTGTTATATGCTTATTTTTATCAATAGTTTGCATTTTATTCCCATTATTATCATCTATATAAGTATTGATAAAAGCATCTTCATTGACCTTATAATGCAATGAAATCTGATTAGCCACTCCATTTGTTCCAATAGGAGAAAATTCTTCCGGTACAGTAAATAATGTATCGATTGTAAGATTTGATTTAACTGTAATCTCCTTCTCTTTTTGGGCAATTTCATTATTGTTTGTATTATATGCGGTTATAATTATTTTATATAAACCTCCGGACACATATCCGATAGGTTTCTTGCTTCCATCCCATTTGGTATTATATATCAATCCCGGCATAACATTGTCTATTCTTCTACTCCAAACGGAACTGTTATTATAATTCATAATATTTATTTCAACATTAGATTCATCTCCTAATATTCGATAATACAAATCCAATGTATCAATTCCCGAAGAAAATTTACCATCATTATCACAATCTATCAATTTTATAAAAAGTGTATCAATTGAAAAACTACTTGCGTTTGTATCAGACACAATAAAAATTACACTATCTTTTAGAGTATTGCCGGATTGCTCATAACTTGTAAGTTTAACCATATATTTACCGGTATAAGGTGGATTGAAATAACCCAATATATTCTCAGAACCTACCTCTTTTATTCCTCTATTCATATGAACGGAATCTCTCAATGAAGGGATAACATATATTCTATTATTGTTCCAATCTAATGCATTTATATTGTGGCTATTACTCATACTTTTCCATAATAGTTCAAAATATGTAAATGGTGTAGCATTATACATATTAGGATCCGTAGCCCAACCCTTAATAATAACATTTTGGCTTGATATATTTTCACTATTTTTTGGTTTTGTAATCTTTGTTCCCAGACTTTTATATACGACTTGTGATAACGCCGAATTGGAATTACCCCACTTATCTTTTGTATCAATATGTAATTCCTGTATTCCTATTTTTGTAGTATCTACTATTAAATCTATATTCTTCTGGAAAATATTATTCCCAGGATTAATTATTGTATCATATAATAATACTAAACTATCAAAATATATTTTTAAGTTAACATTGCCCCTATTAAGAACAGCGTCCTTCTTTTCACTTAATCTTAATCTTAATTCCGTTTTGCCCGATTCATCGGTTATCCATGGAACACATACAGCAGAAATAATTTCAGGTGATTCTCTATCGATTCTCAAATATTCTATGCCTTCTCCTAAAATATTACTAATAATAGTATCATTCCCATATTTATCAATAGCTCTTAATTTAATATTATAAACACCATCCGGAATATTATTAAGCTCATTTTTGCTTATTTTTAAAGTGCAATCAGAGAAATAAGTTGAACAAGGAGGAGGAAAATAATTTTTCAAAAATCCACTTTGATTGTTAAATGTAATAACAAATTCAGTAAATTCATTTGTCGAATATATCATTTCCAATGATGAATCCACTTTGACATATGGATTAGGAGCAATAGGAGATATAATATTTAATTTAGGAGATTGAGAATCCATATTAAATATAACAGAATCTTGTGACTTATTCCCGGCAAGATCATAGATTGTTGCAATACACTTAAAATTATTCCCATTGCTAATGAGATTTCCATATTGATCCTTAAAATCCCAATTATAATATTTATTGATTCTATAATAACAATTTGTAATCGTATCTTGCTTTATCATATTATTCATTGAATCTTCAATTGTAATAAAAATCATTTTATCAAACGGATATGTAACAAATGAATCAATATTATCCTCATAATGCAATGCAAAAGTCATTTTTCCTTCATTGTTTGAAACCGTAGTATCATTATGTGGATTTGTTATATTTAATTGAGGTGGTATATTATCAATATAAAACGGTAATTCACAATTAGAGTTTCTACCTGATCTGTTATAAACTATAACTTTTAAATAATATCTCCCATCGTTAGGTATATTTATTGATGCTTGCAATAAAGAATCACCAAAAATTTCAGAAGAATCATAATTATAATTTTCTCCTTGCTTTTTAATAAACAAGCTTTCTGAGTTATGCTCAATTCCTACTTTATCTTTAAATCGTGCTATACACGAAATTGTAGAATCTCCGTTGTATGATGAATTCCATATCGGTTTTTCGATATTTAAAAACGGTACACTATTGTCAATTTGTAGAGTAATCACATTTTCCGTATCCGGATTTGAAAAATCTCTTGCATAAATATGAAAATTATAAAATCCAGGGGAAACATCATCACCGGAATTATTAGTGCCATACCAAACAAATTCTTTATTATTATGCACAAAATCAGTGTCCAAATCTTTTAACCATGAAGAATTATCAATATCGGATATTTTGACCCAAACCGAACATGATTCACTTGTATAAAAATTTACTTTTGTTTTGTCACCATTGGAAAATACTGGTTTGTCACATTCTATATTGAATATACTGGGAGGAACTCTATCGATCAATAATGAATATTTTGAATTGGAATTTGAATTTGAAAAATATTCATTTTCCGTGGATAACCACCCAACATTGCTGAACGTGTGGCTTAAATAAAAGCCAAGTATATACCACCCACTTATAGGTTCTTTAAGGTTTAAATAATGTTTTCCGTCTTCGATTTCTTTATTTGCACTGCCATCCCAATCAACACTGTAATTAGTCCCTTTTTCAAAAGGACCTTCATATTCTTTATATGCTTTCTCAGGGGATATATCCATTCTTAGTTTCTCCGCTCTATCTCTAAAATAATATGTTGTATCATAGGGGAAACTACCATTATAAGTATAACCTATAGGATATGAGTTTGCCGTATTAAAAGGTATATTTATCGAGTCTTTATAACCGTCATTGTTGGGAGAAAATGCTCCAAGCCATAAAGTATCTGAGTTTAAAGGACCCGAATATTGTTTGTATCCGGGAATATACCAATTTGACATTTCCCAATATGACTTATTATTTAAAATATATGTAATCGATATTACTAAAACAATATCTTCTTCCATATTCCAGAACCCGTTTGTATTAAGTTTTAATAAGGTTGAAGGTATCTTCTTTTCATAAGGTCCTATATTTCCATAATATAGACGATTGTTTGATAAATTAATATCTTCTTTGTAATTATCATTTACAATTAGCTTTGTAGTTATAATTACATTTTTTAAAGTATCTTGATCGTTATTTTTTAAGGAAATATATACATTTATCGATTCATAAGGCTCAACAATGCCATCTCCAGTGTTGAATATTCCCAATTCAGGACTATCATCAATTGAGACACCGGAAATCGAAGTTATTCTCTTATTAACAGGGACATAAAAAATTATAGTATCTTTTACGCTTTGTCCTAAACAACTATTTGAGTTTATTAAGTTGAATCCAATTTCAGAGCTATCATAATTATCAGGAATTTTTATACTGAATGGTCTGGGAAGAGATATTAATGAATCCGGTTCAACTGATTCATTAATATTGATAAACCCGGTATCAATAATAATATCATATTCCGGCATATTGGCTAAAGATTCACTAAAAATTATAACATTTTCATTATACATATTCAAAAATTCGGGCTTTAAATGAACTCTTTCCCCCGGATTCAATATATCATTAAATGATTCATCTGTCCTTGTTTCTTTTTTATTATTATCTAATGGTAAATCAACTATTTTCAAACCGTATAATGGAGTAGAAGCGGCAGATCCTGCAAAAGTTATATTTGTATCAATTACATTCCCTGCTAAATCTTCCACATTATTCAGTGAAAGGTTATAATCAATATATCCCATCTCTTGAGATGTGATAATGTGAAAAACTTGAGGATCAAATATATCTTGTGTTATAGAATTAACAAAGGTGAAATTACCAAATAGGCTATAATTCACTATATTCATAGCACTATTGTAATTCATAACCTCGGAATATCTAATTGAAAATCCTTTTTTATAGCAAGCGAATATATTACTTATTTCAGGAAGGAAATTATCAAGGATTATATCCTTATATTCTGCTCCATGTTTATTTAATGTATCTCCACCATTCTCCTTTATATCATATGCAAGTACCCAAACCCGATACTCTCCATCCGGGTATTTTGCATCACTATTGAAATCGGCATCAACTCCATTCCAATCCTGCCC
>Ga0209121_10000698_pt1 | contig 35445 bp, 25 predicted proteins | sample Cruoilmetagenom3_FD_187292 | JGI IMG/M metagenome (GOLD analysis project Ga0209121, IMG submission 187292) | Oil polluted marine microbial communities from Coal Oil Point, Santa Barbara, California, USA - Sample 3 (SPAdes) (version 2) | ecosystem: Environmental > Aquatic > Marine > Oil seeps ... | reverse complement strand
ACAACCATAACCGAATTGGCAAAATAGGCGATGAAAGAATTAGAATGTCTTACGCTGAAAGATTAAAAAGTCCCCGGCGAAGCCGGGATAAGTTCAATTGGCAAGTTACATCGTATATGGCTATTCGCTCTGTCTTTTGTGTGCGCAATAAATTCTTTGAGCACGGCTGCCATGCCCGCGTTGCAGATTTCCGACAATGGTCGCTTCCTTGTACGCGATGACGGGACGCCGTTCTTCTGGCTGGCGGACACCGCTTGGCAATTGTTCCAGCGTCTGGATCGTGGCGAAGTGGACGAATACTTGCAGGACCGGGCGAAGAAAGGGTTCACCGTGATTCAAGCGGTGATCTTTTGGGGTGGCGTGAACGAAAAGAATCGTTACGGCGATCAGCCCTTTGTAGGGGGCGATCCAGCCAAGGTAAACGAGGCCTACTTCCGCCATGTCGACTACACGGTCGATAAGGCGTCATCGTTAGGCCTTCGGATGGGTCTATTGCCGGTATGGGCGGGCAGCCATATCCGACCGAAGAAAGCCTTGTTCAACCTGTCGAATAAGGAAAAGGCGCACCGCTACGGACTTTTCTTGGGAGAGCGTTACCGCGACAAGCCGGTGGTTTGGATCTTGGGCGGCGATTGGCCGGGAGAAGGGCTGGAACTGATCTTTCGGGCGATGGCCAAGGGACTGGCCGAACGCGACGGCGGCAAACATCTGATGACGTATCATCCCCGAGGTGGAGGTGCATCGTCGACCTGGTTTCACGACGACGCGTGGCTCGATTTCAACATGGTTCAATCCGGCCACAGCTTCGAGAACCGCAACTACGAGATGATCGCCGAGGATTACCGGCGCAGGCCAGCCAAACCTGTCATTGACGGCGAGCCGGGATACGAAGATCATCCGGCCCGTTTCGATCCCAAGTACGGTTGGCTCAGCGCCCCCGATGTCCGTCGTTTCGCCTATTGTGCCGTGTTCGCCGGTGCCGCGGGTCATACATACGGTTGCCACGACATCTGGCAATTCTGGCAGCCGGACCGCAAGCCAATCACCTATGCAAGAACTCCCTGGAAGAAAGCGCTTCAATTGCCCGGAGCGGGGCAAATGCAATATCTTCGCCGTCTTGTCGAGTCGCGACCGATGCTCATTCGCGTTCCCGACCAGGCACTGATCGAGGGCAGCGCCATGAGGACGACCGACCGTATCCAGGCAACGCGGGGCGCCGATGGGAGCTACGCCTTCGTTTATATCGCCTCCGGCAAGCCCGTGACCATCCGCACAGACAAGTTATCCGGAAGCGCGATCAAGGCCTACTGGTTCGACCCGCGTTCAGGAACGTCGCGGGTGATCAAAACCTTCGCCCGTGCGAAGAGGCGGCAGTTTACGCCACCTTCCAGCGGTAAGGGCAACGACTGGGTGCTCGTTCTGGATGATGCTGCGAAAGACTTCGCCTCTCCTGGCAGAAACGTCCTAAAATGACGAGTGTTGTTGAACAATATTTACAATTGAAGAACGATGAGTTGTCGGTGACCAAAGTACCGCCTAGCCATGTCAAATCGTTGAGGAACTGGAAATGAACACGAGAAGAGTTATGACAAAATGTGCGAAAGATTCTTGATACTACCATGGATTCGCGTATAACTTGGCGTATAACTTTCGTCTTTTTTTGCGTCTTTTGCAGGCGTGCGGTGGCACAGGGTGGCACACACAACTCGAAAGCAGGAAAAGATTTGCGATCATAAGTACTTGTTTATGAAAGGCTTATAAGGAGGCATGTTTTGCTTTGGGAGCAGGAGGCCGTAGGTTCGAATCCTATCACCCCGATTCCCAATAACTAAATATTGCAAAAGCGATCATACTCATAGCACATAAAAATAGCCCCTGCGGGGCAAAAGAGTGGATAACATTAATTGCCAATTCGATACAGGGGCTGAACTGAGATATCTACGCTGATAATCATGTTTTGTTCGGGGATAACTCCAGTGCTTTGTGCATATTAGTGCAATGCAAGTTTTTGTGCTGGCTTATTTGAAGGATTTTTAAGAAAATAGATACTCCTGATTAACGGCAGATCATATTTGAAAAGGAGATACTTATGAATCGTCGCGATTTTCTGAGACTTACCGGGATTTCCGGGATATCATTTTTGCTATGGCAGACCGATCTGGCAGGACGCTCACGCAGGAGAAAGCCCAATATCGTTTTTCTGATCCTGGATGAGCTTGGGTATTACGAGCTGTCTTGTATGGGGCACCCGATAATGGAGACGCCCAACATTGACAGGGTTGCGGCCGAGGGTATGAGGTTCACTCAGATGCTCGCCGGGGCGCCGGTTTGCGCACCTACTCGCAGTACCCTTATGACAGGTAAGCACATGGGGCATACATCGGTCCGCAGAAATCCGGGGCACGAGGCACTTCGAGCCGAGGATGTTACCGTAGCGCAGGTCCTTAAGAAAGCCGGTTACGCCACCGGTGGTTTCGGCAAATGGGGCGTCGGCGGACGCGGCACCACCGGCGTACCGGAAAAGCACGGCTTCGACGTATTCCTGGGTTACTACGATCAGGTTCACGCTCACACGTTCTTCCCGGCCTGGCTGGTCAGGAACAGTGAAGAGGTGCCGTTGAAGGGCAACACAGGCGCCCTGTACGAGGGCGAAACGTTCTCGCATCAGGTTATCTTCGAAGAGTCGATGAAGTTCATTCGTCAGAACAAAGACAGGCCGTTTTTCTGCTATTGCCCCTGGACACCGCCGCACGGGGCGTGGGGGCTGCCGGAAGACGAGCCCTCCTGGCAGAAGTACAAGGACAAGCAGTGGGATGCAGGCTACTCGATCAGGAAAGACGAGGCCCAGCGGTACGCGGCAATGGTCAACATGATCGATAGGCAGATCGGCCAAATCATTGACCTGCTCAAGGAGCTGAAGATCGATGACCATACGATAGTATTCGTCTGCGGTGACAACGGAGGCAATACGTATTTCGCTAATAAGACGCACCCTCACGGTTTCTTCGGCCCGAATGTTGATCCAAAAACCGGTACGGTGTTCCGTGGCCGTAAGGGCCTGCTATATGAAGGCGGCTTGCGCATTCCATTTGTCGTGCGATGGCCCGGCAGGATAAGAGCGGGCGCTGTTAACAAGCACCTGGGGTACTTTCCAGACGTCATGCCGACGCTGGCGGAACTCGCCGGGATCGACTGTCCTGATGATATCGATGGCATCTCAATACTTCCGGCGCTTCTCGGCAGAAGAGCCGCCGGGCGTGCGCAGAAGAAGCACGAGTATCTGTACTGGGAGTTCGTGGGCCAGACCGCGGTTCGCTGGGGCAATTGGAAGGCGTACAAACCCCGTAAGGGTGATTGGGAGCTGTACGACCTGAGCAGGGACATCGAGGAGCAAAACAACGTGGCGGCACAGAATCGGGACACGCTCGCTAAGATGATAAAGTTTGCAGAGCGATCGCACACGCCGCACGTTCCCGGCGAGATTCTCGATGAGCAAATGTGCATGAAGGATCACACCAAGGCGAAAAATCCCAAACCTTCGGAGCGCCGCCGATGAATCCCAAAGCTATAATCCCTGTTGCCACAATTTTTTTGGCATTTTCGTTACGGCTTGTTAGCCAACATAAATACGATGAGTTTTTTTCATCATTACTTTGGAGACATTGAGTTGGACAAGAAATATTTGAATCATGCGAACAAGACTACTCTTTATTTCTATTTTATTTTCAGCATTTAATTCTCTTAACGCCGGTGACGGTTGGATAAGGATTAATCAACTGGGATACTTGCCTGATGCGATAAAGGTAGCCGTGCTGATTTCCGAAGAAGATATAAGAATTGAACAGTTCCAATTAAGAAATGCCATTACAGATACCGTTGTATACAGAGAAAAAACAAAAGAATACGATGCCTCTGTTTGGGGAATGAAATCTGCTTACCGACTTGATTTTTCAAAGTTTGAGAGTGCGGGAGGCTATTACATTCAAATTAATGACATCAAGTCTCCCTGTTTCAGAATAGCAAACGATGTGTATGATGGTACTGCTGACTTCATTCTAAATTACATGCGACAGCAACGTTGCGGCTACAATCCCTATTTGAAAGACTCGTGCCACTTACACGATGGAATAATTGTTGACCATCCCACAAAAACCGGACGGAAAATAGACGTCACAGGAGGTTGGCACGATGCATCGGATTATTTACAGTACCTTGCCACATCTGCCAATGCGACCTATCAAATGCTGTTTGCCTGGTTAAACAACCCACAGGTTTATGGCGATAAATATGACTCAAGAGGGCATAAAGGTAAAAATGGTATCCCGGACATTCTTGATGAGGCCAAATGGGGTCTGGAGTGGCTGGACAAAATGAATCCGGCTTATGGCCAAATGTACAACCAGATAGCTGATGATCGTGACCACGTGGGATTCAGATTACCCAACAAGGATTCGGCAAGCTATGGGCTGGGCAGACACAGGCCCGTTTATTATATCACGGGTAAACCGCAGGGACTTTCAAAACATAAGAACCGAACAACAGGCGTCTCATCCAGTGCGGCAAAATTTGCATCAGCATTTGCATTAGGAGCAAACTTATTGAAGGAATATGATCCGGTCTTTGCCCGGAAAATAGCCAAAAAAGCCGCTGAAGCCTATGAATTTGCGTTAAGTGATTTGGGAGTTTGCCAGACTGCCTGCAATTTATCACCATATTTTTACGAAGAAGAAAATTACGTTGATGACCTGGAATTGGCAGCCTGTGAATTGCACCGTCTGACTAACAAAGAATACTATTTTGAGCAGGCGCTAAAGTGGGGTGCCGTTGAACCTGTTACACCATGGATGTCGTCCGGTCGTGCAAGACATTATCAATTCTATCCCTTTGTTAATTTAGGACACTATTACTTGTCCGGCAAACGGGACATTTACACAGACTATTTGAAGGATGGGCTCCAGTTTATTTACGAGCGATGCGACAAAGACCCATTTCTAAATGGGATTCCGTTTATCTGGTGCTCCAACAATTTGGTGGTAGCCGCACTAACTCAGGCCAGATGCTATTATAACACAACAAAAGATTCAACGTATCTCGAAATGGAAGCTGCATTACGCGATTGGCTGTTCGGATGCAATCCCTGGGGAACGAGCATGATTTGCGGTTTGCCGGCAGGAGGGGACTATCCTCAATTGCCGCATTCGTCAATAACCTATCTGCTGAATGAGACTACCCACGGCGGCCTGATTGATGGCCCGGTAGATAGATCGATCTACAGCAACCTGCGAGGCATCCGTTTACTGAAAAAAGACGAGTACGCTCCGTTTCAAAATGGCAAAGCAGTGTACCATGATGATATGGGTGATTATTCTACTAATGAACCAACAATGGACGGCACAGCAAGTCTTAGCTTTTATCTGTCATCGATGGAAAAAGAAGGCAATAGAAATTAATCAAGATACGTAATGGATAAAGAAGGTGCAATTGTAAGAATGAACTCTGCTTGTAAGGATATGTATCTTGCTTTTGCAACTGACAAAGAAGCTGAGGGGCTATGACTTTAAATGTTTATAAACGATATTATGAAAGGCGGATTCAACTTTTTTGACCCCGGCATCAACCACCTATCAAGAACTCAAAGTCAAATACTAAAATCCTTATAACGGCAAAAGACCTTCAGATTCCAACACAATGCGTGGTATGATTTGGATAGATGTCGAGAACCTTCGTTGCCTATCCCGGAAACAGAAAGAATTTACCTCAGGGATATCTCAATCGGTCGCTCAAGATTGGCAGATGCAAGGTCAGAGTTTGACGATGATCGCGTGAAAGAAATTGGGGCCCATGCATACAAAAGAACCGGGTAATATGCTGGTCTCTCTGTCGGTCTTTTTACTGATTCTTGCAGTGGGGCATATTGAACGGTTCGGAAGAGTGTTGAAACTGAGATGAAATTCAGGTATTGTAGGATATGATGTTTGCAGGAGTATTTCAGTGAAGTATATGCTGGAAATCCAGGTTTGTATCAGTAACTTATCTCGTTTATTTGACGAGGAGCTGGAGGATCATCTCAATGTATCACCGTCTCGCTGACTCTCGGTATTCTAAATACAAAATGGCTCATATCGCAGTCCTTATTATCATCGCGATTGTCTGTGCCCGGATACACCCGGCAGAGGCTGTTGATATTAAACACAGACAACAAGGTGACGATCCAACAAAGGTGTTTCGGGCCGGCGCCTTTGCCATCGACATCACACCGCTGGAATTGCCCGTGCTCGTGAACGGCGGTGTGCGGGAGCGGGTGGCTAATCAGGTCCATGATCCGTTGCATGCACGCTGCTTCGTGCTTGACGACGATACCGTGCAACTGGCGATTGTGGTGGTGGATAGTTGCATGGTCCCGCGGTCATTGGCCGACGATGCCAAGGCTTTGGCGTCGAAGGACACGGGGATTCCTTCCGAGCGAATTCTCATTTCAGCAACGCACACGCACTCAGCCCCATCAGTGTGCGGCTGCCTGGGCACAGATTGCGACGATAAGTACGCTAAGTGGCTGCCTGGCAAGATTGCCGAAGGGATTCGCAAGGCCCGGAAGAATCTCCAGCCGGCCCGCGTTGGCTGGGCCGTTGGTCGTGATGAAACGAACGTTTACTGCCGGCGTTTTCTCATGAAACCCGGCACTGCCCGAACTAATGTGTACAGCGACAAGCGAGCCGACCGGGCCCAGATGAATCCCGGGCACAACAACGCGAATGCGATTCGGCGGACCGGTCCGGTCGATCCGGACGTGACCATTCTTGCGGTACAGACTCGGGATGGGAGTCCCCTGGCCCTGCTGGGCAACTATTCGACCCATTACGCAGGTGCCCCTGCTTTGTCGGCTGACTACTTTGCCGTATTCGCCAGTGAGATTGGGCGACTGATCGGTGCCAAAGGCGACAAACCACGTTTCATCGGCATAATGTCGAACGGGACAAGTGGCGATGCGAATTGCTCGGATTTCATGCGGCCGGAGCGTCGCAAGTACGACCACGTTTCCGTCGGACGCGATGTGGCCCGGGCCGCCTTTGAAGCATATAAGACGATTGAGTATCACGACTGGGTGCCGCTCGAAATGCGTGAGAAGCGACTTGTATTGGACGTGCGTTTTCCAACAGAACAGGAAGTCGCTAAGGCACGCGAGTTCATCAAGACGTTTGCAGACCGCAAGCCGAAGAATTGGGAAGAGGTCTACGCTCATGAAATAATCGAGCTGTCCAGGATGCCTGCAACCCGCGAACTCAAGCTGCAGGCCATTCGCATCGGCGATCTGGGCATCGCGGCTATTCCGTGCGAGGTCTACGGCAGCACCGGGCTGGCCATCAAGGCTGCCAGCCCTATCAAGACGACGATGAACATCAGCCTGGCAAACGGCTGCGAGGGCTACATTGCGCCGCCCGAGCAACATAAGTTGGGTGGCTACACCACCTGGCGGGCCCGGACAAGCTGTCTGGAAGAGCTGGCCGAATCCAAAATTAAGGCGGCGTTGGTGGAGTTGCTCATGGAAGCAGCTACCTCCCGTGCGAATTGATTTTTGTTGTTGTCGCAGGAGCCGGTCGAGAAACATGAAAAAAGCTACGGCTATTTGGGAATGACTGAGCTGCTCACCGCTTCTTCTCACCCTTTGCTTTCATCCCCTCCTTCATAATCCGCCCCATCTTGAATTTCACCTTTCGCTTTGCGGGGACTTCGATTCTCTCGAGAGTTTTGGGGTTATGTGCGGCTCTTGCTGGTTGCCCTTTGACTTCAAATACACCAAAATCGCGAAACTCCAGGCGGTTGTTCTTGGCGAGTTCAGTGACAATTTCATAGAGGAATTCCTGCACTATAGGCTTAACCCTTGACTGTGTTATCCCGGTTTTCTCGGCTATGCTATCGATTAGTTCTTTTTTTGTGATTGTTGCCATAAGCTTATCCTCAAACGAGATTGCGCCGGATTATCCAGGATAGTATACACGCGGGATTGTATCGAATCAAATGGTTTGTCGGCATGAACACCTGGTCTGATTGAAGCAATTGCGATTCGCATTTTTTCCAGGGCGGAATTGATTACCCGGCCGGATATCTCATAATGCCTGAGCGTTCACTTGTTGTCGGATTTTAGCTTCGCAATGAGAAAACTTGCGGCGGACTCGTATTTTGTTTGGGTACCTGGATATTTCAGATTCGATTCAATACCCAACTGGTCCATTTTCTCTTTGAGCTTGATACCAAAGATAACATGATGAACCTTCCAGCCCTGCTCTCTCGCCGGATCGGTGGGTATCGGATCATCCGGCTTCATACCATAACTCATGAAAATGGGTGGGTCGTCCGCGGTAATGAGTGACAGCGCTGAAATATCCTCAACAATTTTACCAAGCTCCTCGTCCGTAACATCACCGAAAACTTCAGCTCGATCACGATGTGGTTTGTCGTAGCCCGGGACCCACTTTTTCCACCAATCGAACTCCATAGTGGTCTGTCCGCCGTTTGTTACCACGCACTTAAGACGTGAGGACTCGCGTTTCAAGGGATCGCTGCTTTCTGAATTAGCCATTTCATCATGAAAAGCCAGCCACATGCAGATTTGCGCACCCGCCGAGCCGCCGAAGGCTCCGATACGCTTCTTGTTGATGTTCCACTCGGCGGACCTGGAGCGGATAAACTGAAGCGCCCGCAGTGAATCGTGATGTGCTGCCGGCAAGGGCTTATCCGCAACGAATCGGTACTCTATCGCCGCTACTGAAATGCCCGCAGCTAAAAGCCCTCTCAGCATACGTTGATTTACACTGTTCTTGCTGCCTCCACGAAATCCACCGCCATGGATATACATCGCCACCGGAGTAGGTTTGTCGGACTTGGCCTGGTAAAAGTCCAGCACGTTCCGCTTGTGAGGACCATATTTGATATCTGCCATTGTGGGTGCGTTCTGCGGTCCCCTCCGACCTGCGGGCTGAGCCTGCAATGCGGAGCCGGCACAAAGACAAATCAGAATTGCGATGGTCCCATTTCTAATAATACACATATCAGACTCCTTCTCTGAGCGGAAACGCTCGTAAAATATTGACTCAACTGTGCGACGAGGTTTCTCTTTTCAAGAGCATATCGAAATTGCCTTACGAATGCAAGTGTTCCGGGTGTGATCCTGGGAATTCCCCGGTTCGTCCCGGGAATCTTTGCTCAACTATTATTGAGTGGCACGAGATAGTCCAATTCTTCTGCAGGCCGGCGATACATCCGCTCAATATGCCCAGAGCAAGTTTGGCTCTGCCAGATCCTTCAGGCCCAACAGCACCGCCCGAAGCAGCATGTTTATGAACATCATAACGCCGGCCTTCGATATGGCCAAGGCTGTGGAAGTGTTCATGCAGAAGGCTAAACGGTTCTTCTACAGTGTAATACTGTTCGGCCATCGTTGCCCGAAATGCACCGGATGAAGCGACAATATGGTTTCTAACTGTCACAGGCCGCCGGGAAGCAATTGTATCAAGCAAACTCGTATTCGCGGCCAAATAGAAGCAGGGCAACACTTTTACAAACCGACCGGTCAGTCGAATCGAACACTTTCGACAAAGGCCCCCAGAAACAGGAATTGCACGCATCAGTTCGATTCGTATGGCCCCATTTCGTCTATTGGAATCGGTTCGAAAAGAAGCGGCTTAAGCAGCGCTGCGTTATCCATAGACCTACGTCCAGTTGCTGCCTGTGACTCCTCCAGAAACTTGTCGGCTACCGCATTGAGCGCTGTCTTCTGCACCCGGCCATCGCGCAGGAAGGTGCTGCCGCATCGGGCGAAGATATTGCGGCAAATAAGGTTCACATTGGCATTGGTCTTGAGATCGGCCAGTTCGGGATAGCGACTCGCATAGGGAGGCTTGCCTGCCTGCGGGAGAAAACGCTCGATCGATTTCAGCCAGCGTTTCTGGCCCCAGTGGCTGAAGCTGATTCCTGCGAGACAATCGACGAAGAGATTGCCCTCCACGAGATTCTCTTTGCCTCCATGGATCTGAACGCCGCCGAAATTAACGGCGCCGCACCGCTCGAAGACGTTTCCGTACACGGCGACGCCGGAGATCATATCGTCCAGCCGGACGCCGGCCGCACCGTGCTGTGTACCGCCCCCTATATCACTCCACCGGTTCCATCGAATCACGACCCCGCGATACAGCGGATTGCCGAACATATCGAGCCCACCTTGGTCATCCGATTCCCGAACGACATTCCTGATGATGTTGAGTTCAATGAGGTGATCGTTGCCCTCGATGCGCAGGGCCGAGGAAGGAATGTTCTCAAACAGGTTATGCGCGATTCGGTTGCCACAGCCATCGAGATGAACCGCCGGCGCATAGGTGCGCTTCAGACGCGAGATGTCAAAGACTCTGCAATTCTCGACGAAATGCCGGCCCGGTGTCAATGTCTGGCGGTCCCCGCCGGCCACGCGCATTCCGCCGCAGCCGAGCGTGTGCATCGTACAGCCAAAAATGCCATGATGCTCTCCGCCTTGAATGACAATCGCATCACCCCCGAGCCGCTGTACAGTGCAGTTGGCCGCCAGGCAATCCGCTCCGCCGCGAATATGAATCCCGTTGCCGCGTCCCTCCTGCAACGTCAATCCGCGAAGAATCACATGTTCGACATCAGTCATCGTGATAAAAGGTAGGTCGAACAAACTTAAGACTATCTCTGCTTTCGATACATCGATAGCCTCCGGGGCAAGCCAGTAGACCGTTGCCGTACGGCGATCAAGATACCATTCCCCATCGGTGTCGAGTTCGCGAAATACATTAAGCGCGTAGTACCGCTGGTCCTTGCGATAGCCGTAATTGGAATAGGGCCGGGACAATGTGAAAATTCGTGCATCAGGGTCAATCGAAGCGACTTTCTGAAACTCCTCGAACCAGTCCCAGAACCAGTAACCATAGAGCCGCACATCCGGCTCATCCAGCCATTGGCCCGGCCTGTCCTCAACGTAGCGAAATTTTCCATCTCGACATCCGTCAATCCGGCCCCACACCTTGAAGGTATCTTTACCGAGAATGGTGCCGGTCTTGACGAAGCCCTCGTTCGGCCAGCGTGCGAGCGTCTGGGGCTTACCATCGACGAACAGCTCAGGGCAACGACGTATCGCCGTAGCATCTCCCAAATCCTTAACTCCCAGGACCTTTAGATCAGCTTGAAGCACACGGTCACGAATTCCCGCTTTGAGCTTGCCGCGAAGCTTTGCATCTGAAATTGGCCTCCATGCGGTGATTTGCACTCCACCGTGAAAGATTGCCGACTGACTTGGATCCACCTGATAAACAATCGGCATAGCGGCGGTGCCGGAGTCCTCAGATGTGAGTTTCAGCGTCTGCTCCCAGGGATAATCCCCGCCGGCAATCATAATCTTCACGCCCCCTTCGGGCATCTTTCCGGAATGCGATTGCTTCAAGGACCTTACCGCATCGCGAGCTTTTTCCAGAGTGCGGAATGGTTTCCTTTGTGTTCCGTCCGCAGTGTCGCTGCCAGTAGGGGCCACATAGAACACCTTGCCCGGCGCCGGCGGCATGGGCAAATGCACGCGGTAGTCGGCAGGGTTGCGGGCCGATAGCCCCTTTCGCAGGCGCTGCGTTTCGGCAGTACGTCGCAGGGCCGTATCGCGATGAAACCGCAGCAGCTTTGCATCAGCAGACAGACGTTCCCAGGCTGCTATAGCTGCTGCGGCATCCTGGCGGGCCAGGGCAACTTCCGCCATTCCGAACAGGGCCAAACCGCGAGCAAAGGATGGAGCGGATGTGTCTTTGGCGAGCGTTTCAAATCCATGGAGAGCCAGATCCATCCGTCCCTCGGCAAAGGCCCCCGCTGCTTTGTCAACCGTCGGACACGAAGAGATGAGAACATCTTCAGATGCCTCGACTTGCATTATGAACAACACTGCAAAGGTAATGATCAGAACCTTTAGAGTTTGTGATAGAGTCAAGGGTATTGGTTGCTGTTTTGTCATGGTTCACAATTCTCCAATTAAGCTGTTTGTCCAGCACTTCAACAAACCGCTCAGAGGTCTTGGTCGAGCGTCACCACTGCCGCCAAAGTTGCCTGCACGGTCATGGCCGCGTTTTCAATGTCGCACGTTTCCGGGATGTCTCCTTCGGCGTGATAGTTCGGGTCACCGTAGGGCAGAGATCCGATATTGATGACCGCGGCGGGGTAGCCGGCCAGGACAAATGAGCCATCGTCATCGCCGGGTCGCGGCCTCTTGGCAGTCCGCTGTTCCAGGCCGATGGAATATCGAGCGTTCACCTCGCCCATCAGTTCAGCGAGATGCTTGCCCTCCGGCTCTGTATAGGCGGTTACGTTAGTCTTCTTGCCCGCGGCAGTCTCCTGGGCTGTTTTGGCTCCGATGCCATCCAAGTTAAAGACGGCAACAATATTATCTCCACGCGATTTCGCTTTTTGTGCTGCTGTCTTGCTCGTCCACGGCGTGTGTTCCTCATTGCAAAAGAGAAACCGTATTGTACTCTCAGATTTGTACTCTGCCAGGAGGCGTGCCATCTCCAATACACCGACGGTTCCAATTGCGTTGTCGTTGGCCCCCGGCGAATCGATCCAGCTTTGCGAGTCCTTGTGTGCCAGCACAACGATGATTCTGCTGGGATGCGAACGGCCCTTTCTTTCGGCGTAGAGATTGTACGCCGTGTACCAGGGATCTTCGGGTTTGGGCGGTGAGTACTGAGCGTGTTTTGGTTTGCTTGTATCCCGACGAAAAGCCTGTACCTGAACGCCCTCTCGCTTAACCTGATATCCCCATGATTCCAACTTACCGGTAATGTAGTCGTCGGCTTCGTAGAGAGTATTCTTCTGGTGTCCCGGTAAAGTCAGATTCAGCTTGCGATAGGGCAGCGGATCCTTCGACAGATAAAAGAGGTTCCTGGATATTCGCTCGGGATCTACTTGCTTGATAAGACGGCGGATGCTTGCATCTGTGCTGTTGTTGTCGTTTACTGTTTGCTGTTGCGTTTCGGCCCTGCCGAGATGGGCCGCTGAGAAAAGCAGCAGAAATCCAGTCGCATAAATACCCGTACGTTTCATATATCCTCCCACGTAATCAGCCATACTATTACAGAAACACTGCTGCAAAGCACAACTTGCCGCGGGGCATTATACTATTTGTTTCGATATCCTGCAATTGTTGAGCGGTCATCTGTGTCCCGAGGTCTGATAAGACCATGTCTTGCCGGCTCTGAACTGACGCCGGTTTTGCATTTTCCATCCCGTTTCTTATGTTTTATTTGTTGTAGTATCGCTGTCAAACGAAGAGAATTTAATTATCCGGACTGAAAATATTGTCGATTGGCGAATTATGATTTTCAACTTTGAAATCGGCAATCGGCGATCCAAAAAGAAAGGAGTATGATCCGATGAACAACTCGGACAATCCCAAGCTGTTACATAAAAGAAACTTCACTCGTCTGCAAGTTTCTTTACCCCTTGAAATAGAAGTGCTCATTTGGCACAGCGGCCGTAAAGATGACTATCATAAATTGCTCCCCGGCCATCACTGGCATGGAAGACTCGTAGATATTTCAGAAGGAGGAGCACAGGTAGCCATCGACGGCAGTGAGGAAACGCCGCTCGGCAAAGGCCGGCTCGTAGGACTCGAATTCAGGCCTAAGCCGGACCAGGAAGCACTGACCTTCGATGCCCAGATCAGGGAAATGCTACCGACCGCGGACGGCATAAATATCTGTCTCGGATTGCAGTTCGTGGGACTGGAAGCCAATCCGGAAGGACGTCAGGGGCTTCGCGAACTTTGCAGCTCCAGGGACATATATAACGAGGAAACAGAACACACCACTATCTGATTTTTAACATCAGGTCATTCGGGCAAAACGATGTCCGACGGTTCTTTTTCTGTAGCCGGGCGTGTGAACTTCTCGCCGTACTTTGTGAAGCCGGGCACAAAACCGCCGTGTGATAGGAAGAACTGTCCGCTCTCGACACCCATAAAACGGTCGAGCCTATCGGCCTTGCCTGTCGGGTCGTGGCTGAAGCCGGCCGTGGTCAGCTCGACCCACCGGCCTTCAGCCGTGCGAATCCATTGATTGCCGTAAAGGGCCTTCCGCAGTACGTGGCCGTTGCTGCCGCCGAAGTTCTCGCTGAAGCTGTACAGGCGGCGCAGGTAGCCGCCCTCCTTTGGCGCCTTCCAACTGGAGATGAGAAACCACTGCTTTTTGTCCGGGTGAAAGTAGTAGCCCGAGTAGATCGTGTGCGTGGCATCGGTGGGTTTGGCCGTGACGATGAATCGCTGCTTTTGGCCGGTCTTCCACATATACTTCAAATGGCTGTGCCCCCCCGTGCCTTCATTGCCAAAGTCGCCGGCATAAACACCCTCACCTTTGGCCATCAGTTTCACGCGATCCTCTTCGACAACCTTGTTGCGGTCAACCGCCTCGTTGCCGCTATCCCAGACGCTGAAGATGATCCGGCGTTCGGTGGGGCTATTGACCTGCATACCGAAGTAACCACGATGCCAGCCGCAGGCTTCATAGTACGTCCAGATCGGATCTTCAAGACCGGTCATCTCGCAGTAAAATGCCTCGACTTTTATGTCCTTGTCTACGGGATAGAAAAGGTGTACTGATGCAGCGTTACGGCGGGGCTGGAGATTGAAATGCGCATCTTGTACCGCCGGGCCATCGAGCAACAGTGCGTCGAGGTCGCCGGAAGATTGGCTTTGTGGATTGAGCGACTTGAGTGTAAAACGCTGATAGCCGGCTTTGTCGATGTCAAACGAACCGAAGTCCGCCGTAACAAGGTCAGGTCCGGCACCTTTGACTAATGCCTGGTGCGACTGGCCTGCGACGGTCAGTTGTAACTTTGACGTTGCATCTGTCGGCAGCCGTAGGGCCACTGAGCAATCAAGCTTGCCCGGGATTTTGATTTCACCGAACCAGAGCACCTTCAATTCCGGGTCGTTCCAGCCGGTGACGCCGGAGCGTCGCGATACGCGTGCTCCGCGCACGTCCGGATCGAGGTAGGCGGTGAAGGCAGGGATGCGCAATGCGGCCGCCGGCGCAGCGCTCACTGTGCAGACGAGGAACACAATTACCTGTACCAATACAAAAAAATGGATGTTCCGTTTCATATTATTCCTAAACAAAAAAATGCTATCGCTTGTCATCCCGGCATCTGGCGCGATCAGTATAGTCTGCCCTTACGACGCGTGCATATCCAAACAGAATGCCATATTACCAGATATTCCTGCGTGAAGAAACTTGCTATTTTGCCCTCGCCCTATTTTCTATTGAGCTGCACCAAGAGAAGGTCTAAAGTCCCTTCTACTTAATCGCCTTTCGCGAGTGCTAAAGTCAGTATCTCCAAAGGCCCGGCACTGAATCGAATTCTACCCTCTGCACAATCGAGCGGCTTCACCGACCGCTCAAGTGCATCGCAAATCTCTGCTCGTGACCATCCTGAGGGCTGCTTCAGTGAACCCTGTGTGGTGCGATTTAGAACGTTCCAAAACCGCAGAATCAGGCGTCGATTATCTTCAGCGACTTTGAAAGCTAAAAGCGGCCCCCCTGAAAAATCGATATCGAGAGCCTCCAGGCCGGATACCGCCGGGGACTGCCCCGGCGTCTGAAGGAACGGCGGCGTCGCAAACTGTTGCGCCTCCTGTATGACCCGCACCGGATCAAACTTCTCGTTAAGCAGGACAATCCGGTAGCGGAACGTCCATTCGTTCCAGCCACCCTGTCCGAATTGCCAGTCATTGCCGGTCAGGTTCATCATGGGCATCGAGGTGATCTTAGTCAGATTGTTGGAGACATTCCGGCCAAACCTGAGAAGCAGCGAGTCCGGCGTGAGAAGCAGTGCCGTCCGGCCGCCCCCGCTTGCCGCCGCAAATGTCACCCCGGCATACAACTCGGGATTGGCCCCGGGGAGATCGTCGCCGCCGGTTTGCTTAGGGCCGGCTGCGAGAATGGCCCCTGGCGCATCGTACCGGTACGTTGGATTCTCAATCGCGAATGGAAAGCAGAATTCAACCGTCTGGGGATTATCCGACCATCCATCCTTCAGCCGATAGGTGACGTCGATCCAGGGATTTGCCGTGTGAAAGAGCCACGTACTCTTCACCTGAAAGCCCGATTTATCGAAGTCCGCCACGATTTGCACTCCCCGATCCGTCCTTCGGCTCAGAAGATTCCTCAGAACGAGTTCTCTCGATGTGGGGAGCGGCTCCGGAAAAACGGATTCAGGCTTGGCCCGGCTGCGATACAGCGTGTGCTTGAACTGCCCCAGAGATAGGCCTTGCCTGTCGGGCAACCAGGCCCTTCCCGCGGCATCGGTGAGTGAGACCACTCCACATTGGTGCGGGTCGAATACGATGCGGCCGCCTCGCCACTCGAATGTCATTTCCTCCGGCGTGAATTCACCTGTATTCAGCGAAGGACGCGCCGCGAGCTTCGGAGCCAAAGACCGGCCGATATCCATCGCCTGCGTCACCGCGCTCGCCCGGGCGCCTGCCGACAAGGCCGCTCGTTGACGATCCGTACCGCCGAAATCGTGCTCGGCGAATTTCAAAAGTTCTGCAAAGCCGTGCCGGAGAAGAGAGCGGCTCTTGTTGTCACTCCGGCCTGACATGGTCTCAAGAGCTTGTGATGCCTCGGCCAGTCGGAGTAACCGCTCGGCCTCGCGGAAATCTGCGGTCAGCCCCGCCAGATGGGCTGCCCATTCTTCCCAACAGACGCCGAACGTGCCTTCCAAGGTCGGAATCGCCAGGTTCTTCTCATGGATTTCTCGCTCAGCAGCCACGAAAAAGTCCTCGTATCGTCCGTCCACAATCCGGACGGTCCCGTCAGACCCCGCATTGAACTTCCGGACAAATGCCGAGAAATCCTCCGTTTGCGTCCAATTGTCCCACCCTGTGCCGAGCAGTAAAATGCTGGAAATAGGGTAATTCTCGCCGTAAGCCTGGTAACGTTCGATGGTCTGCTGAATAAACTGCTTTCGCTTTCTGAAAACCTCCTCAGTGTTTCTATCACCGAAAGACTGAATTTCAAAGGCGTTCCACTTCTCACCCGCCATGGCCGCCAGGCAATAAGACTCGGCATAGCCGCCCCAGCTTTTTGTGTCTTGATATAGATCCCATCGCACAAGGATGCGTTTGCCGTTTGGCGTCTTCCACCAGAACAGCGGATATGGATCTCGTTTGTGATTATAGCTCTCCGCTCGAAGCCGATATATCCCCCGACCCAGGAAATCGAATCCACTGTCTGTGAGAATGTTGGCGATACCCCACGTCATTCCGGGATTCTCCATGACCAGTGCCGTCCGCGCCGGCACACCCGTGGACGTTTCAATCGGAATGGCTCCATAGCAGGCCCGAATAGCCGTTTCGGTATCGAGGATACCCCAGAGAAGCACAGCATAGTTGCCGGCGTAACCAATCCGGCCTCTACGGATCGCATCGTGGAGTCGCGTACTGCCAGCTTCGCCGCGATGCCGCCGGTAGACCTGGTCCCAGAGAGTCCCGTCCAGGTTCCAGCAAACCTCATTTCGTTCGGCTGCATCCAGAAAGTAGTCGAGCAGCGCCGCCATTCGTAACTCGATCTCGGTGGTCGAGCCGCACCAGTTGTAGTCGAGATGTTTGTCCTGGGCCAGATAAACGGTCCATTGCCGGTCTTTCTCTGCCGCCTGGCAGGCGTTGACTGAAAAAGCAAGCAATAAACCTAACCAAACGTGACAGAGGCAAAATGCTGCGGACCTCTTAGAGTAAGTGCTTTCATCTATCATTTTAAAAAGAGCCTGCCGAAGATTACTCCGGCAGGCTTAATTGACCGTGCTTTATTTATGAGGTACTGCGTCTTCTGTATCTGCGAACAACCTTTGTACCCGTTATTTTCTGGCTGCCCCTGGAACTGGTTATCTCTCCGACGAGCTTCGATTCCGCCAGTTTCCCTTTAAAGTCCATCTCGAATGTCTGGTCGCCGAATTCCAGAACGATCTTGAAGTTTACCTGGTTGTCTTTAAGATCGATTTTCTTGATGAGAGTTGAGCCGTACAATCCGGTCATGTCCGGATTGACTCTGAGCCTCTGCTTACGAGTGCCACGCTCGGATGTGATATCAAGATTCCACGTACCGATAACCGGAGCACCAACCTGTTTTCCTTCGGCAGTAATATCGCCCATCTCGGACTTGATTACGCCGGAAAGCGTGTCACCCTGAATTGAACCTTCGAAGGTGGAATCCCACTGGCGATCCTGAAACTTGCTCTTGCGCTTGAAGGCCAGCTTGCCCCGTTCGTACTGAATGTCCGTAATCTCGTGTTCGCCGTACTCGCTCTGCCATTGAGCTGTCAGCTTGCCTTCCTTGTCAGGCTTGATAATGAGGTTTGTGGTGATATCCCACTCGCCCACCTTGAACTTCATCTCCCAGTTGCCGGAGGCCCTTGACATTCGCGGGCTTCGCTTGCCCTCGAGTTTAGAATCACCCCTGTCACTGGATAGAGTCCCCGTCATCTTGCCTTCTTCGACCATCCCTGTGAAGTTGGAGGTGAATTCATTATCGCCGAATCGGACGACCTGGACGAAGCTGAGTTTATTATCCTCGAACTTCACATCTTTGAGTTCGTTCATTCCCCAGAAGCTAATCCACTGTCCTGTCATATTGCCCTCAGCGTTTCTGGAAAACGACAGAATCGACTCCATCTGCCGCTCACCGAACTCGACCTTGACCTGCCAGTCGCCGTATATTCCTCTTCGGAATGAAGATGGCTGAGCCCAGAGCTGCGCCGATAACATGGTCAGTGCTATCAGCGAACAATAAACGGCCGGCTTGAAAAATGTTTGGCGTTTCATAATGTGTTCCTCCCAAAAAAGGTTAATTATTTGGCCGCTTGTTTTGTATCCTATCGATTTTGGGATGTCAACGAGAAAAGTTATTTTTTCCGGGACTTCTAAAAAATGGCCCCGGGCAGATATGTTTCAGCTATTCTTACAAATTCAGTAACAGGCTGGCGACAAAAACCCCGCCTTACAGGAAAAGCGATGCATGATCGAATATCTGTGTTGGGTGTTGCCGGATATCCGGCAAGATACCTGTTCTATAACAAAGTTTGACAAAGTACTCTTACTTGAGTACAAGGAGATATGAAATTAAAATTCCTGGATTATGTGTTGTATAGAAGGAGGCTTTTATGAAAGTAATCAGGATGATTAAGGCTTTACAAAAGATTGGGTGCTTGCTCCTTTTGGGATCCATGCTTGTGGGTTGCGGAACCCGAACAGGGCAGCCGGCAAAGTCAAAACAACCGTTAGATTCGAGGGATTCTCAGGTAACTCTGTCCGGCTCTCTCGGCAAGGCGCTTGCAGATTTCAATCGTGGTGCCGCTTTTCTCGAACAGTACAAGTACACCGAGGCGGCGGCGGCATTCGAATCGGTTTTGAATGTTGTGCCGGACTGGACCGCGGCGCGCTTTAACCTCGGGCTTGCTTACTTAAATATGCAAGTTAAGCCCGGGGCAAAAAGTTATCTCGAATTGGCACAAGAGGCCTTTGGAACCGTATTAAAGTCCAATCCCGGGCACCTGCACGCACGATTCTGTCTCGGACTCTATTACCAGCACATCGGCGAAAACGATAAGGCTCTCGAATGCTTCCGCAGAGTGCATGAAAATGACCGTGAAGATCCTTATGTATTGTATAAATATGCCGAGGTTCTTATTAGCCTTGGCCGTACGGATGAAGGCACTAAGACGCTTGAAGATATTATTGCTCTCGATCCGGGCTTTATCTCCGGGATATATAGACTTGCGAGCCAGTACCAGCGCACGGGAAAACGCGACAAGGCAAAGACTCTTTTTAACCGTTTCAGAGAACTTAAAGACGCAGAGCTGACCGGCGGGACTTTTACGGTTCTCAAGACTTATGGAACGGTGGGGAAATACTACACGGCGCTTGGTGCGGACAATCTGCCTCTGCCGTCAGTAACAGCTCGTGAGCAAAAACGCATTCTTTTCTCGCCCGAATTAAAGCCTTTAAGCGCAGAAACTTCGGCCTGGAAATTCCCCGGGGGCACCGTAGCTCTTCCGGGAATTGCCGCCGGCGACGTGGACGAGGATGGCGACCTTGATCTTTGTATTACGGCGTTTGGCACCGATGGGGGCGTATGGCTGTGGCGTAACGATGGTGCCGGTGGATTTTCTCACGATGCGACTTTGGCGCAGCAGGGAATCTGCCCGACCTTCGGTGATTTGGATAACGACGGCGACCTTGACCTCTGGCTCGGCAGGGCGGGGGCGGACATTTATTTTGAGAATGGTGGTAAGGCGAATTTCAGAAAGGGGCAGGCCGCTGAGATTGCTGGAAGTCAGTTTATTACTCACTGTGCAAGAGTTCTCGATGCCGATAGCGACGGCGATTTGGATTTTCTGGTGTTTCGCCTTATAAGTGGAACGGTTCCGGCTACCGATCTATCCAAGCCTGCGGCCGTCAGCCTCTATAACAATAACAGGGACGGTTCGTTCACTGACATTGCCGACAAGATCGGCCTTGCGTTCGGAAAAACTTCCGCTGCCGCTGTGGTGTATGATGATTTTGATAATGACCGCGATCTGGATTTGGTAGTCTTTTCCGCGGGGGATGAAAATGCGATCGGCTGGGTGAACGATCGGGCATCGCAATACCGCGTTCTGGATTCCGAAACAACCGGCCTTTCGGTGAAAGGCGTTCTCAGTGCCACTTCAGGTGATCCAGACAAGGATGGTGACCGCGACCTTCTGATTTTTACCAACGAAGGGATTCAGCTATTTATAAACGAGGGCGGATTTCGTTTTACACGTCACCAGGGCTTTTCTGAACGCTGCGGCCGGCTTCGGGGGACCGGCGGACAGTTTGCGGATATGGATAATGACGGTGATTTGGATATTGTGATAGCCGATGCTTACAGGCGTGACGGCAGCCGCGGCCCGGCGCTTCTTATTAACGGCTGGCCGCAGGAACTTTTCATCAACGCACTGGAGATTGATCCGGAGAACCTGTTCTCGGCCGTCAATTACCCGGGCAACGCCAGTTGCGTCGTGGCGGATTTCACCGGTGACGGGAAATGCGATGTACTTCTGGCCCCAACAGGTGAAAAACCTTTCTTAGTTGAAAACATTACGCCGGGCGGCCATTGGATAGAAATTGACCTTCGCGGCACACGCGAGCAGGATAAGAAAACCCGCTCAAATAATTCAGCCATTGGCGCTCGCCTGGAGATAAAGACGGGCACTGTTTCCCAACAGTATGTAGTGGGAACATCCTCAGGGCAGGTGGCGATGCCTCCGTATCGAATTCATGCCGGATTAGGGCAGTACCCGAAGGTTGACTGGTTGCGTATAATGTGGCCAGATGCCGTTCTTCAGGCGGAACTGGAAGTGCCTGCGGATCAGGTGAAGATGATTGCCGAATTGCAGCGTAAAGTCTCTTCCTGCCCGCATCTCTTCGCCTGGGATGGTTCGCATTTTGAGTTTATATCCGATTTCGGAGGCATGGGAGGAATCGGTTACCTCGTAGCGCCGGGCGAGTATGCCAAGCCCGATCCTACGGAGTATTTGCCGGTTCCGAATCTCAAGCCTCGGGACGGCGATTTCATCTTTCAGGTGCTGGAGCCTATCGAGGAAGTTGTTTATTTCGACCAGGCCAAATTAATCGCTGTTGACCATCCGGTTGGAACGGAAGTTTATCCCCAGGAGATGATGGCCATTAGTATTCCGCCTGTGCCTTTCGAGCTTTTTTGCTTCAAAGACACGATCGAGCCGGTGCGTGCCGTTGACCATCTCGGCGATGATGTTACCGAGAAGATACGCATAATCGACCGGTGTTATGCCGGTACTACCACGCCGGACCCCCGTTTTACAGGGCTGGCCAAGGATCATTTTGTGGAGCTTGACTTTGGTGACAGGCTCGGAGCGGTATCGCCTCAATCGCGTATAGTGATGTTCCTGCACGGCTGGGTCGAGTATCCTTACTCTTCGACGAATTACGCTGCAAACCAGGCGGGCTTGGGCTCCCGTGCTCCGAGTATTCACGTCTTTCGCGATGGCCGGTGGGTGGAGCTTTTCCGTGAGGTGGGATACCCGGCCGGTATCCGGCACATGATGACTCTCGATGTGACCGGAAAACTGCTGCCGGGCGACAGGCTGATTCGCATTTCCAGTAATATGGAGCTGTACTGGGACCAGATATTCATTGCACCTATTCTCAGTGACGTCGGTTTGTACGTTCAGGAAGTGCCGGTGAAAATTGCGGATCTTCATTTCCTTGGTTACCCGAAGGAATACTCTCCCGATGGGCGGCATCCGAATCTTTATGATTACAGGAGTGTGGATGGAGCCATTGCATGGAAAATTATGGAGGGTGATTATACCCGCTATGGTGAGGTGACGGAGCTTCTGGATAATGCGGACGATTGTTACGTCATCATGGGCAGAGGAGAGGAGCTTACACTGCGCTTTTCTGCAGGTGCTTTTGGTCCGTCGCCGGAGGGATTTGATCGTTCGTTTATTCTCAAAACCGACAGCTTCTGTAAAGACATGGACCTATACTCGGCATATCCCGACACCGTGGAACCGCTTCCCTTCCATTCCATGAGTACCTATCCCTATGGAACGAACGAAAAGTATCCCGATGATAAAAAGCGGCGGGAATACCGGATGCGATTTAATACCCGGCGGGTAGGTAATCCATACACTGAATAAGATTCACACCTCATCTTCAGCAATAGTCCGAAAATATCTGTGTTTGAAGGTCTCTTGCATTAGAGTTGTTTATCTTTTATGATTAGATGAGAACAGGTCGATATAGAGCTTTATTAGCTATATAAACACTCTGATCGAGGCTATTTGTATGGAACGGCATACAATAACTAAGGGGTGGGAAACATGCAATTTCGGATATTCGCAACCACCCGCTTTACCTGCTCCAAGGCGCACTGAGTTGGTAATAATATCTGTAATCATGATATGTGCTTCTAATTGCAGTTTCTTCCAGGCGGCCGCGCTCTCGCAGTCTGATGTAAAACCGCAAACAACAGTGATGGCCTCGAATTCGAAAGAGCTGACGGCACCGGCTGGTTCCGAACTAACTCCGGAGCAGGAAGTTGCCGTATTGAAAAAGAAGGAGCTGGAACTTGCTCAAAGGCTCATGAGAGACTTTCCCGACAAGGTAAATCCGATCATGCTAATGGGCAATGTATGGGAGCGGCACGGCGACGCTATCAGGGCGATGGAATTCTTCAATAAGGTATTAGAGAAGGATCCGGAGCGGGCCGATGTTTATAAAGGCATAGGTTGGTTTTACATGAACAAGGAGCAGTATGAGCAGGCGATTTCGTACTGGCAAACGGCTCTGGAAATAGATCCCAACATTCCCGGCGTTCATAATAGTATTGCACTTGCTTTAATGGGGCAGAACAAACAGGCTGAAGCAATCGGAGAATTAGAGAATGACATTCGGATTTCTCCTCGTTCCACATTCAGTTATTTTCTACTCGGTCAGTTATATTTGCGGCGGAAAGATTATGAGAAGTCCAGAAGCAGCTATGAAGAGGCAATAGAGATTGATCCCGACTATACTAATGCTTATTACGGGCTTTTTACCCTATCCACGAGATTGAAGCAACGAGACGAAGCTAAGAAGTACATGGCTACATTCAAAAAACTGAAAACCGAGGACATGAAGGTTCTGAAGGATCGCAATAAGGCCGTTGACGATCTTATTGCTATGCAAAAAGGTGCGGCCGAAACGTACCTGCTCGCAGGACAAATGTATCAGGCCGGAAAGAATTTCCAAAAAGCAGAAGAACTCCTGAAAAGGGCAGTGACACTTGATCCGAATAATGTCCTCTGCCTTGAAAGGCTGGCATCTTTTTATCTAACGAGCAACCGTATAACTGATGCGATTTCATTGTACGGAAAAATCAGTGAAGTTAATCCCAAAGACCCACTCTGCCACTTAAATATCGGAATCCTGTCGGTACGTTTAAAACAGATTGACAAAGCAGAAAAGGCCTTCCGTAAAGTTATCGAGATTTCACCGGGATTATCCGGCGGCTATCGCGAGCTTGCCCAGCTTTACCTTAGAACAGGCAAAGGATTTCCGGAAGCCAGAGCGCTTGCGGAAAAGGCCGTGGCGCTGGAGCCGATCGCCCTAAACTACTTTGTATTGAGCTGGGCATGTGACATGAACGGCGACTCGGAAAATGCGCTCAAGGCGATATTGCAGGCAATACAAATGGAGCCGGCCAATTTGAAATACAGGAATGTGTATGAGCATATTAAGAGCAGGAATTGACACCTTTGGATTCGCAGAAGGCCGGGGAGACTGGATGATTATTGGGTGCCGGTTTGCGATTGTGATGTTATTATTGCATTTCTCCGTGAATGCGTTTGCCGATAGTCCCATGCTGCTTCGCGATGTTACAAAAGAGACGGGAATAACTTTCACGCACACCGATGGCGGGTCCGGCCAACACTACATAATGGAGACGGTGAGCGCGGGATTGGCGCTTTTTGACTATGACAATGACGGGGATATCGATATCTATTTTTTGAATGGCGCACCACTCAAAGGAACAGAAGTTGAAGTTAAGCCGAAGAATGCGCTCTATCGCAACGAAGGTGGATGGAAATTCACGGATGTTACAGAGCGGGCAGGCGTCGGTGACAGTGGATACGGTTTGGGCGTTACCGTTGGTGATTATGATAATGATGGGGACCTTGATATTTACCTGAATAATTACGGGCCGAATGTCCTGTATCGAAACAATGGCGACGGTACGTTTACGGACGTAGCGCAAAAGGCAGGCGTGGACAACGGATTTCACGTGGGAGCGGGGACTTGCTTTCTCGATGCGGATAAGGATGGTGATTTAGACCTTTACGTTTCAATTTATCTTGATTTTTCTTATGAAAAGCACGTCACTACCACAACCAAGGGATTTCCCGTATATGCAAATCCCCGCTTTTATCCTCCCATGCCCGATTTTTTGTACCGTAATAACGGCGACGGCACGTTTACCGATGTCAGTAAATCATCCGGCGTGGGGGATCACGCCGGATGGGGGATGGGTATCGTATGTGGCGACTACGATAACGACGGCGATACGGATGTCTTTATTGGGAATGACGTGGGGGAGAATTTCTTGTTCGAAAATGACGGGACGGGGAAGTTTGAGGAAGTCGGATTAATGACGGGCGCCGCTTATGACATTCACGGTGACGAGCAGGGAAGCATGGGAGTGGACTGCGGCGACTACGACAACGATGGATTGCTGGATTTCTATGTGACTTCTTACCAAGGGCAGCTTGCTACCCTCTACAGGAATCTTGGCGGCGGCATGTTCGAAGATGTTACACTGGTGACAGGTGCCGGTGCGGGGACCCTCCCCCATGTGACGTGGGGCAACAGCTTCGTCGATTTTGATAATAACGGCTTTCGTGATATTTTCATTGCCTGTGGTCACCTTCAGGTTAACGTCGAAGAGTTCGACGATACAACCACATATATGGCACAAAACATACTACTTATGAACGCCGGTGATGGAAAATTTATAGATGTGTCCAATCAAAGCGGCGATGGCATGAAGGTGATACTGTGCAGCCGTGGTGCGGGCTTTGACGATTTGGATAACGATGGCGACTTGGATGCGGTCATATTGAATTCCCGGCGGGAACCCACTGTTTTGAGGAACGATTCGCCTTCTAAAGGCCATTGGCTGCAAGTTTATTTACGAGGAGTGAAAACCAACCGGGATGGTATAGGGGCGCACGTCAGGGTCATCGCGGGTGATTTGACTCTGATAGACGAAGTTCACGGCGGCCGGGGATACCAAAGTCATTACGGCATGCGTCTTCACTTTGGGTTGGGTAAGTACAACAAGGTTGATCACGTCGAAGTACATTGGATAGGCGGCCAAGTCGATGTTTTTGAGAATATCGCCGTGGATCGGATTTTGACGCTTATTGAAGGTGATGGACGTAAATAGTGTACGATGACCAGGCGCAAGCGGCCTGTCGAGTATAATTGATGTTAACTTGCATGAGAGCGCCTTTTCAGGCTCATTTGGAAAATAAAGCCTTTACGGATTATTTAGCTATTGCTCCGAGGGAGCTTTCGACAAGAGTAATCTGTGATGAAGATGCATAAGAAAACCAGTCAAGGTAGAAAAAAGCACAAGAAAAGCGATTCGCGGAAAATTAAGACTTCCGGACATTCGCAGCCGTCTTTCTTGTTCGTTCACAAAAATGCCGTTCTGGCGTTAGTACTATTATTGGCCATATGTACGACCGTGGACGGAGCTTTTTATGTGAAATCACTTTTGCGAACGGATGAAAAACCGAAACTAACAAAGCAGCCCCCGGTACAAACGGAAGAACGGGTACTAATTCCGGTTATTGAGCCGCTTGCCACCGAGCAAGATGTTGCCGCTCTGAAAAAAAAGGAGTTGGATCTTGCTGAAAAGCTGAACAAAGACTTTCCGGATAATGATGATGCTCTCGTAGTAATGGGCAATTTATGGCTTAGGCACGGCAATGCTGTTGAAGGACTGAAATACCTGAATAAAGCCCTGGAGATAAATCCGAAGCGGACGGACGTGTACAAAAGCATGGGCTGGTTATTTCTGAAAAAAGGTGAATTTGAGAAGTCGATCGAGCACTATCGAAAAGCCCTGGATATACAACCACAGCTTTCGGACGTGCGCAGCAATTTGGGGCACGCGCTTATGATGTCGGGCCGGCATGATGAAGCTGTTGAAGAGCTTGAAAAGCAAGTTAAAATTTTGCCGAGCTCGGATTTTGCCTACTTTTTACTCGGCCAGACATATCTGCTTAAGGAGGAATCCCAAAAGGCAAAGGAAAGCTACGAAGCGGCGATCCGAATCAGACCGGATTATACGAACGCTTATTATGGTCTTACCTCTGTCTGTACCAAACTTGGCGATAGGGAAAAGGCAAAGGAGTATTCGGAGATTTTCAAGAAGCTCAAAGCAGAGGAGCGTAAAGGCCTTAAGGGTCGCAAAGTCGAGTACAACGATTTCTTTCAGACGCAGAGAAGCGCAGCCATAACGTATATTAATGTAGGACGTATGTACCGGGACAACGGGAAATTGGACGAAGCTGAAGAACAGCTCAAACAAGCCGCAGGGCTTGACCCGAAAAACGTTATATGCTTTCTTGAGTTGGCTTCTTTATATCAGGCAAAAAAGCAGCCTGCGAAAGCCCTTCAAATGTATCAAAAGATCCGTGATATTGAACCGGAATCTCCGATATCTTACTTTATGATAGGGATATTATCGGGCCATTTGAAGCAGTTTGACGATGCTGAAGAAGCCTTTGGCAAAATGATTTCGCTGGCACCGCGCAAGTCCGATGGATATCGCGAGCTTGCCCGGCTGTATTTAAAAACGGGGCGAATGTTACCGCAAGCCAGGCAGCTTGCAGGAAAAGCCGTAACATTGGGAGGGACCGCGGCCAACTACTTCGTTTTTGGATGGGCCTGTTACGCGACTGGAGATTTTACTAATGCGCGTGCTGCTGTTAAACGGGCTGTTGAGTTGGATCCGGGTAATGCACAATATAAGCATCTGTACAAACAAATTCAGCAAAGGAAATAACGTTGTGATTTTCATGCGTGGCCGATTCTTTGAATTAGATATAAGACGACTTATTAATATCCTGATGGTATTGTCTGTGCTCGTATGTGCACGTGCCGATGGGGCTGTCGTGCTTAACGATGTTACCAGGGAAACGGGAATAACTTTCATACATACAGATGGCAGTAGTGGTCGGCGGTACATCGTCGAATCTGTAACCTCCGGTTTGGCGCTTTTTGATTATGACCGGGATGGCGATGTCGATATCTATTTCCTAAGCGGTGCTCCTCTGAAAGGAACAAAGTACGACAAGGCGCCGAAAAACGCTCTTTATCGCAACGAAGGTGGCTGGAGATTTACCGACGTTACAGACCGGGCCGGAGTAGGCGATACCGGATTCGGTCTCGGCGTGGTCGCCGGTGATTATGATAATGACGGCGACCTCGACATATATGTGAACAACTATGGACCGAATGTTCTGTACCGCAACAACGGCGATGGAACTTTTTCAGATGTGACAGCTCAGGCGGGGGTGGCCGACGGCAGCAAGGTGGGGGCGGCAACGCTCTTTTTGGATATGGACAAAGACGGCGATCTCGACCTGTTCGTTGCCAATTATCTCAACTTTACATACGAGAACCATCTGATGAGAACATCGAAGGGAATTTCAAAGTATGCGGGCCCCATGGATTTTCCTCCGATGCCAAATGACCTGTTTCGCAACAACGGAGACGGGACATTTACGGATGTCAGCGTCGAGTCCGGAGTGGCAGAGCACAAGGGATGGGGGATGGGAGGGGTTGCCGTCGATTATGATAACGACGGTGACACAGACGTTCATATCGTCAACGATGTGTATGGAAATTTTTTGTTCCAGAACGACGGGACGGGCAAGTTTGAGGAAGTAGGTCTGATCGCCGGGATCGCCTATGACCTGCACGGCGATGATCAGGGGAGCATGGGGGTGGACTGCGGGGATTATGACAACGACGGCTGGCTCGATTTTTACCAGACATCCTATGCTCAGGAGCAGGCTGCGCTCTATAAAAATATGAGCGGTGGGATGTTTCAAGATGTAACGATGCTCACAGGCGCCGGCGCGGGAACGCTGGCTCATGTCACATGGGGTAATAGTTTCGTCGATTTCGATAATGACGGCGATCTCGACATTTTTGTAGCCTGCGGTCACCTGCAGGATAATATTGAACTTTATGATGATACCGCCTCATCTTCCGTTCGAAATGTACTTTTGATGAACAAAGGGGACGGCAAGTTCGTTGACGTGTCGGATCAAAGCGGTGACGGCATGAAAGTAAAGCTGCGCAGCCGGGCCGCGGGCTTTGACGATTTGGATAACGATGGCGATGTGGATGTGGTGATATTGAATTCTCGACGGGAACCTACTATTTTGAGGAATGATTCGACGTCGAAAGGGCACTGGCTGCAAGTTCGTTTGCGGGGTGTAAAGACCAACCGGGACGGCGTAGGGGCACGGATTAAATTGACGGCGGGCGATTTGACTCTTACAGACGAAGTTCACAGCGGTCGCGGATACCAAAGTCATTACGGAATGCGCATTCACTTCGGACTGGGTAACCGCGAGAAGGTCGACCGTATCGAGGTCCGTTGGGTCGGCGGCGGAGTCGACATTCTGGAAAATATCCGAGCGGATCGGCTTGTGACCATTACAGAATCGAGTTCCGTTACCCCGGGGCCTTCCGGAGGTGACGGCCGATGACGAAATGCAGGGTATCACAAAGAGCAAGGAAAAAGAAACCGGGTTCTCATCGCACGGAACCTCCTATTATGCCGACTCGAAAGATAGGTGTGCTTCTGCCGGGGATAATCGTTTTCGCTGTAATTATCGCTGTTGATATGTGGTTTTGCAGAAAGGCTTCCGCCTCACCGGCCGGCGGGCAAGTATCGCAAATCGAAGAAGCTTTCGCCACATCAGATAACAATGAGCCTTATAACCTTTCATCCGGGCGGAACCTTACGGCAGAAGAGCAGGACCTCGCCTTGAGAAAAGAGCAGCTTGAGGTTGCGAGCCGTCTTTTAGCAGATTTTTCCAACGATACGAATGCGGCCTTCCTGATGGGGATGGCGTATTTTGAGCAGGGCAACGTTGTTGAGACCGAAAAGTATTTGCAAAAGTCTTTGGAATTTCTGCCCAATCGCGCTGATGCCTGTGACCATTTAGGCCGGATTGCTTTACTGAAGGGCCAATACGAGAGGGCATTGACGCTGTTCCGCAGGGTGCTTGAGAATGATCCGGCTACGCCCGGTATTCACTTTCGCATTGCCAAAGCCCATGTGTTCCTTGGAAATTTCAAAGAAGCGGTTTTGGAGTTACAGAAGGATATCGGAATTTTCCCGGATGCAGGCGAAAGCTATTTTCTGCTTGGAGAGACTTACCAGCAGTTGAAGGAGTATCAAAAGGCCAAAGAGAATTTCGAGGCGGCGATTCGAATCAAACCGGGCTATACCAAAGCGTACTATGGGCTTGCTACTATGTGTGCAAGGCTGGGACTGAAGGACGAAAGCAGGCAGTTGCAGCAGAAGTTCAAGCAGCTCGAGGCCGAGGATCGAAAGGCCGGTCGGCACTGGAGGCAGGTTTTGGACCCGCTGATGGTGACACGCCGAAGTGTTGCTCACACTCATACTGATATTGCTCGGGTCTACCACAAACATGGAAATTCGGATCAAGCGGAGCAGCTTTGGAAAAAGGCCGCTACGCTCGATCCGAACAATGTCGAGTGCCGTTTCCACTTGTCGGCGCTGTACCTGCAAAATCATAAACTACCGGATGCCCTCAAGCTGTATGAGCAGATTGCCGGGATTGACCCGAATAATGGGGTCGCATATTTTTTCATAGGAAATATCAATGCCCGGATGAACCGGTTCGAAGAGGCGGAAAAGGCCTACAGGAAAGTGATGAAAGTTGCCTCGAAGCGATCCGATGGATATCGTGCACTTGCCCAGCTCTATCTGCAGAATAATTGTAACCTGCCCGAGGCAAAGCAACTCGCTTCCAGGGCCGTAGAGCTGGAACCGGCCGCGCTTAATTATTTCATCCTTGCCGCCGCCTGTGACAAGAATGGAGACAGTGCGGGTGCGCTTTGGGCCATTAAGCAAGCAATTGAGCTGGAGCCGGGCAATGCACAGTACCGGAGAATGCAACTACTGATTCGGGAGAAAAAGTGACATGAGAACTTCAGCCTCCGGCTGTCAGAGTAGTTGTTTTTTACGGAAAAGTGCCGCGGTAGGGCTGCTATGCTTGTATGTTTTGCTTTCAGACTGCGTCTCCGCATCAATTCGGCTTCGGGACATGACGAAGCAAACGGGGATTGCTTTTATTCACACCGATGGCAGCTCAGGCAAACGCTACATTGTTGAAACCGTCAGTGCCGGCGTGGCGCTCTTCGACTACGACGGAGACGGGGATATTGACATTTATTTCTTGAATGGCGCGCCCCTGCGCGGGACCACCGTAAAAGTGCCGCCGAAGAACGCGCTTTATCGCAATGAAGGCGGATGGAAGTTTACCGAGGTGACGGATTCGGCCGGGGTCGGCGACGCCGGATACGGATTGGGCGTTGCCGTAGGCGATTATGACAACGACGGCGATCCTGACATTTACCTGAACAATTACGGATTCAATCTTTTGTACCAAAACAACGGTGACGGGACTTTTACCGATGTAACGAAAAAAGCATGCGTAGCTAACGGCCGGAAAGTGGGAGCCGGGGCATGCTTTCTGGACATTGACAAGGATGGTGACCTCGACCTCTACGTCGCCAATTACGTCGACTTCACTTATGAAAACCACCAGATTGTTCGCTTCAACGGTTATCCGGCGTATGTGGGGCCTATGAATTACTACCCGACATCTGATACTCTGTACAGAAACAATGGTGACGGCACGTTTAGTGACATTAGCATAGAATCCGGAATCGCGGCACATAAAGGAACCGGCATGGGGATGATCTGCGCCGATTATGACAACGACGGTGATACCGATATCTTCGTCGGCAATGATGTTGCCGGAAACTCTGTCTTCGAAAACAACGGTGCCGGGAAGTTTGAGGAAGTGGGGCTCATAACCGGTCTCGCATACGACCTCGGCGGCACCGCCCAGGGAACCATGGGTGTCGAATGCGGGGATTATAACAACGACTGTCTGCTGGATTTCTACGTGACTTCCTATCAGCGCGACCTGGCTACACTCTACAGGAACTTAGGGGATGGTTCCTTTGAAGACGTTACGCGAGTGACCGCAGCCGGGGATGGGACGCTTCCGCACGTTACATGGGGCAATAGTCTTGTAGATTTCGATAACGACGGAGATCGTGACATTTTTATCGCCTGCGGCCACTTGCACGATAACGTTGAGCTCTTTGATAACGTCACATCTTACCACGTTCAAAACATTCTTCTTGAGAACACCGGCGGGGAAAGGTTTGTTAACGTTTCGGACAAGTGCGGGGATGGACTGGAAGTCAAACTCAGCAGTCGCGGAGCCGGCTTCGATGATCTGGATAACGATGGTGATATCGATGTCGTAATTTTGAACTCCCGGTGGGAGCCCACGGTTCTCCGCAATGATTCGGCCAACGATAATCACTGGATTCAAATTTGTCTCGGAGGCGTAAAAACCAACTCCGATGGGATAGGTGCACATATCAAAGTGACGGCGGGTGATTTGACTTTGTTAGATGAAGTTCACAGCGGTCGCGGATACCAAAGCCATTACGGCATGCGCCTTCACTTCGGATTGGGAAATCGCGACAGGGTTGACCGCATCGAGGTTCATTGGATAGGTGGCGGCATCGATGTCTTTGAGAATATAGCCGCTAATCGACTTCTAACGCTGACCGAGGGTGGCTCAAAAGCCGTCTCCGAGTAAGCAGGATGATTTCTTCTGCGAAGTGTTCGCACACGGCCTTTTCGAATCGTACCGAGGCTGGTTGTTCGGCAGTTGCTTCCGAGGGGGTCCCATTGTATCGGTCCTGTGACTCCCTGGAAGCCGGACAGAGCCCTCACTGCATCGCATATACGTGCCCGGTTGAGTCCGGCTTTGTGTATCGCCGCAATCAGAAGGTTCATCGCATCGTAGGTATGTGCGGCAAGATAGTCGGGACTATCTCCAAAACGGCGGATAAATTTTTCTTCAAAGCTCTCTGAATATTTGCTGGGCGTATAAAGTAATGGGAAGATAACGCCCTCGGCCGCCGCAGCTGCTTGTTTCAAAAAACTTCGACATCCCATATCGGGGCCGCCAAAGATAGAGCCCTTAAAACCTTTCTCTCGAATGGCGCGGATTAGCTTTGCACTCTCTTGTGCAGCGGCAATTAAGACCAGGCTTTCCACTTCAGTGTGCACGATTTTCTCCACAAGCTCATCGTATTTTTTTTGTCCGGGCTTAAATTCAAAGTGGTGCAACGGCATCAGCCTGTGCCGGATAAAAGACCGGGTAAGCTCGACTGTGAAAAGATGAGAATCGTGGTCCACCGCCGATACGAGGAGAAATGGGCTATCTTTGATATCCGATGCAATCGCCCGTGCTAAAATCGGTGCCTGAAGGTGATCTCCCGGCAGGCATGAAAACATCCAGGGCACGTTTGCAAGGTTCACCGTCTTATCCGTACTTGCGGGACTGAGCAAAGTCAGGCGGGCCTTCGCAACTACTTGTTCGGCCAGATGTGTCGATGGCCCGTCGATTCCGCCGATGACGGCCCAGACTTTATGCACGTAGGCCATGCGGATCACTTCTGTGACGCCCGATCCCCAGGGATTGTCCGACCAGCCGGCCACCAGTCGAAACGGCAGACCGTTGTAACCGCCTGCTTGGTTGGCTTGTTCAACGGCCAAAGACGCCGCACGCCACATGTCACCACCTTCCGGGTCGGAAGCCGTGCAGGGGCCGAAGTATCCAATCAGCACTTCTGTGACGTTGATGGGAGGACTCTTTTCGCGTCCGGGGCCGGCATAGTCTGTTTGGTGGATTCTCAAGTCGGAAAAGACTGCACGCAATGGCCGCTTATTGGAACGAGTATCCCCGGCACATATCATCGAAGAAAGGGTAAAAAGTATGAAACTCGTATAGAGAATTCTGGACATCTGTGTTTTTTTATCCTTTCGGAGACTCAGCATTAACGCGTAGCCGCCAGAGGTCGATTTACTCTATCACGAAGAGGAATGTATCCTCGTGGGATTTTAAGGTCTTCTCGGCTATAGTAGTTCCATTTGTCGTTTTCTCGTTTGGCTAAGTACACGTCACCGACGTCATCGAGACAGGCGCTTAGGATAACATCACCTGTTACACCTTTCATTGGTACAGTTCTGTAAGCCAGTACATCCCGGATTTTTGCTCGGTTAAGACCTGCTACCTGCACCGCCCAGATAAGCATGTTCATTCCATCATAAGCATGAGTTGCGAAGGTTTCGGGCTCTTCACCAAAACGCTTCTTGAATGCCTCACAAAACTGAGTATACCTCTTGCTTTTACTATCAGGATTCCAGGGAGAAGTACAGATGACTCCTTCGGCGTTTTCGCCGGCAATTTCGGCAAATTCATCCAATAAGCACCGGTCACAGGCAAAATAAGGGTGCTCCATCCCCATTACTCGCATCTGATTAAGAATCATTGCGCCTTCAGGAGCATCACCCCAATGGACAATCGCATCCAGATTTGCTTCCTTTAGACGTTCCAGTTGTAAAGAGAAATCGTCGATTCCCAGATTATAGGCCATTTCCAGAATAACCGGATAGCCGAGACGCCGGCTTCCATCGCTGATTTCACGAACACCAAAGCGGCCATATCGGTTACTCGCACGAATGATTCCAACTTTTTTAAGACCGAGTTTTCTGTATATGTAATCAACAAGCAAGTAACTTTGCTGACGGTCATCACTGATACAGCGAAAGACCCATGGGATATTCGTTTCGATGAATGTGGGGTCCGTGTCACCGGAATTCATCATGACGATTTCTGCCTTTAGCGCAACGCGGATAGCAATGTGGCTGTTGGCACCGTCGATTGTGCCGAGAATCGCCCAGACTTTGTTTTTATATGCCAGTTTGACGATTTCGTTCCCGGAGGCACCCCAGAGACCGTTATCGTTGCTAATGACCAACTCGAAGGGGATACTACGCTTGAGATATCCTCCTTTGGCGTTTGTTTGTTCGATAGCGAGCCGTGCGCCCTGAAGCATCTTAATTCCCAGCGGTTCTTCATGACTTTTTCCGCCTGTGGCAACCGAGACTGTGGACATAATCGGGCCAATAAACCCAATTTTAACAGTCTCTATATCCTCCGGCTCAGGTTTAGCTCGGCCGGGACCGGTATATTCCATTTGTAGCAGAAAGTGTTCTTTGAAAGGTTTGACATGTCGAAATGGCTCGACGTCCTGTGCCGTCTTTGCATAAATTGTATCCTGTCGCAGCCCCAAATCAGGGACTTCATAGGCACTGGCAGAGTTGATTTTTCGAAGTATTTCAATTGTTTCAGGATCAATTTTGATAATAGATGACGCTGTTTCTGTTTTTATCTCCTTCTGCCCGGCATAGGAAAGGGTACCTATTATTAAAGTGGCAAAAAGCAGGATTTGATATCGTTTCATATTTTGGCCTCCTCGCAACGACAACCTTAAAAATTGGATAATGAACTAATTATCATTTTACCATATTTTCGTCTAATTTTCAGTTATTTTGCCTCCTCAAAAGAATTTGTGGGTATCTGCTTAGGTTTATATTCCTTAACTCTTTGCTATTGAGCGGGTTATGTTTTGTTCTTGTGAAATATTTT
>Ga0209121_10000696_pt1 | contig 35500 bp, 35 predicted proteins | sample Cruoilmetagenom3_FD_187292 | JGI IMG/M metagenome (GOLD analysis project Ga0209121, IMG submission 187292) | Oil polluted marine microbial communities from Coal Oil Point, Santa Barbara, California, USA - Sample 3 (SPAdes) (version 2) | ecosystem: Environmental > Aquatic > Marine > Oil seeps ... | reverse complement strand
GCTGAACAAAGCGCAAACCAGACTGGCGGGATCGCCAAGGTCGTATTCTTCGCGGTGCTGGCATTGGTTGTGATTTCGGGTCTGCTGTTTGCACCCGAGCATGTCGGACTGGCAATCCACCCGATGGATCAGTTCGAAATCAAGGCGCTGTTTGGCGGTGAGCGCCTGGGCACCTTCACCCCCACCAACGAAACCCTGTGGATGGCTCTGGCCGTGGTCGCGATCGTCCTGGTCATGGTGTTGGGCACGCGCGGTCGCGCCGTCGTGCCGTCGCGCAGTCAGTCGGTTGCCGAAATGGCGTACGGTTTCGTCTATAAGATGGTCGAAGATGTGGCTGGCAAGGACGCCATCAAGTATTTTCCGGGCATCATGACCCTGTTCATGTTCATCGTCTTCGCCAACTTTCTTGGCTTGATCCCGATGAGCTTTGCGCCCACCAGCCATATCGCCGTGACGGTGGTTCTGGCCGGCCTTGTGTTCTTCTTTGTGACCATTCTGGGCTTTGTCAAAAACGGCGCAGGCTTTCTGGGCCTGTTCTGGGTGTCTTCGGCACCGATGGCGCTGCGCCCCGTGCTGGCTCTGATCGAGCTGATCTCGTACTTCGTGCGCCCGGTCAGCCATTCCATTCGTCTGGCAGGCAACGTCATGGCCGGTCACGCCGTTATCAAGGTGTTCGCGGGTTTTGCCGGTGCGCTGGGGCTGTTCAGCTTCCTGCCCATCCTGGCGATCTCGGCGGTCTATGCGCTGGAGGTGCTGGTCGCCTTCATCCAGGCCTATGTGTTCACCATTCTGACGTGCGTCTATCTGAAAGACGCGCTGCACCCGTCGCACTAAGCGGGTGCAAACTTAACAACCGAATTCAACGCATTCCACGTAAGGAGAAACATCATGGAACTCGTCGCAGCAGCAGCTTTGGGTAAATTCATCGGCGCCGGTCTGGCCGCCATCGGGTCTGGCGCCGCCGCCATCGGTGTTGGCCACGTTGCCGGCAACTTCCTGTCGGGTGCCCTGCGCAACCCGTCGGCAGCCGCCGGTCAGACCGCGACCCTGTTCATCGGTATCGCGTTTGCAGAAGCCCTGGGCATCTTCTCGTTCCTGGTCGCTCTGCTGCTGATGTTCGCCGTCTAAGACTTCTGAACCATCCTTACGAAAGGGCAGGCCTTGCGGCCTGTCCGTTCTGAACAGGTTCTAGGAGAATAGGATGTCAAACACTACGCATGAGACCACGGACGCCGCGCAAACTGCGGCTGATGCCGGTCACGCTGCGACCGACATGGCACATGATGCCGCCGGTCACGCAGAAAGCGCTGGCATGCCGCAGCTGGACTTCTCGACGTTCGGGAACCAGATCTTCTGGCTTGTCGTAACGCTGGTCGTCATCTACTTCGTGCTGACCAAGATTGCGCTGCCGCGCATCGAGGCGGTTCTGGCCGAGCGCCAGTCCACCATCACGAATGACGTCGCGGCTGCCGAAGAGCTGAAGCAACAGGCGATCAAAGCCGAGGAAGCCTATAACCAGGCCCTCGCCGATGCCCGTTCGGAAGCCAACAAGATCGTTGCCGAAGCGAAAGCCGAAATTCAGGCTGAAGTGGACGTGGCTGCGGCCAAGGCCGATGCTGAAATCGCTGCCAAGGCGACCGAGTCGGAAGCGGCAATCGCCGAAATCCGCACCGGTGCCGTCGACAGCGTGAAGGCGGTTGCCAAGGATGCCACCAAGGAAATCCTTGCGGCTCTGGGCACCAAGGCGGATGCCAAGTCGATCACAGCGGCCATTACCGCGCGGATGAAAGGGTAAGGACATGAAAAAACTTCTGACCCTCTCGCTGGTGGCTCTGGCCACCCCCGCGATGGCTGCTTCCGACGAAGGCTTCTTTTCGCTGGCGAACACTAACTTTGTCGTGACGCTGGCGTTCCTGCTGTTCGTCACGTTCCTGGCCTATATGGGCGTTCACAATCTGCTGGGTGGTCAGCTGGACAAACGTGCCGATGGCATCAAGTCCGAGCTGGATGAAGCCCGCGCATTGCGTGAAGAAGCCCAGACCGTGCTGGCCTCGTATGAGCGCAAGCAGAAAGAGGTCAAGGATCAGGCGGCCCGTATCGTTGCCCATGCCAAGGAAGAGGCCGCGACGGCCGCTGAGCTGGCAAAAGAAGACCTGAAAGCCTCGATCGCGCGCCGTCTGGCCGCGGCTCAGGATCAGATCGTCTCGGCGCAAGCTGCGGCTGTCAAAGAAGTGCGCGATACCGCCGCTGTGGTTGCCGTCGGCGCCGCACGTGACGTGATCGCCAAGCAGATGACCGCTGCGGACGGCAACAAGCTGATCGAAGATGCCATCAAGGACGTGGAAGCCAAGCTGCACTAAGCATCTGGCGCACGGCTGACAAAACAGAACCCGGACCCGCAAGGGCCCGGGTTTTTCTTTGGGCTTGTTGACACATTCTTAAAATGGAATATAAGGCTCTGAACTTTTTCAGGAGAGACCCATGAATGCCCAACGTGCCACCATGTCCCTTGCGGGCCTTTTCATTCTCATCAGCTTGGGGTTGGCCCATATCGGTGGCCAGGTGAACCTGGGTCAGGTCAGTTGGCTGTGGTTCACGGTCTTTATCGGCCTGAACCTGCTGCAATCTGGGCTGAGCGGTTTTTGCCCGCTGACGAAAATCCTGACCCGTCTGGGCCTGCGCACGACCTGATCGGATTTGACGACCTGTCCCGGTGGGGGTGGGTCGCCTTTATCGATTGTATTCGTGATCCAGCCGCTGACGGGCGATTTCTTCGTTCCGCTCAGCGCGCCGCGCGTCCTCATAGGCCTCGCAGACGAATTCCAGGTGCTGCTCCAAGGCAGCGCGGGCGGCCTTGCCGTCGCGGGCTTGCAGCGCGGTATTGATTGCGCGGTGCTGTTCCAGCAGATCGGACTTTGTGGTGTTCTGGCTGAACATGACCTGGCGGTTGTAAAACACACCTTCACGCAGCAGGTCGAACATTAATCGCATCATATGCAGCATCAGCACATTGTGGCTGGCTTCGATGATCGCGATGTGGAAATCGGCGTCCAATTCGCGGCCCATGCCGTCACCTGCCGCCTCCATCTTTTGAAAGATTTCGTCGATCACCTTCAGATCGGTTTCGGTGCCGTATCGCGCGGCGCGCTCCGCGGCCAGACCTTCCATGTCGCGCCGAAAGGTAAGGTAATCCGACACGGCTTCGTCATGGCGTGAAAACAGGTTGATCAGCGCAGGCGAGAAGGCCGAGCCCAGCACGTCGGCAACATAGATGCCGGCGCCCGCCCTGGCGGCCAACAGACCTTGGGCTTGCAGCTCGGAAATCGCTTCGCGCAGGGACGGGCGTGACACGCCCAGTTTTTCGGCCAGATCCCGTTCCGAGGGCAGGCGTTCACCGGGGCGCAGGATGCCGCGCAGAATCAGCAGCTCGATCTGATTGACCACGGCCGAGGACAGTTTTTCGGATTGAACTTTTTGAAAGGGCATTTGGCCTCCGCGCGTAATTGGTCAATTAATATGACCACCTTCGGCCTGAGACAACAAAAAAGGCCGGGCGCAGGGCCCGGCCTTTCAATTCGTGTCAAAAAATCACGAGGTCGGGCGGATGATGATTTCGACCCGACGGTTCTGTTGACGGCCCTCGGCGTTCAGGTTCGAGGCGATCGGTTGATCCTCGCCCCGGCCAATGGTGACGACGCGCGAGGCGGAAACACCATTGTCAAACAGCACGGCGGCCACGGCGGCGGCACGGCGGCGCGACAGCGACAGGTTATAGGCGGCGTCGCCCACGTTGTCAGTATGGCCCAGGATTTCGATGGTCGAATTCGGGTACTGTTGCAGGTTGCGCGCCAGAGCACCCAGATCGCCGCGTGAAACCCCTGAAACCAGAGCGCTGTCGGTGGCGAACAGAATGTCGTTGGGCAGCGTCACGATCAGCTCGGACCCGGTGTTGACGATTTTTACGTCGTCATTGCCGATGGCCGTGCGCAGATCGCCAGCCTGTTTGTCCAGCGAATGACCAATGGCACCTCCGAGGGCCCCACCAATGGCCGCGCCGACGGCGGCTTTAACCAGTTTGTCATCGGAGGACGACGCACCAATCAGCCCGCCGATGATGGCGCCTGTGGCGGCGCCGGTCTGGGTGCGCGGACCCATGTCAGTTTCCATGCAGCCGGTCAGGCCGATGGCGGCCACGGTGGCCAGAAGAAGGGGTTTTTTCATACGGGTCATATCTGCCTCGCTCACTTCGATTGCGTTGTGCTCTGCTTACATGAAAGCCGATTGTTATAGAATAACAAGGGGGAATATGCGCGGCAAATCGCCTGTTGACGGGTCAGGCGGCACCTTGTTCGGCGGTCTCGTCCAGCCGCGCCGCCTCCCAGGCCAGAAGGGCGCGTTTCACTGGCAGGCCCCAGTGATAGCCGCCCAAAGCGCCGGATTTTCGCAGGGCGCGGTGGCATGGGATCAGAAAACTGACCGGGTTGCGCCCCACGGCGTTGCCGACCGCGCGAACCGCGCGCGGGTTGCCGACCGCGCCCGCAATTTCAGAATAGGTGGTCACATGGCCCGACGGGATGGTCAACAGTGCCTCCCAGACCTTGAGCTGAAAGGGGGCGCCGATCAGGTGCAGGTTTGCCTGTCCTTTCTGGGCAAAGGCGGCATCGACCTGGGCTTGCATACCCATCGGGTCTTCGATGAAATTGGCCTTGGGCCAGCGCGACAACATGTCGGCCATGGCCACGTCGGACCCGGTTTCGGCCGTAAATGCCAGGCCGCAGATGCCCTTGGCGGTGCCCATCACCAAGGCCAGACCGAACGGTGTGTCGAACCAGCCCCAGTAGATGTCCAGCCCCGCGCCATGGCGGGCAAAATCGCCAGGGCTCATGGCCTCCCATTTCAGGAACAGATCATGCAGGCGACCCGAGCCCGATAGCCCGACCGTGTGGGCGGTGTCGAGTGTGGTGAAGTGGTCGCGCAACAGGGTCTTGGCGTGGCCCAGGGCCAGGTACTGTTGGTATCGTTTGGGCGAAACCCCGACCCAACGCGAGAACACCCGTTGGAAATGCGCCGGCGACATATCCATGCGCCGGGACAGATCATCCAACGACAGGGGCTGGGTGCCAGCGGTGTCAATCTCTTCGATCGCGCGACGGATGACGTGGTAGTGATAGCTTTGCTCGGAACCGTCCATGGGGCACTCCTTTGGCGCCTAATCTGACGGGGTCGAGTGCAAAAATCGACCCGATTCCTGCGTTATCCGGTGGCGCGCAGCAGGTTGGGCAGGGAGTCCTGAGCGTGATAGCCCAATACGGCCGAGACCTCATAGCGTTTCAGGCAGATACGTGCGGCGTTTCGGTGTCCCTTGCGCAGGCCGGGTCGGTTCAGGATCGCGGGTGGGATCAGGTCCAGCAGCGCCTGGTCGGCGTGTTCACCCAGGAAAAGGGTTTCGGTCCACAGGCCGTTGGCCAGAACCACCTCGTGACGCTCCAACAGAATGTGGGCATAGCTGAAATCCCGCGCAGGCGTGGTGCGGGCGAACAGGCCGCCATCCTCCAGGTGGGTGACCGCCGCCAAGGCTTCGTCGGAGCCTGTGTGCAGTTCAATGTCATAGCCCGACAGCAGCACCCGATGCTGTGAGGACAGTTGTGTCGGGTGGGTCGGATGACCCGGCCCCAGCGCGTCCTGGGTGATTTGAAGCGGGGCCAGGTCCGGTTGCAACCGGGCATTGGCAGCACTGACACGATAGCGCCCGATCCACAGAATGGGCTGAGCGCCCCCGTCGCGGGTGATCAGCTTGTCCCCCGCTGTCAGCCATTCAATCGGCACCTCGCCTTGTGTGGTCATCAGGTGGGTGCCCGGGCCGAAACAGGGCGCGGAAAACAGGGTGCTGTATGCGATCGTCGTGCCAAATTCGGCATCGACATCTTTTATGGTCGAAATGGTGTATGCCACACCGGGGTCCAGCGGAGCGGACACCAGATAGCCGACCACCTGGCCTTCAACCTCGACAACTTCGATCCAGATCGTTGTTGTCCCGTCCGAAATGGGGTGGAATGTTTCGCCATAGATCAGCCCGCTGGCGATGGCATTGCCGTCCATGTCCGACACCGTGCCGATCTGGTTCGCATCGAAGGCGGTATCGTCATCGCTGATCGTGATTTCCACCCGGTCGGTGGCGCAATCATAATTCGGATCCAGGGTGACCGTTCCGCCCGGCGTGTCGATGTTCAGCGTATCAGCTGCATAGCCATAGCCCATGGGCCGTATCCTTGAATTGGTGTTCAGGCAGGGTGCCCGAAGCTCTGCCAAGGCCTGGTTAACGCGCGCTTTCGAAATCGCGACAATTTTAGCCTGTTGTGCCCCTTGCCCCGACTGGGCGGATTGCCGATACAGTCGGGCATGGTCAAGCAGATGGATTATCATACGATCAGCGAAGTCTTTCGCCGGTTTCAAGAACAGGAGCCGGACCCCAAGGGCGAACTGAATCACACCAACGCCTATACGCTGTTGGTCGCTGTCGCCTTGTCGGCGCAGGCCACTGACGTCGGGGTGAACAAGGCGACCGAGGCGCTGTTTAAAGTCGCCGATACGCCGCAAAAGATGCTGGATCTGGGCGAAGAGGGACTGGTCGACCATATCAAGACGATCGGTCTGTTCCGCCAAAAGGCCAAGAATGTGATGAAAACCGCGCGTATATTAGTCGAGGAATACGGTGGCGAAGTGCCATCATCACGGGCCGCGCTGCAATCGCTGCCCGGTGTCGGGCGCAAGACTGCCAATGTGGTTTTGAACATGTGGTGGCACGTGCCCGCCCAGGCCGTAGACACGCATATTCTGCGCGTTGGGAACCGCACCGGAATTGCCGTGGGCAAGGACGTGGAGGCGGTCGAACGTGCGATGGAAGACAATGTTCCCGCCGAATATCAACAACATGCGCATCACTGGTTGATCCTGCACGGGCGGTACGTGTGCAAGGCGCGCAAACCCGTCTGCGGTAACTGCCTGATCCGCGACATCTGCCCCTATGAGGACAAACAACTATGACGAAGACCTATAAGGTTGTCGGTATCGGTAACGCCATCGTGGACGTTCTGACCACCGCAGACGACACGTTTCTGGAGCTGATGGGGATTGAGAAGGGCATCATGCAGCTGGTCGAAAAGGACCGGGCCGAGGTGCTGTATGGCGCGATGGAAAATCGCAAGCAGGCCGCTGGTGGCTCGGTCGCCAATACGCTGGCCGGGATCGGGAACCTGGGGCTGAAGACGGGTTTTGTCGGTCGGGTGCATGACGATGCGCTGGGACATTTTTATGCCGATGCAATGGAGATGGACGGCACGCGGTTTGTGAACCCGCCGGTGCCGGGCGGCGAATTGCCCACCTCGCGGTCGATGATCTTTGTGTCGCCGGATGGCGAGCGGTCGATGAACACCTATCTGGGAATTTCTGCGGAGCTTGGGCCGGAGGACGTGGACGTCGCGGTTGCTGGCGATGCGGAAATCGTGTTTCTCGAAGGCTATCTGTTTGACAAGGACAAGGGCAAAGAAGCCTTTATCGCCATGGCGCGCGCCTGTCGGGCGGCCGGTGGCAAGGCAGGGATTGCCATTTCGGACCCCTTTTGTGTCGAACGCCACCGCACCGATTTCCTGATGCTGATCGAACATGAGTTGGATTATGTGATCGGCAATGAGGACGAGATCAAGTCTCTGTTTGAAACGGATGATCTGGAGGACGCTCTGGCCAAAACCGCTGAAATCTGCCCGCTGGTCGCCTGTACCCGGTCGGGCGACGGCGTCAGCATCATCCAGAACGACGTGCGCGTGGATGTGCCGGTGGAAAAGATCACACCGGTGGATGCAACGGGCGCGGGCGATGGGTTCGCCGCCGGGTTCCTGTATGGGCTGGCGACAGGGGCCGACATTCGCAGCTGTGGCGAAATGGGCTGTGTGGTTGCGGGCGAAGTCATCCGCCACATGGGCCCGCGTGCAGACCGCAATTTGCAGGCGCTGTTGCGGGGCAAGGGGCTGGCGTAAGCCCCGGCACGGCTGCCACCCTGGTGACGGAACGGGCGAGGCCGCGCGGTGGTATCCCACCCCGCCGCGCCGAGGCGGGGCCGCGTTCAGGCGGTGTCTTCGACCGTGAAGCCGTGTGTGACCGTCGCGCTGGCCGCCATCATCGCCGAGGCAGAACAGTATTTGTCGACCGACAGGTCGATGGCGCGTGCCACTTTGTCGGCGGACAGGCTGCGACCTTTGACGATGAACTGAAGGTGGATGCGGGTGAACACCTTGGGGTCGGTTTCGGCCCGATCGGCGTCGACCTCGACCTGCACATCCTCGATGTTCTGGCGGCCTTTCTCCAGGATCGACACCACGTCATAGGCCGAACAGCCAGCGGTGCCGATCAGTAACAGCTCCATCGGGCTGGGGCCGGGGGTGGCCCCGCCATCATGCCCCGTGCCCAGAACAATGCTGTGACCGGTCCCTGAGGTTCCAAGGAAGGTCCGCTTTTCGGCCCATTTGACGCGTGCCTGCATGGCGGTCTCCTGTTGAGTGGTCCGGGTTATTCACCCAGTTTGGCGTGCACTTCGTCCAGGTCGATTTCACCGATGGGCATCTTGTTGCCCGGATCTTCGAAATCGTATTTGAACAGGTGGAAATCGCGTTTGTAGATTTCATAGACTAGGTGCATCGACAGGTCGTCGAAATAGTCTTCGACCGGGTGGGCGCGTTTGGGGCCGTGGCCTTCGCTTTCATTGAAGCGTGGGATTTCGGCCAGGTCGATTGCATGTGACGTGTCGACCGCGTCCAAGACGGACTGCATGCCATCGTTGAACTGTTCGGTCCAGAAGATGTTGTCATAGGTGCCACCGTTCAGGATGAAGGTGGACACATGGCCAGACATGGCGGACCAGTGAATGTCGGGGTCCATCGGGCGGCGCCAGCGAATGGTGTCGCGGGCAAACAGCAGGAACCGGCGGAAGGACTGGACCTGATCGAACTCGAACCCATTGTCCGGGTCGCCGACCTCAATCCCGTATTTCTGGATCAGAAGCGGCACCAGATTGCCGCGATAGCGTTTGCCGTTACGCTGAATGCCGCAGATCTTGTCGAAAAACGACGACAGGATACGGGTATAGGGGTTGCGCACGCAGGTGAAAGCATAGCTTTCGTGCCCCGTCACGTTCTTTTCGATCAGCGGTTGGCTGACCTCCTGGGACCATTTGTGCAGCCGGTCGGTGCTGTCATGAATGTCGCCATCAAAAAATTCACCATGGTCTGAGTAGAACATGATCTGGCCGATGGTCGAGCAGGCGCATTTGGGCACCACGCGGTACACCATGCTTTCGCTTTCCGTCATCCAGGTTCCTGGAAATCCCATATACCAATTGCCTCCGTCTTCTTCCCGTTAAAGCTGTGTTTTTGCACGCACGAATTAATAGCGCAGAAAAAAGCAAAAAAATGGTGTTTATTCAATGGTTCTTCACGCTATCTATGGCAACAATACCGTGTAAATTGGGGTTTTGGTTTCTAAAATGGCAAAAATTGCCTTCATTCTGCTGTGCCACAAGGATCCTGCGGCGATCATTAACCAGGCGACGCGACTGACCGCGGCTGGGGATTTCATAGCGATTCACTTTGATGCGCGCTCTAAACCCGAACATTTTGCCGCCATTCAGGATGCGTTGAAGGGCAATCCCAACGTCGCATTCGCCCGCAAACGGATCAAATGCGGTTGGGGCGCATGGTCGCTGGTTCAGGCCACTTTATATGCGGTCGAGGCAGCGGTGGACGCCTTTCCGCGCGCGACGCATTTTTACATGGTGTCGGGCGATTGCATGGCGATCAAATCGGCCGAATACACGCATGAGTTTCTGGATGGCGACGACGTCGACTATATCGAAAGTTTTGATTATTTCGAAAGCGACTGGATCAAGACGGGCATGAAGGAAGAAAGGCTGGTCTATCGCCATTTCTTCAATGAGCGCACGCAGCCCGGGCGGTTCTATGCCAGTTTCAATACGCAAAAACGCCTGGGTATGACGCGCGAAATTCCGCATGATTTGCAGATCATGATCGGCAGCCAATGGTGGTGTCTGCGTCGGCGCACGATTGAATGGATCCTGGATTTCACCCGGCGCCGCAAGGACGTGATGCGGTTCTTCAAGACGACCTGGATTCCGGATGAAACCTTCTTTCAGACCCTGGTACGCCACCTGGTGCCCGAACATGAAATCCGCACCCGAACGCTGACCTTTCTGATGTTCACGGATTACGGCATGCCGGTGACATTCTATAATGATCACTATGACTTGCTGCTGTCTCAGGATTTCCTGTTTGCGCGCAAAATCAGCCCTGAGGCGAAGGAGCTGAAGAAGCGGCTGGGTGATCTTTACGCCACCGAAGGGGTGCAGTTTCAGATTTCCAACGAGGGCCGGTCGCTGTTCAAGTTTCTGACCGGGCGGGGGCGGATCGGACGCCGGTTTGCGCCGCGGTTCTGGGAGGCAGAAAGCACCCTGGGGCGCGAGCGGGAGCTTTTGATCATTGTCGCCAAGAAATGGCACGTGGGCAAGCGGCTGTTGGACCGGATCAAGCAGGTGACGAACCTGCCGGTGATCGAGTTTCTGTTCGACGAAGAAGGCACGCCTTTGCCCGACCTTGGCGGGATTCAGTCGACGCTGGAAAAACGCACGCGTCACAGGCGCGCCCTGATGCGCATGTTGTTTGATTATTACGACACGGACCGGTTGGTGATCTGCATGGATCCCAACAATATGGACCTGTTCCAGGATTTCTTTTCGGATCGCTCCATCACCCGTCTGTTGGAGGTCGAAAGCGAATTCAGCGACGATTATCTGCTGGGGCACGCAAAGCGGATTGGCCTGGCGGGCGAACGCACGCCGCGGGATGCCATCGACCGGTTGTTGCCAACGATCCGGCGTGATGTACGGTTTGAAAGCGACCGCATTCGCGACGCCGGGTTTGAGGAATATTACCGCCTGCGTGAGGCCGCAGATCCCGGCGAGAACGCCCGCCCCCTTGCCAAATTCCTGTCAATCCCCGAAGAACGGGCGCGAGAGATTGCCGAAACCGGCTATCTCTATGCGGATTAAGCAGTGTGAGGGTGCCCATGGCCTATACCTATGACGATCAAAACATTTTCGCCAAAATTCTGCGCGGCGAAATCCCGAATGACACGGTCTATGAGGACGACTTCGCGCTGGCGTTTCGTGACATCCAGCCCCAGGCACCAGAGCACGTTCTGGTGATTCCCAAAGGGCCCTATGTGACCTATGACCACTTTGCGACCACGGCGACGGACGCGGAAATCGTTGGATACACCCGCGCGATTGGCGCGGTGTGCGCCGCGCTGGGGGTTGAGCCTGGCGCGGGCGGCATGGGCTATCGGATGATTGCCAATTCTGGTGACGCTGGCGTGCAGGAAGTGCCGCATCTGCATGTGCATATCCTGTCGGGACGGATGCTGGGGCGAATGTTGAAGCGCTTTGACGACTGAAACGGTGCCAAACGGAATTGCTTTCAGCAATGCTTGATGTCTCGCGGGGTCAAGCCCCGCTCGGGATTGGCGCAATGTGTGGATGTTTCGTGTCATTTGCCCCTGCGGGGTCTTGTTCCTGCCCGGGGGGCTGATAAACTGCGTTGAAACGTGTGAACAAGGTTGATGACATGACCCAGACCGCCCCGGAAACCAAGATCGTGGACAGCTATAAGGTCGTGTGTGACGGCGGTGATGGCGGCCATCCGCGGGTGTTTTTGCAGATCCCGCGCGACCTGGGTTGGGTCGAGTGCCCCTATTGCGGTTGCAAATTCGTGCAAAAGGATCATGCCGACACGGCAGCCTGAGGCGTCACCGCCCGCGTTTGATTGAGTTGAAGGGGGGCGGGGCATGAGCTTCGGCAAAGGTTGTCATTTGCATCTGGTCGACGGGTCGGCCTTCATTTTTCGCGCCTATCACGCCTTACCGCCTTTGACGCGCAAGTCCGATGGTGCGCCGATCGGCGCTGTTGCAGGGTTTTGCAACATGCTGTTCAAGGTGGTTGAAGACGCGACGGGGACGGACGCGCCAACCCATGTTGCCGTGATCTTTGACTATTCCGGCAAGACGTTTCGCAACGATATGTACCCGTTGTACAAGGCGAACCGCCCGCCCGCACCCGAAGATCTGGTGCCGCAGTTTCCGTTGACCCGCGACGCCACGCGCGCCTTCAATATCGCCTGTATCGAGGTCGAGAACTATGAGGCCGATGACATCATTGCCACCCTTGCGCGTCAGGCGAATGAGGCGGGCGGACGGGTCAGCATCATCAGTTCGGACAAGGATCTGATGCAGCTTGTTGGCGGTGGGGTCGAGATGGTCGATCCCATGAAGAACAAGCGGATCGGGGTCGAGGGCGTCGAGGAAAAGTTCGGCGTCGGCCCCGATCGAGTGGTTGATGTGCAGGCTTTGGCTGGCGACAGCGTTGACAACGTGCCGGGCGCGCCGGGCATTGGCATCAAGACCGCCGCTTTGTTGATCAACGAATATGGTGACCTGGACAGCCTGTTGGCGCGCGCCGAAGAGATCAAGCAACCCAAACGGCGGGCCACTTTGATCGACAATGTCGAGCAGATCCGTATTTCTCGTGAACTGGTCAAGTTGGTCGATGACATGGATCTGGAGTTCAGCCTGGATGATCTGGAGATGAAGGATCCAGAACCTTCGGTGCTGTTGCCGTTCTTGGCCGACATGGAGTTTCGCACCTTGAGCAACCGGGTGGCGGCCAAGCTGGGCATGGATGCGCCCGAGATTGTCGATGCGGGTCCCGCACAGCCCGACGTGCCGGATCAGGCCCCGATTGACCCCGAGACATATGAATGGGTGAAAGACGCCGACGCCCTGCGCGCCTGGGTCACGCGCATTCGCGAACGTGGCTATGTGGCGGTCGACACCGAAACGACGGGTCTGGACGAAATGCGCGCCGATCTGGTCGGGATTTCGCTGTGCGTCGAACCCGGACAGGCCTGTTATATCCCGCTGATTCACCGCGAGGCCGCGACGGACGATCTGTTCGGCTCTGATGCTTTGGCCGAGGGTCAGATGGGCGTTAATGACGTCCTGGCGATCCTGAGGCCGGTGCTCGAGGATGATGCGATCCTGAAAATCGGCCAGAACATGAAATACGACGCGAAAATGTTCGCGCGCTATGGTGTTTCTGTCGCGCCGATCGATGACACGATGCTGATGTCCTATGCGTTGAATGCGGGGGTGCACAACCATGGGATGGACACGCTGAGCGACCGGTATCTGAACCACAAGCCGATTTCGATCAAATCGCTTCTGGGCACGGGCAAAAGCGCGATCACCTTTGACAAGGTGCCGGTTGGTGAGGCGGTGAAATATGCCGCCGAGGATGCGGATATCACGCTGCGCTTGTGGCAGCTTTTCAAGCCGCGGCTGCATAGCGAAAAGGTGACGACGGTTTATGAAACGCTGGAACGTCCCCTGGTGCCGGTTCTGGCGCAGATGGAAATGTACGGCATCAAAGTTGATCGCGACACGTTAAGCCGCATGTCGAATTCCTTTGCCCAGAAAATGGCTGGGTACGAGGCCGAGCTGTATGAGATTGCTGGGCGTGAGTTCAACGTGCAAAGCCCTGCGCAGGTTGGGGAAATCCTGTTTGACCAGATGGGGCTAGAGGGCGGAAAACGCACCAAAACCGGCCAGTGGTCAACCCCCGCCGATGTGCTGGAAGATCTGGCGGCGGAACATGATTTCGCCGCGCGGGTGTTGGATTATCGCCAGCTGCAAAAGCTGAAATCGACCTATACCGACGCGCTTCAGACGCATATTCACCCTGAAACGGGGCGTGTGCATACCTCGTATTTGCAGAGCGGGGCGACGACGGGGCGGCTGGCCTCAAGTGATCCGAACTTGCAGAACATCCCGGTGCGGTCTGAAGAAGGGCGGCGCATTCGCGAGGCCTTTGTGGCGGAACCCGGCAAGCTGTTGATCAGCCTGGATTACAGCCAGATCGAGCTGCGCATTCTGGCCCATGTGGCGGAAATTGACGCGTTGAAACAGGCGTTTCGCGATGGGCTGGATATTCACGCCATGACGGCATCCGAAATGTTCGATGTGCCGATGGAGGACATGACGCCGGACATTCGCCGCCAGGCCAAGGCGATCAACTTTGGTGTGATCTATGGCATCAGCGGGTTCGGTCTGGCCCGCAACCTGCGCATTCCGCGCAGCGAGGCGCAGGGCTTTATCGACCGGTATTTCGAACGCTTTCCGGGCATTCGCACCTATATGGACAACACGGTGCAGTTTGCCAAAGACAATGGTCATGTGCAGACGCTGTTTGGGCGTAAGATCCATACGCCGGAAATTGGTGCCAAGGGCCCGCAGGCCGGGTTCGCCAAACGTGCCGCGATCAACGCGCCCATCCAGGGTGCGGCGGCGGATGTGATCCGACGCGCCATGATCAAAATGCCCGCCGCCATCGAAGGCCTGCCAGCCAAGATGCTGTTGCAGGTGCATGATGAATTGATCTTCGAAGTCGATGAAGCCGCTGTCGATGAGACCACTAGCGTGGTGCGTGATGTGATGGAGGGGGCGTCAGACCCGGCCGTGAAACTGGACGTGCCACTGGTCGTGGACGCGGGCCGGGGCCACAACTGGGCCGAGGCGCACTGAGCATGTGGGCGGTGATCCGGAGCCTGCCGGTGCTGGCCTGTCTGGTCGGAGCTGCACAGGCGCAAGATATTGAACCCAAAGCGGAAATCCTGGTGATCGGCGACAGTCTTCTGGCTTGGCATCGGGCCTCGGGGCAGGCGGTTTCGCATCGGCTGGAGCAGTTGCTGGAAGAACCTGTGATCGACCGGTCCGTTGGCGGCGCACGGATGATTTACAACCTGCCGATCTCCGGGGCGATGGGCCTGTCGATTGCCAAACAGTATCGCGACAAACCCTGGCGCTGGGTCGTGGCCAATGGCGGTGGCAACGATCTGTGGCTGGGCTGTGGCTGCGGCAAGTGTGACCGCAAGATGGGCAAGCTGATCTCCCGGGATGGTACGCGCGGGGCGATCCCGAAACTGGTCGGACGTATTCGCGCCACGGGCGCCAAGGTGCTGTGGTTGGGATATCTGCGCAGCCCCGGGTTCGGTACGCCCATCGAAGGCTGCAAGGATGAAGGCGACGAATTGGATGCCCGGTTGGCCGTAATGGCCGCGCTGGACGATGGTGTCGTGTTCCACCCGATCAGCGATCTTGTGCCCGAGGGCGACCTGAGCTTTCACGGCGTGGATCGGATACATCCGTCGCTGAAGGCCAGCCAGGCGATTGCCCGGCGCCTGGCGCGCGTGATCCGCACCTATTGACGCAGTTCGGGGGAAGCCCTTGCGGCCCACCGACAAGCCGCCGATGATTGACAGGAGCGAGGTTGAACAGGAGGGCCGACATGCCGCATGACCACCACCACCACCACCACCACATCGATCCCGATGCGGGGGACGCGCGTGTGGCCTGGGCGGTGGCGGCAAATGTCGCTCTGACGCTGGCACAGATCGTTGGTGGCATTCTGTCAGGCTCAGTCGCGTTGATTGCCGACGCGATCCATAACCTGTCTGACGCGGCCTCGCTTGGGATCGCATTTTTCGCCAGAAAAATCGCCCGCCGCCCGACGGATGCGGGCATGACATTTGGCTATAAGCGGGCCGAGCTGGTGGCGGCGTTGATCAACCTGACAACGCTGATCGTGATCGGGTTCTATCTGGCCTATGAAGGCATCATGCGGTTTTTCGACCCGCCCGAGGTGGCGGGGTGGTTGGTGATCATCGTTGCGGGTATTGCCCTGGCGGTGGACAGTCTGACGGCGCTTTTGACCTGGCGCATGGCCAAGGACAGCGCCAATATCCGCGCGGCGTTTTTGCACAATCTGGCTGATGCGCTGGGCTCGGTCGCGGTGATCATTGTCGGCATTCTGATCGTTGCCTTTGATTGGTATCTGGCTGACCCCATCGCGACGCTGGGCATCGCGGCCTATATCCTGTGGATGGGGTTTTCCGAGATCAAGGGCGTGATCCACATCCTGATGCTGGGCGCGCCCACGGGGATTGCGGCCGAACAGGTTTTGGCCGTGATGGAGGCGGTCGAGGGCGTCGACAGTGTGCACCATCTGCACCTGTGGCAGATCAGCGAGGCGGTTGTTTCGCTCGAGGCGCATGTGGTCGTTAGCGCTGATCACTGGCCCGACTGTCATGCCCCCAAGGCGGCGGTGAAGGCCGCTTTGGGCGATCAGTTTCACATCAGCCACGTGACCTTGGACATGGAAGGACCCGGAGAGCGATGCGACCACCCGGCCCGGATCGGCGGGACTAGCGCCCCAGTTTTGTGATCACCAGTTGCCCGGCGCCGTCGTTATAGGCCTGCACGTGAAAAACACGGTCGCCCATGGCCCATGTGTCCAAGGCGCCCTCGACAGCTCGATTGGCTTTCAGGATTGGGGGGACAGATTGACCTTGTCCAGATGCAGGACCGTGGGTTCGGATCTCGACACCGGGCGGTCCATCCAAGCACATTCGCCGGGGGCAGGGGCCTGGGTGCCCGCGCCCTGACCGGCGCGCTTATAGGTGATTTCGACGAAAATATGCGGATTGGACACGCGTTGGTCCGCGATGGCCAGCATGCCACCGCCTCCGTGTCCGCGACACGTCAAGACATAGCTCTGCTCGGCCCGACTGGGCAGGGCAAAGCCCGTAACGATCAGAAGGGCAAGGACAATAGGTTTGAAATTTCTCATCTGAAGTCTCCCGTGGAACGTTGGTAAGGCAATGCTTCCCTGCAACGGTACAGCCACGGAAATGTTATGCCATATCGGCGGGCGGCTAGGCGTTGTCACGGCGCGGCTCTGCGGATTTCGGCGGGTTATGGCTGATCCTGGGACTGGCGCCGCGCGTAAAAGGCCAACAGGCTTTTGTCCCGTTCGTCGCGGAACCGGTCGCCGATCTCCAATGTCTTTATGCGGTCGATGCGGAACATGCGGAAATCATCGCGCAGTTCGCACCAACCGACCAGGGTCCAGACCTTGCCCCAGAACCACAGGCCCAGCGGGCGCACGCTGCGTTGGGTGGCGCTGCCTTGGGCGTCCTCATAGGCAAAGATGATGCGGTTTCGGGAGGCCGTGGTGGCCTCGGTCTGGTCAATCAGATGGCGTTCGGCGTCGGTTAACCCCGAGGCGTCACGCGCGTGCACCTCGACCCGTTCCGCGCCTTCCTGCAAGTTCGGCGGCAGGACTGCCTGGATTTTCACCAAGGCTTCTTCGGCGGCCAGTGCCATGCTGGCCCCGCCCCAGGTGCGCACCATGCGGGCGCCTGCGACCAGCGCCATGACCTCGTCGCGGGTGAACATCAAGGGCGGCATATCAAAGCCCTGTCGCATGATGTATCCGACGCCCGCCTCGCCTTCGATCGGCACACCCGAGCCAATCAGGTCGGCAATATCGCGATAGATCGTGCGCGCGCTGACCTCTAGTTTCTCGGCCAGCGCATGTGCCGTGGTCAGCCGACCGCCTCTGAGCAGCTGTACGATGCGAAACAGGCGGTCGGCACGGCGCATTTTAGGTGTTCGCCTTGAACAGACCCAACGAATTTCCGTCAGGGTCGATGATGTAAGCGAAGCTGCCGACAGGGATTTCGATGGCGTCCGACAGCACGGTGCCACCGGCCTGTTTGCACCGCGCAACGGCTGCGTCCAGCGTGTCCGGCACGGCGATATGCACCGTCGGCCCATTGCCCTTGGACGCGGGTTTGCCCGGGTACAGGTGGCCACCGGCGGTGTTCATGTCGCCGCCCAGATAGGCCATGGGATTGGGGCCGGTGTTGTCAATCGTCAGGTCCCATTTGAAAACCGCATTATAGAATTCCACGGCTTTCTCCATATCCGAAACGGGGATTTCGTTCCAGACAACAAGGGTTTGGTCAGGCATTTGATGTTCCTTCATCACAGGGTTGATGAGGGCTGTGTCGCACACCCCTGCTGACAGCGTTCTGTCAGGAGCGCTCGCGGGCCAGAAATTCGGCGCGAAACCCTGTTGATGCGCCCTGTGCGCAGCACGGTCTGTTGCACCTCAACCAGCAGGATCCAGCTGCGACCCTATGGACTGGCGACGTGATCAGCGACGGGTGATGTTTCATTCCAGCCCGTCTGTCAGCCAGATCAGCCCGGCTTCGGTCTGGGCCGTGGGGTGGTATTCACCGCTGACAAAGCCCTTATAGCCTTCGGCGTCCAGCTGTCGAAACCAGGCCGGATAATCGATTTCGCCCTTGATGGGTTCCTTGCGGTCCGGCGTGCCGCCGACCTGAATGTGGCGCGTGATGCTTTTGTGTTTTTCCCATTCGCCCAGCATATCGTGGGTGATCATCTGGGCGTGATAGGCGTCAAATTGCAGGCCCAGGTTCGGGGCGCCGACTTCGGCGATGATTTCGGCGGCCATATCAAAATTGTTCAGGAAATATCCCGGCATGTCGCTCTGGTTGATCGGCTCAATCGTCAGGCTTTGATCCGGCGCCTGGTCACAGGCCCATTTCAGGTTCTCGACAAAGGTTGCGCGCGCCACCAGCCCTTTGGATTTACCCGCCATCACGTGCAGGTGGTTCACCCGCAAGGCCTGGGCAAACCGCAGAGCGCGTTTGAAGTCGTGGCGAAACCGGTCCTTGCCGCCGGGAATGGCGGCAAAGCCACGTTCGCCCCCGGCCCAATTGGGCGGCGGCGTGTTGATCAACACCATTGTCAGGCCATGCATGGTCAGGCGTCGCGTGATTTCATGGGCCGCGTCGTCATAGGGAAACAGCACCTCGACGGCGGTAAACCCGGCCTCGGCGGCGGCTTGAAACCGGTCCAGAAAGGGCAATTCGCGAAACAGGAATGACAGGTTGGCGGCAAAACGGGGCATATTGGTCCTTTGCTCAGTCCGGCAATTCGGCCGATGGGATGACCGGGAAGAACACACCGCCCGACCACAGACCAAACCAGCGTTCGCCGTCGTGATCCGCATGAACGCCCAGATCAATCAGGCGGTAAAAGCTTTTGCGATCAATCAGCGCCTCAAGATTGGCGCGGATCAGCACATAGGGCGCGGGTTCTCCGGTCTCTGCGTCGCGCACGATGCGGATCGGATGATCAGGGCCCGCCGTCACCACGTCTTCGACATGGGTGGTAAAGCTCAGGGCTTGATCCGTGCCTGCGCCGGACACCTCAAAATCAACCGCCACAAAAGGGGCGTCATCCACCGTGATGCCGACCTTTTCGACCGGGGTGACCAGGAAATAGTCGTCACCATCCTTGCGAATGATGGATGAAAACAGCTTCACCAACCCGGGCCGCCCAATCGGTGTGCCCAGATAAAACCAAGTGCCATCGCGTGCGATGCGCATGTCCAGATCACCGCAGAATTCCGGGGTCCACAGGTGAACGGGTGGCGCCCCCTTTTTGGCCGCACTGTGGGCGGCAGCCGCGATTCCATCGGCTGTGGGCGCGGAAGTGGGCGCTTTTTCACCAGTTTTCGGTTTTGTCATTTGTGCCTGCCCTCTGTTCGGCCTTTAATGGCATCGTAAAGCCGACGGCGGAGGATTTCCATGACGAACGAAGACCTTGTAGGCGAGATCGAAGCGCTGGGCGCAAAACTGGCGGCGGCCAAGGCCTCGATTGCCAAACGCATCATCGGGCAAGAGGAGGTCGTGGACCTGACCCTGTCGGCCATGCTGTCGGGCGGGCACGCGTTGCTGATTGGCCTGCCGGGGCTGGGCAAAACGCGGCTGGTTGATACGCTGTCCACCGTCATGGGGCTGGACGGCGGGCGCATTCAGTTCACGCCGGACCTGATGCCCGCCGATATTCTGGGATCCGAAGTGTTGGAGGAGGCCAAGGATGGCACCCGCGCTTTTCGCTTTCTGCCCGGTCCGATTTTTTGTCAGCTGCTGCTGGCCGATGAAATCAACCGCGCCAGTCCGCGCACGCAATCCGCCCTGTTGCAGGCGATGCAGGAACATGCGGTGACCATCGCGGGCCACGAGCACAAGATGCCCGAACCCTTCCACGTTCTGGCGACGCAAAACCCGCTGGAGCAGGAGGGCACATACCCGTTGCCCGAGGCCCAGCTGGATCGGTTCCTGTTGCAGATCGACGTGGATTACCCGACCCGTGACGCCGAACGCGACATTCTGATGGTCACGACGGGCACAGCAGATACGCAGGCGCAGGCGGAGTTTTCCACCACGGACCTGATCGCCGCGCAGACCCTGCTGCGCCGGATGCCGGTGGGTGATGCGCTGGTCGAAGCGATCCTTGATCTGGTGCGCGCCTGTCGCCCCGATGACGACACAGCACCCGATTTCCTGCACGAAGCCGTCGCCTGGGGACCGGGGCCGCGCGCGGCGCAGGCCTTGATGCTGCTGGTGCGCGCACGCGCGTTGCTGGACGGGCGTCTGGTGCCCAATCACGCCGACCTTGTCGCGCTGGCGCGCCCGGTTCTGATCCACCGTATGGCCTTGAGCTATGGCGCACGCGCACGGGGCGAAAATCTGGGTGCGATCATTGATCAGGTGGTCGCAACCCTGCCGGGCCACGAGGCTGCCGCGTGACACCGCCTGGCGCCCATCTGCGCAGCCGGTCCGAAGCTTTGGCCCAGCCGCTGCCACCGCTTTTGGCCGAGGCCGAGCGTTTGGCGGCGGGCGTTTTGTTGGGCGAACACGGGCGCAGACGCCCTGGCCACGGGGACGCGTTCTGGCAATATCGCACGGCGCTGCCGGGCGACACGGCACGGTCCATCGACTGGCGCCGGTCGGCCCGGTCTGACCAGCATTTCGTGCAGGAAAAGGAATGGCAGGCGGCGCAATCGGTGGTGTTCTGGGTCGACCGTTCGGCGGCGATGCGGTTTGCCTCCAGCCCGGATCTGGCGGAGAAATCCGACCGCGCAGCGCTTCTGGCGCTGGCGCTGGCGGTGTTGTTGGTGCGCGGCGGCGAACGGGTTGGCCTGTCGGACCTGCCCACGCCCCCGGCGCGCGGTACATTACAATTGGCACGCATTGCGCGCGCCTTGCAGGCCCCGGCGGCACAGGATTACGGCGCGCCCAGTGTCGCCACCCTGCCGCGCCATTCCCGCGCGCTGTTTCTGTCCGATTTCATGGGCGACCCGGCCCCGGTTCAAGCCGCCCTGGCCAAGGCCGCCGAACGCGGCGTGAAGGGCGTATTGTTGCAGGTTCTGGACCCCTCTGAGGAGGCTTTTCCCTTTCATGGACGCACCATTTTCGAAAGCATGAGCGGCAGCTTGCGCCATGAAACCCGTCGCGCCGATGATCTGCGGGCGCGTTATCAGGACCGGTTGGCCGACCGCAAGGCGACGTTGCAGTCCATGGCGCAGGCGGCGGGCTGGCGCTACCATCTGCACCACACCGATGACGCCCCGGCGACTGCTTTGTTGTGGCTTTTCCATGCGTTGGAGCCGCAGCGCTGATGTGGATCCTTGGCGCCATAGGGTTCACCACGCCGTGGCTGTTGGCCGGTCTGGTCGCGCTGCCTGCCCTGTGGTGGTTGTTGCGGGCTGTACCGCCAGCCCCAATCCGGCGTCGGTTTCCCGGCGTTGCCTTGCTGCTGGGGCTTGAGGACGAGGATCACGAGGCCGACCGCACGCCCTGGTGGTTACTTTTGCTGCGCATGGTGGCGATTGGCGCGATGATCTTTGGCTTTTCTGGGCCGGTTTTGAACCCAGATCGCGCAGCGGATGACAGCGGCCCCTTGGTCGTGTTTGTCGACAATGGCTGGGCCGCTGCGTCGGACTGGCCGCAGCGATTGCAGGCGGTTCAGGACGCGCTGTCGGGTGCCGCGCAAGCGGGGCGGGTGGCGGCAGTTGTGCTGGCCTCGGATGTGCCAGAGGTGACGCCGTTTCAGGCGGCGGGCAGTTGGTCCAGCCGCGTGCCCGGACTGGCGCCGGTGGCGTGGGATGTGCCCTATGATACGGCGTTGTCCTGGGCCGAAGGATTGCAGAATGCACAAGTGTTGTGGCTGTCCGATGGCTTGGCGCGCCCCGGTCGCAGTGCGCTGTTACAGGCGTTTGAAGCTGCGGGCCATGTCACGATCGCGCAACCGCCGATGTCGCGTCTGGGCCTTTTGCCACCCCGGTTCGAAGACGGTCAGGTGCATGTGCAGCTTGTCGCCTCAGGTGCTGAGGCGCAGGAGATTTCCGTCGTCGGTCTGGGCCCTGATCCGGCGGGCATTGAGCGGGTGTTGACCCGCGTTCCTGTCACGCTGAACCAGGGCGATACCCATGCCACGACCCAACTGACCCTGCCGCCTGAGCTGCGCAATCGCGTGACGCGGTTTCAGATCGAAGGGCTGCGCAGTGCTGGGGCCGTCGCCTTGACCGATGACAGTCTGAAACGCCGCCGGGTTGCCCTGATGGGCGGGGCCGGGCGCGAGGGGCTGGTGCTGTTGTCGCCGCAGCATTTCCTGCGTCAGGCCTTGGTCACGACGACCGAACTGATCGAGGGCCCCTTGGCCGACCTGTTGCAGGCCAGCCCGGATGTGGTGATCCTGGCCGATGTGGCCCGCCTGGCCGAACCCGACCAACGGGCGCTGGCGCAGTGGGTTGGCAAGGGCGGGCTGCTGCTGCGCTTTGCCGGGCCGCGTTTGGCGGGGTCCGACGAAGGACGCGGGATCGAAGACATTCTGCTGCCCGTGCGCCTGCGGGCCGGTGGGCGCAGCGTCGGTGGCGCGATGAGCTGGGGCGAGCCCCGCACCTTGGCGCCGTTCACGGATGCCTCGCCCTTCTTTGGCCTGCCCGTGCCTGATGAGGTGACGGTCAGCGCCCAGGTGTTGGCCGACCCCGGCCCGGACCTGTCTGAGCGCACCATCGCAGCGCTGGCCGATGGCACGCCCCTGGTCACCCGCAAGGTGCTGGGCGAGGGGCAGGTGGTGCTGTTTCATGTGTCGGCCAATGCGGAATGGTCGTCCCTGCCTCTGTCGGGCCTGTTCATGCAAATGCTGGAACGGCTGGCGGTGTCGACCCGCCCGGCCCGGCCCCAGCTGGAGGATCTGGCGGGCACCACATGGGTCGCGGACCAGCAGCTGACGGCCTTTGCCGAGCTGCGGCCAGCCGGAGATGTGCCCGGTCTGGCGGGCGAGGCTTTGGCCGGGCAGGCCGGGCCGCAGCTGCGTCCGGGGCTGTATCGCGAAGGCGACCGCGTGCTGGCGGTCAACGTGTTGGCGGCGGATGCGCGGCTGTCGCCTGCCGCATGGCCTGCACGGATCACACCGACATGGCAGGGCGCGACCCAGGACCGCGCATTCGGGCCGTGGCTGTTGGCGGGGGCCTTGATCCTGTTGGCCGCTGATGTGCTGGCGACCCTGTCCCTGTCGGGCCGTTTGCGCGGCGCTGTGGCGGTGGTTGTCCTGTTTCTGATCCCGCTGGATGCAGAGGCCCAAGATGACATCGACGCCCTGATCGCTGCGGCCAGCGAGGTCACCCTGGCCCATGTTCTGACCGGTGACCGCGCGGTGGATGATCTGGCCCAGGCCGGGCTGACTGGCCTGTCTGATCAGCTGTGGCGACGCACGTCGGTTGAACCTGCCCCCCCGGTGGGTGTTGATCTGGAGGCCGCAGATCTGTCGGTTTTTCCGTTGCTGTACTGGCCCGTGACGGCGACGCAGGCCTTGCCATCGCCCGCCGCCTATGCGCGGTTGAATGGCTATTTGAATGCGGGCGGGTTGATTGTGTTTGATACGCGGGATGCGAATGTGGCGGGCTTCGGTGCAACGACTCCGGCGGGGCAAAAGCTGCGTGCACTGGCTGCGCCCCTGGATGTGCCGCCGCTTGCGCCGATCCCGGCCGATCACGTGCTGACGCGCACCTTCTATTTGCTCAGCGAATTTCCCGGACGCCATGCAAGCGGTGCAGTCTGGGCCGAGGCCGCCCCGGTTGACGCCGAACTGGCCGAGGGCATGCCCTTTCGCAATCTGAACGACGGGGTGACGCCGGTGATCATCGGCGGCAATGACTGGGCTGGGGCCTGGGCGGTGGATCAGGGCGGGCGTCCGATCCTGCCTGTGGGGCGTGGCCTGGCCGGGGAACGACAGCGTGAAATGGCGATGCGGTTTGGCATCAATCTGGTGATGCATGTGCTGACGGGGAATTACAAAAGCGACCAGGTTCATGTGCCGGCTTTGCTGGAAAGGCTGGGGCAATGAACGGTGTGTCGATCATCTTTGATCCGGCGTTTTCCTGGCCCATTCTGGCGGGGTTGGCGGTGGCATTGATGGCCGTTCTAGGCTTTGCTGTGTGGCGTGGACTGGCAGGGTGGGCGTTGCGCGCATTGGGGTCTGCGGCGTTGCTAGTGGCCCTGGCTGGGCCATCCCTGCAACAGGAAGATCGCGCGAATCTGGGTGATATCCTGTTGGTTTTGCTGGATGAAAGCGCGTCACAGGACCTGTCGGATCGCGCATCACAATCAACTGATGCCCTGGCGGCCTTGCAAGCCCGCGTGGCCCGTATCGACGGGTTGGAAGTGGAACTGATCCGGCTGGGTGACAGCGACGAGGATCGCGGCACCCTTGTGGGCACAGCGCTGGCCGAAGCCCTGGCAAAACTGCCGCGCGACCGGGTGGCGGGGGCGGTTTTGATCTCGGATGGGCAGGTGCATGACGTTGACGCGATGCCGGATATGCCCGCGCCGCTGCATCTGTTGCTGACGGGGCACGTCAGTGATTGGGATCGCCGGTTGGTGGTCGAAAAAGCGCCTGCCTTCGCCATTCTGGGCGAGGAGCAGATCATCAGCCTGCGCATTATTGATCAAGGCGCGGGGCCTGGCAGGGGCGCGCGCACGACTCTGTCGATCAGCGTCGATGGGGGGACGCCGACCCAGCATGATGTGCCTGTGGGCGAAGAATTGCGTCTGCCCATCACGCTGCGCCATGGTGGCCACAATGTGATCCATTTCACCGTGCCGATGGCGACGGGCGAGCTGACCGATCGCAACAATGCCGCGGTTGTGCAGATCAGCGGTGTGCGCGACCGCCTTCGGGTGCTTTTGGTCAGCGGAGAGCCCAACCCCGGCACCCGCACCTGGCGCAATCTGCTGAAATCTGACGCCAGCGTTGATCTGGTACATTTCACCATCCTGCGCCCGCCCAACAAACAGGACGGCGTGCCGGTCAGTGAACTGTCGCTGATCGCTTTTCCGACCCAGGAGCTGTTCTTGGAAAAGGTTGATGAATTCGACCTGATCATCTTTGATCGTTATAAACTGCGTGGTATTTTGCCGGGGCAATACCTTGAATCTGTTCGCAATTATGTCGAAGGCGGCGGCGCTGTCCTGATCGCGGCGGGCCCGGATTTCGCCAGTGTCGACAGTTTGGCGCGGTCGCCCTTGGGGGACATCCTGCCGGCGCAGCCCACCTCGCGCGTGGTCGAAGAGGCCTTTGCGCCGCAAGTCAGCGATCTGGGCAATCGCCACCCTGTGACCCGTGGTCTGGAGGCCTTCGCGCCGCCTGCGGGCTGGGGCCGCTGGTTGCGTCTGGTCGAGCTGGAGCAGACGGGGGGGCAGGTGGTGATGACCGGCCTGGACGCGCCTTTGCTGGTGCTGGATCGTGTCGGTGACGGGCGCGTGGCGCTGTTGGGATCGGACCATGCCTGGCTGTGGAGCCGGGGATTTGAGGGCGGCGGGCCACAGCTGGAACTGCTGCGCCGTCTGGCCCATTGGATGATGAAGGAACCTGAGCTGGAAGAAGAGGCGCTGGGCGCTGTGGCGCAAGGCATGCGTATGGTCGTCACACGGCGCACGATGGAAGAAGGCATGCGCAGCGTCGACATAACTGGGCCAGATGGCACCGTGATTGCATTGCCTTTGACCCAAGAGGCACCGGGCCTGTATCGCGGCACGTTTGATGCGCCGACGATGGGGCTGTACCGGTTGCAGGATGGCGACATCAGCGCGGTGGTTGCGCTGGGCCCTTCGGCGCCGCGTGAGTTTGAACAGACTGTGGCGACGGCTGACGTGCTGCAAACGGCCATCACGCCCACACGCGGCGGGATTGTGGCGTTGGAGGGGCGCGCTCCGGGTCTGCGCGCGGTCCGTGCGGGCCGTGTTGCCGCCGGGCGCGGTTGGATCGGCTATACCCCGCGCGGCGCTTATGTCACCACCGACCTGCGCATTGTGCCGCTTGCGCCTGCCTGGCTGATGCTGCTGATTGCGGCGGGCCTGGCCGTGGCGGCCTGGCTGTGGGAGGGGCGCGGACGGCGTCAGTCCAGCGGCAGCACAAACGTCTGATCGGCCCAGCCATCGCGACTGCACCGGGCGCGGATGTGCAATTCGCGCACACCTGCGGGAACTTTGACGTCCCCCAGCGACCGGGTGAAGGGCTGTTCCGCCACATGCGGATGGGCCAGTATGCGCAGGCCCAGTGACGTGCCGTCCGGGGTCAGAACCTCCCACCCATCAGCATAGTGGTCCCAGCCCGTGTCAGGGTGGGACAGGGTCACCGATACGGTGGTGCCATTGATCTGCGCCGCTTCGATCATTGGGAAATCGGCAAGGGCGGGCAGGGGCAACAGGGCAAAGATCAGGGCCTTCATGGCGTGTCCCCTTGCAGCAGAACTGCGCGGGAATGCGACGCGAATTCACGGCGCCACAGTACCATCAGGGTGACGCATATGGCGACGAACAGGCTGATCGGTCCGGCAAACCACGCCAGCGACCCCAGCGCGAAATAGACGGACCGCAAGCCGCGATTGAAGCTGCGCGCGGCGGTGATGTTGATCTCTCCGGCCTGGGCTGCGCGGGGAAATGCGACGGGATCTTCGATGTCGTTCGGGACCGAGGCCATGACCACGGCGCAATAGCCAAACAACCGGTGCGACCAGACGAATGCCAGAAAGGCGTGGGCCAGAAAGCCGATGATCAACAGAATCTTGATCTCCCAAACCAGGGCGGGCGTGTCGGTGGCTGTCAGGTCGGCGGCGACGCCTGACAGCCGGTCGGTGTTGCCCATCAAGGCCAGCCCGCCGCCAATGGCGATCATGCAGGCCGAGGCAAAGAAGCTCGTGCCCTGGCGCAGGTTTGACAGGGTCGAGCTGTCAAAGATCCGGTGCTGGCGGGTGACGAATTGCACCATCCAGTCGCGCCGATATCGCGCCATCAGTTGGGATACGGATGGGCGGCGCGGCGACGGGTTTTCGATCCGCCAGCCGATGGCGAACCAGGCCAGCAGCAACAACGCCACGGCGGTGGCATCAGACGGGGTGAAGGGGGCGAACTGCTCAGAAATTGTCATGCGGCAAGCCTAACGACACTGGTCGGGGCTTGCCAGCCGCATTAATTGGTTATATTTTCTTACCAATTCTGGTGAGGAGCGCGATTCCATGCAAATGCCGACCCCCAATGCCGATATTCTGGCCCGCAAAGGCCGGATTGTTGCCCGGCTTCAGGCCGTTTTGCCCGCAGGTGCCGTGATCCATGAAGAACGCGAGACCAAGGTTTATGAATGCGACGCGTTGACGGCCTATAAATGCCCGCCGCTGTGTGCGGTATTGCCGGAAACCACCGAACAGGTCGCCGCCGCGATGCGGGTGTGTTTCGAAGAAGGCGTGCCCGTTGTGCCACGGGGGGCGGGAACCTCGCTGGCCGGGGGGGCTCTGCCGACGGCGGATTGCGTGATCCTGGGGGTTGCGCGTCTGAATGACGTGATCGAAACCGATTACGACAACCGGATTATCCGGGTGCAGGCAGGGCGCACCAACCTGTCGGTCACCGGCGCGGTCGAGGAAGACGGTTTCTTTTACGCGCCCGACCCGTCATCACAGCTGGCCTGTGCCATTGCGGGCAATATCGCGATGAATTCCGGCGGCGCGCATTGTTTGAAATACGGCGTGACCACGAACAACCTGATGGGCGTGAAAATGGTCATGGCTGATGGTGAAATCATCGACATTGGTGGCGGCCACCTGGATGCGGGCGGGCTGGACTTGTTGGGGCTGATCTGCGGTTCCGAAGGCCAGTTGGGCATTGTCACCGAGGCCACTCTGCGCATCCTGGCCAAGCCCGAAGGCGCGCGCCCGGTATTGGTTGGTTTCGACAGCAACGTGGTCGCGGGCCATTGCGTCAGTGATATCATCAAGTCGGGCATCCTGCCGGTGGCGATTGAATTCATGGACCGCCCCTGCATTCGCGCAACCGAGGCCTTTGTTGGCGCCGGATACCCCGATTGCGAGGCCTTGTTGATCATCGAGGTCGAAGGGGCCGAGGCCGAAATCAACGACCAGTTGAGCCGGATCATCGCAATTGCCAAGCGCCACAACCCGGTCGAGCTGCGCGAAAGTGGGTCCGAGGAAGAGAGCGCCAAGATCTGGCTGGGCCGCAAATCTGCCTTCGGCGCCATGGGGCGGATCAACGATTACATGTGCTTGGACGGCACCATTCCTGTCTCGGAGCTGCCGCTGGTGCTGCGTCGAATTGCGGAAATGTCCAAGGAATACGGCCTGGATGTGGGCAATGTGTTCCACGCGGGTGATGGCAATATGCACCCTCTGATCCTGTTTGACGCCAACAAGGAAGGCGACTTGGAAAAATGCGAAGCGCTGGGGGCGGATATCCTGCGGCTGTGTGTCGAGGTGGGCGGTTGTCTGACTGGCGAACACGGGGTTGGGGTCGAAAAACGCGACCTGATGGGGGCACAGTATACGCCCGAGGACCTGGAGGTGCAGTTGGCCGTGAAGGATGTGTTCGACCCGAAATGGCTGTTGAACCCGGCCAAGGTTTTCCCGCTTTCCGTCACTGAAGGACGCCGCGCATGACCCCGACAACGGAACAGGAACTGGCCGAAGCGGTTGCCTCGGCGACCGGCCCTTTACGCATTCAGGGCGGCGGCACCCGTGATATCGGCATACCTGCCGACGGTACGGTCCTGTCGACTTCCGGTCTGTCCGGCGTCAGCCTGTACGAGCCCGGCGCGATGACTTTGGTGGTGCAGGCGGGCACGCCGATGGCCGAGATTGACGCGCTGCTGGCCGCCCAAGGCCAGCGTCTGCCGTTTGAGCCGATGGACCACCGGGGCCTGCTGGGCACCACCGGGACGCCAACGATTGGGGGTGTGGTTGCCGCCAACGTGTCCGGTCCCCGCCGCATTCAGGTCGGCGCGGCGCGTGACTTTGCGTTGGGGGTCCGGTTTGTCGACGGCTCTGGGCAGGTTTTGAAAAATGGTGGCCGTGTGATGAAGAACGTCACCGGTTATGACCTGGTCAAACTGATGGCGGGCAGTTGGGGCACATTGGGTGTGCTGTCCCAGGTCAGCCTGAAAGTGGGCGCAATTCCTGAGGTTGAGGCGACTTTGGTGGCGCGCGGACTGGACGCGGCAAACGGGATCGCCGCGCTTTCGGGCGCGTTGGGATCGCCCTTTGATATTACCGGGGCGGCACATCTTGGGCCCGATACCGGCGGGGATGACAGCGAAACCCGGATCCGGTTTGAAGGCCTGGCCGGGGCAGTCGCCTATCGACTGGGGGCAATGGCAGATCGGCTTGGTGGCGATTGGACCGTGGTCGAGGGTGCGGCCAGTTCGACCCTGTGGCAACAGCTGCGGGATGTTGCGCCCTTTGCCGATGCCGACATTGTGTGGCGCCTGTCGGTCACCCCGTCTTCTGGCCCGCTGATATCGGCCATGTTGGCGCAGAACAACCTGTCACATCGCGCCATTTTTGATTGGGGCGGCGGGTTGATCTGGCTGGCACCGGACGCAAACGCCTTGCCGGATGGCGGCGCGAAATTGATCCGCGCGCAGATGGCGGCGCTGGGCGGAGGTCACGCGACCTTGGTGAAAGCACCAGTGACCTTGCGACGGGAGCTTTCAGTTTTCGAACCTGAACCCCCAGCAATCGCGGCACTTACAACCGCATTACGTCACAAATTCGATCCTCGGGGTATTTTGAACCCCGGTCTGATGGGGGCCTGAGATGCAAACGACTTTCACGCCCGAACAGCTGACCGATCCCGGCATTGAACGGGCAAACGAGATCCTGCGGTCCTGTGTGCATTGCGGGTTCTGCACCGCGACTTGCCCGACCTATCAGGTGCTGGGCGATGAGCTGGACAGCCCCCGTGGCCGCATCTATCTGATCAAGGATATGCTGGAGAGCGACCGCCCTGCGGATGCCAAGACCGTGCAGCATGTCGACCGCTGCCTGTCCTGCCTGGCCTGCATGACAACCTGCCCGTCCGGGGTGCATTACATGCATCTGGTGGACCTGGCGCGGGCGCATATCGAAAAGACCTATAAGCGGCCGATCATGGACCGCCTGTTGCGCTGGACCCTGGCGCAGATCATCCCATACCCGGGGCGGTTCCGGCTGGCCCTGTTGGGCGCCAAAATCGGCAAACCTTTTCGAAAACTGATCCCGGACGCGCGCATTCAGGCGATGCTGGCCATGGCGCCCAAGCAGATTCCGGCGCGCAGCCCCAATGACGACGCCCAAGTATTCCCGGCCAAGGGCGCGCGCAAGATGCGGGTCGCGTTGATGACGGGCTGTGCGCAAAAGGCGCTGGATACCGATATCAATGACGCAACCATCCGGCTGTTGACCCGGCTGGGCTGCGAGGTCGTGGTGGCCAAAGGCATGGGCTGTTGCGGCGCGCTGACCCACCACATGGGCAAGGAAAAAGAAAGCCACGGTTCGGCCGCCAATAACATCCGCGTCTGGATGGCGGAAGATCGGGGCGATGGCCTGGACGCGATCGTCATCAACACCTCGGGTTGTGGTACGACCGTCAAGGACTATGGTTTCATGTTGCGCAATGACCCACTGGCGAATGATGCCGCGCGGGTCAGTGAATTGGCAATGGATATCAGCGAGTTGTTGATGAAACTTGAGGTGCCAAGTGGTGCAATGGGGCAACGGGTGGCGTATCATTCGGCCTGTAGCCTACAGCACGGCCAACAGGTGAAAACCCACCCCAAAACCTTGCTGAAACGTGCAGGTTTCGAGGTGGTCGAACCGTCTGATCCGCATCTGTGTTGCGGGTCGGCAGGCACCTATAACCTGATGCAGCCTGAGATCAGTGCGCAGCTAAAAGGTCGCAAAATCAAGACGTTGGAGGCGAAGGCCCCCGAAATCATTGCGGCAGGAAACATTGGCTGCATGGTCCAGATCGGCGGCGGTACGGATGTGCCCGTGGTGCATACGGTTGAATTGCTGGACTGGGCCACAGGTGGGCCCAAGCCGCGCAAGCTGGGCTGATTGCGGCCCCGATTATGGCGGGGGGGCACAATCCCGCCCCATTCTTGCCTCAATTGCTTGCTACGCCCGTCCCGTCAAGGGACTGGAATATGAAAAAACTACTTATATTTCTTGCGGTTGCGATGGGTTTTTCAACTCCTTTGGGGGCGTCCGATCCGTCGGGAACCTCGGCCCTGCGCAGCCTGATGACAGGTGATGACAGCCGTGGTTGGGAGGCCGTTGGCCGCCTGAACATGAGCGGCGAGAGCTTCTGCACCGGGGCGATGATCGCCGATAACCTTGTTCTGACCGCTGGGCATTGCCTGTTCGACAAGGAAACCGGACGGCGTTACGAGCCGGGTGAGATCGAGTTCCTGGCCGGCTGGCGCAATGGCCGCGCCTCGGCTTATCGCGGTGTGCGCCGTGCCATAGTACATCCTGATTTCGACTTTTCCGGCATCAACAAAACCACACGCGTTGCGCATGACCTGGCGTTGCTGGAACTGGATCAGCCGATCCGCACCACCTCTGTCACGCCCTTTGAAACGGACGTGCGCCCGCGCAAAGGGGCCGAGGTCGGCGTAGTGTCCTATGCGCATGACCGGTCCGAAAGCCCGGCTTTGCAGGAAATGTGCCACGTGCTGGCGCGCCAATCCGGCACGCTGGTTTTAAGCTGTGACGTGGATTACGGAAGCTCTGGCGCGCCGATTTTTGTGTATGAAAACGGTAAGGCGCGGATCGTGTCGGTCGTTTCTGCCAAGGCGTTCGTGCGTGATGTTCCCGTTAGCCTGGGCACCAGCCTGGAACGCCCTCTGGCCGATCTGATGGCGATTTTGGAGGAAAGCGATGGGGTGTTTACCCGCGTGACCCCCACCGCACAGCGCATCACCCCACAGGGGAAACGCAGCAACGGTGGCGCGAAATTTCTGCGCCCCTAGGATCGCCAGCGCAGGGCTTGAAAGCCCGAAAATCCACCATACCTCTGTGTCACGGACGCCGCCTGGCGGGTCCGTTTTTATGCCTGTCCCATGTGGGAAGGCGCCAATACAGTCGCTCAAATGGAGGACGCAATGCGTAATTTCGACCTGACCCCCCTGTACCGTGCCACCGTCGGTTTTGACCAGATCGCCGACCTGATGGACCGAGTGCTGACCAATGATGTCAGCCGCGAAAGCTACCCCCCGTATAACATTGAAAAAACCGGCGAAGATGCCTGGCGGATTTCCGTTGCCGTTGCCGGGTTCACCGATGATGAACTGTCGGTTGAGGTAAAGGAAAACGCGCTGTTCGTGACCGCCAAAAAGGCGCCCAGCGACAGCGAAGTCACCTATTTGCACCGTGGCATTGCCACACGTGCATTCGAACGCCGGTTCCATCTGGCCGAACATGTACGTGTCACCGGTGCGGCCCATGCACACGGCATGTTGCACATCGACCTGGCCCGCGAAGTGCCCGAGGCGCTGAAGCCGCGCCGGGTTGAAATCGCCCGCGCCAAGGATGTGAATGCGACGGTGATCGAAGCCTGAGCCACCTTTCGTTTGGAATAGCCGTTTGAAGTATCGGGCGCGTGGGGGAAGCCCCGCGCGCCCATTCGCTTACGCAGGCTGTGCCGTGCGGCTTTCCTGGTTCAACAGATAAAAGCTGGCGGCCAGAATGATTGCCGTACCCAGCCACATGGACCCGGTTGGCGCGAAGCCGAAAGCGGCAAACCCAAGCGCCACGTTCAACGGTAGTTTTAGGTGGTCAAACGGTTGCAGGAACGCCGCATCAGCCATGGAATAGGCCTTGACCAACACGTGCTGCGCGGCTGCCGTCAACAACCCTGCACCGACCACATACCAGATGGCGGATTGCGGCAAGGCAAAGCCCGTGCCCGCCGCCAGGCCAAAATTGATCGGCGTCAGCAGGACCAGCAGGTAGATCGTTACCGTTTCCGGCCCGTCGACACGGGTCAGCCGTTTGGTCACCACAGATGACGCGGCCCAAAAGGCGGCGGCGGCAACTGGCAACAACGCGTACATCTGAAACCGATCTGACCAGGGTTCTAGGATGATGGCCCCACCGACAATGCCCAGAACCACCGCGCCCCAGCGTTGCGTGGTTACGTTTTCACGCAGCACCAGCCCGGCGCCCAGCGTGACGAAAAACGGCGACAGCATGATCAGCGCAATCGCCTGCCAGATCGGCACATGGGCCAGGCCCATGACCCAAAGCTGCACGCCGACCGCCGCCAGCGCGACACGTAACACATGCAAGCCGACCTGGTCCGTGCGCAACACGGCCAGACGGTGGCGGTAAATCCATGGGATATAGAACCCCAAAGCGATGAGATATTGCCAGAAGGTCACCGCGGGTGGCGCGGCCCCGTTCAGCATGGTGGCGGCCTGAATGGCCGTGTTGACCAGTGCGAAAAACGCACCTGCCGCGACCATCAGGCCGGCGGCGATCATAGGTTGGCGAGTCATGGCGTTTGTCCTTTATCCTTACGCACGTGACCCAAGGCAGACAGGACGGACGCCCCCGTTGCCGGGTGCGCCTGACCATTCTCTTTCATCCGGACTTTAACCGTCGGCTCCGGAGTTGCACCGGATCTGCTGGACACTGGGTTTCATGAAACGCAGCCGCTCGCGGGCTCTATCAGAATTCGGAAATCCGGACTCATTTGTTCAAGCTAAGAGTGCTTGAAAAATGGGGCACGTTTCTGGTGATTCCTAATTCTGACTTACCGCCGGTGGGGAATTTCACCCCGCCCTGAGAATGTTGCCGTCCCCGAATGGGGTCGGCACGGGGACGCTATGGGCGCAGAGGGGGGCGGTCAAGCCTTACCGTGCAAGACTTTGGGCAAGGCGCATCAGCTGCACCGCTTCGGTGCGATAACCGTAGGCATCTGCGCCCCGGTTGGCATTGGCCAAGGCGATCAGGTCGCGGTATCCCCAGTCGCCCAGGTATTTTCCGTCACGCAACAGTTGACCAAATCCGGCGATGGCGGCGGAAAAACGTGCGTCTTCGCTGATCGCGGCCATATCCGACAGGATCGGCGTTTCGATCAAGGTGCTGACGTCTTCGCCCGGCGCTTTATAACGCAGTTTGAGAAATCCCAGTTCGCCGCTGCCGGGCGCGTCAACCGGCGGCGCATAACGCAGCGCGTCGCTCATCACTGCGTCCGATCCAACCGGCGTGACCTCGTAAAGCGCCGTCACCGTATGGCCCGCGCCAATTTCACCCGCATCCACCGCATCGTTGTTGAAATCCTCGCGCGCCAATGCGCGGGTTTCGTAGCCGATCAACCGATATTCGGTGACCGTTTCCGGGTTGAATTCCACCTGGATTTTCACGTCATCGGCAATCGGGAACAACGCGCCAGTCAGTTGATCCACCAACACTTTTTGCGCCTCGGACAGGGTGTCGATATAGGCCGCCGTGCCGTTGCCGTTCTGCGCCAGCGCCTGCATGGTCGCGTCTTGCAGGTTGCCCCGGCCAAAGCCCAGCACGGACAGGTAAACGCCCGTGTCCCGCTTGTCGGCGATATAGTCTTTCAACGTGTCGGGGTTTGAAATCCCGACGTTGAAATCACCGTCTGTTGCCAGGATCACGCGGGAGACTTCGCCATCCGCGCCCATACCTTCGGCGACCTGATAGGCCTGCTGCAATCCGGCCTGACCCGCGGTTGATCCACCTGCCGATAGACGGTCCAACGCCGCCAGGATCGTGGGGCGCTCCGCAGCCGATGTCGGCTCCAACACCTGACCAGAAGACCCGGCATAGGCGACGATGGACACCTGATCCTCGGGCCGCAATTCGCTCAGCATCAAACGGAACGATTGTTTCAACAGTGGCAGCTTGTTGGGGCTGTCCATCGACCCGGAACTGTCGATCAGGAACACCAGGTTCAGCGGCGGGCGGGCGTCGACTTCGGGCATCTCGCCTTGAATGCCGATATGCACCAGCTGTGTGCCCGCGTTCCAGGGCGTGTCCATCACGGTGACCGTGGGCTGGAACGGATGCGGGCCGTTAGGTGTCGGATAGGCATAGGGAAAATAGTTCACCAGTTCCTCAACCCGCACCGCATCGGGGCTGGGCAGAGACCCGTTCAGAATCGAATTGCGCATGACGGAATAGCTGGCCGTATCCACGTCGATGGAAAACGTGCTGACCGGGTCTTCCTGCGTGATCCTCAGCGGGTTGGGGGCCGCGTTGGCGAAGGCTTCGGTGTTGGGTTGGTGGGCGATGACGTCATCAGTCGGC
>Ga0209121_10000695_pt1 | contig 35512 bp, 31 predicted proteins | sample Cruoilmetagenom3_FD_187292 | JGI IMG/M metagenome (GOLD analysis project Ga0209121, IMG submission 187292) | Oil polluted marine microbial communities from Coal Oil Point, Santa Barbara, California, USA - Sample 3 (SPAdes) (version 2) | ecosystem: Environmental > Aquatic > Marine > Oil seeps ... | reverse complement strand
AACCCTGATGAGGACTATATAATATCCCTATTAGATATTGAATTAACTGATGGCATAGCAATGGACCAGTTCGAGACAGTTGTAGCTGCCTGTGCGGCAGAGAGTTCTACTGGTACATGGACTAAGGTATATGATGGGAAGGATAGTGGGGTAAAGATGGCTAGGAAGATGAAGGCTGTAGCATTTGATTTGGATCCTCAAAATAAGACTTTTAAGATTGCGTATAAGAAAGAATTGTTTGAGACAGGAAATCTTTCAGGCTTACTTGCTGGTGTTGTAGGTAATGTTGGGGGAATGGGGATGTTGAAAGCTTTTAGATGTTTAGATATTCGTTTTCCTAGAGAGTGGGTAGAATCTATGCCCGGTCCTGCATTTGGTGTGGATGGTATTCGTGAGCAGTTAGAAATTCCTAAGGGTCCAATACTTTGTACTGTGGCTAAACCGAAGGTAGGTAGGACTGCCAAAGAACATGCTAATCTTGCGAAGATATTGTTTACAGCAGCTAATGGTGAGTATCAGGGTATAAAGGATGATGAGAATTTGACTAGTCTATTTTTTAATAAGTTTGAAGATAGAGTTAAGTTGGTACATAAGGTTAGGAGAGATATTGAAGAGAGAACTGGTAGGAAAAAGTTCTATTTATGTAATGTAACCCATAGCAATATTGATACGATGTTAGAAAGGGCAGATATGATTAAAGCAGAGGGTGGTAGATGGATGATGTTAGATGTTGTCGTTACTGGTTTTAGTGCAGTACATACAATGAGGTTAAAGAATCCAGGTTTAGCTATACATGCACATAGGGCAATGCATAGTCTTTTTAGTAGGGAGAGTGGTCCTGGAGTGCATGATAGGAGTGAGATCAAAGATTTTTCTATGTCTATGATTGTTGTTGCCAAACTTATGCGTTTACTTGGTGTTGATTCACTTCATGGTGGTGCTCCTAAAACTAAAATGGAAAATTACGGTGAATCAAAATTTGTAAAAGATGTTTTACAAGCTGATATAACTCCTTTTTCTAGTATGACTTTGGGTCAAAACTGGTTTGGTATGAAGCCTGTGTGGCATGTTGCTTCGGGTGGTTTACATCCGGGTTCTTTGGAAGAAGTTATTAAACAATTGGGTGAAGATATTATGATACAGTGTGGAGGAGGAGTGTTAGGTCATCCATGGGGTATAGAGGCTGGTGTAGAGGCTGTAGTACAGGCTAGAGATCTTTCTATGAATAGAATGGATATGAAGGATTGGATAGTAGCTAATCCAGACTCAGCATTAGCTAAAGCTGCTCGGCATTGGGGGTTTGGGCCAAAGGTTGTATAGAATTATTTTCCGGATCGTAAAGGTATTGTCCAACTTGTTCCCGATTTCTGGAAGCAATCCTTGTAACTTTTCTGATTTCTTTACCATCTTCTAGATGGGCGATTGTAATATCAAATAAGATTTCATCATTATCTAAGGTTTTATCAACATCTTCGTTTTCTATCATAATATAGCTAGTTCCCTTCTCTTTGTAATGCTTGATAACCCAGCCATTTTCATCGGGCTTACTTTCATATCCAGGAGTCAATTGTTGTGATAGTGCTACAGAAACCTCCATCGGGAAATATTTAAGATTTTGTAGAATCTCTGGTGGGAGTGGTAATCTTAATATTTTAGATTCACCATCTTCTGTCATTGCCAAATTATCCTATATTCTGTTAGAATAATCAATATAGATGAAATATTCTCAGATATTTACTAAAACAGATAAGAATGCAAAACAGTATGACTCTGTTAATGCAACATTACTAATTAAAGGAGGCTTTATTGATCAAACTATGTCTGGAGTATATACATTCTTACCACTAGGGAACAGGATATTACGAAAGATAGAGAATATTGTAAGAGAGGAAATGGATAAAATAGGTGTAGAAATCTTAATGCCTGGGTTATCGCCAAAAGAAGCTTGGATTAATACTGGAAGATTAGAGGAAGTAGATAACCTTTTTAAAGTTAGTGGTGCTAACGAACTCTCTAGGAGGTTTAATAGTGCTGAATATATATTAAATCCTACACATGAAGAAATAGTCACACCTTTAGCTAAGAAGTTTAGAAGGAGTTATAAGGATTTCCCATTTGCACTCTATCAAATACAAACAAAGTATAGGAATGAGGCTAGGCCTAAGTCAGGGCTATTAAGAGGGCGGGAATTTATAATGAAAGACTTATACAGTTTCCATACCTCTATTGAGGATTTCAGAGAGTACTACGAGAAGGTTAAACAATCATATTGGAATATATTTGAGAAGTTGGGTATTAAACAAGATACTGTATTAGCAGCTGCTTCTGGTGGCACATTTACAACCGAATTCTCGCATGAATTTCAAACAAAGTGTGATAATGGAGAGGATTTAATATTCCAGGTACCAAGTACTAAAGAAGCTTTTAATAGGGAGGTTGCGTCATCTAAGGCTCCTGAAGTACCACAAGATAGTGAAATGAAAAAGATTGAGTATAAGAATGAACCTGGAGTAATCGGAGTTGAAGATCTTTGTAGGGTATTTAATATAGAGGCAAATCAATCAGTTAAAACTTTAATATTTGAAACCGATAGTAAAGAACAACCAGTAGTGATTGTAGCACTAAGGGGGGATTATGATATTAATGAAATTAAGTTAATGAAGATTATCAGTTGTACTAAAATAAGGTTGGCTTCGGATGAGGTAGTAAAAAGAGTAACTGGTGCAAAAATAGGGTATGCAGGTATCGTAAATTTACAGGAAGGAGTTCCAGTTTACTTGGATGATGCTATCGAACCACTTATAAACTTTGAATGTGGTGGAAATCGTACTGATTATCATATACTAAATGTGAACTGGGGTAGGGATGTTGAAAAACCTAAAAAGTTCTATGATATAAAAATTGCTAAAGAAGGAGATCTTTTTTGTGAAACAAACGAAGTGTATGACACCTTTAAAGCTAGTGAAGTGGGCAATATATTTCCTCTATTTGATAAGTTTACAAAAGTTCTTAAGTATACTTTTATTGATAAGGATGGTTCAGAAAAGCCTATTCTTATGGGTTGTTATGGACTTGGTATAACACGTGTACTCGGTGTGTTAGTTGAAAAGTGCCATGATGAAAACGGGATAGTTTGGCCATATGCAGTAGCACCGTTTCACATACAGTTACTACATATTGGAGATGATGGATATAAACGTGCGAAAGAACTAGAGAGGGAGTTGGAAACAAATGGATTTGAGGTATTATGGGACGATAGAGATGATATAAGCGCTGGAGAGAAATTTGTAGATGCTGATTTGATTGGTTGTCCATTCAGAATAGTTGTGAGTGATAGAACTCTTTCTCAGGAGTCTGTAGAAGTGAAGAAAAGAAATGAATCTGAGTCTAGTCTAGTAGCTCTGAGTGATTTAATTCCTTTTTTAAAGGTTTAATTACTCTTTTTCAGCAACCATTGACCAGTATAACTCTTTTTACAGTTTTTAATATCATCAATACTGCCTTGTACTACAATGTATCCTCCCTTTTCTCCACCTTCAGGTCCAAGATCAATTATCCAGTCTGCCTGTTTAATTACATCTAGATTATGTTCAATAATTATCACTGTATCTCCCTTCTCAATTAACCCTCGGAGTAGTATGAGGAGTTTATCTACATCATAGAAGTGGAGACCTATAGTCGGCTCATCGAGTATATATATTGTATGTCCTCTAGTCATTTTAGCCAGCTCTTTTGATAGTTTGATTCTTTGTGATTCTCCACCAGAGAGTGTGGGTGCTGATTGGCCAAGTCGAATATATCCAAGACCAACTTCTTGTAGTACAATAAGCTTTCTTGTAATACTAGGGATGTTTTGAAAAAGCTCTAATGCTTCATCTACAGTCATATTAAGTACCTCAGATATATTTTTATCTTTGTAGTCAATATCTAAGACCTCATCATTGTACCTTTTTCCATGACATTGGTCGCAAGTAATATACATATCTGGTAAAAATTGCATTTCTATCTTAATTTGACCATTTCCCTTACATTTTTCACATCTTCCACCCCTTTTGTTAAAGCTGAATCTTCCCGCTTTATACCCTCTGGTCCTAGCTTCTGGCGTACTGGCAAAGAGTTCTCTAATTGGTGTAAATACTCCTGTATATGTCGCTGGATTAGATCTTGGTGTACGTCCAATAGGGGATTGGTCAATACCGATTACCTTATCTATTACATCTAAACCATATATATCCTCATATTGACCCTCTATCTGCTTCCCATGCATCTTTCTGTTCATTAATGCAGGGTAGAGGGTGTCATTTATTAGTGAAGATTTTCCACTTCCAGAGACTCCTGTGATACAAGTTAAGGTGTTTAGGGGTATGGTTAAGTCTATATTCTTTAGATTATGTGTTGTTATTCCAATTAAGAAAACCTTGTTCTTTTTATTCATTAACTTTTTTTCTTGAACCTTATCTCTAATTTTATATCCTACAATAAGGTCTTTATTGAGGTATTTGGCAGTGTACGAATTAGATTGCTGTATATCCTTAAGATTCCCTTGGGCAACAATTCTCCCGCCTTTTTTACCTGCTTTGGGGCCAATGTCGACTATATGATCAGCGTGATGGATTGTTTCCTCATCATGTTCAACTACAATAACTGTATTTCCAGCATCTCTGAGGTTTTTAAGAGAGTTTATGAGTCTACTTACATCTCTCGCATGTAGCCCAATAGAAGGTTCATCGAGTACATATAGCACACCAGATAAACCAGTGCCAATTTGGGAAGCCAATCTAATTCTTTGAGATTCTCCTCCAGAGAGTGTTGTAGCTTTTCTTGAGAGTGTAAGATAATCTAGGCCTACGTTAGTCAAAAAATCCAATCTGGAATTGATTTCTTTGAGAATAGGCTTAGAGATCTCATGGCTATTACCTTTTAAGTTTAGGTTTTTTAGAAATTTTTGTAATTCTGAAATTTGTAATTCGGTTAAATCTATAATGTTTTTATCATTAAGGGTGATATATAGAGAGTAGGGCTTTAATCTTTGTCCATTACAGGTATGACATACAATATCTTCCATATATTTCTCAATCTCAGCTTTTCTGTATTCGGAATTCGTTTCTTTATATAATCTGGATTGTTCGTTAACTACACTTTCGTATTGCACATCATATATTCGTTCTCTACCGAATCTGTTAGTATATTTTATCTTATAATGAGGTTCCGCATCTTTTCCAAAGAAGATTAGGTCAAATATCTTTTTCGGGTAATTTTTAATTCTTGTTCTTAAATCAAATGCATGTTTTATAGCAACCGCCTCTAAGATTTTCTTGTTCCACGAGTCTTTTACCATTCTATTAGCCCAGGGGAATATACCGCCTTCAAGTACTGTTAAGTTAGGGTTGTAAAGTTTTTGTACATTTACCTGTTGTATGTGTCCTAATCCCATACAATTCGGACAGGCCCCTTCTGGAGAATTAAAAGAAAAAGTTGCAGGAGTTTTTTTAGGGTAGGAAAGATTACAGTTAAAACATGTAAATCGCTCTGAGAAAAACCGTTCTTTACTTTTACTTCTAACAATTATTTCTCCATCGGACATATTCGATGCTATTTCTAATGAATCTATCAATCTTTTATGAAATGTTTCGTTTCCAAATTGTGTACGATCTAATCTGTCAACTATAAGTTCAATATTATGTTTTTTGTTTTTTGCCATTGGAATATTATCTATATCATCAAGGTGGTAAGTATTACCATCCACGAATATTCTAAGAAATCCTTTATTAAGAAGTTTTTCAAACAATCCAGAGTATTCTCCCTTCCTATTCTTTATTAGTGGAGAGAGTATTTGGAATCTCTCTTTCTGTTTAAATTCTGATTCTATTAGCTTCGCAATTTGAGGTATTGTTTGAGATTTGATCTCTTTTCCACATTTTGGGCAGTGTGGAACACCAAGATGCCCATACAGGAGTCTTAAATATCCATATATCTCAGTAATTGTTCCTACAGTTGATCTGGGATTCTTATTTGTAGTTTTTTGATTGATAGAAATAGCTGGTGATAGTCCTGTTATTGATTCTACATCAGGCTTTTCCATTAGACCTAGGAATTGTCTGGCGTAAGAGGAGAGTGATTCAACATATCTTCTTTGACCTTCAGCGTATAGGGTATCGAAAGCTAAGGAGGATTTTCCACTTCCAGAGACTCCAGTAAACACAATTAGTTTGTTTTTTGGTAATTCTAGGGAGATATTTTTAAGATTGTGTTGCTTAGCCCCTTTAATTATAATTTTTTCGTTTTTCATTTCGATTTATATTATATCATGAGGATGTAGTATAATGGGGGGATTTAAGCACCTGTAGCTCAATTGGATGGAGCAACGCACTCCTAACGCGTAGGTTATCGGTTCGATTCCGATCAGGTGCGATTTAGTGTATTGTGTAAATGATTATTTGTAAACCATCTTCCTTTGTATCCATTAGTGTGAGAAGCTTTTCTCTTGATTTTGAAATTGTCCAGTACAAAACATTCTCGCTATTAACTAAAGGAGTTCTGTTATCTCCATCTTTATCTGCTATATAGATGAAGTTATCTTCTTCAAAGGATATATAACTAGAATTAGATATCCAAGTAATATTCTTTATTTGATCAAATAGAAGGTTTTCTACATCTTTTGCACCAATGTTTACTGTATGATCTCCATCTTCTTTATCAAATGTGAATATTTCATATTTTGTTGAATTCTTTAGAAGTAATTTATCATTATCTTGAGAGAACTCTATTAGCTCTACAGGGTATGGGGATACAGTGATATATTTACCTGTAACTATGTCATACCAGTATGTAGATTGTGTTGTCTGGATGTATACACCCTTAGCTTTCTGATTAACAGAAAATTGTGTAATTATACCTATAGTTTGGGTACATTCTGGGGAATTAGTAAAGAAACTGAAATCAAAACCTGTAGAACGGTAATTTTGAATATATTCTGTATTGTTTTGGAAATATACTGTAGGAATTACTTCTCTTAGAGATGAACCATCCAATTTGTATTGGGTAAGAGAATATTTTAAAATATCTTTTTCTGAAGTCTCTAGGTGTTTGAATGTGTAGAAAAAGCCTTCTTGGTCTGTTGTCCATTTATCTTTATCATTTAACTTTCTCATTAGTAAATATTTCGTATCCTTAGCAAAATCGTACGAAAGAACATCACTTTCAGATTCGAGTAAGAGATATTTATTATCTAATGACCAAGTAATGTTATAGTCTGAGAATTCTGATAGATCTATTAAGTTATTTTCTAATGTATTGTAATTAGAAATTTTATTTGTAGGAATTATATATTTGTTAGATGTCATTGTGTTGTCTACAGTTAACAATGCTAATTCCCCTGAGTGTGATAGTTGTATATCAAGGTTACTGATTGGTTCATCATCTGAATTGTCTAGCTTTAGAATCATAGTAGGATTGGTACCAAGTTCCCAGAATTCGGTATTAAGATCGTAATGAACGAATTCATAACCCGAGTCATCTTCAAGTAAAAGTAGTAGGTGGTTGTATGTATCATCTATCCAGTATTTTTGTAATGATTTTTCCGAGTTAAATCCAATCTTAGATTCAAACTCTGTCATTATTAACCAAGGGAATATAGGGGTAGATTTTTCTTCTACTATTGTTACTTCTTTATTCCAGTCGTAGTAACCATCTTTACTTACTTTTATATTATATGTCCCAATATCTAATGCAGTACTTTTGCTTGTACGCCCTATTGCTTCTTCATCTATATATATCGTTGCAAAAGTAGGGGAACTTTTTACTGTAAGGACACCTGTTCTTCTAACTGATTGATTAGAGAAATCTATTCTCCATCCACTAGCGTATAGGTAGATAGCTAATGTCCCAGTATATATGGAGAGGGTAATTAGAACAGAGACAAGTACAGGGAGGGATCTTTTCAATTTATCTGATTTCATGGTGGTTTTAGTATATCATAAGTTGGTATAATGGAAACATGATAGGAAAGAAATTAGGAATAGATTTAGGTACAACCAACTCTGTAGTGTTTGTACAGGGTGATGGTATTGTGTTTGTAGAGCCAACAGTTGTAGCTATTGATATCAATAGTTATAAAGTTATCGCTGTGGGTTCGGAAGCTAAGGCGATGATTGGGAAGACCCCTGATCATATTGTTGCTAAGAGACCTTTGAGGAATGGAGTAATTGCTGATTCTAGAGTAACAGAAGCTTTGCTTAAATATTTTTTTGATAAAGCCCTAGGAAAAGCAAGGTTTCTTAAACCGGATGTAGTTATTAGTGTTCCTGCTGGTATTACCACTGTGGAGCAACGAGCTGTACTTAAGGCTGCAAATGCTGCAGGTGCAAAGAATATTACATTACTTCCAGAACCATTACTTGCTGCTTTGGGTGCCCAATTACCAATTGATACATCATCTGGAAATATGATTGTGAATATGGGTGGTGGTACTACAGAAATTGCAGTAATTTCTTTGGATGGAATTGTTAGGTATGCTTCTCTGAGAGTTGCCGGAGATTCTATTAATGAGGCTATCATTGCGTATATGAGGAAGCGTAAGGGGGTATTAATTGGTGAGCAGACTGCAGAGAAGGTTAAATTTGAGATAGGGTCTGCACTTGAAATGGAGAAACCTTTAAAGATGGAGGTAAGGGGTAGGGATATAGGGGCTGGTGTACCTAAGGCTGTATTAGTTAACTCTAATGATATTGCTCAGGCTGTTAAGATGCCTCTAAGAAAGATTATTCAATCTATTAAGGGTGTATTAGAGCAAACACCTCCAGAGCTCTCTGCTGATATTATAGATCGTGGTATGGTTATGAGTGGTGGTACTGCTATGCTTAGAAATTTAGATAGGTTAATTTCTAAAGCTACAGGTGTTCCAGCACATGTAGCAAATGAACCATTGTTTTGTGTTGTTAAGGGTACAGGTATGGCTTTAGAGTTAATTGCATCTGGTCAAAGAGTTTTCGTATTTGAAAAAAGTATTAGTTAGTGTATATTAACAGTATGATTAGTCTTTTTAGTAAAAAAGGGAAAAGTGAGATGAAGTTAGAAGAGGTAACGAAACTTCTTGAACAGCTTCGTATTCCAACGGGGTTAGTGTTTACACCAACCAATCTTAAGGAAGAGAAGAAGAGATTCTTTAATTCAGAAACATACGAACCTAATTTTGAGTATAGGGTAGTAAAGAACAGGAATAGTGAGATTTTGAAGGAGTTATCTAGTTTAAAAATAGTTTCGGATATTGATCCTAGAATTTCTAATTTCTATATCAAATTAATTGAATCAAAGAAAAACTCTAGTAATTTAATGCATGGAGTAGGGAATAATGAGTTGGTAACAGAGTTATCATTAAAGAAATATGGTAGTCCATCTTCAAAGCTTTTTAGAAATGCTAGTAGAGTACTCAGGGGTAAGTTGGATAAATATGATGTTGTTGATGCTGACAAAATTAGTAAGGGAGAGGTTCTAAACTATGATCAAATTGATGAGGTTTTTAGGGTTGTTTTTGAGAGTCTTAAACTATCGGATTGGACTATATCTCCTTCTAAGAATATTTCTAAGAATGCTGTAAGAGTTGGTATTAAGCGTAAACAAATTTTTGTTGATCCGAATATCACTAGATCGGAGTATAAATTAAAGAAGCTCCTTATACACGAAATTGGTACTCATGTTTTGAGATCTCATAATGGGTTTAAAACAGGTTTTTCGGCTCTTGGTAACGCCAATTTACCCTCATATTTAGATATTGAAGAGGGTTTGGCTTCTTGGAATGAAGAGTCTATGGGGTATCTTACGGATAATTGGTTAAAGAAAAAGGCAGGTTTAGTCTGGGCAATATTTTTAGGAGAGGGTATGACTTTCAGACAGTTATATAATGCTTTATCTGGTAATTTTCTTAAATATTCTGCTTGGGATATTGTTTATAGGGTGAAGAGAGGACTAGGGGATACTAGTTATTCAGGTATATATGCAAAGGATATTGTATATTTTAGAGGTTTTAGAAGGGTTAAAGCTATTTTAGAAAAAGATCCAACAATGTATGAGAAACTTTATGCAGGGAAGATAGATTTTAAACAAACTAAGTGGGTTGATGATGGTTTACTCAAAAAGCCAGAGATTATTCCAACAAAAGAGTTATGGAATGAGATATTTAAGAAAGCTAATATTTGATTTATTATATTTTTCTATGAAGAAGATAATAAAAAGCTTAGGTCATGGAACGGGATCTTAGCTTTTAAATGCAGTAATTATAGCCTCTGCAATGTTCACAGGGGGACCATCTGTGATTTTTGTTTCATAAGCCTTGAATCCTGGGTGTAGACTTATCTCTTGTAGATACGGTTTGTTATTTTTAAACATGAAATCTACTGCTATAAAATCTGCATCAAACACTTTTGCTACTTTTTCAGCTAATATTTTTATCTCATCATTAGGTTTGTTGTACATATGATATATCCCTTTATTTACTGTCATAAAGCCATTACTTGCTTCTCGTCTCCATCCACCAATTACTGTACCTAATTTTACAAATATCCTTATATCTTTAGGAGTAGTGGAGAATTCTTGAATAAAAAATTCTTTTAGGTTCTGTCTTCGTAGGTGTTTCTGTTTTAGATCATTAATATTATTTAGTTTATATACATTTTTTTTAACAACTCTTTTCCCTAATTTTTTATCGATCCTATTTACACCGACATACTCTTTGATAATTAAGGGGTATTTGTTAAGTATTTCTCTAGGCTTATTGTAATTACCACTACTAGAGTAGTAAGTATCAAAATATGGAATATTATGTGTGGCACAGATTTGTGCAGTGTATATTTTATTGTAGTATGGGAGTTTTTTGATAGCAGTACCATTCTGGACTAGCACTTTACTATTGGGATGAGTTAAATTGTATTGATCAGTCCAGTCTACTATCAATCGTTTTATTTCATACTCTCTCGGAGTATGTAAATTATGACCTCTAAATATGATATGAGAGTATTTTTGGATATCTTCACTATTGAATTTGATGTGTGTTTCACCATCATGTAGAAAAAATTCTATTTGGTTATTGTATACAAAATCGTAGGGGATACTTTTTTTATTCAATTCTTCCATAATTCTACTTACTGCAGTGGAGTATTTACCTACACCTTTAACTTTAACACTAGATTTCTTATCTATTATTAGGTATTTCATTAGATTGTTTTAATTAGTTTTATATATCTTTTCCTTTTGTATTTCTTTAATATTTTCATTTCATTCTTGTTTGTTTTTATTTCTTTAGTTACAAAGAGTGTATCTATTTTATTAAATCCTAGACCGTGTTTTTTAATTTCGTCCAGATCTCTATACTGTAGAATTATTGAGTCTAGTGTAGCATTTACTTTTAACGCCTCTACGGCTTTCCAGGTTTTAATGTTGCTATTAAACTCACAGTTATTGATCAATATCTTGTTATCTTTGTACACTCCGACATTTTCATTTTCCGAGAGGTATTTCTTTTTTCTAAGTAAAGTTGGGATATCATTTGTACTTTGGCCAATTACAACATATCTTTTAGTGTGATTATTCTTGAGTAATTCTGTAACGTAGTAAGAGAGTGCCTCAGTTTGTTCTTTGCCAATTGTAGGGAAGAAATTAAGGTATGATTCTGGCATTGAGTTAACTTCTAATATTGCACCGTTTTCCTTTGTTAATGGTTTTGATATATTTTTACACATGATATCTACTCCTAATGCAAATATATGCATAGTTGAGGCTATTGATTCTACTATTATTTTAATTTCAGGGGATACTTTATCTGTAAAATCTTCTGTTATTCCACCTTTACTCATACTTGCTATCCCTCTTATATATATTTTTTTATCTTTGGATGGCACAGAATCCAGTGTAAGACCTTGTTTTTTTAAGAATGATGTGAGTGGTTTATCAAAGATTATTGGTTTAAGAATATGTGATGGGTTGCTTATATCTCGTCTAGGGTCTTGGTTGGTTTCTTCTATTAATTCTCTTATATTTTGTTTTTCATCTCCAATTACAAATGCGGGGATTCGTTTAGTGCATACCTTTAATTTACCATTGATAACTAAGAGCCTATAATCAGAACCATCTTTGTGTCCCTCTACCTGCTCTTGAATCATAATTTTCTTTTGCCAACTACTTCTATTTTTCAATTCTGTTTTTTCTAGTGCATAGTCAAAAGCTTTGTATGCTTCTTCTTTGTTATCTATATCTACTGTAACACCACTTCCACCAGTTAAACCAGTTGGTTTGATTACTAAAGGTTTTTTATATTGGTCCCAGATCTTATCAATATCTTTTTTTGTGCTTAAGATATCCCATTTAGGAATAGGGAGTCCCATTCTTTCGATAAGTTTGTTTGTGGCCCATTTGTCTCTCTGAACTTTCATTCCGAAAATAGAGTCCTTTGTTGAAGATATAGAGCATGTAATTTCTGATCCTTTTCCACATCCTACTGTATAGTATCTGTTCCAGACATACCCATATCCCTTTATAACTCCTGGAATTATGCCTTCATCTGAAACGGTCAATGTGGTCTCGTAGCCTAATTCATGTGCTTTGTATAGAAGTGGGATAGTGGACATTGATTTAATTTTCTGTTTAATGATTGTATCAAGAACATATTCTTTCGCCTGTTTGTAAGTAATTTCTTCTTTTGATAGTTTTCTAAATGTGTTTGCTGATTCTCTCCAGAGTGTTGGTAATTTAGAGCTTATAGTTAGTGTGTTGTTCTCTAGTTTATAATTTTCGATAAAAATTGGATGGAAACCTTGTATTAAGTCAAGTAGTTTGAATAAATTATCACTTTTTTCAATACCAAATATCTTAAGTTGTGACGTAGTGGACTCAAGATTTATTCCTTGGATGGTTTGAAAGTTTTGCATCTGTTGTAATTTATGAATTTAAGTATTTATCTCTGATGTATTCCATAATGGGTATTGCTACTTTTACAGAATCGCCTTTGTTAACTTTATAATGTAGTCTAAGACCAGGGTTATAGTTAATTTCATTGATACCACACTTAACCTTTTTAGTAATATCTGGTGTAATTATATCTACTCCCCCAAACTCTGTGCCTATTGCATGTATAGCATCTACTGCTAATTTTTTGTAGTAAGGATGAACTTTACTATTACATTCTTGTGTAGTTCCCCCTGTAGAGAGGTTACAACTATATCTTAGAATTATTTCTTTTTGATCTTGTGGTATAGAATTTAGTGTCATATTAAGTTCACGAAGTCGTACATTTACCTCATTATCTATTTTAATGGGTTTTAATATTCGGACTTTTCTATCTTCATTAGTAATATCAATTAGTTGTTGAATTGTACTCTTTCCGTCTCCGATAATGTGGGCAGCTTTTCTTTTTACTGTAGCAATCACCTTATTGCCCAGTACCAATAGTCTATAATTTTCTCCGTCTAGAAATTCTTCACCCAAAACCTCAACATCGTTTTTTGACTTATTCTTTGCCTTGGCTATTGTATATGCTTCTAATACCTCTTTTTCATTATTTGGGAGTAAAGTAATTCCTATACCTCCTAATTGTTGGGCAGGTTTGATGACAATTCTTTTATATTCATAAAAAAACTTTATTGCATCAATGGGGCTGTTAAGTCTTATCTGTTTTGGAACAGGTATTCCTGCTTCTTCTAGTACCATATTAGTTAGGTTTTTCTTTTTAGCAATTGTTGTAGATGTTGTATTTGTAAGTGGCGTTGCAGCATTAATGATATGCCATACCTTATCTTTGTATCTAAATTCTGCTAATAGTGCAGGAATTAAAATTTTGTAATGTATTTTTAGTGTATCTGCGGCTTCAATGTAATATGCCAGATGTACATTACCAGCCTCTTTGAGATAGTTTTTGTATGTTTTCATAGAAATATATTACTTAAATGTTGCTGATGTATCAATGAGATATCCTGTTAATTCGGCTCGACCAATTATTAGTGGGTAGGGAATATCGTCGGTAATTACTGCCTCTAGCTCTTTTTTATCTTCAGATATTTTTATTTCGATATTTATAACAGGTCTTATCACAATTTGTCCATCTTCTACAATTTTAGCAAGCCTTATTATATCTAGGGAAGTAACTATTTTTTGTCCATGGATGTCTATATATTCTTGTGCATCTTTAAAGGTTTGAAAGTGTTGTGGAATTTCTAGCTGCTTAAAGTATTTGTTAGTATCTGTGTGTCCTATTCTGTTAGAGAGTCTTGTGGAGATACGAGTTGTTAAAACTCCAGTATCTATAAAGGCTTTTGTTGATTCTTTGTCAATTTTAATTTTAGTTTTCTTTTTTCTGTTTGAAATTTTTGGTTTATGATATACGTATACTTTTTCAACAATATTGATTACTTTACGACCGCTTATAGATTCTATACTTTCTTCAATTTCTCCTCCAAAAAGATTCTTTCCTATCCGAATACCATGTTTTATACTTTTAACCTCTAACCCTTTAACTTTTTCAAGTCTCCATCTAAGTCCTGCTTGATTGGCGACCTGTATTCCTAGTCCTGGTCTTGCGTTTACTTCGAATACAATAGGGCCTTTGTCTTGATCGATTGTAATGTCTACTCCAATATATCCCAGTTTGGTAGCTCTCTGACATTTAAGGGCAATTGTTAGAAGGTTATCCCAATTTGGAATCTGAATACCACTAAGTACTTTGTTTTCTTTTAGATCAATGGTTTTATCAATCATTTCGTATGTGTCACTCATTAATCCCTTAGTTTTCATATGCATTGAGAAGGTTGTTATTCCTGTACTTATATCTATACCTGTACATATTGCTCCAGCGTGTAGGTTACCTGTACCATTAGATCGTTTTGTTGGTAATCTAGTCATTGCCATTATTGGTACTCCATTGAAGCATATGATTCTAATATCTGGTACTCCTTTGTAGGAATATTGCTTGAGTGGGGGAGCTATTTTGACACGTTCTTCGATAATGGCGATATCTTTTTTTGATCCCATTGAGAACCTACCCTCTAGTATATTTTCTATATGCAGTATAATATCTCTTTGAGTCATTGTCTTTCCATTTGGCCTTATCCATGCATTTTGTCCCTTCTTTTTACCGTAGAATACGATAATACCATTACCTCCTGTTCCTTTATTTGGTTTTATTACAAAGCTTTTGGGTAATGAATCCCAGTCAAGGTATTCTAACTGTTTTTTATTTCGGATCAGCTTATATACATCGGATGTATTTACCTCTTCTTTTCTTAAGATTCGTTTAGTAAGTATTTTATTATCAGCTATCATTTTAGCGGATAGAGAGTTGTATGGTCTTATGTATTCTTGGTTTCTTCTATTTAATCCAAGAATATCTTTTATACTATTCCTATGCATTTTCTTTTTCCTTTAGTATAGATTTGAATCTAAGTATGTCTTTTATTCTTAAACCTTTAAATTGACCGATGAATAGGTTTATTAGTATTAATATTGGAATGATCCAGAGATTGTTAATTAGGTATGTGGAGAGTAAATCTCTAGTGATTACATACCAGCCTAGTATGGATATCACAAGAGTTGAGAAGAGTGTTAGAAGAGAAGTTTTAAGAGATTTTCTTATATACTGTTTTGTAAAAAAGTCACCCAATGCAGCTATCGAGATTATAGCGAGGGAAGGGATATTAGTCATGTTTTCTAGAGTTAGACCGTATCGATTAATTAGTATGAGGAAGATTATTAATGATATGGTTAGAATACAGTAATTAATTGCAACCCTTGTTATGTAATGCATTCTAATTTTTCTGAGTACTCTATGGGAGAGTAGGGAGGTAATTATTACTACTGTGGTTATAACTAATCCGTATCGCAATCCAGTATACGAATAGGCGATAGATAGTATTATTGGTGCATATATACCGTATGTCTTACTCCCCAATATATATCTTCCAATACTTACAAGGGTTACTAATACTGGTATTGCTATTAGTAATTCTAAGGTTTGGTTAGATATTCCATTACTTAATATCCAAGTTGTAAATGAAGAGTATTGCATATATTAGTATATATGATAATTTAGTATTTTTGTGAGCAGATTAATAGATTATACGTGTATTATTGAAAAATTTCTACAATAAAAAAAGCCACTCTTAATGAGTGGCTTTTATATTCATAATTAGAAGGTTACTCTAATTCTACTGTAGCACCAACTTCTTCAAGCTTTACTTTTATAGCTTCAGCATCTTTCTTCTGTACTTCCTCTTTAATGGTTTGAGGAGCACCATCTACAATATCTTTAGCTTCTTTAAGCCCTAATTCTGTAATCTCTCTTACTACTTTGATTACACCAATTTTGTTAGAACCACCATCCTTAAGAAGAATGTTGAATGTAGACTTTTCTTCTACTTCTTCAGTTGCTACTGGAGCTGTTACTACTGCTGTTGGAGCTGCTGCACTTACACCAAACTTCTCTTCCATAACCTTAACTAGGTCTGCTAGTTCTAGAATAGTCATTTTTTCAACTATATCTAAAACTTTCTGTGCATCCTTTGTTATTTCTGGAAGTTTCTTTGTCTTTTCTGCCATTTTATTAAATATATATAAATTAAGTAATATCCATATTAGGAATCTTTTTGGGAGATGCCCTTTAAGGCAACAGTTAGACTTCTTACATTACCAATAATTGCATTCATAAAACCAGTTAGAGGTGCACTCATGGTGCCAACTAACATACTTAGTAATTCATCTTTTGAAGGGATCTCTGAGAGTTGTATTATCTGTTCTTCACTTAAGAATTTCCCCTTATATACACCACTTCTAGCATTGAGTAATTCGGTTTCTTTCTGAATCTCTCTCACTAATTTTGCTGGTGCTGTTGGATCTTGTTCAAAATATATAACTGCTGTAGAACCAATGAAGTCTTGGATTTCTACTGGTTGATTAGTATCTTGTAGAGCTATTTTAAAGATTGTATTTTTAACTACAGTATAGTTAGAATCTGTTTCCTTAAGTTCTTTTTTAAGTTCTGTAATAGTGGCTGTATCAATGCTGTCTGAGTTTACTAAGAAATATCCTTCATTGTTTTTTAGGATTTCTTTGTATTCTTTTAGTAATTCAACTTTTTTCTCATGACTAATTGCCATATCTTTGTGTATTTAATTAATTTGAATGTTTATATTTGCCTCGTAAGGATTTATTTTTGTACCGTACTTCTTAGGCGATTAACTAGGGTGATTATATATGTTTAGGTGTATGTAGTCAAGAAAAAAGGACTCGAAAGAGTCCTTCATCATCTATATTCAAAGGATATTACTCTCTACTGTAATTAATCTTTACACTTGCACCCATCGTAGGAGCAATATGAAGAGAATCTATGAGTTGTGAGTAACCTTTATTCAGAACTCTTTCTACTGTAGTAATACAAGCATGTATGTTCTCTATGAGATCTTCTGTAGACATATCTAACTTTCCTGCGTTCATATGAATTACACCACCCTCATCACAAGTGAATGTTTGTTTACCCCCTTTATACTCCTTTACTGCACTAGCAATATCTTCGGTTACTGTCCCATTTTTAGGATTAGGCATTAGACCCTTAGGTCCTAGTTCTTTACCAAGTACTGCAATTGAAGGCATAACTGACGGAGTTGCGATTGCGATATCGAAATTAATTTTTCCAGCATTAATATCTTTCGTAAGTTTGTCTATTCCAACAATGTCTGCACCAGCTTTTTTAGCTATAGACTCCATATCAGGAGGACAGAATACTGCAATCTTAACCTTACTCTTGCCAGTTGAGTGGGGGAGTGAGTAGGCACCTTTAATGGATTTTGGGTCTCTATCTTTGGGTATATTAATATCGATATGAACTTCTAGAGTACCAGGAAAACTTGAGTATGAGAGCTTTTTTACTTGTTCTATACCCTCATTTAGGTTATATGACTGGGTAGAGTCGTAGTTTTTTATACTTTTAATATATTTTTTTCCTCTTTTCATGTTTATTGTTTAGTACAAATTAAAGTTCAACTGTTACACCCATCTGTTTTGCAGTACCCGCTATGATCTTAGTGGCCACCTCTGGATTCGTAGTATTCAAATCGGGCATCTTAATTTCGACAATCTTCATAACTTGCTTTTTAGTTAGATTTCCAACCTTTGTAAGGTTGGGGGTTGAAGATCCTTTTTTAATTTTTAATTCTCTTCTGATTAATTCAGAGGTAGGTGGAGTTTTAAGAATAAAATCAAAAGATCTGTCATCATATATGGTTAAGATTACAGGGGTTAAAATTCTATCATTTTCTTTTGTCTTTTCATTGAATTGAGTACAGAAGTCTTGTCCATTGATACCGTAAGGAGCAAGGGTAGGGCCTATGGGGGGAGCCATTGTAGCACCACCAGCAGGAATTGTAATCTTTAGTTGTGCTTTTATTGGTTTTGCCATTGTAAGTATGTGTTAAATATTAAAGTTTTTCAACTTGTGAAAAATCAAGTTCTACAGGAGCTTCTCTTCCTAAAAAAGAAATAAGGACTTTTATCTTACCTTTAGAAGCATCAAGTTCTTGTACACTACCTATAAAGTCTGCGAATGCTCCTTCGGTAATCTTTACGGCTTCTCCGACAGTGAAAGATGTCTTGAAAGAAGGCTGTTCGACTTCCATATATTGCATGATTGCTTGAACTTCACTTTCTGGTAATGGTCTTGGTTTCTTATCTGTTCTTACGAATCCTCTAACACCTTCTATACTGTTTAATATCTCCCATGTGAGTTCATTTAACTCAGTTTTAACTAGAATATATCCTGGAAATATCTTATCTTCAACTATACCCTGTTTTCCTTTTTTAACAACAATTTTCTTCTGTACTGGAACTAAGATCTCCTCAATTTCCTTTCCTAGTCCTGAAGCCTCAATCTTTTGTTGTAATTCTTTTTGAATAGCGTTTTCGTATCCTGTTCTAATGTTGAGTACATACCATTTGGCTTTAGGATTGGTAGATTTCTTTTTTGTTACTGTTTTTACTTTTTTCTTTGCCATTTTTAAGATATATTTACGTTAAGATACCAGTCTCGGATTTTGAAAAGAATTAGATCTAAGCCTGTAATTGCAAGGGCTATTATACCACACAGTATGACGATATATATCGTTAACTTGATTAATTCAATACCTGTCGGCCATTTAGTTTTTTTTAATTCGCTAATTATTCCTTTTATCATATTTTTATATTCTGGCAGGCCCACTCTGATTTGAACAGAGAACTATGGTTTTGGAGACCACTGTTTTACCAGTTGAAACTATGGGCCCTTAACGGTTTCAACCTAATTTAAAAAGAGCTACTACTTTACCTTTGTCTCCTTATGTAAAGTGTGTTTCTGACATTTAGAACAGTATTTATTCTTTTCAATTTTTTCTTTAATATTTCTAGTCTTGTATGTAGTGTAATTTCTACTACCGCACTTACTACATTGTAAAACTATGATATTTCTTTTTACCTTTGCCATTCTATTAGGAAGTCAATTTAAGATGTTGGGAAATATACTGTGGTAATTATATATGGAAATAGGGGATTGGTCAAATATTTGATTGTTTTTAGGTTATTCATATATTACCTCTTTAATATATTGAGGGTCTTCAAGCATTTCCCAAACCAGTTTCCCATCTTCTTGTGCAGTATTTAAACGATTTCCAAGGAGTTTACACCAATTTAAGAAATAGTCTCGATCTAATTTATAGTAATTAGTTGAAGCTTGAAGGTTATCAGGGTCATTACTGTATTTAATAAACTTACCTTTAAATTGTACTTTAAACATTCTGTAACCATTATCATCTTTTGCTGAGATAAAAACATCAGGGCCAGAGTATGGTTTACCATCTGGAGATTTTTCATAGGATGAATAGAAGGCGTTATTTGGATTTTCTTCCATTTCTTTCACTGGAAAATAAGGGGTAATACCGTGGTGTAAGTTTTCTAATGCTTTTATTTGATCTGATTCGAATTCAAGTGGTTTTAGTGAAAAGAAAGATTTACTACGTTTTAAACTCTCCTTATTTGACACATCTTTTAAACTTTCCTTATTTGACACATCTTTTAAACTTAAAGTTTAAATATTGGAGCTGGATCTGAGAGTCGAACTCAGGACCTCATTCTTACCATGAATGCGCTCTAACCATCTGAGCTAATCCAGCTAGTGGTGCAGAGGACTGGATTTGAACCAGTGTATCCCGAAGGAGTCGGTTTTACAGACCGATGCGATTGACCACTCCGCCACCTCTGCACTATGGAGCCGAAGGAGAGATTCGAACTCTCGACCTATTGTTTACAAAACAATTGCTCTGACCAACTGAGCTACTTCGGCGTAGTTACATGTCTATTATATCAATGAATTGAAAGTCAAGAAAGGGGTATATGAAAAATGTCCTAATAGGAGAGGAATCATAGAGCTCATCCAGATATAAGTGGGTTCCCTCAACTTAATCCCAAGAGATTAAGCGATTTTGTGGATCCCTAAGCTCTGATTACGGAGCTATGAAACCTCTTACTCCTACCAGGACAGTACATTTTATCTTAAATCGAAGAAAAGGACAATGTATAACTCTATGTTATAGGAAACCAAGAATTCTTAAAAAGAAGTTTAAAACTGTGTTAATAAAAGAAGAAATAAGTCTAGAGAGTGGTGAGAAAGGTATTAGTATTAACAGTATTAAGACCCATGAATATTTTTCTAGCATTTCCCAATAGTATGAAAGTCTTTGTGGTAATAGACCATTAACTATCTTGTGCCCATCTAATGGTGGTATTGGAATTATATTAAAAATTGCTAGAGAGAGATTGATAGTCGCAAAAGTGAATAGAAAAACTCTTATAAGGTACCAATCCCCTATGATTTTATATAGTATCGCAGTTATTATTGCTACCAGGAAATTTGATACAGGTCCTGCCAGTGCTGTAAGAGCCTTATCTCGTCTTCTATGTTCGAAATTCCACTCGTTAATGGGTACTGGCTTACTCCAACCAAACCGAAAGACAACCATCATGATAGCACCAATTGGATCTATATGTGCCAAGGGGTTAAGAGTTAATCTTCCATGTGCTTTAGCAGTAGGATCTCCTAATTTGTACGCACTCCATGCATGGAAATACTCATGAATTGTTGAAGCGATAAGTATAGATGGTACCGCAAAGATGATCCATATTAAAAAATCTTGTGAGAACATAAAATAAACCTTGCTTAAATTGATACTTTTTGATAATATCATCTTGCGCTTAAGCATTCAATTGATAAATATATTATAGTATGTCAAAAACTTGTTACATTTGTGAAAAATCTACAATTGCAGGGAAAAGAATCCAGCATAAACACTCTGAAGGATGGAGGTATAAAGCACCAAAGAGTAATAGGGTATTTAAACCAAATCTAAGAAAGATACTCCTTGAAGTTGATGGACAAATGATAAAAGTTCCTGTTTGTATGAAATGCTACAAAAGGCTTAGAAAAGAAACCTCTCAAAAATAGTATATTATCTGTGCACAATTTATCTTGTAGGGGGTATAATTTCCCCTCGAATTGTTCTGTGCTACATGTTATCATACGGATAGTAATAATTTCTACGGTTTAAGAATGAAACCATTCAACTCAATATGGAATCTGTTTACCTACGATTTAGGTATAGATTTGGGGACTGCAAATACAATTGTATATTTACGAGGACATGGTATTGTAATATCTGAACCTTCTGTAGTTGCGATTAATAAACGAACAAAAAAGATACTGGCTGTTGGAAATGAAGCTCGAAAAATGATTGGTAGAACTCCTGCTAATATTGTTGCTATAAGACCATTGCGGAATGGTGTGATTACTGATTTTGATACTACACAGGCGATGATTCATCACTTTATATATAAAACCCACAAAGTTTTTTCAAGAAAATGGAAGATTCCAAGACCCAGAGTCATTATTGGTATTCCAGCTTCTTTGACTGAAGTTGAAAGACAGGCGGTAATCGATTCTGCGAAAATTGCAGGTGCTAGAGAAGTCTTTCTTGTAGAAGAAGCTATGGCTGCGGCAATTGGGGCTGGTTTACCAATAGAGGATGCCTCTGGAAGTATGATTGTAGATATTGGTGGTGGAACTACAGATATTGCAGTGATGTCTCTGGGTGATATTGTGGTAGGTAACACGCTTAAGGTCGCAGGTGATGAAATGGATCAGGATATTATTAATTATGTTAAAGATAAATACAATATATTAATTGGTGAAAGGACTGCAGAGGATGTAAAAATCGCTATTGGTTCAGCGATACCCCTTGTTGAAGAGAAGGAAGTGATTCTTCAGGGAAGAGATTTGATAAGTGGTTTACCAAAAACAGTACAGATAAGTAGTGTAGAGATAAGAGAGGCTATAATGGCATCAATAGTTGTAATTACCGAGGCTGTAAAAGAGACGATAGAGGATACACCTCCAGAATTAATAAGGGATTTGCTTTCTTCTGGAATACATTTGGCTGGTGGTGGTGTATTAATAAGAGGTTTAGATAAATATTTAGCGCATGAGTTAAATGTTCCAGTACATATTGTAGATGATCCGATTTCTGCGGTGGCTAGAGGTACTGCTCAAATGTTAGACCATATAGATTTGCTTGACAGGGTCCAATCTTTATGGAAAGAATTAGTTTAGTCTTTAGAAAAGGTGGTTTTAGGGAGTAACAATACTACAAAAGACAGGAATTGGTTACCAGTTTTGGTTACATTCGTACTATCAATATTTTTAATAATAATCAGTAGTATTGGTTGGTCAAGTGGTTTGAGATCAGCACTATCATACATCCTAGATCCAATATATATAACCTCTTCAAATATTGCTATTAGCATTAACGAATATATTTCGACACTTACGAATATTTCTGAGTTTAGAAATGAATATAATCAGATGAAAATGGAATTAGCACAGTATAAGATAGATATTGTTAATTATCAGAGTTTGAAAAATGAAAACTATGATTTAAAAACTCAGTTAGAATTGCAGAATAGTGAATATGTGTATGTGTATGGCAAAATACTTGATCATATGGAGTCGGAGTCTCTTATAATAAATGTTGGATTACAAGATGGTGTTACCAAAGGAGATATTGCTGTTTTAGGTAGTACCTTTATCGGGATTGTAGTTGAATGTAATCAGTATACTTCTAGTGTAAGATTACCGATATCAAAATCAAGCTTTTTAGAGACATATATAATTTCTGCTGATGAGACAGATAGTAGAAATATACTTAGTAGAGCAGTTATTAATGGTTCCTCAGATGGTATAAGAATTGAGAATATTGGAATGAATAGTGGAGTTAAGAATGGTGATATAGTAATCGTCAATGATAGTAAGGTAGGAGATAACCTGGTGTTGGGTCATATCGTAGGACTGTCTGAAGATCCTGCAACTACCACGCGTAGTGGATATGTCTCTCCGGTTATCGATTACTACGATTTACTTAATCTTTTCATTAGGTTAAAGGATGTTGATTAATATTTTAATGATAATAATTGGAATTGTTATTTTATTGGCATTTGAAAGTTTTTTTTCAACTCTTTGTGCTTTCTCAGTTGCAATAATTATAGCCCTAACATTATTAGAAAAATGGGATTGGAAGAAGTGGAGTATAGTAGTTTTCTTTACATCCATATTTATAGATATAATATTATATAGAAGTCTGGGAGTTACTCTCTTAAGTATTTCCTTGAGTGTCCTAACTTTGTATACCCTCTTTCTTGTAATTCCCAAGAAGCAGATTCTACTTTCATATATTCCATACTTTTTATCTGTACTTCTCTTCTACATCTTGTTGTGGGTACTATCTTCATTTTTGGAGGATGGTGTCTTTGAGGTTTTTAGTTTTCAAGTTTTTCTAAACTATTTATTTAAATCATTACTATCTACAATTCTAATATTTGTAGTCAATATATTAAATAGTAGGTTTAGGACAGAAAAGAGAATATCAATATGAAAAAGGGTTTAAAATTCGATAAAAAACTGGATAAGAAACAGCTTAGAACTCCAAAAGTCTCAAAGAGTAATATCCCTTCAGTCAGTAGTGGGGAGCAGTTGAATCATATTCTACATAATGCTGGCTCACAAAGTATTTCTGCTTGGAATTTCCTCTACATCTTTCTCCTCTCAGGATTTCTTTTTTCTGTTTTGTTTGTGTCGCTTGCACGACTTCAGATAGTTGAGGGGGAAGAGATGGTAGAACGGTCTGAATACAATAATATTAGGATTACAACAATACCTGCATATAGGGGGATAGTATTTGATAAAAATGGGGAAAAACTTGTAGAAAATGTTGCTGCAGTTAATGTATATATTAATATCGATGTATTTCTAGATCACCAATTAGAGATTGATGAAGAGCGTTTACGCTATGTATCCGGTGTTTTAGAAGAGATTTTAGGAGACAAATGGTTGTTAGTGTTAGATGGAGATGAGGAGTATTCAAGTATATATGAAAAAATATACTCTATATATATATCAAACCCATATCTGTCTAGTATTCTTCTTGCTAGAGATATCGATAATGACGTCTCTATCAATATTAAATCCAGAGGAGAAGAGCTCTTTGGTGTCGTACTTGAAGATGGAAGTAAAAGAATATATAAGTATCCAGAATATCTCTCCCATGTTCTTGGGTATGTAGGGGAGGCTTCTGCTGAGGATATTGAGAGGTATGAGTATATTTCTCAGAATGATACTGTAGGGAAACTTGGGATTGAGAAGTTTTACAATGAATTACTAGCTGGACAGAATGGGAGACAGGCTACCGAGATTAATGCCCTTGGTCATTCAATAACAGGTTCTTCATATACTTTGATACCAGAGAGTTCAGGAGGAAGTTTATACCTAACTCTGGATTTAGAGGTACAAAAACAGCTTTATGAAATATTGAAGTCTTCGGTGAAAAAAAATAGTGCAAAAGGAGCTTCTGTGATTGTAGAAGATGTTAACAATGGAGAGATTTTAGGTTTGGTATCTTATCCTGGGTATGATATAAACCAATTTATAGGAGGAATATCTCAAGCAGATTACGATGCATTGCTTGTAGATGATAGGGTTCCTCTTCTTAATCGGTCTATTGCAGCACAGGTGCCTCCTGGATCGACATTTAAGACTCTTGTAGCTACTGGTGCACTAGATTCTGGAGCTATCACAACCTCAACCATATATACCAGTCGATTAGGATATACTTTTAGCAATGGGGCACCATTTCAAGAATTTCATAATCATGCATATGGGCAGCTTAATATAATACAGGCCATTGCTCGTTCATCAAATATATTTTTTTGCGAAACCATCAGACATTGGGATATGAATGAGTTAGTCCCATATTTAAAAGCTTTTGGTATTGGTGAATATACGGGGATAGATATCCCTGGTGAAATGCCTGGTAGATTACCTTCCCCAGAGAACAAGATATATTTGGCTGAACATGGTAGTCCATGGTTGGATCCAGTTTGGTATCCAGAAGGAGATTCTTGTAACTCTGTAATTGGGCAGGGTATTACATTAGTTACACCAATTCAAATGGTTAACTGGATGGCAGCAATTGCAAACGGTGGGACACTGTATAGGCCACATGTTGGACAGAAAGTAATTGATAAAAATGGAAATATACAAGAGCTTTCCTTCGAACCACTTGGAATAAATATCGTATCTAAAGAATCCTTAGATATCGTTAGAGAAGGTATGTGGTCAACCGTGTATAGTGCATTAGGGAGTTCTGGAATACTTTCAAGTTTAGGTAAGGAGGTTGCAGTTAAGACTGGTACAGCTGAATTTGGAGTGTTGAATCGAGAAGGGGAATATGAACACACCCATGCTTGGATTGCGGGATTCTACCCATATGACGATCCTAAATATTCCTTTACCATATTCTTTGAGAATGGTGGGTTAAGTTTTAATTCGTTACCACATATAAAAGAGGTCTTGCATTGGTTAATTGAGAATGGATATTACTAGTTCATCTTCTGTTCATTTATGTTTGTTAAACTTCAATATATGAAGTTTAATAAGCTTGAGGTAGCATATATGTTACAAAAAGAAGGAATAGGGAGGAAATACGTGATTGAGCATATCTTACATCATCAAGTGTTTAGACTTGATCAGAAAACTTTAAGGAAGTTTGATAATTTGATGCTATCTCAAAACATCAAGATACTCTCTTGTAATGATTCTGAATATCCTCAATTACTGAAAGAGATATATGACTTCCCTTTAGTTTTATTTTGTAAGGGGAATACCAAACTATTAAACAAAGAAATGATTACAATAGTAGGAACTAGGGAGATGACAAAATATGGAAAGTGGTGTGTAAGATATATGTTAGAGGGTGTAAAAGAACAAGATATTGTAGTTGTGAGTGGTTTAGCTAGAGGTATTGATGCACAGGTACATCAGCAATGTTTAGATTTGGGAATTCCTACAGTTGCGGTGGTAGCAGGAGGGATTGACAAGGGGTACCCAAAGAGTAATAAGGGGTTGTATCAGGAGATTGCAAAGAATGGTTTGGTTATCTCTGAGTTTCCACTAGGGAGAGTAATCGTTAAGGGTATGTTTCCAGTGAGGAACAGAATTCTAGCAGGACTATCACTTGCTATAGTAGTAGTAGAGTCTGGAGAGCAGGGAGGGTCATTGATAACCGCAAGAATGGCTCTTGAATATGGAAGGGAGGTTTTCTGTATTCCCTGTGGTATAAATAGATTTGCGTTACAGGGTTGTAACATACTCTTAGAGAGGGGATCTGCACCCCTATATTCCCCTAAACAGCTAACTACTTTTCTATCCGATCGGTTTAAATATTAGTACAATGTAGGGAATAGATTATATAGGTATTGTAGGCTTGGAGGATAATGTTGGAAATATTTGAACTAGTTCCCACCACTATAAAATATAGTATAGAAATTTAAGATAAGAAAGACTCATTTTCTTGACAATTCAATTTATAGAGGGTATTTTAATTGAAGATTATGCCAAAAATAAAAAACAATTACAAAAACTTAGTACTTGTAGAATCCCCTGCGAAAGCAAAGACGATTAATAAGTACCTTGGTTCTAATTTTAAGGTGATGGCCACAGTAGGACATATAATAGATTTACCAAAAAGTAAACTTGCAGTTGATGTTGAGAATAAATATGAACCTCAATTTGAAGTAATATATGGCAAAGGTAAGATAATTAAAGATCTCAAAAAGGCTCTTCCTAAAGGTGGAAATATATATCTTGCTATGGATCCTGACCGTGAAGGAGAAGCAATTGCATGGCATGTTAAAAATGCACTTAAACTCAAAAATCCCAAGAGAGTTACCTTTAATGAGGTTACGAAGGAAGCTGTAAATAAAGCAATAATTAATGCTGGGGAAATAGATAATAATTTAGTAGAGGCTCAAAAAGCTAGAAGAGTTTTAGATAGATTAGTGGGTTATAAACTTTCGGAAATAATATGGAAGAAAGTTTGGTATGGACTCTCCGGTGGTAGGGTGCAGTCTGTGGCCCTAAGATTAATTGTTGAAAGAGAAGAAGAAAGAGAAGCCTTCAATCCAAAAGAATTCTGGGATTTTACTGTTGTGGTTAAGGATAGGGATGGGAATAATCTAATTGCAAAGTTAAAGACCAAAGATGGTAAAAAGTATATTCCTGCAAATGAAAAAGAAGTTAAAGCTCTAGAAAAATTATTAGGTAGTTCCAATTACAAGGTAGTAGATGTTGTTGAAAAGGAAGTTACAAGGAGACCTTATCCATCACTCACAACATCAAAGATGCAACAATCTGCAAATATTATGTTTAGTTTTACATCTAAAAGGACAATGGGAATTGCTCAAGCATTGTACCAAGCAGGATATATTACATATATGAGGACAGATTCGTCTAATCTTAGTATGAAGGCTATTAAGGAGATAAGAAAGCTTATCAAAACAGAATATGGTGAGAAATATCTACCAGAGAAACCTGTTTTCTATAAAGCAAAGAGTAAGGGAGCACAAGAAGCTCACGAAGCTATTAGACCTACAGATTTCTCAGTGACAAAAGAGGATATTCAGAAGAAATTTGGTAGTGCTCAGGCTAAACTTTACGATTTGATATGGAGAAGAGCAGTAAGTAGTCAGGTAAGTCCTAAAAAAGCTAAAGTTTTAACTGTAAAGATTCAACCTAAGGATGTAAAAGATCCCAAATATATTTTCTCACTTGGTGGTGAAATGACCGTTTTTGATGGGTTCAGAAAGGTTCTGGGTGGTGGTAAAGCACAGGAGGATTTGAGTGAGATTAGTAAGATCCATAAGGGTGATGAGTTAAAGAAGGTAAAGTTTGAAACAGAGCAGAAGTTTACTCAACCTTCGGCCAGATTTACTGAGGCAAGTTTGGTAAAGATGTTAGAGAAGTTGGGAATTGGTAGACCTTCTACATATGCTTCAATTATCTCCACTATACAGGCTAGAGGGTATGTGGAGAGGGAAGCAAAGGCACTCTTTCCTACAGATGTTGGTCGTATTGTTACCAATTTTTTACGAGGGAGTTTTAATAGATTAGTGGATTATGAATTTACTGCTGTAGTAGAGAGTAAGTTAGATAAGATTGCGGAAGGGAAGGTAGAATATGTTCCTTTTATAGATTCTCAGTACAAACCTTTAATGCAAGAGATTAAGAAAGCAGAAAAAGAGGTTGATAAAGAGGATGTGGTAATTTTGGGGAAGGCTAAGGGGGAGAAGTGTCCGGTGTGTAAGGGTAGTATGGTCATTAGGGTGGGTAAATATGGTAAGTTTTTGAGTTGTTCCAAATTTCCGGAGTGTAAGGGTATGAAGGATATTTCTGGTGGAGAAGAATCCATAGATTACAAAAAATATTTTAAACCTAAAGAATGTCCAGAATGTGGAGCTAAGATGTTACTTAAAAATGGTAAGTATGGTAAGTTTTGGGCTTGTGAGAAGTATCCAGAGTGTAAGACCACTATACCTATGCTTCTAAATGAGAAGTGTCCGGAGTGTGGAGAGCATTTAGTTGAGAGAAGGGGTAAGTGGGGTAGAACATTTATTGGTTGTAGTGGATATCCTAAGTGTAAGTATATTAAGAAGAGTAAGAAGAAAGAGAAGAAGTAAGAATTGTTTATGTTTTCTAAAAATTGTTTTAATATATATATAGAATATAAGTTTCTGGGGTATTTTGTAATATGTTAGAGATAAAAAACTTAACAATTAAAACTGCAGATGAAAAACCACTAATAATGGAACTCAATCTAGTAGTAAACAGTGAAGATAAAATCGCTATCATAGGAGAAGAAGGCAATGGAAAAAGTACTCTACTCAAGGTAATAAACAATAAAAGTGAGGTAGAACCATACGCTAATATCTCTGGTGAAGTACATAAACATGGCTTAGTAATAGGCTATCTTGAACAATCTCTAGATTCAGATTGGAATGAACTCCCAGTACACGAATACTTTGTAAGAAATTCTCCGAACAGTGAAATTAATCATGAAATATATACACGATTTAACGAAATATCAAAAACCCTTTCCAAACTAGGCATATCTCCAAAAACTCTAGAATCAGAACAGCTAATAGGAACCTTAAGTGGTGGAGAAAAGGTTAAAATACAAATTGCCAAATTACTTCAGAAGAACCCTGACATTCTTTTGCTTGATGAACCAACAAATGATTTAGATATAGAAACATTGGAATGGTTAGAAGAACTCATTGTTTCTCAAAAGATCCCAGTAATGTTTGTATCACACGACGAAACGCTACTAGAGAAAACTGCGAATATGATATTACATTTAGAACAAGTTAAAAGTAAACACGAAGCAAGACACACTGTTAAGAAAACTGACTACAGAACATATGTTGAAGAAAGAGAACAGCAACTCTTCAAACAAAGCAAAGACCATGGAAGAGAAAGAAGGAACTATAAAGATGACAAACGCATTATAAGTCATCAAAAAAGTTCCGTAAGAGCTCATCAAATAAAGATTAAAGATTCAGCAGTACGAAGATTACTCAATAAAAAGATGCGAAATATCCTTGTACAAGAAGAAAAGGCAGAGAGTAAGTTAGTAACTGACAAGCCAGAAGTAGAGGATCCAATATTTATATCTTTCGATAAAGAAGCCAGTATTCCTAATGGAAAGAAGGTGTTGGATTTAAATATAAAAGAATTGAAGATAGGAGAAAGAATATTAGCTAAAAATATCGAACTTTTAGTATCTGGACCTAGTAAAGTTGCAATAATAGGGGATAATGGTATTGGAAAAACAACATTGTTGAGGGAGATATATAAAGATTTGAGTGGGAGAGAAGATATAAGTGTCGGATATATGCCCCAAAACTACAACGACATCCTTAATCCCAATATGAAGGCTATAAATTATCTAACAAGTGACTTAGAGAGTGTAGATCGTGATGTGATTAGCGCATATATGGGGAGGATAAAACTTGATTGGCAAGAGATGAATAGTAAAACATCCCAACTTAGCTATGGTCAAAAAGCAAAACTCATGATTTTGAAAATGATGGTAGATAGAAATAATGTTTTGTTACTTGATGAACCGACTAGGAACTTAAGTGCAATATCTAACCCTGTTATCAGGGAAATGCTAAAGAGTTTCAATGGCTCTATAATAACAATATCTCATGATAGAAAATTGTTGAGAGAGGTTTGTGATGTGGTATACAAACTAGAGAAAGACGGTTTAAAAAAGAAAATATTCTAAAGAAGTAGTTCATCTTTTATTCATTTCCACCTGCTAATATCCTAGTATGTTACCAAGAGAGAAATTCCTTAAGGGGGGTGTAGATTCCTTATCCGATACCGACCTAATCAGTATCCTTGTTGGTAGTGGTATTAAAGGTAAAAACTTTAGGACTATCTCTCTTGGTATATTAAAGAAGATTAAAAAGAATATTAAGGGTAGTGTAGATACAACAATATCTGATTTAACACATATTGATGGAGTAGGTAGCGTAACTGCTATGCGTATACTTTCTGGTATGGAACTTGGTAGAAGAATATATGGATTGTATACTGGACAAACTACTTTAGTAAAAAACTCTGGTCAGGCATATGAGGTGCTCAAGAGGATGTCCAACTTAAAACAGGAACATATTGTTGCTCTCTACCTTAATTCTAGATTTGAGTTGCTTGAGCAACGAACTGTGAGGATAGGGGGAGTGGATAGTGCAGGATTACTACCAAGGGATGTAATAGCTTACGCGTTAGAAAGAAATGCTTCTTTTGTTGTATTAGCACATAATCATCCTTCTGGAGATTGTACTCCTAGTAATGAAGATGTTTTACTTACTCAAAGACTTAAAGAAGCTATGGATATTATGGGTATTACCCTCCTAGAACATATTGTGATTGCTAAAGATGGATGGAAGAGTGTAGATATTTGATATTTGCTGTTCACTTCGGTATAATTCATTTGTTAATTAATATATCTCACATATCTCTTGATATATTTCCTTGTAGTATTTACTACTAAAGAGATAGGTGCTCAAAGGAAAGGTTAAAAATATGGCAGACAAAAAGTCTACAGTCTCAAAAAATACCAAGACTCAAAACAAAGGTATTAAAATACCCGAATTAATAGATTTTCTTAAAGCAGGCGCCCATTTTGGTCACAAGACAAGTGCTTGGAACCCTAAAATGAAGAAATATATCTATGAGCAAAGAAATGGGGTACATATTATAGACTTAGTTAAGTCTAAACCAATGTTAGAAAAAGCCCTTAAAGCTATAGAAGAGGCAGCTAACAAAGGATATATTCTTTTTGTCGGTACTAAAGGACAAGCAGCTACAATTGTACAGAACCAAGCTGAAGAAGTCGGTGCTTTTTATATCAATAAAAGATGGCCTGGTGGACTCTTTACAAACTTTAATATCTTAAAGAAAGGTGTTTTTAGTTTAATAAAGATGGAGGAGTCATTAGCTAGTGGTAGTAAAGAGCTTGTTAAAAAAGAAATCCTCATGATGGAAAGAGAAGTTCAAAGGATGAATAAGATATATGAAGGTATTAAATTTATGGATAGGTTACCTGCATTGATGATAGTTGTGGATAGTAGGGTTGAAAAGAATGCTATCAACGAAGCTAGAATTTCTGGTGTTCCGACGGTAGCATTAGTAGATACCAACTGTGATCCTGATATAGTAGATTACCCAATTCCAGCAAATGATGACTCATTAAAAAGTATTTCTCTTTACGTTGATCTTTTCGGAAAAGCAGTAAAGAAAGGTAAGAAGTCTGAAGGTTTGATTGCTTTAAGAAAGAATCATAAGGCCAATCTTAAAAATTTACATGACCAATATATTACTGAAAAAGAAAGACAAGAGAGGATAGAGGAGGAAGACAGGATAAGGATGAAGATTCTAAGAGAGGGTAGGACATCTGGTAAGAAAAGTACTGGTGTGGTTAGGGTTGTAAAGAAAAAGAAGAATATTGAAGAGGATATTAAGGCTGCCGAAGCTGTAAAGGCAAAGACCGATTCTAAAAATATTGAGGAGTTAGGACTAGGGGCAAGAGCAGAGAATTCTCTCAAAGGGGTAGGAATAACTACTCTAGAAGGGATTGTTGGAAAGAGTAAGGAGGATTTAATGGATATCAAAGGTATTGGTGAAAAGGTAGCAGAGAGTATCCTTAAAGCTATTAAATAATTTAAGTATAAATTAAAACAATGGCAGTAACAGTTGATGATATCAAAAGATTAAGGGCGAAGACGGCTGCAGGTATGGCTCTTTGTAAAGAAGCTTTAGAGAAATCAGATGGAAATATGGATAAAGCTGTTAAGTATATTAATAAAAGGAGTGATGTTATCGGTAGATTACATAATCTAACTGGTGCGAAAATTGGACTTTGTAAATTGGCACTAAAAGAGAGTGGGAAGGACTTCGAAAAGAGTGTAGAACTCATTAAAGAAAGGGGTTGGGATGAATCTATTGAATCTGGTAGTGAGAGGGGGAATGGTTTAATAGATACCTATTTACATGGTAAAGATCAGAAGCTTGTCTCTTTAGTTGAGGTTAAATGTACAACAGATTTTGTAGCAATGAATGATGAGTTTAAATCTTTTGTACATGAATTAGCATTACAGGTAGCTGCAATGAAGCCTAAGTTTGTATCTAGGGAATCTCTTTCTAAGAAAGAGATTGAAGCATTAACAGACACTTTTACAAAAGAGGCTCAGGCAGATGGTAAGTCTAAGGATTTACTACCTAAGATTGTAGAGGGTAAGTTAAATGGATATCTAGCAGAGAATTGTCTACTTGAACAGAAGTGGTTTAAGGATGAATCTAAGACAATTAAAAACTTATTAGATGAAGCTGTTACTCAGTTAGGAGAACCTATTGAAATAAGAAGAATTTTAGTTTGGGAATTTGGGAAGTAGTTGACTTTTCAATTTCCCTTTCGTTTTCCATTACTTTTTTGTAAAATTAGATATAAGTTTAGTTACTAATACATATGGATATAGATAATTTCCAATTAGATTTGGAAAAATGTATAGAGGCCCTCAAAGAGGATCTTATACAGATTAGAACAGGAAGAGCTACTCCTGAATTAGTAGAAGACATTTTGGTAGAAGCATACGACACACAATCACCAATAAAGAACTATGCTACGATTAATGTATCTGATGCTAGATCTTTGGTAATATCTCCATGGGATAAGAGTATTTTGGATAATATATCAAAAGCTATCTCAAACGCTAAGCTTGGGTTCTCTCCAGTTACTGAAGGAGATCATATTAGAGTAATGACCCCAGAATTAACGGAAGAAAGAAGAAAAGAGTATGTAAAAATTATGAAAGATAAGACAGAGGATGCTAGGGTAGCAGTAAGAAGTGTAAGGCAGAAGTATAGGAAGGAGTTGGATGTTATGGAATCTGACGGTTTCTCTGAAGAGGAAGCGGATAGGATAAGGGATAATATTGAGAAACTGGTAAAGGAGTGTAATGAGAAGATAGAGAAGATGAAGGAATCTAAAGAAAAAGATCTAATGACTATCTAAGAGATTAAATTGATTACAGCTTAATATGGATATAGTGGTAACTATTCTTTTGCTTATATTAGTTCTGGGTATTCTAGTCTTTATCCATGAATTAGGCCATTTCTTAGCTGCTAGGATTGTTGGTGCAACAGTATATGAATTTGCATTAGGCTACGGTCCAAAACTCATATCAAGAAAGATTAAGGGTACAGAGTATAGTATTAGGTTACTCCCTCTTGGAGGTTTCGTAAAAATACTTGGAGATGGTGATTTTGGTAAAAAGGGCGAGAAGGAGTTAAAAAAGGAGGATAGGGAGGGTAATCTTAAAAACAAGAGTAAATTAGCACAGATATTTGTAATGTTAGCAGGTATTATTATGAATATCCTTCTTGCGATTGTCGCATATTCTATAATGCTTGGTTTTAGTGATTGGAAGGTAAATCTGTCATATGAATTTGAAGATTTTAAACCACTGGGTGCTACCATTGTTAGAGAAAGAGAGATAGATGTCCCTTATCAAGTCCTAGAGGGTAGTTTAGCAGAAGCTTCTGGTATGCCAGGGGAAGGGTATATAAAGAATATTAATAATGAATTTGTTGAATATATTGAAGATATCTCTAGACTGATTGAGGGGAATGATACAGTAGTAATTGAGGCTTGTGATTTGGATAGTGTATGTAATGAGTATAACGTTGTAGTAGGGGATGATGGGAAGATTGGTATTGCGATTGGTTCAAACTACTACATTTCCATCAACTATTCTAACCATAAAATCTTTAGTGGTTTTTCTCATTTAATAAATAATACTAGGTTAATTAGTAGGGTATTCACGGACCTATTCAAAGAAGCAAAAGACACTGGTGATTACAGTACCCTTTCTAATTCTGTTTCTGGTCCAGTTGGTATGTTTTTCTTAATAGATTACTTTAAAGAATTGGGTTGGGTTCCTTTTATTGCTTTAATAGCTGATCTTTCTCTTTCTTTAGCTTTTATGAATATTTTTCCCATTCCTGCCTTAGATGGTGGAAGGGTATTAATTCTTTTAATAGAGAGTGTATTAGGGAAGGATCTTAATCCAAGAGTAGAAGCCCTTATAATCAATCTTAGTTTTATTCTTCTAATGGTTTTTGTAGTTGTTGTAATGATTAAGGATATTGTTAATATTAATGAGTTGAAAAGTTTGTTTGAATAGTATAAATTATTAGTAATAAGATTAAGTCTGCCTATTTATGATTATATCTAAGAAAGTTAAGACTATCTTCCTTATTGTTTTAGGAGTGTTAATATTAAGTGGTGGAGGATATCTTCTTTGGAGAATTAATCAACCAGAGACAGTAGCGCCAGAGGATAGTGAGGCTGGGTTGTTGAATTGTCCAGATGACTATACTGAATTCTCTATGCCTGAGGATGATGAGGGGGCCCTCTATTGTGTCGACGGTGAATGGGTGGTTACAATGCCACTGGCTTGTTATAAATCTGTATACGATGTTTGTGTTGATGGTGAGCCTGGTTGGGTA
>Ga0209121_10000694_pt1 | contig 35556 bp, 25 predicted proteins | sample Cruoilmetagenom3_FD_187292 | JGI IMG/M metagenome (GOLD analysis project Ga0209121, IMG submission 187292) | Oil polluted marine microbial communities from Coal Oil Point, Santa Barbara, California, USA - Sample 3 (SPAdes) (version 2) | ecosystem: Environmental > Aquatic > Marine > Oil seeps ... | reverse complement strand
TCATCGACAGGCTCAGCCTCGTGGGCGTGATCATCGACAGGCTCAGCCTCGCGGGCGTGATCATCGACATGACCATCGGCGAAGTCGAAGTTCGCCTCGAGCATGGACATGAGTGCCACGTTCGCAGCATGCACCGCCTGCTGGCTTTCGGTGTCACCATTCACGAGGAATGCGGCTTCTGCAGCCTGTAAACGGGTGAGCCCGCTCTCGATCTTCAGTGCGTTGTCGGCCGCCGCGATATCGTGTGAGATTGTTTCCTCGTATCCGACTCTCACGGTCGTGAGGCCGTTTAGGGCGAGGGCCACTACGGCGACGAGCAGAGTCATGGTGATGCCGAAGCCCAGAATCAGTTTTGCACTCAGGCTCATATTCTTGATGCTCATATCAGTCTACTTTCTTGTCGGTGTCGATTTCGTGCACATCGTCAAGGGCTTCCAGGTCCGTGTGCGAGAGTACTTTCTCAATGTCGAGGAGTATCACGATGGCGTCGCCCAGCTTGCCCATTCCGAGCAGGAAGTCGGTGCGGATGCCCATGCCCAGTTCCGGTGCCGATTCGACCTGTCCCTCGGGAATATCGATGACCTCGGACACCTCTTCGATTACGATGCCCATGGTCAGAGGGCCGGAGGGACCGTTGATCTGTGTGATCACGATGCATGTGTGCTCGGTGTCAGGTGTTTCCTTGATGCCGAATCTCGTTCTCAGGTCTATGACCGGGATGATCCGACCACGAAGGTTGATCACTCCTCGAACGAATCCGGGCATACGAGGCACGCGCGTGACGTTCTGGATGCCGATGATCTCTTGGACTCTCAGGATCTCGACACCATAGGTTTCGCCGCCCAACTCGAAGGTCAGGAATTTCTGAGAGTTTGCTGCCTGTGATGGCTTGGAAGTAGTAGCGTTCACTGCTGTTCACCCCCTTGTGGATGAGTTGATCCCAAGGTTTCGGTGAGTTCAGCGATCAGTTTCGTTCGAAATGTTCGCATGGCGTCTAAGGAGAAGTCCGTGATGAGGTCGAGATAGGTGAGATCCAAGAGAGAGGGGTGACGTTCCGAGAACCAGATGATCATCGTTCCGATTCGAACCCCTTGGCTGATCATGGGATAGGAGACGAGGCAGCCGATTCCATTCGCGGCGAGTTCTGAGTCTCCATCAGGGTGGATCTCCACGTGGGGCTCGAGGTGAAGATGACTCACGAATGAGTCAGTGAGGGAGCTCGAGGACCGTCCTATCTTGGCGCACCAGTCGTCGCCTGTCGGCATGGTCAGACAGAGTGCACCACCAGAAGCGCCCGAAGTGTGGATCACCGCATCGAGCCAATCCCGTGCTGCGCGAGTGCGGGGAGCCACACGCGGAGACTTGAGGAGCTCATGGAGAAGATAGAGAAGCGGACGTTCACGACCAGCCGTGAGGATCTCACCTGAGAGTTGTTCGTTCGTCGGCGTGACCGTGCTTGTGCTCATTTCCCCTCGGCCCCCTGTGCGAGATGGATGTCTGTGTATGGGGCAATCATCCTTGGGCACGTGGGCTCGCGGTATCGGGACATAGCCCGTGTCCGGTGAGTCAATTCCTTAGGGGCCCTCGGGGAATGGATGATGGCGAGCGAAAGCGATACGTAATTCACGAACGGGGCAACTTCAGGGAGAGAGGTTGGGTGTCTCGGCTCATGAGGAGGCGGATACGGTGAGAAGAGCGGTCCTGAAGAGGCTGATGATGCTGGTAGTGGCGGTAGCGCTGCTTCAATCCGCCGGTGCGACGACCTTGCGCTAGAATCGAGGCAGTCATAACAGGGGATTGAGGGGAGCGAAGTATGAATCGCGGATATCGGTTGCCAGCGCTTGTCGTTCTGCTTCTGGCTACAGCGATAGTTCTGGCAGGCTGCACCAATTATGAGGCGATCGCCGAAGAATCAGCTCAGGAGACCTTCGAGCAGAGGGGTCTTTCGGGCGAGGTGGAGAGTTCCTTTCACAAAGACAAGGTCGATCCTGTGGGCGATGGTGAGCCCGACAACCATCAGATGATGGCGATGGTGATCCTCAGCCAGGCGGGTCACGACAGTGATTTGTCGTCCTACGATCGTGTCGATTTGGTCGAGCTGGAGCTCACAAACGGGGAAACGGTCATGACAGTCGTTATCGACGAAGGCGATCTCGTTGTCTTCCCCCAGAACGTGGAAGCGACCAAGTAGTCCGCGACTTCTTTACGCTGTTGGACCTGCAGTGTTACTATTCACATTCGCTACGCGGGTGTGGCGGAATGGCAGACGCGCATGGTTCAGGTGCCTCCATCAAAATGGAGGATGTGCGCATCGTCTCGTGGAGCGAAACATAGGTATCTAGCAGGGACTTCTTCTCGAAAGAGAGGGAGTCCCTTGTTGTTGGTGTGGGGATTTGTGTGCTCATGTCGGACTGATTGTCTAACATGGGGATGTTGTTGCTTTGTCCAGAGGGGGGCAAGTGTCGCGGACCGCACTGGCACCAATACAGTCCTTCAAGGACACTGTGGTTCGCCCAGCCCGACTTGCTGCTGAGGCCAGAGCCGCCATCTCCTCATTCGGTGCCGCAGAGTGGGTCGAACTCGTCGCGTTCTCCACTGGGGCGGCAGCGGTCGGCACAGTCAACTCCAAGGTCTTGGGCGTTCGAAACCTCGGTCGCCGTGCAATCGCAGCGGCTAAGAGTGCTCATGCCAGAGTCGGGGATGTAGGTCTCAAGGAAGCGATGGTCTCCGCCCCTAGGCAGACCGCAGGGATGACCGATGCGGTGCTCTCCAAGGCTCGTGCGGGATTCGATACCTTCCGAGAACTTGATGCACAGTCAAGGAAGGACGCGCTGGTCGATGTACTGGTCGCTGGGGTGACAGCCTACGTCGTGGCTGGCGGAGGCGACCTTGAGGGTGGTCTTCCTGTTTGTGCCGCTACTCGTCCTCACAGTGCTGGTAGCGGGTGCCGTGTCCGTCGAGTACATCGCCGCAGTTGAAGATGGCTCATCCATGATCAACACCCTGAGGAATCCGGCGTTGCTGAACTTCATGCTACTGGGGGTCGGTCCGCTTGTTACCGCAGTCGTGTATCTTCCGGTCTCGCAAGGAAGGCGTCGGCGCGGGCTACGGTAGCGTTGCCGCGTCGTGGCAGTTCAGACACAGGTCGTCGGCGGTCTCAACGAGAAGGTTAGGCTCCGCCGACTGATGCGGGAATGCCGTGTATTCAGGATTTATCGGCGCGTCGGGGGGAGGGTTTCCGTAGTCCTTGAGACTCGCTGAGAAGGCGGTTTCCACGTCGCGGTAATCCTCATGACACTGCTGACAGTATGGATCGTCCGAGGTGTCCGAGTACCCGTCGTTCGACCGCCCCAAGGTGTACGTTGCGGTCTTACTGACCGGATGATTGTGTACGACCCCTCCACTGCTGCGCTCATCGTGGCAGGATGCACACCATGCTGCTCCGTACACCGGGTACGTTCCGCTCGCGGTGTCGTTCACGTTGTCTCGGAGTAGGTTGTCAGTGGTGATGTACTCGGCACTGGAGAATGCCTTGCCGGTGTCGCGGAGGTAGGGCTCCACGGTCGTTGCCCGGTGGACGGAGTGGCAGCTTCCGCAGAAGAGGTCCTTCGACAGGTCGGTCGATCCGCCCGGAATCGTCGAGGTGGTATCCACCCGATGCTCGGCGGCGACAACCCCGCCTCGTGCGGTTATCTGGCTGTAGACGCCCACGGCGCCCGTGCCGTCGTGGCACGAGAGACACGAGTCCGAGATGGTGCCGGCAGGCAGCAGCAGGGTGCCGCCGAATGGGGCCGTATGCACCGTGTGGCAGAGGCCGCATTTCGCGGTCTCAGTGGTGTAGTAACCGTGAGGACCTTCGCCGGTCCAGTCGTCGCGGTCGTCGCCGTGGCAGTCGACGCAGTCCAGGGTGCCTTCACGTCCGTCGGTGTGGAACGCGAGCGCGGGAGAGGTCAGCCCCAAGAGGAGAGCCACGACACAACTCACCAGCGCGATGTGTGCCGCAGCGCTGAAGTGAATCCTGTCGGCGGGTTTCGTCGGCATCTTCATCCTAGAACGTGTTCCCGTACGAGTGGCAGTAGTGCTCCGAACACGTGGGGTCGTCCACGCCTATGTCGTCCACACTGCCCACATTGGAACGACTGCCATGATTGTGACAGAGCGAGCAATCGCTCGTGGCGTTGGGGTAGCCCACGTTCGTGTTCGTCTCCGGCGAATCGACCGAGTTGCCGTGACCGAGGCCCCAAGCGTGGCAGGTGATGCACTCCTGGTGCCAGTTCAGCACCGTGCCGGTATGACATGCGGCGCAGAGGGTCTTGTAGCTGTTGCCGTTGGTGATGGTCACGTCCACGCCGTTGACCTGTGAGGCGATGTGGTAGTCGTTGCCGTTGCCGTGGCTCTCGTGACAGGCTCCGCACGGCATGCCGCTGGAGCCGCGCTCGTATCCCGACCTCATGCCGCCGCCGAATCCCGTGCCCGCAGAGTCACCGTGCAGGTCCGCAGCCCAACCGGATCCGCTCCATCTGGGGCCTACGTTGTACACGGAACTTGGGAAGACGACACCCTCGGTCGGCGCTCCGTCGTGACAGGTGAGGCAGTAGTCGTCGTCCGGGTCCTGTGCGATGCGTGCCACGAACCGGTTCGAGCCCATCAAGGCCGACGAGACCAGCTCCCAGCCACTCGTGTCGAAGTTCCACAAGTAGACGCTCGTCGGGTTGCCTGTAGTGGGCTCGCCGTAGCCGGTCCACTCGATAGCGATTTCGCGTGCAGCGCGGGCCTCATCACTGGCGACGGCGAATTCGACGAGCTGCCAGTTGTATGCGCCGTCGGTCACTGCGAGATCCGTGATCCACCGTGTCGCATCGACGGTGGCGAGTTTGGCCAGCTCGGCGGCGAGCACGGGTGTACCGGGCGTGCCCAGGGTCGGCGGCGTCGCCGTGCCGATCGACTCCCACCCGCTGACGGGTGTGGTCGAGATGCGACTGCGACCGCCGTCGGTGAGCGCCACGATCCAAGCGTCCGTGTTCACGGAGTAGTGCTGAGCGAGGTCGGTCGGTGCGGTGTGCGTCGTCAGGAACTGGGCGCTTGTGCGATCACTCGGCGAGGCGTTCGCGGTTTCACTCGTTGTGCCGTCGGCGGTGAAGAGGTCCGCCAGGAGAGCGCTGACTTCGCGCAAGAAGCCCCTAATCGCGTCGACGGGACCCGAGGACTCGGCGGCAGCCTGCGTGTCGACGGCTGAGGCGAGCGCGGCTGTCGACTCAGACGAGGTCAGTCCCGTTTCGCCGGCGGCACCCATGACGCGCGTGTTCCACTCGGCCTGATAGGCGTTGTGGTCGGCGTCATCTGGGTAGTTCTCGTCGGCTCCGTAGGGGTAGTTGCTCATAGCGCCGAACGGAAGCGGCTCGACGGTCTTGGGGACGTCGGTGTTCATGTCCTTGTAGTAGCCGTTGGCGAATACCACGTAGTGGCGCTCCATGCCCGGCTCCGGCTCTGGCAGTACCTCGAAGCGAAGCGCGATCTCGTCGCCCGCGCCGTAGATGACGAACTTGTCGTCGGACTGCTCCAAGAGCGGCGTCACATCGCCGAAACGCGTGTACGCGCCGGGGAAGTAGCCCTCGAACTCAACGTGCGCCGCCGGCTCTTCGTACACGTACTCGTAGACGTCGCCTTCCGACGAGCGCCCATTGCCACCGTGCCGACGGAGTTCTGCAGACGTGAGCGGAATCTGTGTGACGGGGAACGCTTCGTCGGCCGTGGTATCGAGCTTTACGGAGTTGACGTAGGTCTTGAGCAGGAACGTGAGTCGCACGCGGTAGTCATCGGTGGGGAAGAGCCCGGTCAGGTCGAGCAGGTAGGGGCGGGCGAACTCGGCGGGTTTGGGCCAGGATCCCTCAAGCGCGATCCACTCGCCGTTGGCGTCAACGACCTCGACCTTTTGGCGCACGCCTGCAGTGCCGAGCTCCTTGCCTTCGGGCGTCTTGGGAAAGCGGCTCATACCCTCGAAGAGCAGCTTGATCGCAGGAGCGTCGGACAGGTCGCCCAGATCGAGTTCGATTGACTGGTAGCCGGGCAGCTCCTGATCGGGGCTGAGTATCGCGTACTCCTCGTCGGTGGTGCTGATCTTGGCCAGCACGTCCTCGCCGGTCTCGACCACGAACGCGGAGAGCGGGGCGGACATGGTACTGCTCACCGTGTGCACGATGTCCTCGATGGGCTCGTAAATGCCGCCCTGCGGGATCTTCTCGGCAGCTATGCTCCGGTCCGCGGGCAGGTCGATCGCGTAGAGGTTGAATGTGTCCAGGTAGTCGGTCTCTATGCGTTCCTCGACCAGACGCATCTCAAATGCCCCGTCGAGGGGAACCAGGTCGCGGTCCAGCACGTAGTAGTCGTTGGGGTTGGGCTTCTTGTAGGTGCCGCCGGCCCGCTGGCTGGCGATTTTACCCGTGGTGTAGAGGTCCGCCTCCCAGCCAAATGAGTCGCCGTCCCAGGAGTATAGGAACGGGCATGAGCCGGTACCGGCGAGATAGAAGATGTCCTGTGTCGACCACACCGAGGTCGCATAGGTGTGTACTGCGTCCCGGGCCAGGACCCGCCAGGTGTACTGCAGGCCCGCAGGCAGCAGAGGAGTGGTCCAGCCAGTCGCGCTGATCCATCCGGAGGGGTAGTGATTGGCTCCGGACCAGACGTCCACGTAGTACTCGACCGGATCGCCGTCCGGACACGTGACCGCGCTCCAGTTGAGCGGTATGGCCAGCTCCCAGATGGCGACGGTGTCGGGTTCGGATGCCAGCACGGGGGCGGGCGGCGGGTCCACTGCCACGAAGGTCGCGTCGGCGCTGTATGCGGTGTTACCCAGAGCGTCGGTCGTGCGGATCCGGTAGTGATACTCGTTTCCTGCGACCACGCTATTGAGCGTCACTCCATGCGTGAGGGACAGCGTGTCCACGCCGTCCAGGGAGCCATACGAGGCGGTCAGGCCGTACTCGATCCAACTCGTCGCGTTCTCGTTGGTGGTCCAGCGGATTATGGGCTGGCTCGCGCCCAGGGTGTTGAGATCGATCCAGTGCCCGGATATCACCGGGGGTAGGGCGTCGTGTCGCGCGCCGACCGCCGCATAGACCTCGCCCGCGGGTCCAATATAGGGAGTGATGGCCCGCTCGTAGGCGAGTCCCGGTGTCTCCGGGTTCGCGAAGCGCAGATCCTCGCTGTCGCTGTGCGGGTTGTGGCAGTCACTGCAGCGTATCGACGCGCCGGTCGCATCCTGCGCGGCTTCGGTCACGTCGTGGTGGCGAGTGTTGTTGCCCGGCGTGGTGAACTGCTCGTAGACGTTCACGTCCGAGACCGAGTTCGCTGCCGACGAGTGACACCCGCCGTTGCCAGCCGACGTGCAGACGATATCCTCACGGTCGGCCACGAGGCCCGTTCGCACAACGCCGTTCTCGTCGGGTGAGCCGTGCACGTCATGGCACACACTGCAGTCGCCGGGGGCGCTTGCGACGCCGTCGACCGTGACCTCGAGAGCCACGTACTCAGCATGCAGCGAGCGATGCACGTCCTCAGGGATCGACGCGATCGTCTCCACCGTCGTGACGGGTGCGTTGTGGCGAGTCAGGAATCGGGAGTCGTCGGCCTCTGAAGATGCATCTGATGAGAACAGATCACCAAAGAAATCGCCGACGCGACCCAGGATGTCCTTTGCGATGCCGACCGGTCCGGACGCCTTTGCAGGTTCCGAAGCCTCAGTCGCAGGTGCCTCGACCACGCCCTCGATGCGCGTGTTCCACTCGGCGCGATACGCGTTGTGCACGGCGTCATCGGGATAGTGCTCGTCGGCACCGTACGGGAAGTTGCTCATAGCGTGGAACGGCAGCGGTTCGACGGTGTGCTCCACGTCGACCTTGATGTCCTTGTAGTAGCCGTCGGTGTACATGATGAGCGCGCGATTCACGTCGGCAGGTGCGTCGGCGGGGGGCGTGAAGCGCAGCACGAGTTCGTCACCGCCACCGTAGATGACGAAGCAGTCGTCGCGTGAGTCCAGCAGCTGGCCGACCTCGCCAAAGCGCGTGTAGGCGCCCGGCAAATGTGCCGACGAACTGTCGCCGTCGCCGTACTCGTATTCATAGACGTCAGAATCGCCAACCTTGGGGTCGAAGCCGTGGGGCTGCAGAATGGCCGATTCGCGCGGCACCTCGGTGAGGGCGACGGGGATATCGGTCGTGGTGTCGACGGCGATCCAGTCGACGTAGGTCTTGAACAGGAACGTGAAGCGCACGCGGCGAGAGTCCGATATCCAGATGTCGGAGATGTCGAAGACGTAGGGCCTGCTGAACTCGGGAGGCTTGGGCAGCGTGGCGGCCGCTCTGTTCGCGGTGACCCAGTTGCCGTCCGCGTCCTGAACCTCGAGCTTGGTGCGCGGGCCGAACGTGGCTGCGCGGGCGGCGCCTTCCTCGGTGGTGGGGAACATGCTCATCGCATCCATGACGATCTTGACCTGCTCGGCGTCCGCGATGTCGCCCAGATCGAGTTCGAGCGTCTGGTAGCCGAAGTCAGTGTTGCGGTCCGCGCTGAGGATCAGGCGATCCTCGTCGTCGGCGGCGATCAGCGCGCTGATGTCGTCACCGGTCTGCACATGGGTGGCCGAGACAGGTGCGCCGGGGGTCTCGGCCACCGTGTGCAGCATGGTGGGAAGCGTGCCGCTGGGCGTGCCCATCTCAGGCTTTTCGCCAAAGACGCGATAGCCCGCGGGCACGTCGGCGGTGTAGAACTTGAGCACGTCCAGATAGTCGGTCTCGATGCGCTCCTCGACTAGGCGGAACTCCCACGAGCCATCGATCACGGACGGGACGGTCCGCACTACGTAGGGATCGACGGGATCGGGAGTCAGATAGCCGCGCGAGGTCTTGGTCGCGAGCTTGCCAGCGCCAAACAGATCGGCCTCGAACGCGTACTCGGAGCCGTCCCACGTGAACAGGAACGGACACGAGCCTGAGTCGAATGTGGCGAAGCTGTCGGTTCGGGACCACGCGGAGAGGTCGCCGTTCGAGTCCTTGGCTATCACGCGCCAGTTGAATGAGCCAAAGGGCAGGTCCAGTTCGCGACTCGTCGCGCTCATCCACTCGGACGTGTAGTTGTAGCCGGAGCCCCACACGACGAACTGGAAGGTGTACGGAGTGCGCGGAGAGGGTTCGAGCGACCAGTCGAATGTGACCGGTACAGGACCGGGAGACCAGCCGACGAGAGCGAGGTCGACCAGAACCGGTGCCGGCATGCCAAAGAACGCGTCGGCCGAGGTGTCGGTCTCACCCTCAGAGTCGTCCGAGTGGACCTGATAGTGGTAGGTGCCAGTGGGCTCGACGGATATCACCACGGAGTGAGCGGCGCTCAGGGCGGCTGAACCCGTGGTCGTTCCGTATGACGTGGTGGGGCCGAAGTCGACCCAGCTATTCGCTAGTCCTCGTGTGGTCCAGGTGATGTTCACAGTGCGGGACGTCACGCGGCTGGCCATGGGCCCGGTCAGGATCTCTGCGTCGATCGCGCTCACGGCGCGAGCCATGAGGTACACGTCACCGCTGGCGTCCACGTAGTCCACAGGCGTCGAGAGCGTGCTCTTGATCTCGGTCAGCGAGGCCCAGTCGCCGGTGGCGAGCTGTTCCCAGTCGCCGGCTCCGGCCGCGAGCGTCTCGTTCCACACGCTCACTGAGGTCGGGAAGCCGGCGAGCAGCTCACCAAAGCCCGCCCAGCGCACCGTGAGCGAGCTGAGAGTCGCAGGGTCGGTTTCGACGTGGAAGCGATAGACCTGATAGTCGGATTCGCCAGTCACGTCCGTGCCGTTGGTGACCGCCCGGTCTCCGTCGATAGTGCGTAGCGCGTCGATCTCTGCCGCGCTGAGTGCGACGCCGGGAGCTGCGGGGGTGGGCGCCGTAATCCCTTCCCACGCGCCGAAACCGCTGGAATCGCTGCGCAACGTCGTCCACGAGAGCGTGTTCGACAATGCGCCGTGACCGGAGGCCGCGTACGCCGCGTCGCCCTGGTACGAGTAGTCGACCGGGTACGTCAGTCCGCTCGCGTCATGGCAGCCGACGCACAGGCTCTCGGGCGTCTCGCGCAGGAAGGCGTCGTTGGTGCTGCCGTGGGGGTCATGGCAGTTCTGGCAGCTTCCCGCCGCCGACGCCGATGAGGCCCAACCCGTTGCGGCCTTCGACGACTCGGTCACCGTCGAGTGGCCCGTCTGCGTGTAGATGGCCTCGCCCGGGTAGGCGCCCACGGCACCGGTGTGGCAGGCCAGACAGAGCGACTGATCGTTGCCCGTCACCGCGGCGCCGTTCACCGTGCCCGCAGCGATCAGGGCCGTCGAAGTCGCTCCGTGCGAGCCGTGGCACGCCGAGCAGCTGATCTCGGTCGCGTCGGGAGCAGTGAGCGTCTCGTGCGGCGTGCCGACGAGGTTCGTCTTCTTGTCGCCCGTTCGCGTCCAGTAGCCGGGAACGACGGCGTTGACGCGCGCGCTGGCCTTCGTGCCGTGGCACGTCCAGCAGAACGCATTGCCCACGGGCACACCGGGCTTGGAGGCCACGGAGCGACCGGTCACTGCGTCATACGACTTGAGAAGATAGGTGTATCCGCCATCCGGGTTCCTGTGAACGTCGTGACATGACGAGCACTTGAGTTCGCCCGCGTCTACGGGATGACGCGAGGTCACCCCGGCAGTGTGCGTGAGGTCGTCGCTGTCCAGGAACTCCGCCTCGATATTGGGCCCGCTGGCACCCGCGGGAGGCAGGTCGCTCGTTGCGTTTCCGTGGCAGTTGTAGCAGACCTCTTTGATCCGCTTCGGTATCACGTCAGGGGAGCCGGGCGCCTCAACCAGGTTGTGGCAGATGCCCGAGCAGTACGAGACTTTCGTCGGCGAGGTGCCGTGAGGTTGGATAGAGGCGCCGGACCAGTATGAGAAGTGGGGGACGGAGCCCTCCAGCATCTGCTCTCCGGGAACCAGGGAGCTGGGTACGGTCGCCCACGCGCCCGCGCCCGCGTCGTAACTCACGAGCTCCAAGGCGGCTTCAAGCGTGGCGCTCACCTGGAAGTGCGAGACGGGTATGTCGTAGGCGATCCTCAGCGTGGCGGGTACCCCGAGGGTGAGGCCATCCGGCGAGAGGTCGTAGGTCGAAGCGAGTTGGAGCGCGCCCACCATGCGAGGGGAGGTGTCCAGTTCGCTCACGCCTATTGGGAGAGTGGCGTCGAGTGCGCCGACGGGGATCTCCAGTTCGACCTCGCCATTGGCGGCCCAGAGGGTCATGCCCTCGGGGCCGACACGTTCTGATATCACGACGCGATCGTTGCGCCGTGCGCTCGTCGGGGCGGTGACGCCACGGGTGGCGTCGACCGAGGACACGCGATAGTACAGATATCCCGTTTCGGTCACGGGGTCGATGAACGTGGTGGTCGTGGGCGACACTGATGCGATCGTCGAGAATGGTCCGTCTTGCGACGACGCGCGTTCGACGGCGTAGCTCGCAGGAGCCGACCCGACAGAAGCCACGTTCCATGTCAGGACGTTGGTCTCGTGCGCGGCGACGACAGTGAATGCTTCAGCGGCATAAACCGGCGCTGGTTCGGGGGTTGGGTCGGGCTCCGGTTTGGGGTCGGGCTCTGGGTCCGGCTCTGGATCGGGATCAGGTATGGGGTCGGGATCCGAATCGGGATCAGGAGTGGGGTCAGGATCCGGATCGGGAATAGGGTCAGGATCCAGTACGGGGTCGGGCTCGGCATCCGGTTCAGGATCGGGTGTTGGCGCCGGGTCCTCCAAGCGTGAGTCAGCGGGTGTGCGATCTCCGCCCTCCGATGAGTACGTGCGTTCGCCGGCTTCGGGTTGATCCGCGGCATCGGTCGGGTCCATCAATGCGCCGGACCCGGGGTCATCAGGGGTGTTCTCGTCAGCCGCGTCCGTGGACGTGGAGCTGCCTTCGAGTTGCTCAGCCACCGGGTCTGCTGAGGAGACCGTCAGATTCTGTGCAGGCTGGTCGAGTGTCCTGAGGCCGTACACGCCAGCCGGAATGAGAAGCAGGACAACGGCAATCAACAGGCGCTCAAACCTTCGTCGCCACAGGACTTTCTCGGCTAGCGAACGGACCTTGTGGTCCTCGTCCGATTGCATGTGTCCCCGCAGTCTTTGGGAGCGAGCATCTTGACCAAAGAGGACCACCCATCCTCCAAGGTCGTACAACTGTCCCTTAACATTACTTTAGCATTGTTCTACAGTGGCGGTATGTGCTCCTCCAAAATGTGAGGATCCGGCGTTTGTGGAGCCATGAGTTGGGGGGGTCTCAAGGGAAGGGACTCACGCCGCAGCAGCGAATACTGCCAGAACAAGATTCGTTCATGTTCCGGCCGCTGCGGTCGGACACGGGAGATGGCTGTCGGGGGCGCAATTTGGGAGGCTCATTGGGACGTTTCGGTCAGGTGCTGTGCCTTACTACACTCGTGCTTGGGGCTGTGGTCATGGCACCTGCGGGCGCCCACGCGTATCAGGAGCCGAATGCGCTCGCGGGTACGGGGTGCAGCTACTGCCACCCCGCGGTGTGGGTGGATCCTCCCGGTTACCTCGACATGCAGCGCCGTCCGACCGCCGGCGGTGACTGCCCCGCGTGTCATGCCGACTACGTGCAGGATGAATGGATCGGTCCGCATGGCAACTACTCCACGATGTCATCGAAGTGTGCCGTGTGTCACACCGTGCACTCGGCGCCGGCGGGCGGCATCATGTTATTGCCGCAGGCCACGATCTCCGACACATGTCTATCGTGCCACGATGGCACAGGTGGGAACGGGGTGTACGGAACCGTGCTCGCTCGGACTGGAGTTGCACCGGGCGGGGGGCATCGCTACGAAGTCACCAACGAAGTGCCCGGTGGGGATGGGGCCACTGGTGGTACGACCTATCCTGCGTTCGCCGGCGTTGGCGGCACGCTCACGTGTACGGACTGCCACTCGCCTCACGGGGCGGACGTGGTGCAGGCGTTCAAGGGTGATCGTCGCCGTGTCCGAGGCAGCAATCCGGCGCCCGTCACATCACGTCTTCTTCGTCGGCAGCCCGGCGGGTCAACGACTCCTGTGGATGAGTACGGCTCAGACTGGTGCCTGGGGTGTCATGACGGCAGAGCGTCCGGCGGCTTTGTCCACAATCACCCCGTCGACTCCGCGAGCACGCATGCGACCCCCTTCACTTATAGCAACGTAGCAATCCTCGCGAGCGAGGACCTCACGGGACTCACGGTCCTGGGGAGCTTGGGTGGTGTCCCGTTCGTAACGGAAGGGCATTGGGCCGACGAGCTCGACAACTCCGGGAATCGGGGCTACCTCATGCCGGTTCCGCGGACCGCCGAGCAGGCCGACCACGCACCGATATGCCAGCAATGCCATGAAGACACGCGGGATGTGGGTGTGCTGTCTGCCGACGGCAGTCAGGGAGACGCGGCGGTGGCGACCATTTCGGCGGCTGATGGCGTCATATGGGACGGCAGTGCATGGGTCGACAGCCTTTCGGACAATCCCCGATTTCAGAACTTCCCTCATGAGACTGAGAACTACCGACTGCTTGTGGAACAGTACGATAATCTGTGTACGAACTGCCATGCACCGGATGCACTCCCGTAGCGTCACGCGGGTGCATGCACGCGGTTCACGCAGGGTCCATATCAGTTGAGGGGGTAGGGGTGAAGCACAGTTTCGTCAGGTTCGCGGTCGTCGTGTTCGTACTGTCGGCGTTGCTCGTCACGGGATGCACCAAGTACGACGCAATCGCCGAAGAATCAGCCCAGGAGACCTTTGAGCAGAGGGGTCTTGCGGGCGAGGTGGAGAGTTCCAGCCACAAAGACAAAGTCGATCCTGTGGGTGATGGTGAACCCACTAATCATCAGAGGCTGGCGATGTGGATGCTCAGCCAAGCGGGTCACGACAGCGATCTGTCGTCGTACGATCGTGTCGATCTAGTCGATCTGAAGCTCACGAACGGGGAAGTGATCACTACGGTCGTTGTCGACGAAGGCGATCTCGTTGTCTTCCCGCAGAGCGTGGAGCCAACGAAGTAGCCTAGCCTTCCTTTACGCTATTCAACCAGCAGTGTTACTATTCACATTCGCTACGCGGGTGTGGCGGAATGGCAGACGCGCATGGTTCAGGTCCATGTGGGCTTCGGCCCGTGGAGGTTCAACTCCTCTCACCCGCACCATAGTATGTATGCAGGGGCTTCACTCTCTTGAGGGTGAAGCCCCTGTTTTAGTTCAGATGGCTTTGATGGCAGGAAGCTGCTTCACAACTCGGGAATCGGGAGTGCGGCTGGCCGACCGTGTTCCCATTGGCGGGAGTCGGGGACAATACTTCCAGAGCGGCGGCGAGGGGCGTCTCTCTAGGGCACGGACCGGCCACTACGCGGGAGGACGCTGCATGGAAAGCCCACGCACAAAGAATGCGTTCCACAATGCCCATCTCGTCGAGCGAGGAGTGTTGTGGGCTCTGCTCGTCATGCTCCTGGGTATCGCCGCGCTCGCAACCTTGCAACTCTTTGCGGATATCGTGCAAGTGATCGCGTCACGTGACGGCTGGCAGGTCATCTCGCCCGATGAGTTGTTCTTTGTGTTCGAGGCGCTGTTCCTCGTTCTCATCGCTCTCGAACTCCTCGAGACCATCGTGCTCTATCTCAAGGAACGCGTCTTCCACGTCGGAGGAATCATCCTCGTGGCCATTACGGCCATCGCAAGGAAGATCATCGTGCTCAACATCGACAAGTACGACCCGGTCACCATTATTGGGTTGGCAGCCATCGTCGTCGCCCTCGGCGTGGGCTACTACCTCGTCTCCAAGTTCGACACCGTCTCCTGTGACTGGGAGGAAGAGTGAGGCGCCTGTGCTTCGCGGTGACCTCAGTCTAGGGCGCCAGTCAGTGCTTCTCGGGTGGCTGGAGCGATCGCTTGTTCACCGCCGATGAACCGGTACTCACCTATCCAGTCGTGCCTCTCGGTGAGTGCTGCTATGACGGCCGGATCCGCACTTGACCCCCTTGTGAGCAGCATGACGGAGCTCGACCTAGCCTGAATGGGCCCGGCAGCAAGCGCGTCAGGGAAGTTCTCCCCGGTGGCGAACGCAACGCCGTTCCAGCCGAGTCCGTTCTCGACAGCGAATCGCGCCGTGGCAAGTGATGTCGCATAGCGATCGGAGCCGGAGAGTCGTGTTACGTGACCCGAGCCGAACCTCGTCTGAAGGGCTTGTTCGGTAGTGGCATTGATGGCGCTGTTGCCGCCCAGGATGACCACGTCGGTGACGCCTGCCATGTCCATGGTATCGATCGTCTCGGCAGATAGACCGCTGGGCCCCGCAAGGAAGGTGGGCCACCCCTTTGAGGCGGAGAGGGGACTCGCGCTGAGTGCGTCCGGGAACTGCAGGCCCGTGGCGACGAATGCCGTTCCATCGTATGAGCCAGCGTGGCCACGGATGACCTTCAAGGCCACATTGTTCGCTGTCTCGAACCTGTCGGATCCTGAGATCCGCAGAACGTTCTCGCCGCCGACGAGGCCCGCCACATCATCTTCGACAGACTGCGAAACGGCGCTCGTGCCCCCTAGGATGAAGACGAACTCCGGATCGAGTTCCTGAATGCGCGTTCTGACAGCCAAGGGGATGCTGTCGGGAAGTGTGGGCAACAGAATTCCGTCGTACACCCCGGCCAACGCTGCGCCTCCCAGTGCATCCGGCCAGTTCATACCGGTTGTCAGTACTACGGTACGGGGGGTCCTGACGCCATAGTTGCGACTGAGTTCAACCGCTGTCCCGAATCGGTCTGTGCCCATGAATGGACTGGGGTCTGCTGTTTCAGGAAATGCGCCTGTCACGGACCAGTCCAGTTGGTAGCCGCTAGATTCTGCGTCGCCAGCGGCGATCATCACGTGGTAGGTGCCACCACGCCCTCGAGGAACCCGGTATGTGAGGTCCAATGGGTAGGGTCCGGCAAGGGTCTGTGCGACCGCGGGCTCGATTGGCCAGTTCGGTGGGAGTAGCCAGAGTTCGAACTCTGTTCCGGGTGCTGCATTCAGCGAGACGTCGATCACATCGTCGCGTATCAGATCAATGGAGAAGCAGTCAGCGGCATCGCCCGAAGGATTGAGGGAATCAGTGAATGGACTTGCCGGCAGGGGAGCTCCGGGCACATGGTCGTCCTGCTGAGGTGGGCTTCCGTTCTCTGTCCACCACGACACCCCGTAGTCGCCCGTGCCCCCGTTGGACACCACCCCGATCATCCAGCGATCACCATCGGTTGACCGAACCCATCGATTGAGAGAGACGGGTTGTCCCGACGAGGTCGCGGTCCCCCTCGTACCCTCTCCGTCTGTGAGGATGACCGTGAACTCGGTCCCCGGCTCTCCGGTGAGCGTCAGTCCTATGGTGTCACCAACTTCGACGCCGTCGACATAGTGCCAGTCACATTCATCCGACTCCGCGTCGAGGGAGTCTGAAAGCAGCCCGGCAGGCATGGGTATTCCGGGGAAGAGGTCGTCACCATCGGTGGTCGTGACATCGAGGGTGTAACCACCGGAACTGAACAGCGCGGCTGTGTCCAGATAGTAGGTCCCGCCTTGTCCTAGCGGAACAGTGTAGGTGAGCGAATCAGTGCGGGTCTCGCTTTCGCCGGCGGCAACCGCTCCTGTGAAGAACTCAGTGGAACCTGCTGGGTAGAGCCATAGGCCGAAGTTCGTACCCGGATCCCCAGTGAGGTCGGCAGTGATGGTGTCTCCTCCACTGAGCTCGATCCTTCGCAGGTCATGGGCATCGGCGACCTTGTGCAGTCGATCCTCGAAGTGCTGCTGGCCTAGGATGGTTCCGGGGAAGGCGTCGTCGGGCTCAATCATCAGACCTGGCCCAACACTCTTGTATACGCCGTAGGAGCTGTCGGACGTCCACGTCTGCAGCCAAAGAAAGTAGGTGCCACCCCGCGATAAGGGAACTGTGTACTCGAGCGAGCGGGGGTACTCACCGGTGAGTGAGACGGCAACGGCATCGGAGAGGTCCTCGAAGTCCCACGGCAGGAGATACGCCCGGATGTCCTCGGCGCTCCCTCCGCTTACATCGATTTGAACTGTCTCGCCCGCCTCGAGCTGGAAGTTATATATATCCCACGGGTCACTTGCAAGCGTCAGGTCACCGTTGGTCCATGAGCCGTCATAAGCCCTTCCGGGCAGAACGTCATCGGAGTCGACCGAGTCTTGGATGCCGAGCGCGATGGGGTGCCCGGTGCCGTCATGGAACATGGGATTCTGATACTTATCGTCGAACATGCCACTGTAGCCCCACGCCTGATACCTGATCACACGCGGTGAAGCCCAGCGAAACGCCTCTTCGGCACTGACGGCGCCATCGTTGTCCAGGTCCGCTTCCGACTCGGACAGCGCGCGTGTGAAGTAGAAACTGAACACCGAGGAGTTCAGTTTCTCGTACCTCCAGCTGAGTTCATCCTCCTGAGATGAGGTGACGACCTGGATTCCCGGACCACTGATGTCCGAGAACGGAGACACATCTGTGGTGATGGACTCAGGCTCGAGTTCGTCATCGATATGGCCACCGCTGTGGCAGGCGTCGACGACCACGACGATGTTCTGCGATTCGAGTCTATCCAGCAGTTGGCGCAGGGTGTCGTCCCGAATGTAGCCGTCCCATGCGCAGAGAACCTCATCCAGCCCGTCATCCTCATCCAAAGGTGCGGCGTCGGCCACCACACCACCATGACCAGTGAAATAGATGAACACGGTGGAACTCGATGATTCCAGGGGATCGAGCCAGTCGGTGATTGCCCTCGCTATTCCGTCCACGTGGGCGGCATTGTCCTCAAGGTGCAGGATGTTCTCAGGCAGAAACTCGCAATCGTCTATGAGCGTCTGCACGATTTGGTCATCGGTATCGGCTACCCAGGACCTATCCTGGGTGTCCCCCGGGTAGTCGGCGACGCCAATCACGATCGCATAGCGATCGCTCGCCGCAAACGCACTCGGTGGCTCGGTGAGGATCGGGGCTGCTGACAGAAGCAGCAGGCAGGCGGTCACGCTGAGGAGTAGGTTCCGAGGAGTTCTCATGGGACCTCCCAAAGGGGGTGAGCCGAGAATCTCAGTATACCCAAGAGACGCATGTGGCTCAGGCGCCGCAGAGGGCGATAGCCTGAGCCAACTAAACTAAATTTCCCTAAGTTTGCTTCAGTTCTATTCAGATTGGCCGATATTGTAAGAATGACGCTCAATAGGGATGCGTCTACTGGTGCATGGGGGTTAACTGAATATGGGCGATCCGGAACAGTCGGCCAGTGATTCACATGGCGAATCAGGAATAGTAGCGGAGGCAGTGTGGCGCCGACGCGTCGTGATCGCATTCGTTCTCGGGTTCCTGCTCGGGGGACTCAGTCTCGGTCTCTTTCTCACATATCTGCCCAGCCCGAACGTTCGGGCATCCTCCACGGACAAAGTCGTGGTTGTCGAGGTCGCGAGTGAGGCGACGAATACGGTCGTTCCTGAGAGCGGAGAGCTCGTCCAGCCGCTCTATCGGATACTCCACGACACGCCGGTCGACTGCTCGACGTGTCATCTCCCCGGACACCTCATGTTGGCCCCTTGCAAAGACTGTCACACCAGTTACAAGAACGGCTGGGTGACCGTTCACCCGAGATACACGAACTGCAGCTCCTGTCACTCGAAACCGAGCGATCACTACCCCGGTACCTGTTCCATATGCCATCGGAACACAGGCTCGTTCCGCGATGTCAGCTACATGCATGACAGCAACGCGGTGTGTGCCGGATGCCACACGCCGGGGCACGATGACAAAGGCGAGGACTGCTCCACATGTCACCCGAATCTGGGGACTGACTGGCGCTTCGTCCACGAGGATCGACTCGACTGCGGGTCCTGTCATGATCGTCCCGAGAACCACTATGGATACAGTTGCGAATCCTGTCACGTCCCACCGGTCGCGGATACCCCCTCATGGGGCATTGGCTGCAACGTCTCGGGATGCCACACCTCTGAGCCGATCGACGCACATGTCCCCGATGCCGCGAACGATCGGTGCATTGGCTGCCATGACGCGGGTAATCTGGCAAAGATCCACTTGGACGCAAAGCAGACCGCCCCTGACGGCACCATGCATGTCTCATGCCTCGTCTGTCACGACCCTTCGGCGCAGCCGATCACCAAGGACTGCGCGGTCTGCCATGCTGACAAGGGTCCCGATCATGGCAACCTGGAGATCATCCACATGTCGACTCCTTCGGATGAGACAGTCGAGGTTCTGGGTACCGTTTACGGGCCCTTGGAATGCTCGTCCTGCCATGCACTGCAGATCGTCACCGAGCACGGTCGTCCCACGAGTTCCTCCGTGTTCAAGGAATGTACGACCTGCCATCCGAACCCACGGCAGAGCTTCGGCGCCTGGGAGAAGGGCTGCGTCCAGAGCGGTTGCCACGGCACTATCGGGGCCTACCCGCAGCATGGCGAGATCGACGCGGCGCACACACCACTCCCGGAGAACGTGAACTGCGCCGGCTCTCGGTGCCATGGAGGCGATCTTGCGTCGGTGCACGCCGGGACCGCCATCGAGATGCCACTTGAGGGGACCACGAAGAGCTCGTGCATGATCTGTCATGACGACGAGACGGTCCCAACCGACAAGAACTGCAACAGCTGCCATGACGGAAAGACCGATGCGGACGGCGATGTCGTACTGCACGGATTCAAGGCCGAGAACCATCTGGCTAATCCGGCTGACGACCATATTCTCTTCGACAGCATCGACTACGGGTCGTTCGCGTGTGACGCCTGCCATGAGATGGCCATCGATGTTGAGCACGAAAAGACGACCTCGAGCAGTACAGGACAGACGTGCGTGAACTGTCACGATCTACCCAGGGACAGCTTCGAGACCTGGGACAAGGGCTGCGTCCAGGGCGGTTGCCATACGTTGGCGACGCCCCAGGAGCAGCATGTGGAGGCCGAGTCCGATCACCAGGTGACTGCCGATGAGGCTGCCTCGTGCGAGACTGCCGGCTGTCACGCGGGTAACCGGGCCTCTCTCCATCTGAGCGCTGAGACTACGGTCGGCGTGGAGCCGCGAATATCATGCATGGTGTGCCATGGAGACGGTGTTCCCGCTTCGGCCACGTGTCCCGACTGCCATACGGTGGCTCACGCCGAACCCGACCACACACCCGGGCGGGCCAGTTGTCAGCTCTCCGGATGTCACGATCAGACGGTCGAGGATACGCACGGGGTCTGTGACAGGTGTCATTTCCAGCCGACACCACTGCCCGATGACACGGATTGTCTGAACTGCCACACCATAAAGACGGAACACGAGGCGGCGGATGCGCTGCACACGGGAGACGTCACGGGGTCGAATTGGCGTAGCAGGTGGAACCCCACCTGCGGAGGTGTCGGTAACTATGACTTCGTCGGACTCTGTCATGACGTGGCCAATGTGATGGATCTCCACGTGAACATGCACGACGGGTCGGATGGGTGCCCCACCTGTCATGACGGGGCGGTTGCTCCCACCACTACCTGTGTGACCTGCCATCAAAAAAACAGCGCTCCTGCGAATGGGGTAGGGCTTGGGTTCACCTCGTACATGCATCACAACAACAACAAGTTCGTGGCAGATCAGCTCGAGGTCGCCGAGGGCTCGTACTACACCACCGCACCAGTGAGCGGATGGGACGACACTGTCACCAACTACGACTGCCAGTTCTGCCACTACAACTTCTTCCTCTGGGGAGGAAAACCTACTCCCCCCGAGCCGAGAAGTCCGTACGCGGGCGACTCCATGTGGTATGCGGGACTTCGGTCAGTTGCGGGTGCAGCGAAAGACACCACACTCGGTGTCGGAGTGTTCTCTGCGACCGACTCGCTCGAGTTGGAGTACATGGTGAACTATCAGACGTATGCGGGATATGACTACGGATACTCGGAGGTCACCACCGACAGCGTCACTTGGATCACCGTTCCGGGGAACATCACATCGGCCGACCCCGTGAGCTCCCGTCACCTAGGGAACGGCATCGAGGGAGACTCAGGTGGGTGGGTGCGGGCGACCTTCGATCTCTCGGCCTACGCAGGGCAGGACATAGAGGTCAGACTGCGCTACAAGACGAGCTACTACGGTACGTCCCTCTTCGGCTATGCCGTCGACGACATAGTGGTGAGGGATGCTAGCGGGACACTGTTCAGCAACGATGCTGAGTCCGCTGATATGCCGACTATGTACTGGCGACGTACGGGGAGCTATCCTCCCGCGTACCTCCCGGACGACCCGAACAACTGATAGGCGTGTGGGGCCCACATAGTGGGCCCCACCGCTATACTCGGCATGTGAACATTCGAGGGCTCAGAAAGTACGTGCTGCTCGCCTGCGGCTGGTTGTCGTTCGGGCTGGGCATTGTCGGCATGTTCCTGCCGATTCTGCCCACCGCGCCATTCATCCTGCTGGCCGCCGCATGTTTCATGCGCAGCTCAGAGTCGCTTCATCGCTGGCTCGTTGAGCACCCGACGTTCGGCATCCACATCAAGGACTACCTGGACGGCCGAGGCCTTCGGCGACGGTCCAAGGTGGTGGCACTTCTCACCCTATGGGCGAGCGTGTCCGTATCCGTGCTGCTGCTCGTGCCGCTCTTGGCCATCGACATCGCGATAGTCGTCATTGCCGCAGCGGTCACCGTTTACATCCTGCGGTTGCCCACGTGCGACGAGTTCGCTCCTACTCGGTGACGGCGCCGCCCGCCGAGTAGTCGTAGCCGGATCCCAAGAGGCTGTGCGGGATCATGTAGATGGCGAATGTCGCGATGCCGGCGATGGCGATCGTGCGGTTGGACCACACGCCACCCTTTCGGCTGCCGGTGTTGAAGAACACGGCGATCAGCCAGAGGACGAGTTCGACCGTCACCTTGTTGTCGGTGAGGTCCCATCCCATGGGTACACCGGCCCACAGCACGCCGAATGCGTATTTCTGCATGATCGGGCCGAACACGAATCCGCCGAGCAGGAGAGTCACCAAAGCGGCCCACATCATCCAGATCGGCTTTCCGTTGGGGCGAAGTGCCTCGAGGGCTGCTCGGATACCCAGAAGCATCGACAGCATGATGCAGATGACGTGGGGAAGGACCACGGTGAGCATGGGCATGTCGCCGCGGTAGCGCGAGACGATCGCTTCGCCTCTGCCGTCGTCGATGACGTACTCCTGCCCATCGAACTCCATGTGCACGAAGTAGGCGTACTTGCCTGCCATCTCGCTCAGCCCCGGGAGCTCGGCTGCGAGGAGCTCTACCTCTTCGGTCTTGCCCATGCTCTCGAGTTCGACGGTCGTGAACTCCATGTCGATGATCTGCGGTTCGTCATCGGAGTTGACGCGCCAGTACTCCACGTATCCCGTTGCTCCGTCAGGGGCGTCGATGCCGACCACGAGCGGCTCGTCCAGGACGCGGCTCCGGATGAACTCATACTCGACCACTTGGCCGTCGTTGAGTTCGAGCTCTCCGGAGAGGGGGTCATAGGGGTCGTTCTCGTAGACCACATAGAAGCCCGCGATCGTGATCGCGATGATCCAGAGGATCAGTGAGGTCATCTTGGGGTGGGCCGTCATCCAAGTCTTCACGCGTCGTCACGCTCCCTGTGCTCGAGGCCATGAGTGTGGAAGGAAGTTCCACGCGGAGCATCGTATCATTTGGGCTCAGGTGAGCCGATCGACATCGATCTGCGCACCCATGGAGCATCAAGGAGGGCCGCCCCGTTTTCGGAGCGACCCTTTTCATCAAGCCACGTCTAAGGCCTATCTCTTCAGCGTGTCACTGTCCTTTGGGAACTTGGAAGACAGCTCCGTCGCGGTAGACCAGGCAATCCTTTCCTGTTGCACAGCCGCAGGGATCATCGCTCACGAGGTGATGACCTCCGCCGCAGGAACCTGTGGGACACTCTTCCGTGAAACCGAGGCGAATGGCCTCGGAAGACAGATTGTTCGGAACCGTGTATCCCAGCCTGTCGTTGTATACGTTCATGGTGGGAAATTGTTCTGATGGTGTACCCGGCTGGGGGTCACTGTGTGCTGGTGCAATGCCGGTCGCTGCGATGGCAACGACGACGAATGTGAACAAAAGGGCTGCCGTGGCGATCGAAATCGCCCGTTTCATGCATATCACCCCCTTTCGGGTGTGGTGACAGCACCATCTATTTTCCCACCGTACAAGGGGGCAAACAGCCAGAAACGCCCTGTCAGATACTGCGTCCGATTGCGTCGTCATGGGCATACTTCAAGTGACGAGTCCTACTCGCCGATGCACTATTTGCGGTCGGATTGCGATCGCATGAGGAGAGTCCATGGATGCCTATACACCCATAAAGGGCAAGTGCACTTGGTGGCGGGAGTGCCTCAAGGAAGATGACCGCTACGACATCATGATCAAGGATGCCGACAAGCGAATCGATTGTTCATGCTTCGTCGAGGGCTTCGTCTGGCAGTTCCCCACGTCAGAGGTGCCGCCGGACTGTCCCAAGAATCGTTCGTGTCGCTACTACATCCGTCACGGCTGACACGCCCCAGACATCCGCATGAGCGCACGAGTTGGATTACGCGTATACTGGCGCCATGCGATTTGAAGAACTCGGCCTCGGGCGCGATGCGCTCGATGGCGTGGAATCTCTCGGCTACGAGGATCCAACACCCATTCAAGAACAAGCAATTCCCTACGCGCTCCAAGGGCGCGACGTTCTGGCGTGCGCGCAGACCGGCACCGGCAAGACCGCAGCGTTCGTGCTGCCCATTCTGGATCGCATCCCTGTGCGCGGGGCCGTTTCCGCTCTGATCGTGACGCCCACACGAGAGTTGTGTGTGCAGATCGAGCAGGTTGCCGAGACCGTTGCCGCCAAGACCGGCCATCGTGTCGCCGCTGTGTATGGTGGCGTGGGTTACGAGCCGCAGATCAAGCGTCTCAAGAAGGGCGTGGATCTCGTCGTGGCCACTCCCGGTCGCCTCTTGGATCTTCAGCGCCGAGGAGACCTCGATCTCCGGAGCGTCTCAGTGCTCGTTCTCGACGAGGCCGACCGTATGCTCGACATGGGCTTCTGGCCCGACGTGCGCAAGATCCTGAGTCTGATCCCCAAGAAGCGGCAGAACCTGCTCTTCTCTGCCACGTTGGATGAACGCGTACTCCGCGTCATCGGCGATACGCTCAACGATCCGGTCAAGGTGGATGTCGCTCCTGCGGCCACGCCGGTCGAGAATATCGAGCAGCGTGTCTATCCGGTCGACGCGTCACAGAAGGTCGAACTGCTCGTCGCCATGTTCAAGGAGTGGGACGAGTACCTCGCCATCGTGTTCACGCGCACCAAGCAGCGCGCCGATCGTGTCGAGCAGGCGCTCGAGGCCAGTGGTGTTCCCTGCGTCACCATCCACAGCGATCGTTCGCAGAGCCAACGCACCAAGGCGCTCGAGAACTTCCGCAAGGGTAAGCACAGCGTGCTCGTTGCCACTGATGTCGTGGCCCGTGGTATCGACATCGAGGGCATCACGCACGTGGTCAACTACGACATCCCGGATAAGCCGGACGAGTACATCCACCGCATCGGTCGCACCGCGCGTGCCGGAGCAACGGGTGTCGCCGCCTCGCTTACCGCGTACGACGACTACGAGAAGCTCTATACCATCGAACGCGAGATGGGCATGACGCTCACGTCAGTCGATGTCGAGGGATTCCCCTACAAGGATCGCATCCTGCCTCGGCGTGATCGCGCCACGGCCGCGCCGCGCTCTGCATTCTCCGGAGGCGTCATGCGTCGCCGAGGAACCACCCGTCGCTGGCGCTGACGCGACCGCTTCATCCAGATACTCGAAAGGGGCCCCGTGAAGGGCCCCTTTCTCGTGTGAGCGGTATGTCTGCGATGTGGTGCTACGGAACCAAGCTCACGAGTGTGCGTTCGGCGACGGATGAAACAGCTGCCGGGCCACCGATGATGGAGAGACGCTCGATGGAGGCCGCGTTCTCGGTTAGGAAGTCGCGTGTGGCTGTGTGCACGGCAGCGTCCGTGAGGACCATGGGAGCACCCTTCATGGCCGCGAGAACGCCTGCGCCCAAGGCATCGGGGAAGCTGCTACCGGTTGCGACGAAGACTTCTTCGGCGGTGAATCCGGCACCCGCGTCATCGAGAGCGTAGTCGGCAATCGCCTTCGCGGTGTCGTAGCGGCTCTCACCGGAGAGCCTCTCAGGTGAGGGCAGTAGATTCCAGACATCCTCGCTCACGGTGAACTCGCCACCCAGGACAACGGTGTCCGTGATGCCCAGTTCATCCATGGCCGATTGGGTCGCGGTGGGGATCTTGTCACTCACGAGCAGGATCGGCGAGCCCATCTTGGCGGCCAGGCCGGAGGCAGCGAGCGCGTCCGGGAAGTTGAGGCCGGTTGCGATGAACGCGGTGTCGATCGTGCCGTCGCCCAGAACCTTCTCGAGCTCGATTGCGATGTTCGCACACGTCTCGTAGCGGGTGGCGCCCTCAATGCGATCGATGTTCGCCTGGAGGATGCCAGCTTCGATCAGCTGTACGACGATAGCGTTGGACACGGCACCGGAGCCGCCCAGGATGATGACGTCGGTCGCTTTGAGGCGGTCGATCTCATCGAGTACGACGTCAGGTATGTAGTCGGTGTCCACGAGCAGGATGGGTGCATCGAGCGCGTAGGCGAGGGGTGCACCGGCGAGCGCGTCAGGGAACGAGCGACCAGTCGCAAGTATCACGGTGCTGGCAGATTCGAACTCCTCACTGATGGCAACAGCGGTGTCGAAACGGCTGGCGCCGAAGTTGCGATCGCTCACCTCCTCGTAGCGGGCGAAGGTCACACCGGACTCCGCATCGCACATACCGATGAGGTCACCGGAGACATCCATGCGCTCGCCGCCCAGAGGCAGGTAGCCGTCCATGTAGGGCAGGTCGGGATACTCGCGATTCCAGCGCTCGGTCTGGTTACCGGTAGCAACGAACCCGGTATCGACGGCGTGGATATCGGAGGCGCCCCATTTGTTGAGACCCACGTACTGCTTGTAGTTCAGGGAGTCGCCCGAGATGTCGAACACCTTGGCGCTCGAGCTGCCGTAGTCGGGATTGGTCAGGCCGGCGTAGACCATGTCGTTCAGGATCGAGATCTCCGGTGAACCACCCGGCAGATCGTGCTCGTCGAGCAGAGTTACGCTGGCGGGGTTGGAGACGTTGAGCAGCAGTGCTGCCGAGGCGTTCCAGCCAACGGGGCCGTACGCGACCACGAGACGATCGCCCTCGAGATCCAGATCCCAAGCGGGATCCGACATCGAGATCATGTCGATACGAGCCGTGCTCGCCAACGGATCGGAGACGCCGAAGACCTCCAGTCCGCCCTGCGTGGCTGCGAACAGGACGCCGTCACCGGCGGCGAGGCGCATGATGGGCGAGTTTGCCGATTGCGTCGCGACCGTAGAGAGGGCGGCCGGGTCGGCAACATCAACCACTACGAATGAGGAGCCCACGGCAACGTAGGCGGTGTCGCCGTAGAACACGACATCATGCGCTGCGCCCACGTCGAGCAGGTCGAGTTCCGTCGGCGTGTCAGGATTGGTGATGTCGAGCGTGCGCAGGCCGAAGCTGCCTGCCACATAGGCGACATCCTCACCGAGGGCGATAGCTTCGTCGCCCACCTTGCACGTGACGGAATCGTGCACGTGCGGAGGCGTTCCCGTGGCATTGACGCCACTTAGCGTTGAGGTGACGGGGGCAGTGGTCTGAGAGAGCACCGATGCCATGGTGCCGCTGCACTCGATCTCAAAGGCGCCGCCGATCGCGTCGCCCTCGCTGACGTAGTCGATCGCCAGTCCCAAGTTCTTGTAGAGATACGGAACGCCACTCTCGCCCAGCATCCACACGTCGCCACCGGATGCGGCGATGTCGATGATGGCCTCGGGGGCCACCTCGCGCGTCAGCATCAACTCGGGGTTCGCTGTCGTGTAGAACTCGCAGCCACCGGGGGAGAGCAGGCCGGAGTCAAGCGCGTAAGACACGTAGATGTTCACGCCATCGACTTCGAGTCCGGTGACCGTGCCGACGCATGTCGGGTCTGCGATCACGGTCGGGCTCAGTGCCGTCGAGTTGTCGATGACGATGAAGCCGTTCTCCGTCTGCGCGTACACGAGATCGCCCACGACCTCAGGCTCGAGGTCCGTCAGCTTCACGCGCGACCCGCTCACATATGCGACGTAGTCCGGATGGGTTGCGTCGGCCACGTTGAAGATCTTCATGCCGTAGTTGTCGCCGCTCTTGTATCCGGTGTATGCGTAGTCGCCGACCACGTAGAAGCCGACGATCTCGTAGGAGGTCGAAGGCATGTCCCACGAGCCCAGCAGGGTTGGGGACGCCTCGACTGAGATGTCGACTGCTGTGAAGCTGTTGCCATTGACCACGAACATGCGGTCAGAGGCGGTGTCGGCGAAGAGCGTGCCGCCAGCCTTGGGAACAGCCGTTGAGCCGAGCAGTGCCAGATCGCCCGGGTTGGTTGCGTCGTAGACGTTGAGACCCTGGCCGGTCAGCGCATAGGTTACGCCGCCGATATTTTCTATGGATGAAATAATGCCGCCATCATGCCCCACGACCGTCATGTTGAACGGCGTCTGGGGTGCTTCGTAGTACGTTCCGCCAGCCAACGTGCTCGCTGGTGCGGTGAAACTCATCGTGACGAGAAGGACCCCCGCCAGCATGGCCCTGATCGGCCGTGACCTGCTCCTCTTCCTAGACATCAGCGGTCTCCTTCCCTCGGGCAGCCTCAATGAGCTGCGCGTTTCCCTTCTCTCTAGTGCTTCGGTGTTTGGTACGCGGGTATTTAGGTCATCCGTCACAGAACAACTGTGATCCTCGTCGGGAACGACGTGTGCGACCATGGATATGCGTATGCCCCAGTGACCAGGCGCGGAGGGAATCGTGGACCAGAAAGTCTCGTCGGACATGCTCGCGGATCTGCGCGATCGCATTCTCGATCACTACGCGCTCATGGACTACGGTGCGCACCTCAAGCAGCAGGTGCCCAATCCCTCGCGGCGCAGTCGCCACCACACGCGCTGGTTCGTCTCGGAGTGAGCTCGGTGCGGCAGGGGCGCGGCGTGAGGCAGGCGAGCGCCTAGCGTCCGGACTCTGCGGCCTCACGCGACAGCGTTGCCGCCACCACATCTATGGGCAGGTTGTGTCGGCTCGCCAGGATCGCGCAATCGTCATGCTCGGGGCGCAGGCGGCGCACTCCGCCGGTCTCGGAGACCTTGAAGCGGGCTTCTCCCAGTGAAGTCTCCAGGCGAATGCTCTGACGCGGTGCGATGATGCGTCGCGTTTCGCCCATGCGGACACCCAGAGTCCCGGTCTCGCGGAGCATGACGCTTGCCATGCGCGAGGCATCCGCCGGCTCGGTCATGACCGACAGAGCCACGGCGCTGCGACCCTTCTTCATCACGATCGGCGTCTGCCAGACATCCAGTGCGCCTTGGCGCAGGAGCTCCTGCGAGCAGTAGGCGAGCTGTTCGGGGGTGAGGTGGTCGATGTTGCTCTCCAGCACCGCCACGACCTCGCCGGTGCCCTGTTCGGTGGGAGCGTTGTCGCCCAGCAACAGCGTGGCGACGTTGGGCATGCTCGTCTCCCGCGTTCCCGCGCCGCGCCCGATAGTGTCGAGCGTCATGGAGGACAGCGAGCCGAACGAGGTGGCGAACGCCCGTACGAGGCAGGCGCCGGTGGGCGTGGTGAGCTCGCTCTCATCCTCGCCGGCAGTGATGGGGATGCCGCGCAGCAGCTGGGCGGTGGCGGGAGCGGGGATGGGCAGGGTGCCGTGAGCGGTCTTGACGGTTCCGGAGCCCACAGCCACGGGCGAGCACGAAAGCTGCTCGATCCCCAGTGATGCGAGGCCCTGTGCCGTGCCCACAATGTCCACGATCGTGTCGGCCGCTCCAATCTCGTGGAAGTGCACCTCGTCTATAGCGACGCCGTGCACGTGGGACTCCGCCTCGGCAAGCAGGGTGAAGGCACGCATCGCCGAGTCCCTCACGTCGTCGGGGAGGTGCGCGGACTCCAGCATGCGCTTGATCTCGCGCCAGTGTCGTGGACCGCGATCGCCGCTGGTGACGACGGTGAGGCCCTTGGCAGTGATGCCGCCGCGGACCACGTCCTGCACTTCCACCCGCGACGGGTCCACGCCCGCGGCTGCGATGGCCCGGTGCAGATCCTCGAGCGGGAAGCCTGCGTCAATGAGAGCTGAAAGGAACTTGTCTCCGGATATTCCGCTGGAACAGTCGAGATGCGCGATCATTCGGTCTCCTGGACTGTGTCGGTGGATTCGGGGCCGGGGGCCTGGTTGATGCGGCTCGCCATGGCTGCCGCGCCGAACCCGTTATCGATATTGACCACGCCTATGCCGGAGGCGCATGAGTTGAGCATGGTGAGCAGCGCCGAGACGCCGCCAAAGTTGGCTCCGTACCCCACGGACGTGGGTACGGCGACTACGGGAACGCTCACGAGTCCGGCCACGAGCGAGGGCAGTGCGCCCTCCATGCCGGCGACGGCGATGATGACGCGTGCGCGACGCAGTTCGTCGGTATGTGCGAGCAGCCGATGAAGGCCGGCGACGCCCACATCGAACAGGCGGCTCACGTCGTTGCCCATGGCTTCGGCGGTGATGGCCGCTTCCTCGGCTACGGGGATGTCAGCGGTCCCTCCGGTCACGACCGTGATGTGGCCTATGCGAGGCGGCGCCGGTCGCTTGTCCACGAGTAGAATTCGCGCGTCCTCAAAGTAGCGGGTGTCGGGCTCTATCTGCGCTACGGCCTGGTAGTGGGCGGCGCTCGCACGCGTGCCCAGCAGAACCTGCCCGTGGTCCAGGATCTCGCGGGAGATCGAACGGACCTGCGCGGGCGTTTTGCCTTGGCAGAAGATGACCTCGGGGAAGCCGCACCGCATCTCGCGATGGTGGTCGACTTTGGCGTGGCCCAAGTCCGCGAAAGGAAGGTCCTTTAGTTGTGAGGCGGCATCATCCGGGGCCATAGTACCGGCGGCTACGGCCTGCATCAGAGCGTTGAGTTTTTTGGCGTCCACAGTATCCTCATCGGTAGTCAGCACGTTCGCGTGCGGGTGGTTATACTCTTCGGATGAAGTAATAGTGCCACACGCGGCCATGTTTCAGTCCGTACGTGGTGGATTCGGGGGATCAGGGTGATACCGGAACGTCTCAGGTTCGGCCTCAGCCAGCGCGAGGTTCTGGCGCTGTGCATGCGAGCAGCGTTGTTCCTTGCGGCCCTACTGGCCCTGTTCACTGACTCGCTCATTATGACGAGCCACCAGCGTATCGCTCTCATGGTGAGTGCCGTGATGCTCGTGAGCGTGGGTATTGCGCAGACCGTTTTCGTCGTGATCGACATCATGGAGTCTCGTCGCGCGCTGCTCATCGCTCTGCCGTTCGACGTCATCACACTGAGCCTGCTCTCGTTCTCTCTTTCACGACTCCACGATCCCATCTTCGCAATTTTCCTGGGTCTCGCACTCGTTCATGCGATCGGGTCTCGGCGTGACGTCGCGTTCGCCATTGGCGGGCTGTGTGTGATCGGGTACCTCGGTGGTCATATCGCGGCGGAGGTACCCGAGGATTGGGTTTCGTTCGTCGTGCTCGCCTTCAACAGTCTGGGCCTCTTGGTCCTTCCCGTGGGCTTCTCGGTGATATTTGAGCGTCAGCGCGAGCAACAGGCCAGCATGGAGGCGGCACAGGCCGACAAGGTCGAGGTCACCACGAGACTTCAGCACCGGTTGGCGGAACTCCAGGCGATCACGGAGATCACGGAGGTCATCCACTCGGACCTGGATTTCGATCGCGTGGGTCCGCTCATGCTCGCCATTCTGCAGAAGGTGCTCAACGTGCCCTCTGTCTGTCTCATGGTGATCGACAAGCAGAAGTCCGAAACGCTCTTTAGCGCCAGTGCCGGACTCGCCGGCACCACCACCTACTCTCCTGACGTCCACGTTGACGCCGCGACGGGTCTGCTGCGACAGGGTTCGAGCGGTCATTTTTCCTGTATCACGCTCATGGACCACCACAACCTCATGGTCGTCTTCTGTTCGGATCCCGAATTCGTCGAGAACTTTGCCGACGAGGATCGGCTCGTGTTGCAGGCGGTTGCGAGCGAGCTCGTGGTGGCGGTCGAGAACTCGCAGCTCTACAAGCTCACCAAGCGTCTGTCGATAACCGATGAGCTCACCGGCCTCTACAACTACCGCTATCTGCAGACTCGGCTGGAGGAGGAGTTCGAGCGGGCACGTCGCTACCGCAAGGACCTCTCGATGCTCATGATCGACGCCGACGACTTCAAGTTCTTCAATGACACCCACGGGCACGTCGCCGGTGACCGAGCGCTCGCCGATCTTGGTGCACTCATCAGCGGCGCGGTTCGTGAGGTCGATCTCGTTGCGCGCTACGGCGGCGAGGAGTTCTCCGTGATCCTGCCGGAGACCGACGCATCAGGCGCCTTCGTCGTGGCCGAGAAGATCCGCGAATCCGTGGCCAATCACTCGTTTGCCGATGCCGACGGAAACCCGGGCGTGACCCTCACCATCAGCCTCGGTCTTGCTTCGTATCCCGGTCACAGCAATGATCGGGAGTCCCTCCTGAGGGAGGCCGACGACGCCCTGTACCAGGCCAAGAACACGGGCAAGAATCGTGTCCGCGCACCCGAGTACCGCATGTCCAGAGCCTCGACCAGGCCCACATCCGAGGAGACCCGATGACCCGCTACGCATTTCTCGGCCCAGAAGGCACACACACGCACGAAGCGCTGCTCTCGCTCGAGGTCGACGCGGAAGCTGTCCCATACGTCACGATAGGCGAGGTCTTTAACGCGGTGGAGCGCGGCAAGGCCGATCTGGGCATCGTGCCCATTGAGAACTCGGTCGAGGGTTCGGTCAACGCGACACTCGACTCCCTCGCATTTGAGACGGATCTGGAGATCCAGTCGGAGATCGTGCGCGACATCCACCATTCGCTGTGCGTCGCCCCCGGCGTCAAGATCCATGAGATCACGGAGGTTGTGAGTCACCCACAGGCCGCTGCGCAGAGCCGCAGGTGGCTTGTGGAGAACCTGCTGGGCAAGCCGGTGCACGCCGCCAACTCCACGGCGGATGCCATGAAGCGCGCGATAGAGACCCCGGGTGTTGCGGCGATAGGGAGCCAGTTCGCCGCCAAGACGTACAACGCGGATGTGCTTGCCGAGGCGATCGAGGACTATGCGGGCAACCAGACCCGATTCGTCGTCGTCGGGCGAGGGCTCTGCCCGCGCACCGGGCACGACAAGTCGTCGCTTGCGCTGTTCATGAAGGCGGACCGACCCGGCACCCTGAACATGATCCTCTCGGAGTTCGCATTCGCGGGCGTGAACCTCACCAAGATCCAGTCGCGCCCCACCAAGAAGGCGTTGGGCGACTACATGTTCTTCGTGGATCTCGCGGGGCACGTGGAGGACGAGCACGTGCGCATGGCGCTCGACTGCCTGCGGCTGAAGCTGCGCACAGTGAAAGTGCTCGGCGCGTACCCGCGGATCAGCGGCTAGGTCACTCCTCCACGTACAGGAAGCCCGCATCCTCCAGGTCGGAGTCCTGCTTCAGCTCGTCCACGAGTTCCCAGGAGTCGAGATCGCCTGCCGGGATCACGAACGTGGTCCCGTCCTCGAATGCGATGACGCCATCGGCCGAGAGATTGTGACGCGCGAGCACCGCATCTATCGAGGCGCCGTCTGTGAGCCAGATCGCCACGTCTCCGGGGGCCACGCTCAGTCCCTCGACGCTTTCGACCACGCCGCCGCCGCCGGTCTCGTCGCCGGTCTCGGTTCCGTTGTCACAGCTGCGCCAGAGCAGCAGGATCACGATGATCACGATCACAAGGAGCAGCACCGTTGCCAGCGTGCTGATCGATCGGTTGGATGAATCCTTTGATTGCGGATCCTTGTTCTCGTTCGCTTCGACCATCTCAAGTCCCCTCGTGATGCGTCTCGAATCTCGCAGATGCAACCTGAGTATAGCCGAGGAGAGCGCCCGTCACTCCACGTCGCCCAGTGCACTCAGGAACACGTGCATGGTCTCCACGCGCTCCTTGGCCATGTCCATGGCGGTGCCGGTGCTGAGACGTCCGGGTAGCTCGCCTGCGAAACGCCTAAGCAGGGCGATCGCGGCGGTGAGATCGGGCGTCCAGTCGTCCAGCCCCACAATGGATATCACGCGGGCACAGCCAATGGCGCCCAAGAACTCGAGCACATCGGCGTCGTGGAACAGGCGGGCCTCGTTGGACTCGCCGGGATTCGCGTAGAACATGTGGCCGCGGATCACTTCGACCACGGCGGGAATCTTGTCGTTGTCGAAGTCCATCTCGGTGAGGAACGTGGTGGCGAGGTCTGTGGAGGTCTCCGCATGGTCTGTGCCGTCGACCGAGTACGGGTCGAGCGCGCCCAGATCGTGCAGGAATGCGGCAGCGTGCAGCACGTCGGCGTCCACGTCGAGTCCCTCGGCTTTCGCGAGTTCATGTGCCAAGGCGAGCGTTCGTCGCGCGTGACCGGGACCCCAAGCGGGGTGTGGGTATTCTTCGCAGAGATCGATGACCTTTTGGTGCCACATGGCGAGCCCTCCCTGTGTGTGTTGAACGGGCGGAGCGGCGTGCCTTACACCCTGTAACTACCCAAGGACGGTGCCACCGGTGATCGCGACGCCTGCGCGACGGCCTCGATACATGGCCAGATCGGCGCGGATCAGCAGGGAGTGGGCGTCGTCGGTCTCCGGATCGTACAGGGCGTACCCAATGCTCGCGGAGATGCGCGGCTGAGTGACCAGTTCGTCGATCTCCAGCGGCGACAAGATCAGATCCCCGATCTTCTCGGCTGCATGCAGCAGGTCGTTCTCGTGCGAGAGCCTGGCCAGAACGATCACGAACTCATCGCCGCCGACGCGGGCCACGGTGTCCTCGGTGCGCACGGCGTTACGCATGCGGTCGGCCACGATTGTGAGCGCCCGATCGCCAGCCTCATGGCCGAACGTGTCGTTGACCGGCTTGAAGTCATCCAGGTCGATGTACAGAACCCCGACGAGATCGTTGTGGCGCTCCGCTGACGACAGCGCGCTCTTGAGACACTCGTCGAGGAGGGCACGGTTCGCAAGACCGGTGAGCGGATCGTGGAATGCCATGTCGCGCAGCAGGGCCTCGGCCTTGGTGCGCTCGGTGATGTCGCGAGAGATGGAGACGATCATCTCGCCCTCGGCGGTGTCGATCACCTGCGAGTTGGTCTCCGCGAACACTTCCGCCCCGTCGGAGCGGTGACCCTGCGAGGTGAATCTGGCGTGTCCGTCCTTGAGGATCTTGGCGATGCGACGCTCGCGCTCCTCGAGAGATGCCGAGAGGCACCCCCATGCGGGCATCTTGAGCGTCTTGTCCGCAGATAGGCCGAACATCTCGTCGGCGGCATCGTTGTAGTACATGAGAGTGCCATCGACGCGATGGATGACCACGCTGTCGTAGGCGGAGTCAACGGCATAGCGCACGAGTCCGTGGAGGGCATCATCACCGATGCGGTCCCGGGGGGTGTGACCTAAGGGTGTCGGAATGGCGAACATGGTCTGTGTATCGGCACTTCCTGAGTGTATTGTGAGCAAGTTCACAGAATCTACACGAGTATCCGGCGACGAGTACCCGACGAGTGGTTTCTTACAGTAGATGAACGGGCTACCGGACGGGAGGATCGTCGACTCTGAGGTGTGTCTGCACGGCCGGCTCTCCATGCCAGGTCACCAGTGTGGAGTGGAGACATGCCTTGAACGACGTGCCATCCAATCCGATCATCCTCACCGAGACCTCAGGAAGCGCCCCGCCTGTCTTGTATATCTGTCGCTGGCGTTTTTTGAGAATCTCGCGCGAGTCGGAATCCACCAGATCGTAGATGGACCTGCCCACGAGTTCCTCCGGTTCGCTTGCGCCAAAGAGCTCGCTGGCGGCCTTGTTCACGAAGCCGACCTCCGTTCCCACGATGATCACGATTCCGTCGGGAAGCGACTCTATGAGACAGCGGTAGCGCTCCTCACTGTCCTGCAGCTCCTGCAACGTCTGCTCGCGATCGGACATGTCGAACATGAGCGTGAGCATGGCGGGGATGCCGTTGAACGAGATCTGCGTCGAGGAGGCGTGCACCGCAGATCTTCCTCCGTCGAGCCGATTGAGTCGGTAGATGACGGGGGCGACGTACTCCTCGCCAGCGGCCACCCGCGCGATGTCCCGCAGGGCGATCGCGTGCTGGTCCGGTGTAAGGAAGTCGAGCAGATTCCGCCCCACGACGTGGCTGGGGTCGTTGGTGCCAATGAGAGACAGATCGGGGACGTGGACCCAGAGAACCTTCCCTGTGGCCGTGTCGCAGACCATCATGGGGGTCGGCAGCTGACTCAGCATGTTGAGCAATGGGTGATCCGTGGTCAAATCGGTCATCAAAGG
>Ga0209121_10000693_pt1 | contig 35625 bp, 28 predicted proteins | sample Cruoilmetagenom3_FD_187292 | JGI IMG/M metagenome (GOLD analysis project Ga0209121, IMG submission 187292) | Oil polluted marine microbial communities from Coal Oil Point, Santa Barbara, California, USA - Sample 3 (SPAdes) (version 2) | ecosystem: Environmental > Aquatic > Marine > Oil seeps ... | reverse complement strand
TGAGCTAGAAACGCGTTTTAACTTAGCCCAATGGGCGCAAAGTTGTAGCGGTTTTACTCTGCATTACGACGATAAAGGCCTTAGCCTTTTAAAAAGCGATGAGCCTAAACTTGGCGCAATAAACGTAGACTTTGTAACAGGTGCAGTTGCTCACAGGCGTAAGTTTGGCGGCGGCAAAGGCCAATCAATCGCAAAAGCGGTAGGGTTAAATAAAGGCGCAACCCCTGTTGTACTTGATGCCACCGCGGGGCTTGGCCGAGATGGCTTTGTGCTAGCGTCACTTGGCTGTAAGGTTATACTGCATGAGCGCCACCCTGTGGTAGCAGCTTTATTATTTGATGGCTTAAAACGCGCTTACGAAGATGCAGAGATTGGTTCGTGGATGCAGCAAAATATGAGCTTAGTGTTTGGCTCAAGCCACACGTTGTTAGAGCAGTGCGAGAGCATGCCCGATGTAGTGTATTTAGATCCTATGTTTCCACACCGAGAGAAATCAGCGTTAGTTAAAAAAGAAATGCGCGTATTTCAGGCATTAGTAGGCGCAGATACCGACGCCGATGACTTACTTGAATTCGCCTACCCACTTGCCAGTAAGCGTGTGGTAGTTAAACGCCCCGATTACGCCCCATTTTTAAACAACCAAACCCCCAGCATGCAAATTAAAACAAAAAAGAACCGTTTTGATGTGTATGTAAAAGCGGCCATGGTTTAACGGCATTTAGCGTGTTGATCGGCTTTAAGGATCTAGGTGTCGCTGCAACCATAGTTTGACATAATACAACCATACCTTGACATAATTAAAGTCATACTCTGACATAAAGACCCTTATTAAAAATGATGCTAAAAATAAATTCCATTATAATCAATTCTTTAAGAATTAATTAAACCATAGTGTGACATAGTGGCTTTTTATTTGTATAGTATGTGTACTCAAATAATAAAAATTTACTTATGTATATACGCAACTTAAGAAAGCCATCTCCAAATAAAAATGTATTTAAATTTGCGAGCACTAAAGTTAGTAGTGTAGTTATGTGTGAGAGCTCATTAGAGTTTGATGCATGTTTTCATCATGAATATAACGACTTGATAGAGAGTTTTGGGAGTCAGCCTGAAGGCTTTAAATATAAGTTTATGGGTAAAAGCTTACCTTACACACCAGATGCACTGATTTCATATACAGATAAAACCCAAAAATACCACGAATATAAGCCCTATTCTAAAATTGCTTCTCCACTATTTAGAGCTGAATTTGCTGCCAAAAGAGCTGCATCATTAAAATTGGGGATTGATCTTGTTTTAGTAACTGATAGGCAAATTAGGGTAAATCCAATATTAAACAACTTAAAGTTATTACACCGCTACTCAGGTGTTTATGGTATCAGCGGCATTCAAAACGAGTTGCTCAGTTTTATTCATAAATCAGGGGTAATCAAGCTAAATGATATAAGCTCTCAGGTTGGGATACCAATTGGTGAAACACGATCTTTTTTATTTGGGCTCATGCATAAAGGGTTGGTTAAGGCTGATCTAGGGTGTGATGATTTAACTAATAATCCAACATTATGGGCTACACCATGACTGACTTTTTTAATGAATTTGATGAATCACTAGTGCCATTAAAGCCACAAACGCCCACACAATACGTCAAATTAGATGATGCCAACTTAATCCAGCGTGATTTGGATACCTTTTCAGATACCTTTAAAAACCAAGCACTACAAAGGTATAAGCTAATTAGCACTATAGATAAAAAACTTTCACGCGGCTGGACCCAACGAAATTTAGATCCTATTTTAGATGAGCTTTTTAAAGGAGGTGACGTAGTTCGGCCAAATTGGCGAACTGTTGCTCGTTGGCGCAAAAAATATATCGAAAGCAACGGTGATATAGCCTCCCTTGCTGATAAAAACCACAAAATGGGAAACAGAACTAACCGTATAAAAGGGGATGATAAATTTTTTGATAAAGCATTAGAACGATTTTTAGATGCTAAAAGACCTACTATAGCAACTGCATATCAGTACTATAAAGACCTTATTGTTATTGAAAATGAGAGTATTGTCGAAGGCAAGATTCCAATAATATCCTACAATGCGTTTAATAAAAGAATCAAAGCAATACCCCCATATGCGGTCGCGGTCGCAAGGCATGGTAAATTTAAAGCAGACCAATGGTTTGCTTACTGCGCTGCGCACGTACCCCCGACAAGAATATTAGAGCGTGTAGAGATTGATCATACACCACTTGATTTAATCCTACTTGATGATGAGTTACTTATTCCCATAGGAAGACCTTACCTAACATTACTTATTGATGTATTTAGTGGCTGTGTTCTTGGTTTTCATCTTAGTTATAAATCCCCTTCCTACGTATCTGCTGCTAAGGCTATTACTCATGCGATTAAACCAAAGTCTTTTGATGCTCTGAATATAGAACTACAAAATGATTGGCCTTGCTTTGGTAAATTTGAAAATTTAGTTGTAGATAATGGTGCTGAGTTTTGGTCTAAAAACTTAGAGCATGCTTGTCAGTCAGCAGGAATAAATATCCAATATAACCCTGTGCGCAAGCCTTGGCTAAAACCCTTTATAGAGCGTTTTTTTGGGGTGATGAATGAATATTTCTTACCTGAATTACCAGGAAAGACATTTTCAAATATTTTAGAAAAAGAAGAGTATAAACCTGAGAAAGATGCAATTATGCGCTTCTCAACTTTTGTTGAAGAATTTCACCGCTGGATCGCGGATGTGTATCATCAAGACAGTAATTCACGTGAAACTCGAATCCCAATTAAACGTTGGCAACAAGGGTTTGATGCATATCCCCCATTGACCATGAATGAAGAGGAGGAAACGCGTTTTTCAATGTTAATGCGCATCTCAGACTCAAGAACGTTAACAAGAAATGGGTTTAAATATCAAGAGTTAATGTATGACTCAACAGCTTTGGCTGATTATCGTAAACATTATCCGCAAACAAAAGAAACTGTAAAAAAACTGATTAAAGTCGATCCTGATGACATCTCAAAAATTTATGTTTATTTAGAAGAGTTAGAAAGTTATCTAGAAGTACCGTGTACAGATCCTACCGGTTATACGGATGGTTTAAGTATCTATGAGCATAAAACAATAAAAAAAATTAACAGGGAAGTCATACGGGAATCTAAAGATAGTTTGGGCTTAGCGAAAGCACGCATGGCTATTCATGAGCGAGTAAAGCAAGAGCAAGAAGTTTTCATTGAATCAAAAACTAAAGCTAAGATAACAGCTGTTAAAAAGCGAGCTCAAATAGCTGATGTAAGTAATACAGGAACGAGCACTATTAAGGTCTCTGAAGAAAGTGCAACCCCTGTGCAAAAACATATAAGTAACGATAATTCTGACGACTGGGCTGATGACTTAGAGGCATTTGAATGAATGCCTTAACAGAGATACAGATAGAGAAGTTACGGAACTTTAGCGATTGCATCGTTATGCACCCGCAAATTAAAACAATTTTTAATGACTTTGATGAATTAAGATTAAACCGTAAATTTCAGTCAGACCAACAGTGTATGCTATTAATTGGTGATACAGGTGTTGGAAAAAGTCATACCATTAATCACTACAAAAAAAGAGTTCTAGCTACACAGAATTATAGTCGAAACACTATGCCAGTCTTAGTAAGTCGTATATCTAGGGGGAAAGGCTTAGATGCTACTTTAGTCCAAATGCTGGCAGATCTGGAGCTATTTGGAAGTAGTCAAATTAAAAAGCGAGGCTACAAAACAGACCTTACTAAAAAGCTTGTAGAGAGCTTAATTAAAGCTCAAGTAGAGCTACTCATCATTAATGAGTTTCAGGAGTTAATAGAGTTTAAAAGCGTACAAGAACGACAACAAATTGCAAATGGGTTAAAGTTTATTAGTGAAGAAGCCAAAGTGCCAATAGTACTGGTTGGTATGCCTTGGGCTGCAAAAATAGCTGAAGAACCTCAATGGGCTTCTCGCTTAGTTAGAAAAAGAAAACTTGAATACTTCAGCCTAAAAAATGACAGCAAGTACTTTCGCCAATATTTGATGGGATTAGCTAAGAAAATGCCATTTGATGTACCTCCTAAGCTTGAAAGTAAAAATACCACAATAGCGTTGTTTGCTGCATGTCGAGGTGAGAATCGAGCTCTTAAACATCTACTGTTGGAGGCTTTAAAATTAGCACTAAGTTGTAATGAGTATCTTGAAAATAAACATTTTATTACTGCTTATGACAAGTTTGATTTTTTTAATGATAAGGAAAAACTAAAATCAAAAAATCCTTTTAAACAAGACATTAAAGATATTGAAATTTATGAGGTAATCAAAAACTCATCTTATAACCCAAATGCATTAGACCCAGAAGATATGCTCACAGATCGAGTGTTTGCAATAGTAAAGTAAATCGAACCAGCCTAGCCTGATTAAAGGTGTTAAAGCGGAGATTCAAACGGATAAGTCATCAGATTAGCTTCGTGTGATTAAATCAAGCCTGACAGTTGCATATGTGCCACATCATTCAAAAAGAAAGTGGAAAAAGCAAGACGCGATTCCATAGCCTTCCTATCCTTTCTCAATTAAATTCTCGCCAATTTAATAACCGCAATAGTGGGCCTTCGATTGTGGTGTGCGCACATCAAGCGCGCATTGCTTTGTTCCAATCTATACTGTGCCCAGCCGCTTCAAGTTCACGCGCGAGAGCCTGTTTCCAGCCGCCACTACTGTCCATTGTTTCCCATACAACACCCGCGAAATCACTAGGTATTTCTAACGTACCACGTTTGAGAGCACATACTTTTTCTCGGCCCAAGCGGCCAATGAAGTAACCCAGTTCCAATAATACATTTTGACGAGCTCGAGGCTCAAGTGCCCCTCCTTTTACACGGCCCTCATCATCCGGTGTGAGAAGGACTACCGCAAACCCAACATCGCTGTTTGCAACGACTTTTTCGATAATTGTTCTCCCTTGATTAGCCTGTTCATGGAGAATAACGGCCTCCAAACCAATGCGTTCCAGAAAACGAGCCACAGTTTCCCGAGCACCATTGTCGTGCCCATGAACGATAAACACCTTTCGTGAGACTGGTTGCTTCAACACAGTTTCAATACTTCCCTTCGATTGAACATAGTTCTTGTAATCACGCGCAAAGGGAATAATGAGTTGCCCAGTGAGCGCATGGATACCAGCGATGATTTTATTTCCAGAGTAGAAGAAATGATGACTAAAGTTGATAGCGTAACGTGGGTCATTAGCCAGTTTATCTATAAGAAGCAATGTTAAACCCATCGTTTTTTTGAGGTCATCTGGCCAAGCAAGTTGGGCACTCCCGACCATGCTGCCCCCAGTTTTTTCGCTTTCAGCAATGAAAGCGTCGAAGTCAACTTCTTCCGTCAGTTCCTCATTGTAAGGTTCAAGGTCGGTATGCCGTAACAATTGCCCTAGCTTTTTCAATGGGCGTTCATAAGTCTGCAACTGCGAGTTCTGTAAGTCTAGGATTGCGTTGTTAATTTCTCCGAAAATATCTTGGGTCATCACTAATTCTCGTCAGGTTGCAATCTGGCCTCAGCGGCCTTTTGAAGAATCGTTTCTCTATAGCTTTCTTTCATTTGTTCGGTGAGCGAATCGACGATAGGGCTACTGGCATAAGGTTCAATGCGGTTATCAATAATTTGGCTAACTGATTGGATGGCAGCCTCAATACTGGCAGGATCATGAGGATCAAAGTTAACGACGCCCAACTCTCCATCTAGTTCATTCAATGCTTGCTCTGCATTTTTTAGATCTTTCTGCAGTTTATCAAGCCCAGTAATTTTAAACATGGTTCCCTCCTGTTTATGGTGTGTCAGTGCATCTTTGAGCTTTAACGCCGCGCTCTGCAGCATATTTCTGCCGACTTAACGCTCATTTAACTATTTATATAGTTTTAACAAATAACCTAAGATATTACTATCACTAAGTTTTTTTAAAACTTTAAAGTAAAGTTAAATAGAACAATATACGCCCGTCGCTTATTTTCATGAATATATGAGCAAAGAGCACTTTTATCAATCAGTTAACCATTACATTTAGCCTATCTCAATGACCGGTAATCGCTCTTTGCCGAAGTTCGACTTAATGCCATAAGCAGCCCTTCCGGTTTAACTCATTTCTGCCCCAAAATTGTTTAGCTCAGGATTCCTGACCACTTTCTCATGTCAACTCTTGACCTACATATACTAATAACAGATTATGAGCCTAGTTGAGCAATTGTGATTATACAGGCATGTTCTGCAATTTGTGAGTGGAAGGATGTAATACACATATAGAACAATATGTTACTTCTATGGCGTCTGTATTTTATGAAAATTTTATAAATACATCGCCTGCAGAAAAGGCACTGTTAGTTGCCAAATCATCGTAGTATGGAGTATTTATGAACAGGGATTGGGAATCTGTTTTTACAACTTGGTCGCAAGGGCCAAGCAAAACAGAACAGGAGCGAGCGGAGAATGCGGAGCGCCAAATTAGACAAGCAATTCATGATAGTGAAAAGTTAAGAAATCGAAATATTAAAGTTTTTACACAAGGCTCTTATCGAAATCGTGTCAATGTTAGAAAAGATAGCGATGTTGATATTGGTGTTGTTTGTTTTGATACATTTTTCCCTGTATACCCCGATGATAATGTTAAAGCCGAATTAAATAAGAGTTTTAGTGACGGCGTTTATACTTATGCATTATTCAAGAATGAGCTTGAAGAAGCTCTTGTTTCTAGGTTTGGTAGAGAAGCTGTATCAAGAGGAAGCAAATCATTCGATATCAAAGAGAATACGTATAGAGTTGAGTCAGACGTAGCTGCATTTTTCGAACATCGCAGGTATACATCCGTAACTCATTACTTATCAGGAGTTGAAATGATTCCTGATGATTACACTCCTCCTAGAGTGAGAAATTGGCCTGAACAGCATTATCAAAATGGAGTGGCAAAGAATGACGCTACATCTAGAAGATACAAGCGAGTCGTAAGAATACTCAAAACCCTTTGCAATGAAATGGCAAGTAAAAAAATAAAATCTGCTGAAGATACGCCAAGTTTTTTAGTTGAATGTTTGGTGTTTAACGCATCAAATGAATGTTTTGGCTACCAATCTTTCAAGCCAATGGTTAGAGCTGTTCTTGCTGAACTATTCAATAATACTATGAATGATCAAAAATGTAGTGAGTGGGGTGAAGTTAGTGAACTAAAATATCTATTCCGCTCTTCGCAGCCTTGGACTCGTCAAGGAGCTCATCAGTTTATAAGTGATGCATGGGATTATGTGGGGTATGAATAATGCTAACTAGACTTCATATTTCGTCATTTGTAGGTCTCACCATAATTGTCTGGCTATTGGCTCTCTGGTTTCAAGGCATGCCTGTACTAAATGCTGACTTTCTAAAACCTTTCGGCACGGTTGTTGGCGTAATTGCGATTTTTGTTACCCTTTTTAATAAGTACATGTGGTCATGGAAAATCTTTAAGGGCTGGTATGTAAAACGGCCAGATATTAGGGGCACGTGGAAAGTAGAATTGAAAAGCAGTTGGATAAACCCCGAAACAGGAGAGGAAACTCCTCCTATTTACGGTTACGCCGTCGTTAGACAAACTTTGACTTTTCTAAGCGTACGTTTAATGACTAAAGAGTCTCGATCTATTTTAGTCGCTCATAGTATTGAACAACAAGAAGATGACGATTTATTCAAGCTTGTTGGAGTTTATCGAAACGAACCCAAAATAGAGTTACAAGGGAAACGAAGTGAAATTCACCATGGGTCGTTTGCACTAGAAATTCATGGCTCACCCGTGTATGAGCTTGAAGGGTATTATTGGACTGATAGATCCACCAAGGGAGGAATGCAACTCACTGATAGAGTTAAAAAATTGTATGATAGCTATAATCAGGCTGAGCAAGAATTTGGCAACTAACAAGTCATTCAAAGGACAAAAAGTAGCTGGATTTTGCTCCTTCGTCGCTAATTTTAGCCAGCTGTTTTATTGCCTCTGATTGAGGCGTTAACTCTACTAAAAAAGTTCATCATTTGAGGTTATATGAATTATATATGTCTTGATACTTGCGTATTTCTTGATATTTCAACGAAAAAGCAAGATCTTGCTTTGGTTTCAGCTTTGGAAGAGCTAGTCGAAACCGATGTGGTGAAACTGGTTGTTACAGACTTGGTTGCTGAAGAATACGAGAGAAATAAAGAAGATGTTGCAAACAAGACTGCAAGACGATTGTCTCAAGAGTTTAAACAAGTAAAAGCTGTGGTAAGTGAGTTCGCTAGTGCAAACCAAGAGCAAACGCTCGAAGTGCTAAATGACATAAATGCACGATTGCCTTTATTAACAGATGCCAATTACAGCACAATCAACAGAGTCGAAAAACTAATCCAGTCTGCGGAGCTAATTAATATTAGTGAGCGTTCAAAAGTTGCAGCGGTTCAACGTGGCTTGGATAAAAAAGCCCCATTTCATATCAGTAAAAACTCGGTTGCAGACGCTGTTATTATCGAGCAGTTTTATGAGTTTTCGCTTGATGTTGATGCTACTGATAGCTGCTTCTTTATCACTCACAATCACAATGATTTTTCAGCCAAAGACCATAGAAAACCACATGAAGACTTCGACGATATTTTTAATCGTGAAAATGTTCATTATTTCAATAATCTTGCATCAGCTTTGAACATCATTGATGAGGATGTGTTGGCTGAGATCGAGTTTGAGTACGATTACACTGAAGAAACTCGTGGCTTACGAGAAATTCTTGATGTAATGGACGAGTTGGTGGATAAAGTTTGGTACAACAGACACCAGAATAGGATGTGGCAGATCGAACATGGTGAAATTGAAGTTGTGCCGGAGGGTACCGAACGGTACGGAAGTGCTGTCATACATGAACATATCCTAGAGGGTGCAATTAAATCTGCACAAAAAGTCGAAAGTAAGTATGAGGACACCGGTCCGTGGTCAGACTTTGAATGGGGTATGATAAATGGCAAATTATCAGCCTTACGTTGGGTTCTTGGCGACGAATGGGATATGTTAGACACCTAACCTAGCGTAGTTTTAACAAACGCCCAAGGGAGCAACCTACTTTTCCTAATCTAACAGATACACTATGGAGCACTAGTTCTAAAACGAAACTGTCCAAAAATGATTATGATCGACCCTCTGCTCTTGGCTCTAGTCGAACCTCTCCAAAGTGCCATTTGCAGACATTAGCAACGCCTGAGCTCAGGTGCATTTGAGACAACGCCTGCTTTTGCGTTAGCAAAAAAGTGGGTGGCGGATCAAATGTCATCTGCAGAGACTTTTTAGGCAGCGTTCACCGTATTCTAGGAACGAGCGTTTACGAGGCACGTGCCGAACTTGCTTTTATGACTTTTGTAAACAACAAAAAAATATTTGGATCAAACTTCGTGTCCACTTCATGCTTCAAGATATTCATAGTTTCATGGTGCGATTTAGCCATGCGGTATGGCCTGCTAGTCGTCAGTGCATCATACGCATCAATGATCGAAAGTATTCGACTACTCAGGGGAATATCGGCACCAGCCAGTCCGTCTGGGTATCCGCTTCCATCAAATGCTTCATGATGATGTCTGACAATAGACGCGACCTCGTCTCTGTTTGTCAGGAATGTCTCACTAATTATTCTCTCACCGATAACCGAGTGAGCCTTTATCTCTTCCCTTTCATCAGGTGTGAGCTTTCCAGGCTTCGAGAGAACAGTATCACGAACTCCAATCTTACCCACGTCGTGTAATTGACTGGCAATACGCAAGTCATCTAATGAGGGGGCACTCAAATCGGCCGCACGCCCCACTTCCAACGCAAGCGCACAGACGCGGTCACAATGGCCTCTAGTATACGCATCGCGCGCGCACAATGCCGTAATGAGTGATGGGTAAGCATTTTCTTGATCTGGTGCGAGGGCAAAAGCCATTGAATATCTCTCCTTGTTCAGCAACGCCTAACAATTTAATAGTGCGCTCATCACGCATATTTTTGCTGACTTCAAGCTCATCTATCCACATTCCAACAAATAACCGAGGGTATTTCAAGATTTTAAATAAATTTAAATGTAGGATATACGCGTTGCTCGTTTGCTTGACTATATGAATAAACGACACAAGTTTATCTATTAATTAGCCCTAAATTTAGCCATCCTCAATGACCGGTTATCGCTCATAGCGGCTTGCCAGATGAAACCTAAGCTTAATAATTAAAACTCTCTGAACTGATGTGAATCACTCCAAATTACCCTACTAAAAATGTCTCTATTACCCGCTCTCTAAACCCACCAAAGGCTTGTAAAAAACTTGCTTCTTGAGGTTCAGTTTTCAGCTGATTTGATTCACTTAAGCCCCATGAAAATAATAAATCATCAATTTCCGCAATCGGTTGACTATCGGGCCTAGTGGAGCTTGTCTTTTTATGAGTCTCTGCTCTAAAACATTCATTCGCTATGGCGTTATTTCTTATTAGTACACAAGTGTCAGGTAGCTCTTGGTCAATTCTATTTGCAAAAGTGCTTAGTGTTTCTTCGGCTAGGGTGAATAGCCAAGCTTCTTGGTTGGAGGAATTATTTACTCTTAATATACGGCCAAGCACCTGCCTAAAATAAAGCTCAGTTTTAACTCTGCTTAAATGGCAACATACTTGCAGCCTAGGTATGTCAGTACCTTCCGATACCATACCAACGCTTACAATCCATTGTGTGTTGCTAAAGCGAAAATGACTGATTCTCTCCCCAGCATCGCTTTCTTTGTAAGTAACTATAGTTGCTGATTGATGAAAAAGGTCAGTGAGTACAGTCACTATCTGCTCTGCATGCTCAACAGAAGAGGCCACAATTAATCCTGCGGCATTGCTATTCTGCTGCCTAATAGTAGCAAGTTTACTTACCCCTTGAGCAACAATGTAATTAATGACAGCTTCGTGCTTAATTAGATCTTGGTAAGAAATCGATGGGTCTTTTAGCAAAGACTTTAATGAGTTATAGGTTTTAGTTTCCTGTTTTGCTGTTGTTACCGAAATCTCTTCATTATCAATTAAAACAATTTTGGGGTTACGGCAAACGCCATCATTAACCGCCTGTTGCAGCGAGTAAGTGTAATTACATATTATTTTATTATCAGGGTCGCTATAAGTCGCCAGCGCAATTGGGAGAAGGTCAGAGCGCCAAGGTGTGCCTGTCAACGCTAACGTGAAAGCAGCTTGCTGTTGAATATTTTTAACAATATCTTGCCCCCATACATTGGCATCCTCAATGCAGGAACCAGCACAGTGGTGTATTTCATCAAACACCACTAACACGCGGTTGTTCTTTAATAACTTCCAATAGTCGTCATTAAAAAAGCGCATATTTTGATAAGTATACGAACAACCAACTGAGCCAATAACACCGTCAAAATTACAATTTAACCGCTTAGCAAACGTCATTCTAATACCATTGGCCACCTCACTAGAGGGTGAAAAACAAATCACAAATTCTATTTGTTTAGTTTCAAATAAATACGCTGCAACTTCTGCTGCCAATACAGTTTTACCGGCCCCTGGTGTAGCTAAACAAAAAAAGTGCTTATGGCTTTGAGAGTAGTGCTTTTTAACTGCCGATAAGCAGGCTGTTTGCCAACCCCTTAGCATGGTTTTTTTTCTTTTATTTTATTACCCAATAAAGTCTGCAAAGCGTTTATTTTGCCAAGTAATTTAATCGACTTTTCTTTAGCTTGAGTGTGATGCAGTTGCAACTGTTCTTGCAGCTTAGGATAGCGTGCAGAAAGGCGCTGATACTCTTTAGCTTCTTCAAGTACAGTATTTAAATCAATCTCGTATGTTAATAAATCTTTTTTAAGTTCTTCTTGGTACTCAATAACTTTAACTGTTTCGGTCGAAATATCAGAAGCGCCAATATTTGCAGTATCTATTTGTTTTACTTTGCCTCGCCTTGAAATAGGAACGATTTCTAAACTTGAAAAAAGCTCTGTTGTTGAATATATAACCTCCTTAGCTCCCTTGTTTAATTTGTTGGTTCGTCTTAAGAGTCCATTTGCAACATTGCGAGTTAATTGACGATATACAAACTTTCGGGTTTCTACTGGATCAGTAAACTCAGATTGTTCACGCAATAAAGCCTCTTTCGCTTGCGTCACAGTGAAATCATTCATCTGCTTGATTACCAAAAGAAAATGTAAAAATACATTCATATTCGCTTTTTTACTCATTGCTAAACCTTACTACTCACCATAAACTTAGGATTCCTAAGTATACATGCTCATGTAAAAACTAGACAATCATTTAAATGTGAGAGTTACCAAGATGAAGCAACGGTGCAGGTTAAATCCTTTTTTACAGAGCGTCTTAAAGAGGCTCGAAAGCGAATGAAAATAAGCCAAAAAGAGTTAGGTATTAAAATGGGGATGGATCCAAGTTCAGCCAGTGGCAGAATGAACCATTACGAAACGGGTCGCCATATGCCCGACTTAACTACTTTAAAAAAGCTAGCAACCGAGCTAAATGTTCCCGTAAATTACTTTTTTTGTGAATCAGAGGAAAGCGCAACTTTGGCATGTTTAATCGAAAAGCTTGATGATGAAGGTAAGCGTAAGCTAATTCAACTACTAGAATCACAATAGTATTTTCTAATCTGGTTTAATCAAGGTTATAAAATTTAAAAGTAGCCATATGGGGGCTTCATTCGTATAAGTTTTTTAAATTCTAAAGCGGTTACGCAGACCAAGCCCAACTAAGAATAGAAATAAAAATGACGAGCTGGCGTAAGCATAGCTATAAAGATAAAAGTTCTCAGGTAATTGCTTTTCAAATAGCACTTGCGCACTGTGCCCTCTAGCTTCCTTTGATATCGATAAAAAAGGAGTTATTGTAGCGATAGATAAAGTTGCAGCCGGCTTGTAAGCACTTTTTATCTCAATATCTGACTTTGAAATTACATACGAATTAAAAAGAAGAAAAGATATAACTAGGAGCAGCAGGGGGCGCATTATACTTTGCCCATAGTTACTGGTAACAGAATAAATTATATCCATAACTGACTGTACAATATTGAGCCTACCCCATCTTTTAGCTCTAAGTTCATCCGCATGAAAAGCCAAAGCCATATCATGACTCTTATTTTGTTCTGCAAGCTCTTTAAGTCTACATAGGCGTCCAATATCGAGTGTGTCAGTAACTTTTTTTATTGGAGTAAAAAATACCTTTTTACGGTTTAGGGTGTATATCATAGAGGTTAAGTCAGTATGATGGTTGAGCTTCGTACTTCTCAAATCTGGAACACACTTAAAGTGTCCACTAATATTAAAATCTTTTTCAAATACACTTCCTTTGAAAGACAGAGTTATTACTTTCTTTGCATCAAGTTCATCAAAGTCGAAGGTGTCTGTACAGTTTATATACTCAAAATAAACCTCTTTGCATAAGAATTTAGTATTTTTAAAGTGCGTACCGCCAGCAAAAGTTGAATGATCAAAACCTACAACTTCGTGAAATGTAGTACTTGGGAAGTAAGCCAGCATTTCAAAATGCGAAAAAGTGAATAGTGTATTTCCTTTGAAATTACAATCACTAAAAACTATTGAGTTTTGAAACTCAGCGTTGTAAAAAGACGCAATACAATTGAACGTAATACCATTGAAGGAGGCATTTTGGGAAAATATAGCTTTTGAAAAATCAGCTGTTCCATTAAAAGTACCATTGTCGAATATTGCAGGAATATTAAATTCAGTATTTGAAAAATCAGCTAAATGAGGGAACGTGTAGTTAACGAATGTTAGAGCTGAAAAATCACCTTCTGCATTTGCTTTTAATAAAACTTTATTATTGGGAGCGATTTGTAGCAAGTCGGGTATTGCGAATCTCACGCCACTAAAGTCAACACCTATGTCCGGATTGTTCTTTGCCCACACATTCCAAGCATCTTTCCCCTGAAGCCATAGAGCTACACTAGCTTCTTTGCTTAATAAGTTTGGTTTTTTAAATTCCATTTTTAACAATACCCGTTAAAGTAAACCCAGCCCTATGTTTTATCATAAGTAAAAAGCTATTTCATTTTTAGTGTTTAGCAGAGGCGGAGTTAATCCAAAACACCTTAATAATCCTCTTCGTAATTATCGTTGCTTAGTTAGTGCTTTAAACCTCTTTTTAATACCAATTTATTACTAATTAACATTCAAAAAAGCACGACCTTTGCGGTATGATAAGCCAATAATTTATATTGATATTCTTGCAAAGAGAGACCACATGGACGCTGCATCAAAAAAGCCTGCAACAAAAAAAGCCACAAAAAAAACACAAGTCGGGTTTGAAGAGTCCCTTTGGGATGCCGCCAATAAACTGCGCGGCAGTGTTGAATCAGCCGAATATAAGCACATTGTTTTAAGCTTAATCTTTCTTAAATTTATTAGTGATAAGTTTGAAGGGCGTAAAAAAGCCATTGCTAGCGAGTATGGTGATGAATACATCGATATGGTTGACTTTTACGCGATGGATAACGTGTTTTACCTACCAGAAGATGCACGCTGGTCGTACATTCAAATCAACGCTAAGCAAGGCGATATCGCCGTAAAAATAGATACCGCACTACACGCGGTTGAAAAAAACAATAAATCACTCGCCGGCGCATTACCCGACAACTACTTTTCACGCTTAGGGCTTGATGCCAGTAAGCTCTCGGCGCTTATCGATACCATTAATAATATCGACACCATTGCCAACCAAAACGAAAAAACAGAAGAAGACCTCGTTGGCCGAGTGTACGAATACTTTTTAGGTAAATTTGCCGCATCTGAAGGTAAAGGCGGGGGCGAGTTCTATACGCCTAAGTCAATTGTTACCCTAATAGCCGATATGATAGAACCGTTCGAAGGTAAAATTTACGACCCATGTTGTGGCTCGGGCGGTATGTTTGTGCAATCGCTTAAATTTATAAATAGCCATAATGGTAACCAAAAAAATGTGTCTATTTATGGGCAAGAGTACACCAACACCACCTATAAACTGGCTAAAATGAACTTAGCTGTACGCGGTATTTCGGGCAACTTGGGCGATATAGCAGGCGATACGTTTTTTAAAGACCAACACCCAGACCTAAAAGCCGATTACATAATGGCAAACCCACCGTTTAACCAAAAACAGTGGCGCGCCGATAATGAACTAGTCGACGATGCCCGCTGGGCCGGTTACCCAACACCGCCTACCGGTAATGCTAACTATGCGTGGATCATGCATATGATCTCAAAACTTAGCGAGCATGGCACCGCAGGCTTTGTACTGGCTAATGGTTCTATGAGCTCTAACACCAGTGGCGAGGGCGATATTCGCCAAAAAATAATCGAAAACGATTTAGTCGATTGTATGATAGCCCTACCAGGGCAGCTGTTTTACACCACGCAAATTCCGGTGTGTTTATGGTTTATAAGTAAAGACAAACGCGGCAATAACGAAAAAGGCCTACTAAAGCGCCGCGACCGCCAAGGCGAAACCCTATTTATAGATGCCCGCGAAATGGGCTCTATGGTTAACCGTACTTTAAAAGAACTCACCAACGACGACATAGCAAAAATAACCGAAACCTACCACCTTTGGCGCGGCGAAGAGCTAACCACAAATCAAGAACAAGAATACGCAGATATCGCCGGTTACTGTAAATCAGCCACCCTTGCCGATATAAAAGCAAACGACTACGTACTGACCCCAGGGCGCTATGTAGGCGCTGCCGATATTGTAGATGATGGTATCTCGTTCGAGACTAAAATGACTGAGCTAAGCCAAACCCTTTACAACCAAATGAGCCAAAGCGATGCGCTTGATAAAGCGATTCGTAAAAACTTGGAGGCGCTTGGCTATGGGGAGTAAAGTTAAATTAGGGAACTTACTTTCTCTATTGACAGATTATCATGCGAACGGAGCGTATAAAAAGCTTAAAGAAAATGTAGAGTTGTTTGATGAGCCTGATTATGCAGTAATGATAAGGACTACAAACTTCGAACAAAATAATTTTGACTCTAATCTAAAATATATTTCTGAACATGCTTATAACTTTCTAGAAAAATCAAAAGTTAAGGCGGGCGATATTATAATGAATAAAATAGCTAACGCAGGTAGTAGCTATTTGATGCCTGATCTTAATTGTCCAGTCTCACTTGCGATGAATCTATTTTTGCTAAGAATTGACGAAGATAAAGCTAATTCTACTTTTGTATATTTGTATTTAAAACTCAATGAAGATTATGTGAAAAGTTTTGCAAATGGCTCAGTAACTAAAACCATTACAAAAGAAGCGGTAAGAAATCTAGAAATAGAGCTACCTGAAAGGTCAATGCAAGATTATATTGTTAAAGTGTATATGGATTATGTTAGTAAATTGACCCTAAACCAAAAAACCAACCAAACCCTAGAACAAATGGTGCAGGCGTTATTTAAAAGCTGGTTTGTTGATTTTGATCCGGTGTTCGACAATCTCCTTGCTAGCGCTGATTTTAAGTTAGAAAACCTTGAAACTAGTCTGCCTGACGAGTTAATACAAAAAGCACAGCGCCGCTTAGCGGCACTGGACAGCTTAGAAAATGCGGCCGAAATAAAAACCTCACTCAGTGCGCTCGCTCACGAATTGCAAGCACTCTCACCAACAAAAGAAGCAACACAAGCAGCAGTGCAAATATTAGGTAAAACCGCTGAAACACCCGTTAAAGCAAACGTGAGCGCCAACCCTAAAATATTAGCGCAACACGCCAACACCCACGCCCACTTCCCTAATGAGTTCGAACACAACGAACAACTAGGCTGGGTACCAAAGGGCTGGAGTGTAGATAAAGCTGATAAAGTAGCAGATATTGCTATCGGAAAAACACCTCCTAGAAAACAAAAAGAATGGTTCAGCGATAACCCTTTAAACAATAAAGTTTGGGTTTCTATAAAAGATATGGGCGGAAATAAAACTTTCATTGGAGATAGTAGTGAGTATCTAACTTCAGAATCAATTTCTAAGTTTAATGTTAAAGTTGTGCCTAAAGATTCAGTTATTCTTAGCTTTAAGTTAACACTTGGGCGTGTTTGTATAACTAAATGTGATTTAACAACAAATGAGGCCATTGCTCACTTCGTAAACCCTAAACATTCAATGAGTAAAGAGTATGTTTATCTATATTTAAAATGCTTTGATTATGGGTCTTTAGGCAGTACTTCCTCTATTGCTACAGCTGTTAATTCTAAAATAATTAAAGCGATGCCTTTTTTGGTTCCTAATAAAACCGTTTTAAGTAGTTTTAAAGGTAGTGTAGAAAATATATTTTTCAAAATGGATACACTTGGAAGTGAGACAACAAGTTTAACTAAACTCCGCGACACTTTATTACCCAAGCTCATCTCTGGTGAACTACAAATACCCGATGTAACCATTGATGAAGAAGTGGTTAATTAATAACCTTAGCTGAGCGTTAAAGGCCAAAATAAAAAGAATAAGGATGTTTGATGAAATTTACTGAAGCCAAATTAGAACAAGCGGTGGTTGAGCTATTAGGCGAGCAAGGCTACCCGCATCTACTAGGCGGTGAGCTGAGCCGTGATAATAGCGACGTATTAATTAAAGACGACTTACGTGCTTTTTTAACCAAGCGCTACGCTGAAAATAATATTACAACGGGCGAAGTCGATTCAATTATTGCAAAGCTTGAAAAGCTGCCTGCCAGTGATTTATATGAGAGTAATAAAACTTTTTGTAAGTGGCTGAGTGATGGATTCTTACTTAAACGGGAAGTACTTACACGCGAGCGAGGCATGGTGGCAGGCAACGCAGCGCAAAAAGATTTGTATATTCAGCTGCTTGATTACGACAACGTTGAGCAAGGTTTAAAAAGTAGCCTAATAGCAGGCAGTGCTATGGCCGCTTTAGATAAAGTAAGTGAAGCAAGCGTTACTTACCTACAAGACGATAACATTTACCGTTTTGTTACTCAGTTAGAAATAGAAAGCCCCACAAGTTACGACAACATTGAACTGCGTATTCCCGATGGCATTTTATATGTAAATGGCTTGCCATTGGTGGTGTTTGAATTTAAAAGCGCAATACGCGAACAAGCCCCTATTTTTGAAGCGTATGAGCAGTTAACGGTGCGGTACAGGCGCGCTATTCCGCAGTTATTTGTGTTTAATACCTTGTGCGTTATAAGCGATGGCGTAAACAATAAAATGGGTAACTTATTTGCGCCTTATCAGTTTTTTTACTCGTGGGGAAAAGTAACGGGGCAAGAGCTGACAGCGCAGGAGGGTATTAACTCGTTACATACTTTATTGCAGGGCTTGTTTGATAAAGCTCGCCTGCGCGATGTAATGCGCAATTTTGTGTTCTTCCCCGATTCTGATAATAAAAACGCTGGCAAAAAAGAGATAAAAATTGTGCCGCGTTACCCGCAATATTATGCGGCTAATAAGCTATTCGAAAATATAAAACGGCATTTAAAACCACAAGGTGATGGTAAAGGCGGTACCTACTTTGGCGCAACAGGGTGCGGCAAAAGTTACACCATGCAATTTTTAACACGCTTGTTGATGAAAAGCGTTGAACTTAAAAGCCCAACCATTATTTTAATTACCGACCGAACCGATTTAGACGATCAGCTTTCTCAGCAGTTTGGTAATGCTAAAACCTACATTGGTGATGACACGGTAAAAACTGTTACCAGCCGTACTCACTTACGCGAGTTATTAGAGGGCCGTAACAGTGGCGGTGTATTTTTAACGACCATCCATAAATTTACCGAAGACACTCAGTTATTAACCGATCGCACTAACGTTATCTGTATCTCTGATGAGGCGCATCGTAGCCAAGTAAATCTTGATCAAAAAATTACCATTACAGAAAAGGGGGTGAAAAAGACCTTCGGTTTTGCAAAGTACCTGCACGACTCACTGCCAAACGCTACCTATGTTGGTTTTACTGGCACGCCAGTAGACGCCACGCTGGACGTGTTTGGTGAAGTAGTTGACTCGTACACCATGACTGAGTCGGTTAAAGATGAAATAACCGTACGCATTGTTTACGAAGGCCGCGCCGCTAAGGTGTGTTTAAACAATAGCAAGCTGGCTGAAATTGAAGCTTATTACAAAGAATGCGCCGATGCAGGCAGTAACGAGCTGCAAATAGAAGACAGTAAAAAAGCCACCGCTAACATGAATAGCATTCTAGGCGATCCTGACCGCATTAAAGTGTTAGCAAGGGACTTTGTTGAACATTATGAAAAACGCGTTGAGGAAGGCTCTACGGTCGCAGGAAAGGCGATGTTTGTGTGTAGCTCGCGAGGTATTGCCTATCAGCTGTATCAAGAACTAGAAGAACTATGCCCACATTGGTTTGATGTAGTAGATACTGATGACGCGCAAAAGCTATCAGATACCGAGCGAAAGCGCGCCATTAGCGAAGGCCGTATTGCCGCCCCCTCTGAAAAAGTAAAAATGGTGATGACCCGTGGTAAAGACGACGTTGAACGCTTATATAATTTACTTGGCAGTAAAGACGAACGTAAAGAGCTTGATAAACAATTTAAAAACAAAAACTCAAACTTTAAAATAGCCATAGTGGTCGATATGTGGCTAACCGGTTTTGATGTGCCATTTTTAGATACCATGTACATAGATAAGCCACTGCAAAAGCACAGCTTAATACAAACTATTTCTCGGGTTAACCGCCAGTTTGAAGGCAAAGATAAAGGCCTAGTGGTTGACTACATTGGCATTAAATCTGAAATGAATAAAGCGTTAGCGCAGTATTCAAAAACTGACGAAACCAATTTTGAAGATATTACCGCCTCGGTTATTGAGGTAAAAAACCACTTGGCGTTACTTGCCCAGTTATTTCATAAATTTGACAGCAGCCCGTATTTTACCGGTGAAGCCGTAGCCCAGCTAAACTGCTTAAACCACGCTGCCGAGTTTGCATTAATTACCGAAAAACGCCAAAAGCGTTTTATGGATTTAGTTAAGCGTTTAAAAGCCGCTTACGATGTATGTTGCGGTAGCGAAAAAATAAACGAGAGTGAGCGTAACCACATTCATTTTTACCTTGCCATTCGCTCGATTATTTACAAGCTAACCAAAGGCGAAGCGCCCGACACCGCGCAAATGAACGCCAAAGTACGTGAAATGATAAGCGAAGCCCTACAAAGCGACGGCGTAGAAGAGGTATTTAAACTCGGTAATGAAGACGGCGGTGAAATCGACATTTTTAATGACGACTACATTGCTAAAATAGAAAAAATAAAACTCCCCAATACTAAAATTAAAATACTGCAACAAATGCTAGCCAAAGCCATAGGTGAGCTTAAAAAAGTAAATCAAACCCAAGGTATCGACTTTACTAAACGCTTTGAATCGCTGGTACAGCGCTACAACGAGCGAAAAGAAGATGACGTACTGGTAAGTAGCGTACTTGATGATTTTTCAGAAAGTATGGTTGATATGATTTATAGCGTACGCGACGAAATGAACGCCGGTGATGAGCTAGGTATTGATATTGAAGAAAAAGGCTTTTACGACGCGTTAAAAGCACTTGCCGTTAAATACGACTTTGACTACCCCGAAGATAAGCTAATAGAGCTTGCCCAAGCAGTAAAGATAATTGTAGACGACAAAGTTAAATTTGTAGATTGGAACCACCGCGACGATATTAAATCATCACTTAAAGTAGAGCTGATTTTAATACTCGCTAAATTTAAATACCCACCAATCAGCCGCGATGAAGTGTACAAAGAAATATTTGAGCAAGCGCAAAATGTGAAAGCGAATAAAAAAGTTTAAATTACTAGGCTTAGTTTGGATGTGATTTATGGAATTCGCGATTTAAAGCGAGCTCCATAAACAAGCGTTATAACGCACTTTGGCTAACTACGGTTTTAGCGTTTGATTGTTCACTAAAAGTAAGTGCCTCATTAAGTTTTTCAAATGGAAATACTTTCGGTGTATCAGTGATTAGGCCTTGGTTATCTAACTGGTTTATTAATGCCTCACCCTCTTTTATGAGTTCAGCCCAGTCTTGCTCATCGCCATAGTTGTGCAACGCGCCAAGAGCAACTTCATGATAAGAGATTGAGTTGGTAAATGCAGGAAACAGCGGTTCCTCAATCCTATCTTGAATACAGACTAAGTGGCCGTTAGCTTTAAGATAGCTTGAAAGTTTAGTGGCACTTTGCTGGCCTTTAGCATCAAATACGGCGTGGTATTGTTGCTGGCATTGGCTTTGCTCCCTCAGCACTTTATTTACACCAAGTGATAAGGCCTCTGTTTTATTCGCGCTCGGGCTGAGTAAATCGATTTTAACGCCATTTTTATGAAGCAGCTGTATAAGGATTTTGGTGACAGCACCAAAACCAGAGACCAACACCTTTTTATTTTGCATGCTTGGCACTTTATTAAATGCCTGTATTGCAGTGAGCATGGGGCACGGTAAGCTTGCAGCTTTAGATAAAGAAAAGCTTTGTGGGAGTCTCATTACTCGTTGAAATTTTAACACTGTGTATGTTGCAAAACTGCCAGGTAAAAGCAGCGATTGATGATAACAAACCGAGCTGCCTATAAACTCTTTAGGTACGCTTGCGCCTGTTTGAATAACAATTCCAGCGCCATCCACACCGGGTGTAAAACCGGGTGGCCAAGCTAATGGATTGGCTTTTATAAATTTCCAATCAACAGGGTTTATACCCATTGCTTTATTTAAAACAACAATTTCATTTTCGTTTATGTTTAAAGGTGGCGCAATTGAAGATAGAAGCAGGGGTGAGCCTGCCTCTTCAAACTGCCACGCTAAATCGCAGCTGTTCATTTTAGTTATCCCACTGTGGAGAAAAGTCAGGTGATGCTTGGCGATCGTTTTTATTTAATTGATCAATCGCGGCTATTTCTTTAGCACTAAGTGTTAAATCAGGGCCAGCTAAATTTGTAATCAGATTACTTCTTTTAGTTGATGAAGGAATCGTTGTTAATCCATTCGCAAGTGCCCACGCAATAACAACCTCAGAAGGCGCCTTATTATGACTCTTGGCAATATCAATAATGGTTTCATCTTTGAGAACTTTACCAACAGCAAAAGGCATATAACCTGTCACATGAATGTTATTTTCACTGCAAAACTCGCGTAATGACTCGTTTGTTAAGTAAGGGTGTACTTCTACTTGGTTAGTAAAAATTTCACCGTTAGGCAAAATAGCCATAGCCTGTTTAAGCAAATCAATAGTGAAATTTGATACGCCAATATTTTTAGCAAGGCCTAGCTCTTTAGCTTTAACTAGCTCACCTAAATATTCTTCCATCGGTTCATCGTTCTCTGGAGATGGCCAGTGTATCAATAACAAATCTACATAATCAGTTTGCAGTTTACTTAGGCTTTCTTTAACACTATCAATGAATGATGCTTTATTTAAGTTAGCATTCCATACTTTTGTAGTAATAAAAATATCGGCTCTAGGTATGCCGCTGTCGCTAATAGCTTGGCCTACTTGCACTTCGTTGCCATAAATTTGTGCAGTATCTATATGCTTATACCCAACTTCTAACGCCATTTTTACAGAGTTGTAAGCCACTTCGTCTTCTAAGCGAAAAGTACCCATACCTAATTTTGGCATTGTGTTTAAATTTATGTTCATTAGTTGTCCTTTATTTATGAAAAACGGGTAAGACATTTTTTGCTATGTCTTCCATGCTTTGTTCGATATTTATTTCATTGCGTCTAAAGTGAAGGCCAATATGATCTACGCCAGCAGCCTTCATACTGTTTAGCTCTTTTATTAAGCCATTGACTCCGGTTCTAACCCCAAAGTGGTGTCTTTCAATGGGTGCGTCTGGGTTGTCTACAAAATCTAAATGAATAAAGCTTACATAAGGTTTGTCACCTGCAACGCTTCGCCATAGAGCTACACGTTTTACATGATCGTCAGGTGTACCTGGATACGCTAACCATCCATCGAGGTTTTCACCTATAAATTGCGGCGATTGTTGTGCAAGGCCTGCGGCGTAAATAGGGTATTGCGCTACTTGAGGGTATATTTTTTGCCCTGGTTGTAATTTAGAGTCAGACTCATCCTTTAATACCTCAATAGCTTCTCTAAAAAGCTGGCCACGAGCGGCGTAATCAACATTAAATAAAGGATATTCTGAGGGTCTATCACCACTTGCTACACCTAAAATTAAGCGGTTGTTGCTTAGCTCAGCCATTGTGTTCGCTGATTTTTTCACAAGCCAAGGCTGTCTTAATGGCAGAACAACAGCCGCAGTACCTAGTAAAATATTGTTTGTAATACCCGCTAAGTAGCCTAAGTATGTAAACGCTTCAAATACTTGTGCAGCATCGCCAAAGTTAGGGTCGTACAGTGGCACGTCTCTTACCCATGCAGTACTAAAGCCAAGCTCATCAGCTAATATAATGCGCTCTTTATGCTGTGACATATCAGGCACACCAAAAGGCTTGCCTTCTTTAATACGTTTTTTTTGGCCATCTCTTGACCAGTCATTGTCTAGTGGCAGTTCAACACCAATTGAAAAGCCCAAGTTTTTTAATTTATCAATAGTCATAATCAGTCTCTTTCGAAGAAAAAATTCGGGATTAAATTTAAATAGCTTTCACTTGTTCGCGTGAATCTAGAAAACCCGATAGTCGTGTTAATACAATGGCAAATATAACAATTGATGCGCCCACCCAAGGGGTGTCCATTAACTCCATGTCTTCTACAACAACACCGCCAATGATTGAGCCAATTGCAATACCGACATTAAAGGCCGCTATATTTAAACCTGATGCAACATCTACAGCATTAGGCGTATGTTTTTGTGCTAGCTGCACAACATAGACTTGCAGACCTGGTACGTTACCAAAAGCGAAGGCGCCCCAAATAAGTAGTGTTAAAACAGCGCCAATTTGATTGCCTGCCGTAAATGTAAATACAAAAAGAATGATAGCGAGTGCGCTAAAAATACCTGTTAATGCTTTTACTGGTCCCATGCGGTCAGCTAGTTTTCCACCCCAAATATTGCCTATTGCTACTGAAATTCCGTAAACAAGCATAATTAAGCCAATTGAACTGGATTCGAAACCAGAAACCTGTTCTAAAATTGGGGCTAAATAGGTAAAGGCCACAAACGTGCCGCCGTAGCCGACAGCTGTAATGGCGTACACTAAAAGTAATCTAGGCTGTGTTAGCACTTTTAGTTGCTCTGAGATTTTTGCGGGTACCGCTTTTTTTAAGTTTGATGGTACAAGTATTGCGCTACCAATAAGCGCGATTAAGCCCAATATAGAAACGATTAAAAATGTTGCTCTCCAGCCCAGCTCTTGCCCAATCCACGTACCTAAAGGTACACCGGTTACTAGGGCTACAGTTAAGCCCGTAAACATGATTGCGATTGCGCTGGCTTCTTTTTCTTTGGCAACTAAGCTCGTTGCAATGGTTGAACCAATAGAGAAAAACACGCCATGAGCCAACCCTGTTAGGATCCGGGCCACTATGAGGGTTTCATAACTTGGGGCTTGCCAAGCAAGTAGGTTACCTGCAACAAATAAAGCCATTAAAACCAATAAAACAGATTTACGATTCCAACGACCCGTTAATGCTGTTAGCACTGGCGCACCAATAGCTACACCGAGTGCATATAAGCTGACTAATAAGCCTGCTGATGGTAGTGAAACACCTAAGTCTGCTGCAATAGTTGGTACTAGACCAACAATTACAAACTCAGTTGTTCCTATAGCGAATGCGCTGAGTGTAAGCGCCAATAATGCTAAAGGCATTTGTAGTTCCTCAAATAATTAATGTGGGGTAATTTTCATCTAATTTAAGGAGAAGAAACACAGCGTATTTCTCAAAACAATTTTGTTAAAAATGCAAAAGTAAAAATGTTGGCTTGTTATTTTTAATAAAATAAGGGGACCAGTAGTGGGTTTAATAAAGCTGTTAAAACGGCAGGTTTTATGCGGGTTCAGAGTATGGTGTGTTGGCTAGTATAAAGGGAGGGAAGCCACAAAAAAACGGCAAACAAGGTGTGGTTGCACTTCGTTTGCCGTTAAATAACTATGTCTAAATGGGTTTTACAAAATAGCGACAGGGTTAATTTGTACCTGAGTAGAGCCTTCGTATAGAGGGTGGCCAAGAACGAACATAAACTCCCATGCTTGATCTTTTGCTAGGTCGTCACACAAAATGTTTTCAAGCACGTGCACGCCGTAATTAGTGGCCATCATTTGGTTTACAGGAAATGAAAGGCTAGGGTCTTCATGCGGAACGGCTTCAGATGACCAGTTATCGGCCCCCACTGCAATAACGCCTTTTTCGGCAAGGTACTTACCGCCTTCAACGCCAATACCTGGGCCGCCTGCAAGGTAACGTTCGTTATCTTTACCCATTAAGTCAGACCAGCCGGTGCAAAATAAAACAACATCGCCTTTTTGAATATCTACGCCTTGCTGTTTGGCTACTGCGTCAATTTCTTTTTTATTAAAGGTGGTGCCTTCGCTCACTATATCTTGGTTAAAATAAGGACGCATATCTAATAATACACCACGAGAAACCATTGGTGGGACTTTCTCTAGACCGAGTTTTTTAACGCCTGTTACAGTCATAAAATCAGATACTTTATGGCCGTTATAATGAACGTTGTCGCGACCATAGTGCGCCAGGCCATTAATTTGAGAGCCTACACCGGTCCAGCCAATTATTTGGTCATCAACATAAGTAAATTTATTTGTACCAAACGTTTTAGGTTCAGGCTGCGACGTATGAACTTCAAAGTAACGGTGACGAAACGCTGGGGTATCTTTATTTACCGCCATGCCTAAACCGTACACTTTACCTTGCTTTATCAATTTTGATGCCGTTAATACTGAGCTTGGAGTAATGTAATTCATTGCGCCAATTTCATCATCAGCCCCCCACTTTGAAGTAGGTACTTGATCGGCCGCGTTAACACCAGCAGAAAGTGTAAGTACTGCACTTAGAGCAGTGGCTATTTTCAATTTTTTATGTGCTTTCATATTGCTATTACCTTGTATTTAATTTTAGAGGTGCAAAGCATATTTGCTATGACGTGGCCTACTATATTTAAAACAACGTGAATAATTGATAGTTGAAAGCACAAAACTCTTTTTCACTTTTTGCAATTAACGAGCATATTAAAATAATAGTGAATACAACTAATTAAAGCTTATGCAATTACTATAAATAAGAATTAGTTTAATTTTATTATTTCATTTTTAACAAAATAGATTTAACAACAATAGCGTTTTTAACATTTAGAAACCCTTACATAATCTCCTTGCTTTAAAAAAAGAGGGCTCACTATAGAGCTTTCTAAATAATTAATTTAGGAGATATACAATGAAAATGAAAAAACACGTACTTGCTATTGCTGCAATCGTTTCAGCCTCACTCAGCTCAGCATCTGTAATGGCAGCTGATTTAGAGTTAGTTGCTAAATTTGAAGACGCTCGCCCGGGTAACCCAACACTTACTGTAGATGGCAAATTAATAGTAACTATGTCTGCACTGGTGAACCCAGATATACATGTGCGAGAAGTGCTGGCTGATGGCTCAACCAAACCCTACCCAAATTTAGAATGGGCCGGAAAAGCGGGCGAGCATGGTAAAGGCATCGCATCTACTATAGGTATAAAAGCCGATACAAATGGTATTTTGTGGGTGCTAGATATGGGCAACAAGCAACATACACCAAAATTAATCGGTTGGGATACGTATGCTAATAAGCTACATCGTTCTATTGTTTTTCCAAGTGGTGTAGTAGATAAACACTCGTTTATTCAAGATATTGCTATAGATACTAAACGTAATCGTGCTTATTTGGCCGATATGACACTTGATAAAAAAACAGGCACTACACCAGCTCCCGCTATTTTAGTAGTGGACCTAGAAACAGGTGAAGTGCGTCGCACACTAGAAAATCATGAGTCTTTCCAGTCAGATGGTAAACCTATTTTTGTAGAGGGCAGAATTGTTGCTCATTCAGATAGTAAAGGTGACGCTGTTTATCACCAATACGGCTTAAACCCTATCGCTATCGACCCTCAACAAGAGTGGGTATATTTTGGCCCAATGGGTGGCACCACTATTCACCGTATTCCAGCAGATGCCTTGGCTGATGACTCACTAAACTACGACCAACTCAGTGGCTTTATTGAGTTCTACAGAAATAAACCACGTACAGACGGCTTTACTGTTGATGCGCATGGTGATGTTTACGTCACTGACGTTGAAAATAGCGCCATTGGTGTTGTAAAAGAAGATGGCTATCACGTGGTGGTACAAGATGAAAAGCTTTCGTGGCCTGATGGCGTTGCCTTAAGCCAAGATGGTTGGTTATATGTAGTAGCTAACCAACTTCATAATTTACCGGGCTTAAACCAAGGGAAAGACGCGAGTAAGCCTCCGTTTACTATTTACAAAATCAATGTAAATGACGTTGAGTAAATACGCTTAAACCGTCGATTAATCAATTCACCCCTTTTATTAATTATCAGCGCTTAACCTAAGCGCTGTCCTTATTAACGACAAAGTCACTTAATAAGTCTCTTTGTCGCGGTATTTATGAACTATTTAAAAATCAAACCAACACTGTTAGCTACACTTACTGCATTAGTTACATCAAATGCTTATGCGTCATCACTTAACCAAACAGACGTTACGATTGGTGGTTATATAAAAGCAGATTTAATGCTTAGTCATTATAGTAATGGCGCGCCAGATACTAATTCGATTTCTAGGCAATCTTATATTCCAGGCACCATTTCAGGTGATTCAAACAACGGTAAAAATGTTCTAGATTTTCATGCTAGAGAAAGTCGTTTCAATATCGCAGCGCAGAATGATATTGATGGCGTAAAAGTCAGCGGCTTTATAGAGCTCGATTTTATGACGCACTTTGATGGAAGTGAAAGAATTGATAATGGCTACTCTCCACGTCTGAGGCTCGCTTATTTAAATTATGATAAATGGACCATAGGGCAAAATTGGTCAACGTTCCAAAATCCATCAGTTTTGCCTGATAATTTAGATTTTTCTAGCGCAGCGGATGGCTCGCCATTTATACGCCAAGGGCAAGTACGTTATACCAATGGTAAGTTTCAAGTGTCATTAGAAAACCCTGAAAGCACGTTCACGAGTGTAGAGACTGAATCAAGGGTAACATCGGGCTCTGGCTGGTTACCTGATGTTGTATTGAGATACAATTTCCTTAATGAAAATAATGCTCAACTTAACCTATCATCTGTTTTTAGGAGGGTTTCTTTGGACTCTAAAGTTAACCAAGACAAAATTAAAGCAGATGAATTCGGTTATGGGGTGAGTTTGGCCGGTAAGTTACCCGTAGGCAATATGGATGACTTTCGATTTACTATTACAGCAGGTGAAGGGCTAGGTCGCTATGCAGCATTAAATTACATTAATGCGGCAACATTAAACGCAGAAGGGGATACCAAACGCATTAGAACGGTGTCTGGCTTTATGGCTTATAGGCATTTTTGGAATGAGAAACTACGCTCTAGTTTAACTTTATCGGGTATTACGGCAGATAATCCAACGGTGATTTCTAATAAAGCGATTAATAAATCAAGCTATTCTGGTTATGTAAATTTACTTTATTCGCCGACTGTAAATACAACCTTTGGCGTTGAGTTAATGCATGCAAACAATAAACAAGAAAATGGGTCTGATGTAGAGCTGACTCGATTAATGTTTTCGGCTAAATACAGTTTTTAATAGAAAAATGGGGCAAAGCCCCATTTTTTATAGGCTTATTTTTGTAGAGAAAAAATCAATAAAAGCGCTAATTCTGGATGAGAGAACTGAGTTTTTATTATAAACAGCATGGACATCTTCTCGGGGGTTAGGGCTTAAAATAGAATTAGGCAGTATTTCAACTAAAACTTGTTTTTCAATATCTTTTTTAACCATAAAATCTGACAACACTGCTATACCATTTCCATTTATACACAATTGCCTAATTGCTTCTCCACTGCTGGCAGTAATTGAAGGTTTTAAACTAATAGTATCTTTTAAGAACCAGTTATTCAGTTTTGGGGAATCTGCAAAGCCAATAATTTGGTGTTCTTTTAAATCATCAATACAAGTAGGGGCCCCTTTTTTGTTCAAGTAGCGAGGACTTGCAACAATACGAAGTTTGCTTAGTCCGAGTTTTTTAGCGTACAGGTTAGAATCACTGAGTTTTCCTATTCTAATCGCTATGTCTGTCTTTTTTTCGATGAGATCAACAATACTTTCATTAGACAATAGCTCAAGTGTAATACCAGGGTAAGCTAGTTGAAAATCTTCTATATACGGAATAAGCTGGTGATATAAAAATGGGCTTGCTGCATCGACCCTCAACTTACCAGCGGGGTTACTTTGTAAGTTATTAAGAGCTTCTTCCCCTCTACTAATTATATCCAACCCTTCAGTTACATATTCTAAAAACAGCTGTCCTTCTTCAGTTAAGTCAATTCGCCGAGTACTTCGATTAAATAAAGTGACCTTTAAATCACACTCTAACCGTGTAATGGCACGAGAAACTTTTGCGACTTGTGTATCTAACTGATTGGCTGCACTTGTAAAGCTACCTGTATTAGCAATAGTGATAAATGTTTCAAGATCTTCGTTTTTTGATTTGATAAGCATAATTAACACACAAAAATGTAAACATTTGGCTAGTTTAGTTTACTGATTCATTAATAAATAGAGGTTATTATTGTTGTTTTTACAAAACAGTTTTGCGATTTTTGATAATCTCAATTTTAATCATTAATACTTATTTTAAAGCAATAAGCTATATGGATTTCTTTGGTGTTTATAGCAATATTGTTTGCAAGTTTAATTAAAAGGATTTACCTTAAAGCTTAGTATTTCTAAGTTTTTAGGTGTAGGATGGCTTTTCTATTTTCTCCCAGGGCTCGGGCATTTTCTGATGAGTCGTTGGAAAGTTACTTATTACGGGTCGTTTCAGAGAATTTTTTTGACTCGTATGAAGGGCTAAGCTTAGCTATTCGCGAAGAGCTACATGAGCTTGATTTTGAGGCGCATGGTGCATTCCCGATAGATTTAAAAAGGCTCAACGTATACCACGCCAAGCATAATAGCCACTTTAGAATGCGAGCTTTAGGGTTACTGGAAACACTACTCGATTTACCTCGATACGAGCTACAAAAGTTGGCTTTACTAAAGTCAGATATTAAATTTAACTCCTCCGCCGCTTTATATAACAATGGCGTAGACATTCCCCTGAGGTTTATTCGTCACCACGCCGAGGGAGCTGTTGATTCAATCCCTGTATGCCCACAATGTCTTGCAGAAGAAGCTTACATAAAACAAAGTTGGCATATAAAGTGGGTAAATGCATGCACTAAACATCAGTGTGCTTTGCTACATAACTGCCCAGAATGCTGCGCTCCAATTAACTATATCGAGAATGAGTCAATTACTCATTGTTCATGCGGTTTTGAGCTGTCTTGCGCTAGTACCTCGCCTGTAAATACGTTAAGTATTGAACATTTAAATAAATTACTGGATAAAGGTGAGCGCAACGATAGTAACCCGCTATTTAACAATATGACTCTTACAGAACGTTTTGCTGCGCTTCTTTGGTATCAGGAGCGGTATTCTCAAACAGATAACTTTTGTTTAAATGATGCTGTGAACTATTTTAGTAAATGGCCAGCAGTTTTTAATACAGAGCTTGATGAACTAAGTAAAAATGCAGAAATGAAGTTAATAGATCTGTTTAATAAAACTGAGTTTAAGTTTATTTTTGGGGATGCTATTTTAGCTTGCCCCAGTACTCAAAAGCAGAGTGAATCTCACTTTATTTATAAGGCTCTATTAGATTATTTAGTTACTTTAGTTGAGAGTAACCCTAAAACTAAAAAGCCCAACGCAGCCGACTTATTAGTAAGTGTATTGGAGGCTGCAACTTTATTAGGTACTTCAGTAGAGCAGGTTTATAGGTTGTACCAAGATGGTATTTTGCAAACGGCATTTCGTCATAAAATGAACCAGAGGATCAACCCTTATAAGGGCGCGTTTTTTTTAAGGCATGTTATAGAGTACAAAACCAGTTTTGGAAATGACAAAGCTAGAATGTATTTGTCGGCATGGTGAGTATATGCATTTAAAAGAACTGCTAGAGATTACAGACACCACTGAGCGGGATAGGTCATTACGTCGTGCTTTTAGCCCTTATACGGCAATGATTGATATAACAGGCAGCGAAGCCGTTGCTCTGATTATTTTGTTAAACCTGACTTATCGAAAAAACCAAGTTGATGACTTGCTGGATAAAAAGCTAGCAAAACAGGCTTTAAAAAGTGAAGACCATATTAATAAATGTATTAAGGAAATAGCGTGGTTTCATACTCATAATTTAAAGTACCCTGACATTAGAGTCAGTAAGCAAAATTTAGCCGTAGAGCCTCCAACACTGCACTCTTATGTTTTGAGTAGTGCTAACTATCCTAAAGCCTATGGCTGGTCACATGACTCAGCTAAAGTTAATTTTGCTAAATTATTTATTAGTTACTTTAAATGGCAAAATCAAGTCAGTTGTCTGGCACAAGTATTAGCTACGAACTCGAATAACTGGAAATCCGCATTTACCTCTCTTGGGTTATCCGTTAAGGCATTTAAAAGCTTATGTGTAACCGTTAAAAATTCATTGCCTGAAGAGGCCATTCCCGACTCTGTTGACCGCTATTCTCGCCAAGTAAGAATGCCTTATCATGATGGTTATGTGGCTGTTACGCCTGTTATCAGCCATGTTGTTCAATCAAAAGTTCAGCAGGCGGCAATTGATAAACGAGCTCGATTTAGCAATGTAGAGTTTACGCGTCCTGCTGCTGTCAGTATGTTAGCTGCTTCCTTAGGTGGGGTTATTAATGTGCTTAATTACCCTCCTTATATACGAAGTAAATATCATGGTTTAAGTAGTTCTCGACAATTTAAATTAAACAATGGGCAAACAGTATTTAACGTTGGAGCACTATTAAAACCAGAATTCATTAAAGCTTTAGAGGGTATTATATTTAGTAATAACGCTTTGGCTCTTAAACAACGCAGACAACAAAAAGTTAAAAATATTAGAAATGTAAGAAGTACGCTTTTAGAGTGGTTTTCACCTGTATTTGAATGGCGCTTGGACGTTATTGAGAATGGAAATGACTTAGAACAACTTGAGAGTATTTCAAACCAACTAGAGTATAAAATACTATCGCTACCCGACGATGAGCTCCCTTCGCTAACGATTCCTTTATTTAGGTTACTAAATGAAATGCTTGGCGATGTGAGCATGACACAAAGGTATGCTTTCCACCCCCAATTAATGAGCCCTCTAAAAGCAGCTTTACAATGGCTACTTATTAATCTTACAGATCAAAAAAATGAACTGATTGAAGAAGATGATGAACATTATCGCTATCTACATTTAAGCGGTATACGCGTGTTTGATGCGCAAGCATTATCGAACCCTTACTGCTCAGGTATTCCATCTTTAACCGCTGTTTGGGGTATGATTCACAGCTACCAAAGAAAACTTAATGAGGCGCTAGGAACAAATGTACGGTTCACATCCTTTTCTTGGTTTATTAGGAATTATTCTGCTGTAGTCGGAAAAAAGCTTCCTGAACTGAGCCTTCAAGGCGCTCAGCAAAGTAGGCTTAAGCGGCCAGGAATTATCGATGGCAAATACTGTGATTTGGTATTTGATTTAATAATACACATTGATGGTTATGAAGATGACTTACAGGCAGTAGATAGTAAGCCTGACATTTTGAAAGCGCATTTTCCATCTAACTTTGCTGGTGGTGTTATGCATCAGCCTGAGCTTAACTCAAATATAAATTGGTGCTGTTTATATAGTAATGAAAATCAGTTATTTGAAAAGTTAAGGCGACTCCCTCTATCTGGTTGTTGGGTTATGCCAACTGAGCACAAAATACAGGATTTAGATGAGCTACTCTTATTATTAAATAGTGACTCTAAACTAAGCCCATCTATGATGGGGTATATGTTGCTCACTGAACCGAAAGCTAGAGTTGGAGCGCTTGAAAGACTGCATTGTTATGCTGAACCAGCAATAGGAGTGGTGAAATACGAAACGGCCATTAGTGTTAGGCTAAAAGGTATTGGTAACTATTTTAATAGCGCTTTTTGGATGCTAGATGTGCAAGAAAAGTTTATGCTAATGAAAAAAGTTTAACCGGAAAATACTTAATGGAATTATGTAATATATTAAAATATGATCGCTCGCTTTACCCTGGTAAAGCTGTATTTTTTTATAAAACGTCTGACTCTGATTTTGTACCTTTAGAGGCCGACGTAAATAAGATTAGAGGCCCAAAATCTGGTTTTACTGAAGCATTCACTCCGCAGTTTTCACCAAAAAATATCTCACCTCAGGACTTAACACATAATAATATATTAACTCTAGAAGAGTGTTATGTACCTCCAAATGTGGAGCATATATTTTGTCGGTTTTCTTTGAGAGTTCAGGCTAACTCATTGGTTCCTTCAGGCTGTAGTGACCCAGAGGTTTTCTCTTTATTAGAAGAGTTGGCAAAAACATTTAAAGAGTGCGGGGGCTATAAAGAGTTAGCGACTCGTTATTGCAGAAATATTTTGTTAGGTACATGGCTTTGGCGTAATCAAAACACCGGCAACACTCAAATTGAAATTAAAACCAGCAAAGGCAGTTGTTATTTAATCGGTAACACTCGTAAGTTAGCTTGGGAAAGTAAGTGGGCTTCTGATGATCTAAAAGTATTGGAAGAGCTTAGTAATGAAATTGAGAGCGCATTAACTGATCCTAATGTGTTTTGGAGTGCCGATATAACCGCGAAAATAGAAGCTTCATTTTGCCAAGAGGTTTACCCAAGCCAAATCCTTAACGATAAGGTTAAGCAAGGAGAGGCCTCAAAACAGTTTGTAAAAGCTAAGTGTGCAGATGGCCGTTACGCTGTAAGTTTTAATTCAGTAAAAATAGGAGCAGCACTTCAGTCAATAGATGATTGGTGGGATGAGGATGCAAATAAAAGATTACGAGTGCATGAGTTTGGTGCAGATAAAGAAATAGGCATTGCCCGACGCCCACCCGATTCTGAACAGAACTTTTATTCTATTTTCAAAAACACTGAATGGTATTTGTCAGCCCTTCAAAATTGCATCACTAATAAAAATGTAAAAATAGACCCAGCTATTTATTATTTGTTTTCTGTATTGATTAAGGGCGGAATGTTCCAGAAAAAAGCAGAGGCTAAAAAGGCGTAGTTATGCAAAGGTATTACTTCACAGTCCACTTTTTACCAAAACAAGCAAACCTAGCGCTGCTAACTGGCCGTTGTATTTCTATAATGCATGGGTTTATTTTGAAGCATTATATTGAAGGAATGGGGGTTACGTTTCCTGCTTGGTCAGATTCATCAATTGGTAATGAAATTGCTTTTGTTTACACGGACAAGGAAATTTTAAACACCCTTAAAGATCAGGCATATTTTGTGGACATGCAAGATTGTGGCTTTTTTAAAGTAAGCCAAGTTTTAGTTGTACCTGACAGCTGTAAAGAATTACGTTTTATACGTAATCAGGCGATAGCAAAAATTTTCACAGGTGAAAGTAGAAGAAGATTGAAGCGCCTGCAAAAAAGAGCTTTAGCAAGAGGTGAAGACTTTAATCCTAAAAAGCTCGAAGCTCCCAGAGAAATTGATATTTTTCATAGAGTGGCTATGACTAGTAAGAGCTCACAAGAGGATTATATTCTGCATATTCAAAAGCAAGATGTCGACTGCCAAGCTGAGCCTATTTTTAATAATTATGGGCTTGCCTCAAATGAAAAGTTTAAAGGCACGGTTCCTGATTTATCACCCTCAATAGATAGAAATTAACCTTTATCTATAATGTTGCCATAAGTCATTGATATTAAATTCTCTAAGCAAGCATATAAAAATATGGGTAAAATTGAGTTTGCTTTTTAATTACATGAATTATATAAATAAGCTTAGCTATCTTTATAGTGACCTGCCGTATAGGCAGCTGAAAATGTGAAAGCCACCAGCTATTGGCGTAATAGTAAGTGACCTGCCGTATAGGCAGCTGAAAATTTATTATCACTTTGTGAAGTAAGCGTGTTTAGGTGACCTGCCGTATAGGCAGCTGAGAATTGCGAAAATGAGTACGCCTTTGCTACTGGACCGTGACCTGCCGTATAGGCAGCTGAAGATAAAAACAATCGATTCGATGTTTAAGTTAATGTAATTCTGCCGAAAAGGCAGTGAGTAGTAATTGAAAAAACCAGTCTTATATCCGGGCTGGTTTTTTTTGTTTTTAGCGTTATAACTTTTATTTCACTATGTCACTGTATGGTTGCATTTTATGTCAGTGAATGGTTGCAGGTTTTTTGTAAGTTATTGATATGCCTATCCAGTGTATGTCACGCTTTGCTTGCAGCGACACTAGGATCTTAGCGCGCTTTTATGTTAGAATTCGCACAATTTTTTGGCATAGTAAAGTAGCACAGCAATGATCTTAGATGATATTCGCATCGTTTTAGT
>Ga0209121_10000692_pt1 | contig 35640 bp, 36 predicted proteins | sample Cruoilmetagenom3_FD_187292 | JGI IMG/M metagenome (GOLD analysis project Ga0209121, IMG submission 187292) | Oil polluted marine microbial communities from Coal Oil Point, Santa Barbara, California, USA - Sample 3 (SPAdes) (version 2) | ecosystem: Environmental > Aquatic > Marine > Oil seeps ... | reverse complement strand
CACCACGGTTTCCAGGTCACGAACGAAAGCTTCGAAGCTGATCTCATCAACATTCCAGTCCGACAGGCCGTTGCCGCGTTCATCGTAACGGATGAACGTTCGGTCCCTGGCGCAGGCCGAAAAAGTGCTGCCCCATATTGGGCTATTCCAGTCCAGTTCCAAGTGGTTTAGCCAATTCGCCGCTTTCACCAGCGGCGGGCCCTCGCCGACGGATGCGTGAGCGATCCGCACACCGTCAGAGGCGCGGCAAAACCCGATTGTCTGTTTGCGAAGCATGCGGCGCGGCCCGGGTTCTGCTGGATTGGGTGCACTCGACGTCGTTGATGATAAAACAGGCTGCGTAAGCGTGAGATCGAAGTCGATAGATAACCCGGCATCTTGCACTTCTGAGCAGAAGCTATCCCAGAATCTGCGTGCTTCTTCGGGTCGGCCTGATCTGGTCAGCGCCTGCGCGCGCGCGCGGGCCGAAGTCTCTTGTAATGGCGTATGTTCCTGCCAAAGGCGGGCCCATTTAACTGCTTCATCCGGAGAGATGTTGGGGTGCAGGGCCAACCGCCGTAGGACGTTAAGATGCATGAGGTGGACGCCGTCGCGCTCGGACGCAAGCCAGAATTGAAACGCCTCCGTTCCAGCGGAATCCAGCCCTTCCAGAAATGGATGTTCGAATTGTTCCGCCATCGAGCGAAGTTCGGCTGCTGGGATGATCGGTGGGTTGTCGAAAAGACGTTCCCAAGTGTTGCGCAGCGCCACAGTCACATCGTCGATGACAAACTCTACGCGTTCTCTGTCGGCGATGATCCGGCGCACACCATCACGGTCCACGACTTGCCGCAACTTGCTAAGCGCCCAACGAAGAGACCCGCGTGGATCGTCCGGTAGATCCCAAAACAATTCGCACAAACGTTCGCGCCGCACGGGACGCCCGGTTGCTGCAAGATATGCCAACAGCGCGCGCGCTTTGCGCGAGGCAGGTAGCGGGACAAGCCGACCATCGGCCCTAACGGTCACTTCTCCCAATAGCGCGATGGAAAGCGGACGTTTCATAGAAATTTCTCCGTCTCGGCCGAATAAACACGGTCTGGGTAGAGGATTCAAACGCGCGTTACAACGGTGGCTACAACGCACGGGCGTCAGAAAGGCTCCAGTCAACTGCACTGGAGAGACACAATGAAACGCAACCACAATCAGCCCTTGCCACATCAAACAGACGACCTTTTCGTCACAGACGCCGGTTTTGAGACGTCGATGCTTTTTCACAAAGGCTTCGACATGCCCCATTTTGCATTCTACCCGATGCTGGAAACCGACGAAGGTCGTGCGGCGATGCGCACCTATTTCGCCGACTTCTTCGCGACCGCTCGCAAGATCGGTGCGGGCTACATCCTTGATACCAATACATGGCGTGCCAATCCCGATTGGGCCCGGCTGTTGGGGCATGATCTGGATGACCTTGCCGCGATAAACAAAAGCGCGGTGACCTTCGCCAATATGCTGCGCCACGAATACGGTGCGGGGCTGAACGTTTTGGTCAACGGTGTTGTTGGGCCGCGCGGCGACGGCTACGATCCCGAAGATGTGATGACCGCCGAGGACGCAGAATCCTACCACGGGCCTCAGGTCGGCATTTTCGCAGACGCCAGTGTCGACATGGTGTCGGCCTTGACGATGACCAATGTTCCCGAAGCTGTGGGCGTTGCGCGGGCCGCGGGCGATCGCGGTCTGCCCTGCATCGTCAGCTTTACGCTGGAAACCGACGGTCGTCTGCCAACCGGCGAGACCCTGGCCGATGCAATTTCCCAGGTCGATGCGGCCTGCGTGCATAAGCCCGCCTACTACATGATCAACTGTGCCCATCCCGATCATTTCGCCGAAACTTTTGGTGAAGGTGGTGATTGGGTCGGGCGTATTCGCGGCCTTCGGGCCAATGCCTCTCGCATGTCACATGCCGAGCTGGACGAATGCGAAACGCTGGACGACGGTGATCCGCACGAACTGGGAGCGCAATATGCCCAGCTCCAGCAGGTGCTGCCCAATCTGAATGTAGTCGGCGGTTGCTGTGGCACCGATCATCGCCACGTCGCACAGATCTGCAACGCGATGTTGCAGCCCGTCAAAACCCGGCCGGGCGAAATCGAAACGCTTGCGGGCACTGCCTAATTCGACATCGCAAAACAGGAGGTGTGCGGCGCGTACCTCCTCGTTTTTACCCATTCCAAGGAGACCACTATGCCACGTATCCTCATCATGGCCTATGCCATCGCATCCTATGTCGCCTTTCTAGCCGTCTGCCTATGGCTTTTGGTATTTCTGCTTGATGTCGGTTCAATCCGAACCGCCGATGCTGGCACGCCTGCTTATCAGGCGGCGGCGATAGATGTCCTTCTGATTTCACTCTTCGGTCTGGTTCACAGCGTCATGGCCCGACCGGCCTTCAAACGGCAATGGACCAAGATCATTCCAAAGGCGGCGGAACGCGCAACTTACGTTTTCCAATCCTCGGTACTACTGGCGGTTATCATGCTGTTCTGGCAACCGATTCCGCTGGTGATTTGGAGCGCGGACGGCGTCGCCGAGGTCTTGTTGCTGGCCGTCTTTTTCGGCGGCTGGGGACTTATCGTGATCTCGACTTTCGCGCTCGACCATTTCGAATTCACCGGGCTGCGGCAGGCTTGGAACAATCTTGACGGCACCGAAGCCAGTGAACCCCGGTTCCGCACGCCGCTGCCCTACCGGATCGTGCGCCACCCGTTGCAACTCGGCATCTTGCTTGCGGTCTTCGCAATACCGGAGATGACCGCCGGAGGTCTGCTCTTTGCGAGCGTTATGCTTGCTTACATTTTGATCGGCCTGCGGTTTGAAGAGCGTGCCCTGCTTCGCGAATTCGGTGAAGACTATGCCGCCTACCGCCATCGTGTGCCGATGCTGGTGCCGCGCTTGCCAGTGATCTCGAAGCCACATGAAAAACACCGCACGTGACAATTTCAATCAGACGCGTCGGTGCGCCTGCGACCTATCGAAAGAAAAGACTATGGAACACATACTGAACAAACCCACCGCCATGCGACCACGATTCTGGGTGGCGCTGCACGGCTGGGTTGAACGGATCAGGGCTCGTCGGCTGCGCAGCCGAGAGATAGAGCAAATCACCCAGTTTCCGGACTACCTTCTGCGCGACATTGGTCGCGACGACCTGATCACCAACCGGGTCAATCTGGGCGTGCACATCCTCTAGCCGCACTGACGAACGATGCTTCCCAAGGCAACCGGCCCGCGCACAGGTGGGCCGACACCAAGCGACGTGCCGAAATGGCACAGCCGTAAACCCAACTTAAACGAAATAAAGGACGACCCAATGAAACCTCTCAAAATGATACTGGCCGCAACTCTGGCCTCGACCGCTTTTTGTGCGCACGCAGACAGCGCGCTTCCTGCCTTTGATGTTGCCGAAGATCTCAGCCGCTTTGTGTTTTCCGAAACACCCGTTTTCGACGATGGAATGCCGGCATACGGAAACCCGTTCATCACCCAAGGCTATGTCTATCCTGCGGGGACGCTGGATGGCGGAGTCGAGGGTACACTGGCTGACGGAAACCCTGCCTTTCCCGGAAAGGTTATTGGCACATGGACGTGTGACGGCTACTTTGTAGGCCATGGCATGCGCACAGAAACCGGCACAATGGTTATCACCCGCCAGATCATTCAGTTCACGGACGGAGACCTCTTGATCACCCACGGTCCCGAACTGGCGGATGTCGATGTCTCTGTCACACGCGCTGTCACAGGCGGCACGGGCGATTATGCAGACGCACCAGCCGAGATCAGGCAAGTCATGCTTGGCATGAGCGACGGCTACGGCGTGCGCTTGCAGATGGAATTCGGCCAGCAGTAGGACGTGTATCTGCGCGACGAAGCGGGCCAAACCGGTGAGGATTACGGCATCGCCATCAAGCCCACGTCGCAGACCGAGCAGCTCGCTGCCGTCTCTGGTCGCTAACGCCTCGATGCGATGACCAATCTGTCGGCGGGTTGAAGTGCCTGCCGACAGACTGTCCTCCAACCAATTTTTACCAGCGCACCAGCCATGCTCCGTTGAAATGCGGGGGCCGGGCGCAATTCATATTTCTGGATATCGACATGAGTTCACTCTGCACATCGAATTCACCCCAAGCGAACGCAGCTAGAAGCAGCGCCACTCCGTCAGAGACGCGGTCTTTGCTTCGCCTTGCCACCCCCATTGCAGCGATCGCTCTGGTCTCGATGGGAATGAGCGTGACCGATGCAGCGATGGTGGCGCGCCTGTTCGGTCCCGAAGCGCTGGCCGCGGTTGCCGTGGGCAGCGATCTTTATTCGATCCTGTATTATTTCGGAGCCGGTATTCTTAGCGGCCTCGCACCGTTCTATACGGCGGCAATCGTCCGCGCGAACATCGCCGAACGGATGCGACTACAGCGGATCGGCCAGGTTAGCGTTCTGCTGATCGCGATGGTCTTGGCACCCATCGTGTGGAGCGCCCCTGACTGGTTGCGCCTCATGGGGCTCGATCCGGCGCTTTTGGATCTTGGAAGGGGCTATACCCAGGCAATGGCGCTGACGCTACTGCCCATGCTGGGCGTGGTCCTGTATCGGACGATGCTGACCGCTGCGGAAAAACCGCGGGTCTTTCTGTGCGTCACGCTTGCAATGCTGCCCCTGAACGCGGGGTTCAATTATCTGTTCATGACCGGCGCAGGGCCGATGCCCGCGCTTGGCATTACCGGCGCAGGTATTTCTTCCCTTCTGGTCGCCGTCGCAAGCCTCGTCGTTCTGGCGATCATCGCGCGGACTGGAAAATCTGCTCCGCAGTCGGTCCCGTTCGACTGGCGTGGATTGCTGGCGGTTCTGAAGGTCGGGTTGCCGATCGGCATCACAACTGTTGCCGAGGTCGGTGTCTATCTGGGTACTACGATCTATGCCGCAACACTCGGTACGGACGATGCGGCCGCTCATGTACTGGTGCTCAGGGTCGCCGGTGTGGCGTATGCGATCCCGATGGCGCTTCTTCAGGCCGCTATGGTGCGTATGGCACGGGCACAAACCTTGGCTGATCAACAGTTACAAAGCAGGGTCATCAGGACCAGCCTTTGGCTGGGTTTCGCTGGCGGATTCCTGTCATTTGCCGGACTGGCTGTTGCCGCCGAGCCTTTGGCGACGACTTTTCTTGGAGCGGACCAGATCAGTGCTGCGGCGGGCCTTGCAATCGGGCTTCTTATTTTGCTTGGGCTCATCGAGCTTTTCGAAAACCCCTGCCTGGCGGCGGCCGGCCTTCTGCGCGGGCGCAAGGATACACTTGCACCGATGCTGTTTACTCTTGCAGGGAACTGGGTGATCGGCGCTCCACTTGGCATCTACCTGTGCGAGGTGAACCAGATGGGGATTACCGGTATCTGGATCGGCCTACTGGTTGGAATGGTGGTCACGACGCTGTTAACCTTGTATCGCCTTGCCCAAGCACGGACGGGGCCGGGACTGTCCGTTCCGCGCGCGATTCGATTAAGGCAGACAACGTGACCTTGGTGATCTGCGAAGCTGCAGCTTCTCTGTCTTTGCAGAGCCAGCTTCCCGGCCAAACGCTTATTGAATAGCCCCTAGTATTGTAGACGCTTTCTTCCCTAACTTTGAGGCAAGGAGGCCGTTATGGGGAAGCCAAATTTCAGTGAAGATTTCAAGCGTGATGCTGTGCATCAGATCACGGTGCGTGGTTATCCAGTTCGCGAGGTTTCAGACCGTTTAGGGGTCAGTACGTACTCGCTCTACAAATGGATGAAGCTTTACGCTAAGGCCGCGTCACAAGCATCTTCTGTGGACCACGAGGCTGAGAACCGCAGGCTCAAGCGTGAGCTGGCGCGGATGACCGAGGAGCGCGACATCTTAAAAAAGGCAGCCGCGTACTTCGCCAAGGATGTAAGATGAAGTACGCGTTTGTGGCTGAGCATCGCCCCACCTTTTCGGTGCGCAGGATGTGCCGCTGCCTCAACATCCATCCCAGCGGGTTCTACGCATGGGTTAAGAATCCATTAAGCTACCGCGCGCATGAGGATGCCCGTCAAACCAAGCTGCTCAAGAATGCGTGGAAAGACAGCGGCAAGGTCTATGGCTATCGCAAGCTGCATGATGATCTGATGGAGCTAGGGGAGACCAGTTGCCCAAACCGTGTTGCCAGGCTGGCCCGTCTGGCAGGGATCCGCGCTGAGATTGGCTATAAACGCAAACCTGGTAAGTATGGCGGCAAACCATCTGTCGTGGTCGATAATACGCTGGATCGGCAGTTTGATGTGGCTGAACCGGATACAGCTTGGGTGTCAGATATTACCTACATCAAAACCTACGAGGGCTTCTTGTATCTGGCTGTGGTCATCGATCTCTACTCGCGCCGTGTCATTGGCTGGGCGACACAATCACGGCAACCAACTGACCTTGTTCTGCAGGCGTTACTGATGGCCGTCTGGCGGCGCAAACCCAAGCAACCGGTCCTGATCCACACGGACCAAGGATCCCAATACACCAGTCGAGACTGGGCAGCGTTTCTACGGGCACATAACATTGAGCATTCCATGAGCAGGCGCGGAAATTGCCATCCCTCTCATGCATGTGAACATGCACTGACGGGCAATGGACAACGCGGTCGCAGAAAGCTTCTTCAACTTGCTCAAACGTGAACGCATTCGCCGCCGCACCTACAAGACCCGCGAACAAGCCAGACAAGACATCTTCGACTACATCGAAATGTTCTATAACCCGAAACGCAAACATGTAAGAAACGGTATGCTGTCGCCCGTCGACTTCGAAAACAGCCAGCGAAACGTGAACCAAGAAGGTGTCTAGGAAACTAGGGGCTATTCAGACACCTCCGCCACCATACACTTTCGTTCATTTCTGTTGAATTCTATTCATCCCCTTATGGGGCTGTTTTTGTTGGCTTATATGTATTCGTTGTTGTTTTGGCTTTCCTTCGATTCCACTCGTTTCTATACATTTCATGGTAGAAATTGCGGTATTATAGTATCTCGCTGCCATTCCTTGCCTCCTTCATAGCAAATATTGCTCGAAAGAGACCGGAACCAAACCGCGACAAGACCATAACAGGCCCAGCCCGGGCCAGTTGACTGGCGCACAACAGTGCACGCCAAGCACCGGGTCAGGGATCACACAGTCAGTAACCGGCGAAACATCGTGTCCAGATACACCTCAGCCTCTGCGCGCACGTCAGCCCCGGCCAGCACTTGCACCTGGGCATCAAAATCCGCGTAGTGTTGCGTTGTTGCCCAGATTGAAAAGATCAACTGCATCGGGTCAACCTGCGCCAACCGTCCGGCATCCACCCAGCCTTGAATGAGAGTGACGGTGCGCTCTACCAGCGGCTTCAGATCCGCCTCAAGGTGGGGGCTAATCCGAGGCGCACCTTGCAATATCTCATTGGCAAACAGGCGGCTTTCGCGTGGATACTCAAACGACATTTCAATCTTGCGGTGCACATAGCGCAGAATTTCTTCCAGTGGCTCACCTGCGGGATCAATCTGCGCCATCGGGGCCAGCCATTTGTCCATCAACTGACCCAGCAGGGAGATGTGAATGGCCTCTTTGCCATCAAAATAATACAGGATGTTGGGTTTGCTTAGCCCTGAGGCCTCAGCGATCTGATCCAACGTCGCGCCGCGATAGCCATGTTTGGAAAACACATCCAGCGCCGCCTCAAGGATCAGCTTGCGATTGCGGAGCTGAATACGGCTGGGTTTCTTGGAGGCGGCTTCGATGTTCATAAGGTCCAGAATGCGGCAATTTGCGTGGCTTTGAAAGCCCCCACTGCAACACCGTCAGCTCAGCGCGCCTATGCCTTTGAGGATGATGGTTTTAACCGAGGTTTTCACCTCATCCCATTGCGCGTCAGAGTAGGGTTTGCCACTGTTCAACGTCTCTATCTGATGGCCAAAATCGGCGTAATGCTGGGTCGTGGCCCAGAGCATATACAGCAGATGGCGCGGGTTGACTGCATCCATTTTACCCTCGTCAATCCAGCGCTGAATGACGGCCATGCGCCCCTCGGTCCATTCCACCAATGTGGTTTCCAGATAGTCCTGAATGACCGGCGCACGGTGCATCACCTCAGAGGCCCAAACCTTGGAGCCGGCAGGATGGCGGCGGCTGATTTCCAGCTTGGCGTCGATATAGGCGCCGATTCCCTCGACCGGGCCGGGGGCGGCGTCAAACACGTCAGCCGCCTTCAACCAATCCTGAAAGATGGCCTGCACCACCTGACGATAGAGCGCTTCCTTGGTGGGGAAATAGTAGTGCAAATTGGCCTTCGGCAGCCCTGCCACATCAGCGATAAGCTGCATTGTGGCCCCACCAAACCCAGCCTCGGCAAAGGTTTTTTCAGCCGCGTTTAGAATCAACCGCTCGTTCTCCTGGCGGATTTCTTTTTTGCTTAAGGGACGTGCTGCTTGGTTCATCTTTAGGCGATTCCAGAAACTTCTTGACCAGTTGGTCAGGGTATGGTGCTCTCATCTTGACCATACGGTCAGGTTATGATCGTTTGCAAGAGGCCCCTCAGAGGCCCTGTTAGGGAGTTAGAAATATGGCCGCACAAACTTCGGCACCGGGCGTGAACCTGAAAATCAATGGCGACCGTTTGTGGGACAGCCTGATGGAGATGGCCAAGATCGGCCCCGGCATTGCGGGCGGCAACAACCGCCAGACACTGACCGACGAAGACGGTGAAGGGCGCAAGCTGTTTCAAACTTGGTGCGATGCGGCGGGATGCTCCATGGGCGTTGATACTTTGGGCAACATGTTTGCCCGGCGCGAGGGAACTGACCCGGACGCCCTGCCCGTCTATGTCGGTTCGCACCTCGATACTCAACCAACGGGCGGCAAATATGACGGCGTGTTGGGCGTGTTGGGCGCTTTGGAGATCATCCGCACCCTGAATGACCTTGGTATCAAAACCAAACATCCCATCGTTGCCACCAACTGGACCAACGAAGAAGGCACGCGCTTTGCCCCGGCCATGCTGGCCTCGGGCGTGTTTGCCGGTGTGCATGATCAGGCCTGGGCCGAAGACCGAACCGATGCCGAGGGCAAGAAATTTGGCGCCGAGCTGGACCGTATCGGCTGGCGCGGTGACGAGCCGGTGGGCGCGCGCAAAATGCACGCCTTCTTTGAGCTGCATATCGAACAGGGGCCAATTTTAGAGGCCGAGGGCAAAGACATCGGTGTTGTCACCCATGGTCAGGGTCTTTCGTGGACACAAGTGACGATCCACGGCAAAGACAGCCACACCGGATCAACCCCCATGCCGATGCGCAAAAACGCCGGGCTGGCGATGGCGCGCGTTCTGGAGAAGGTTGAGGAAATAGCCCTCAGCCATGCCCCTGATGCGGTGGGTGCGGCGGGCCATATCGACATCTACCCAAACTCGCGCAACGTGATCCCCGGCAAAGCGGTGTTCACGGTCGATTTCCGCTCACCCGACAAGGACGTGATCGCCGATATGGTCGCGCGCATGAAAGCGGCAGCGCAGCAGATCTGCGATGACATGGGGATGGACGTGGAATTTGAAGTCGCCGGCGGGTTTGACCCGGTGACGTTTGACGAGGGCTGTGTGAGCGCCCTGCGCAACGCGGCCGAACGACTGGGCTATTCCCACCGCGACCTGATATCGGGCGCGGGGCATGACGCCTGCTGGATCAACCGCGTGGCCCCCACGGCGATGGTGATGTGCCCCTGTGTGGATGGCCTCAGCCATAACGAGGCCGAGGAGATTTCCAAGGACTGGGCCACAGCTGGCACGGATGTTCTGATGCACGCAGTGGTGGAAACGGCGGAGATTGTGGAGTGAACTTGCCCCACAGAACACCCGTCCCGGGCTTGACCCGGGACCTCACGGCCCATCAACGCAGAGGCCCCGGATCAAGTCCGGGGCGGGATTCACCTTTTGCTAACCTTAACTGCGCATTCTCAGGTCATGCCGCATTTTGTCTACATCTTAGCCTCACGCCCCGACGGCGCGCTTTATACAGGGCGGACACGAGACTTGCGAAACCGGGTAGAGGCGCATCATGCGGGACTGTCCAAGCATACTGCAAAGTACAACATTCGCACACTTGTCTGGTTCGAGGAACACGAGGACTTCGAACCGTCTCTGCGACGCGAACGCACCATCAAACGTTGGCGGCGCGACTGGAAAAACGCGCTGATCACCGAAGCCAATCCAAGCTGGCAAGATTTAACATCCCAGATCCCCTCCTGAGCCGCCGCAAGGTCCCGGCTCAAGGCCGGGACGGGTGACAACAGGAGAACCCAAATGACCACCAAAGTCATCAAAGGCGGGCAGGTTTGCACCGCTGATCGCACCTGGAAAGCCGACGTCCTGATCGAGGGCGAGACGATCAAGCAAATCGGTGAGGACCTCAAGGGCGACGAATATATCGACGCCGAGGGTGCCTATGTCATCCCCGGCGGGATTGATCCGCATACACACCTCGAAATGCCCTTCATGGGCACCACCGCCGCCGAGACGTTTGAGACCGGCACCTGGGCCGCGGCCTGTGGTGGCACCACGATGCTGGTGGATTTCTGCCTGCCGGGCGCTGATGGCTCCATCAAGAACGCGATTAATGAGTGGCACCGAAAGTCCGCGCCGCAGATATGCTCGGATATCGGCTATCACATGGCCATCACCGGCTGGAGCGAAACCATCTTTGAGGAAATGAAAGACGCCGTTGATATGGGCGTCAATTCCTTCAAGCATTTCATGGCCTATAAAGGTGCCCTGATGATCGAGGACGACGAAATGTTCGCCTCGTTCAGGCGCTGCAAGGAGTTGGGCGCGCTGCCCATGGTGCATGCCGAAAACGGTGATCTGGTCGCAGAAATGCAGCAGAAGTACTTTGACGAAGGCATCACCGGCCCCGAAGGCCACGCCTATTCCCGCCCACCTGAATTTGAGGGCGAAGCGGCCAACCGCGCCATCACCATCGCCGATTGCGCAGGCGTGCCTTTGTACATCGTCCATGTATCCTGTGAGCAGTCGCATGAGGCGATCCGGCGCGCGCGCCAAAAAGGCATGCGGGTTTATGGCGAGCCTCTGATCCAGTTCCTGACACTGGATGAATCCGAGTATTTCAACAAAGACTGGGACCATGCCGCGCGGCGTGTCATGTCTCCGCCGTTCCGAAGCAAGGACCATCAGGACAGCCTCTGGGCCGGCCTGCAATCGGGATCACTGCAAGTGGTCGCCACCGATCACGCGGCGTTCAGCACCGATCAAAAACGCGCCGGACGCGACGATTTCCGCATCATCCCCAATGGCTCGAACGGGCTTGAGGAACGGCTGTCCGTGCTCTGGACCGAAGGCGTGGAAACGGGCCGCCTGACACCCAATGAATTTGTCGCAGCCACGTCCAGCAACGTGGCCAAAATCCTGAACATCTATCCCAAGAAGGGGGCGATTGTTGAGGGCGCTGACGCGGATATTGTGGTCTGGGATCCCAAAATCAGCAAGACGATCAGCCCGGCCAACCACCATTCTATCCTTGATTATAACGTGTTTGAGGGTTTTGAAGTGACGGCCAATGCGCGCTACACCCTGTCGCGCGGCGAGGTGATCTGGGCCTGGGGCCAAAACTCGCAACCCCAACCGGGCCGTGGCCGGTTTGTGCCGCGCCCTGCGTTCCCGTCTGCCCATGAGGCACTGAGCAAATGGAAGGCGCTGACCGCACCCAAGATGATTGAGCGCGATCCTTTGAACATTCCGGCGGGGATTTGAACTTGGCCACAGACACGATCATCAGCGCAAAAGACCTGTCGCTGACTTTTCAGACCAACGATGGCCCGGTGCATGCCCTCAAGGACGTCAATCTTGACGTGCATAAGGGCGATTTCGTCAGCTTCATCGGCCCCTCGGGCTGTGGCAAGACGACGTTTCTGCGCTGCATGGCCGATCTGGAACATCCCACCGCAGGGTCAATCTCGGTCAACGGGATGAGCGCCGAAGAGGCCCGCCGACAACGCGCCTATGGCTATGTGTTTCAGGCCGCCGGGCTGTACCCGTGGCGCACGATTGGCGGCAACATCCGCTTGCCGCTTGAGATCATGGGGTACAACAAATCCGATCAGGACGAGCGTGTGAACCGCGTGTTGGACCTGGTCGATCTGGCCGGATTTGAAAAGAAGTTCCCTTGGCAATTGTCAGGCGGGATGCAGCAACGTGCCTCGATTGCGCGGGCGCTGGCGTTTGATGCCGATATCCTGCTGATGGACGAACCGTTCGGTGCGCTCGATGAGATTGTGCGCGATCACCTGAATGAGCAATTGCTGCATCTGTGGGACCGCACCAACAAGACGATCTGCTTTGTGACCCATTCGATCCCCGAGGCGGTGTATCTGTCGACCAAAATCGTCGTCATGTCGCCGCGACCGGGGCGCATCACCGATGTCATCGACAGCCCCCTGCCCCGTGAGCGCCCGCTGGATATCCGCGACACGCCTGAGTTTCTGGAAATTGCCCACCGCGTGCGGGACGGGCTCAGAGCGGGGCACGGCGATGAGGTGTGAAGCGACACCCGTCCCGGACCTGATCCGGGACCTCCACGCCACCAACGAGGCCCCGGATCAAACCCGGGGCGCGGGGAGACCGGAATGAGAAACCTTCTACCCATCGTCACCGTTGTCGCCGCCATTTTTGTGCTGTGGTACGCCGCCGCTGTGGCGCTGAATGCGCCCTGGGCCAACGACAAAGCCCAACGGGCGGGGATAGACCTGAGTTTCAACGAATTGGTGGCCGATACCTGGAGCCAGGACAAACCGAAGTTGCCTGCGCCACATCAGGTGGGCGCAGAATTGTGGAATACCACCGGGGCTATGATCGCCAAGGGGCGGGCGTTTTCAAAGCGCTCGTTGATCTATCATTCCTGGGTGACGTTCAGCTCTACTGCTTTGGGCTTTGTGCTGGGCACAGCCCTTGGTATCGCTCTGGCGGTGGGGATCGTTTACAACCGCACAATGGACATGAGCGTGATGCCATGGGTCATCGCCAGTCAGACCATCCCAATTCTGGCCATTGCGCCGATGATTATCGTGGTGCTGAATGCCATTGGCATTTCGGGCCTGCTGCCCAAGGCGATGATATCAATGTATCTGTCGTTTTTTCCTGTCGTGGTGGGTATGGTCAAGGGCCTGCGCAGCCCATCGGCGATGCAGCTTGATCAGATGCGCACCTGGAATGCGAGCTCCGCCCAGACGTTTTGGGCCCTGCGTTTGCCATCCTCTATGCCCTATCTGTTTACCTCACTGAAGATCGCCATGGCCGCCAGCCTTGTGGGGGCCATTGTGGGCGAGTTGCCGACAGGTGCTGTGGCGGGCCTTGGCGCGCGTCTTTTGGCCGGTAGTTATTATGGCCAGACCATCCAAATCTGGAGCGCGTTGATCATGGCAGCCACATTGGCAGCCCTGTTGGTGGCAGCTATTGGGGTGATCCAACGCATAACCTTGAAACGTATGGGAATGGCAGGATGATCTGGCTTGCAACAGGTGTCGCCGCTTGGGCGCTGGGGTGGTGGATCAACTCCGTTTTGTCACACCGCCCCCCTACCCGTGCCACACGGCTGGCTGTGCCTGTCATCTTTGGTGTCACCCTCATTGTGATCTGGGAATGTGTTGTGCACTGGCTTGAGATCTCAGCGGTTTTGTTACCGCCACCCAGCATGATTGCGGTTACTTTTGCGGCCTCCACTGCCATTCTTTGGCAGGATTTTGTGCAAACTGCCCTTAAAGGCGCGCTGAGCGGCTATGTCATGGGCTGTGGTGCGGCCTTCCTGACCGCCATTGCGGTGGATCGGTTCGATTTCCTGAAACGTGGCCTGCTGCCGGTGGGCAACTTTGTGGCCGCGTTGCCGATCATCGGCATGGCCCCAATTCTGGTGATGTGGTTCGGATTTGATTGGCAATCAAAAGCCGCCGTTGTGGTGGTTATGGTATTCTTTCCCATGCTGGTGAACACGGTGCAGGGATTGCAGGATACTGATGCCATGCAACGTGACCTGATGCGCACCTATGCGGCGGGCTATTGGAAAACCCTGCTGAAACTGCGCCTTCCTGCGGCGATGCCCTTCATTTTTAACGGTTTGAAAATCGCCACCACACTGGCCTTGATCGGGGCCATTGTCGCTGAATTCTTCGGCTCGCCGATCCGCGGTATGGGCTTTCGCATTTCCACCTCTGTGGGGCAACTTTCGATGGACCTGGTCTGGGCCGAGATCGTCGTGGCGGCGCTGGCGGGGTCTGGATTTTACGGCGCGGTTGCACTTTTGGAGAAAGCCATGACATTCTGGCACCCATCACAGCGGGGCCGATCCTGACCCACTACACCTATAATAAACTTCAACAAGGGAGACTATGATGAATAAGATCACAACAACTTTGGCACTGGCGACAGCCGGGCTTTGGGGCACGCTCGCGCAAGCTGCGGACGATGTCACATTGCAGCTGAAATGGGTCACGCAAGCGCAGTTTGCTGGCTATTATGTTGCACAAGACAAAGGGTTCTATGGTGACGAAGACCTGAATGTCACCATCAAACCCGGCGGGCCAGATATTGCGCCTGCGCAGGTGATCGCCGGTGGCGGCGCAGATGTTGTCCTGGACTGGATGCCATCCGCATTGGCCAGCCGCGAAAAAGGCCTGGCGTTGGTGAACATTGCCCAGCCGTTCAAAAGCTCGGGCATGATGCTGACCTGTCGCAAGGATGCCGGGGTCGAAAGCCCCGAGGATTTCAAAGACAAAACTCTTGGCGTCTGGTTTTTTGGTAACGAATATCCGTTCCTAAGCTGGATGAGTAAACTGGGCATTGCCACTGATGGCTCGGAAGGTGGCGTGACCGTGCTTAAGCAAGGTTTCAACGTTGACCCCATCTTGCAGGGCCAGGCGGCATGTGTGTCGACCATGACATATAATGAATACTGGCAGATCATTGATGCGGGCCTGTCGCCCGACGATCTGGTGGTGTTCAAATACGAAGATCAAGGCGTCGCCACGTTGGAAGACGGCATGTATGTGATGGAAGAAAACCTGAATGATCCCGCGTTTGTCGACAAGATGACACGCTTTGTTCGGGCCTCGATGAAAGGCTGGAAATGGGCAGAAGAAAACCCAGATGAAGCCGCGATGATCGTGCTCGACAATGACGCATCAGGTGCACAGACCGAAGCGCATCAAAAGCGGATGATGTCAGAAGTGGCCAAACTAACGGCTGGTTCCAATGGCGCACTTGACCCGGCGGATTTCCAACGCACTGTTGACAGCCTGATGTCGGGTGGTTCGGACCCTGTGATTACTGCTGATCCAGGCGCTGCTGCCTGGACCCATGCGATCACCGATGCCGCACTGAACTAAAATACCTGAACCAGATTGGGGCGGTCTTTGCGGGCCGCCCCATTTCTATGGCACAGCGTTCAATGCGTTTTGGCCTTTGGCATTTTGCACTGGCGATACAGAGATCAGATCATCCAAATCAGAAGGCCTGTGGCAGCAATAACACGGGCCTTTTTCGTGCCTAGGTCTTGCCACATTTCCGCCACAATCGCCTACCTTGGTGGCCATTTTGCACCACCCACAAGATGTGGCGTGAAATTGCCCAAAAATTCTAAAAACCAGTTGAAAATGAATACTTTATTCAAATTGCCCTCTGTGGTAGATTAGGCGTCATAAATAAAACGGCCAGTCGGATAACCGGCGGTCATGAGGCAGAAAAAGAGTAGTTCCATGAGAACGCGGAACAGTGCTCCAATCCGTTTAGGGTTGGTCATACTAGCCACGGTCTGGATGTTGGTGATAGTCCCGCTCAGTGCAGCGGCGGCGCCTTATTCAGCGTTAGTGATGGATGCGCGCAGCGGCAAAGTGCTGCACGCGCGCAATGCGGATACACGGCTGCATCCGGCCTCGCTGACCAAAATGATGACGCTTTATATCGTGTTTGAGGCGATCGAAAATGGTGAGATCAGCCTTGATACGACCGTCAGGATTTCCAAACACGCCGCTTCGGAACCGCCCAGCAAGCTGGGTTTGAAGGCCGGCCAGAAGATTAAACTGCGTTATCTGGTGCGCGCCGCTGCGGTCAAATCCGCCAATGACGCGGCCACGGCCTTGGGTGAAGCCCTCGAAGGATCAGAGGCCAGGTTTGCCCGCCGGATGAACCGCACCGCAAAGGCGCTGGGCATGAACCGTTCGTCGTTCAAAAATGCGCATGGCCTGACTGAATCCGGGCATTTGTCCACCGCGCGCGATATGTCCAACCTCGGGCGGCATTTGTTTTACGACTATCCGCAGTATTACAACCTGTTTTCGCGCCTCACCGCCAACGCTGGCGTGCGGACGGTCAAGCATACCAACACACGTCTGTTGAACTCCTACAAGGGTGCTGATGGTATCAAGACCGGCTATACCCGCGCTGCCGGTTTCAACCTGACGGCCAGTGCTGAGCGCAATGGCGAACGTATTATTGCCACGGTTTTTGGCGGGCGTTCTACTGCAACGCGCAATGCAAAGGTTGCCGAACTTCTGGATCTGGGGTTCAAACGTACGCCACGCCGCGTGGCCCTGCACAAACCACGCAAACCAGCATATCGAGGCAAAATGAGCGGTGGATCGACTGCAACCACGGCCGTGGCCTCAGCCACCCCCACACAAAAGGCCCCCGCCGGGCATTACGGAAAAACGGTTCGTCTGGCGTCGGCCTCGGCTGTCAAGAAGAGCCTGCGCCCCAAGACCCGCCCTATCGCCGAGCCTGAAACAGTTCTGGTGGCTGCGGCCAAGGATGACATCGAAGCGGCTGTTCTGGCCGCGCAAATGGTTGAAGTGGCCGCCCTGCCCGCCGTGAAACCCGCCGCTCAGCCCGCTATCAAACCATCGGCCAAACCCGAGGCACGCCCCAAAGAGCTGGTTTTGGCCAAGGCCAGTTCCACTGATATTGTACAAGCAGCCATCACGACGCCAGCGGTTGATCCCATTCAGGAGGTTGTCACCCGTGTTTCCACCTCTGGTGGGCGGCACTGGGGGGTCAATGTGGGGCGCTACACCTCGGAATACAAAGCGCGCAAGGTTCTGTTGACCGTGGCGTTGAACGAGATGAGCACATTGGACGGATCTCTGCGCAAAGTGGTCAAACGCAAGGGCGGATTTGACGCGAACTTCATGGGCATGACCCAGGAAAGCGCCGATCTGGCCTGCCGCAGGTTACAAGCCAAGCAAGTGACCTGCTTCACAATCGGACCCGGCTAAGCCCCGAATAGGATTTGGGTCAGGATTTGGGTCGCTCGTCATAGTCATCGCTGAGGATACGGCGGGCGTCGCCTTCGGGGTCGTCATATTGGTTTGACCGCACGGTATAGACAAAAAACGCCAGCCCGGCACCGCCCAGACACAGCGAAATTGGGATCAGATACGCCAGAATGTTCATAGTCACCTCAGCCGCAGTGCGTTCAGCGATACCGTAATAGAACTGAACGACATGGCCAAGGCCGCAATCAACGGAGTGGCCAATCCCGCCACCGCCAATGGCACGGCAATCACGTTGTAAACCGTCGCAATACGGAAGTTTTCCCGGATACGCCGGGTGGCGGAGCGCGCTGTTGTGCAGGCTTCGGCAATGGGGGCCAAATCACCGCCCAGCAGCACAATATCACTGGCCACACGCGCGGCATCCAATGCGGATGCAGGCGAAATGGAAACATGTGCAGCGCTCAGTGCGGCAGTATCGTTCAAACCATCACCGACCATTAAAACATGCGCGCCCTTCTCGGTCATGGCCTGAATGCGGGTTGATTTGTCGGCGGGCAAAGCCTCGGCCAGCCAATGGGTGATACCAAGGCGGTTGGCCAGAGATTGAACCGCCGGGGTGGTGTCACCCGACATCAGATACACTGTGTGGCCTGCTTTTTTGAGCGCGCTAACCGCCTCAGCGGCCCCTGCCCTGAGCTGATCGGTGAATTCAAATGCAACTGGTGCGTCTTCGCCAATGCGCAGGAAAGTGGTGGTATGTTCGCCCGCTTGCCCGCCTGTCCAGCTGGCACGACCAAGACGGATTTCCTGGCCCTTCAACGTTGCCTGGGTGCCAAAGCCCGGCACCTCTGTGATGTCGTGCACCTGTTCGGGATTTGCCCCAGTGGCCTGCCCTGCCTGCACAATCGCGCGCGCCAATGGGTGCGACGAGCCTTGCGCCAATGCCATGGCTATGGCCAGTTTATCCTCGGGTATGGCCTCAGCGTTGATCAAAACGGGTGTGCCGGTGGTCAGCGTGCCGGTTTTATCGAACACAACCGTGTCCACCTGGGCCAGACGCTCAATTGCGGTTTCATGTTTGATCAACATACCCCGCCGGAACAAACGGCCACTGGCAGCGGTTGTCACGGCAGGCACGGCCAAACCCAACGCACAGGGGCAGGTGATGATCAGCACAGCCGCAGCGATGTTCAGCGCGGTGCGCAAATCAAATGTTGCCAGATACCACCCGACAAAAGCCAGGGCCGACAGGATATGCACCCCCGGCGCATAGAGTTTGGCGGCCTTGTCGGCCAATGAGGTATAGCGCGATCGCCCACTTTCAGCGATGGCCACCAGATCGGCCATCTGGTGCAGGGATGTATCCTTGCCAACTGCATTTGCGCGGATGATCAGCGGACCGGTCAGGTTGACTTCGCCGGCCGAGACCAGCTGCCCCGGTGCTGCCTGCACCGGCAAGGTTTCCCCCGTCAGCAATGAGCGGTCCAATTCAGACATGCCTTGGGTGATCTCTCCATCCACGGGCATGCGCCCACCGGGGCGGACCAGAATGCTGTCACCCACTGACAAGTCGGCCAAGGCCACCTGTTGCTCGACACCGTCGCGCACACGGGTGGCACGGGGCACTTCAAGTGCTGTCAGTTCTTCGGCGGCGGATCGGGCCACGGCACGGGTGCGGTGATCCAGATAGCGCCCCGCCAGCAGAAAGAACGTCAGCGTCAGAGCGGCGTCAAAATAGGCGTGGTCCCCGCTCAGCGTGGTTTCCCAAAGTGACGTGCCCACGGCCAGCAGAATGGCCAATGTGATTGGCACATCCATGTTCAGCCGCCCATGGCGCAGCGCGCCCCATGCATTGCGAAAAAACGGCTGCCCGGCAAAGGCGATGGCAGGCAGGGCGATGGCGGCGGAAATCCAGTGGAACAGGTCACGGGTGGCGTCTTCGGCCCCGGACCAGACCGCCACCGACAACAGCATCACGTTCATGCTGGCAAATCCAGCCACCGCAAGGCGCATCAGCAGTTCGCGGCCCATTTTATCAGTTGCGGTGCTGCTCAGGGTGCCGGGGTCCAGCTCGTGGGCCTCATAGCCGAGGCTCTCGACGAAATCGGCCATTTCCTGTGCTGTGACGTCTGGTTCGGCTTCTATGCTGGCCCGCTTCAAGGTCAGGTTCACGCGGGCTGAAATCACGCCGGGATGCGCATTTAGCCCGGTTTCCACCTTGGAAATGCAGGCAGCGCAATGGATTGTTGGCAAGGACAGCGCGATCTGCGCCTCAGGTTGTGCGACATCTGCAACAGCCTGCGCCGCAGGCACCGCAGCACAAGCAGGGCAAGCAGAAAGGGGTTGGTGCACGACGGCTGTCACGCGTGGTTACTCCTTGATCAGCACAACACGTTGACGAAATTCAGTGCCGTCCTCAGCCACCGCTTCCATCCGAATGTTCCAGTTACCATCCCCCAGCATGACAGAGGCGAAATACGTTTCCCCGTCAAAGCGGAATTCGGGTGTGGTGTCCTCATACACATGGGTGGCGCGACCCAGCGTCGCGTTCAGGCTTTGAACCTGCACCGGCCGCCCCTGGGCATCCTTAATGGCAAGGGTCAACAAGCCTTCGTGGTGACTGGCGCGCACAGTCCAGCCCAGTGCCTCTTGTGCGGTTCGTCGCTCATCAAACTCTTGGCTGGCGGTGTAGGAGTTCTTAACCTCAAGCCCCGGAAAGGTTTTCACCGCCGACCAGGCCAGCAGCAGGTTGACCGCGATGATCACCCCGAACGCAGCCGCAAAGCCCCAGAACACATGGGTGCCGGTAAGTTGTTTCTCAGCCATCCCTATTGTTCCTTTCCGTTAAAGACCGTGTTCTTGTAGGCCCGCTCACCATTTGAGATATCCTCAACCCACAGGCGTATATCACTGCGTTTGGTTTGTGCAGCAGCTGCGCCGGGTGCAGCTACCAGATAGAGCCTTTGCAGTTTGGTGCTGTCGGCGGGAACGCTTACCGTATCATAAGCAGTGCCTTCCAGCTGCATGCGTACTGCAGGATCACCAGTGACAGAAAGACGGAAAGGCCGATCATCGCCATGCTTGTTTAGCAGGCGCACCTCATAGGTATTACGGATCGAACCATCAGCCAGCGTGACAAAGATCGGGTTGCGCACCGGGGCGACAGTCATTTCGATATCAGGGCGGACAAACAGGGCAAAGACCAGCAGTATCCCAACCAGCGACCACAGGCTGGTATACATCAAGGTGCGCGGGCGCAGGATATGTTGCATGATTGGCTTGGGCGCGTGGCCGGCGCGTTCACGCGTTTCATCGGTCAGCGCCATGTAATCAATCAATCCGCGTGGCTTGCCGATCTTTTCCATGATGTCATCACAGGCGTCGATGCACAGCGCACAGGTGATACACTCCAACTGCTGCCCGTCACGGATATCAATGCCCACGGGGCAGACATTCACGCAGGCCATACAATCAATGCAATCGCCTTGTGGCTCGCCCTCTTTGACCGCCTCCGAGTGTTTACGCGGCTCGCCGCGCCAATCGCGGTACCCGACAATCAATGTGTCTTCGTCAATCATCGCGGCCTGAATACGCGGCCAGGGGCAGGCATATGTGCAAACCTGTTCGCGCGCGATGCCGCCAAAGAAAAACGTGGTTGCCGTCAGAATTGCAATAGTGGTGTAGGCAACAGGATGGGCCGACAGCATCAGCAAGTCACGCATCAATGTTGGCGCATCGGTGAAATAAAACACCCAAGCCCCACCCGTGGCGGCGCCAATCAGCAGCCAGACGAACCATTTGGTCAAACGCAGTCGCAGCTTGCGCAGATCCCATTTTTTCTGCCGGTGCAGGCGCAGGCGGGCATTGCGATCACCCTCGATCCAGCGTTCCACCAAGATAAACAGATCAGTCCACACAGTTTGCGGGCAGGTATAGCCGCACCAGACACGGCCCAAAGCGCTGGTGAACAAGAACAGGCCCAAGCCCGCCATGACCAACAAACCCGCAATGAAATAAAACTCATGTGGCCAGATCTCAATCCAGAAGAAGAAAAAGCGCCGATGCGCCAGATCAACCAACACCGCCTGATCCGGCAAATTCGGGCCACGGTCCCATCTGATCCACGGGGTCAGATAGTAGACGCCCAATGTGACAGCCATAATCAACCACTTCAGGTTACGGAATTTACCGTAAACCTTCTTTGGAAAGACGGGTTCTCGCGCAGCATAAAGGCTGGGCGGCTCAGGGGTTTTGGCATCGACCAACGGACGTACTCCGGTCTTCAGGATCCTTGTCGGACCTATGTGGCAGGCAACATGCGTTGCAGCATTGACCTACATCAAATAATCCGGCCGGGTGTGCATTCTTTTGCGCAACGTTTCAGCCAGATCAGGAAGGTTTTCAACACTGGACGTCGCAGGCCCGGACGGGTGACAATATAATACCCCTTGGCGTCGTCTTTTTCCAGCAATACCCGTAGTCGGCCCGCTTGTATGTCTGCCTCCACAAAACTGCGGACCACGACAGCCAGCCCCTGGCCATCGCGGGCACCGTCCAGCAGAAGGTTTCCCGGCAACTGGGTCACACCAGCGCGGCGATCCCGCTCGCCACTGAATTCACGCAACCAGTTATTGGCCTCAGATGTGCCGACATCCTCTAACCACTGGAACGAACGCAGATCACTCAGACAGGTGACGTCTGTTTCAGCAATCACCTGTGGCGCGGCCACGATCACCATGGGTGAGCGTATCAAAATTTCAGCTTCAAGCCCCGGCCAATTGCCGTCACCATACCTCAGCGCGAGGTCAATTTCGCCGGGTTCAAGCGGCTCAACCTCGGGTGTGGTGCTGATGGTCAGAGATGTGCCCGGATGAGCGGCGTAAAAGCCCGAAAGCTGCGGCATCAGCCAGGCAGCTGCCAACATCGGGGTGGTGGAAATGCGCAACGGCCGGTCTGCATCCGCACCGGTCAGAGCCTCGACGCTGCGAGCGATCGCACCAAATCCCAGCTTCAACGCCTCTGCCAGCTCAACACCTTGGGCAGTCAGCACCAACTGACGGCCCGAACGATCCACCAGCGACAGGTTCATGTGATCCTCAAGCGCTTTGATTTGCTGGCTGATGGCAGCATGGCTGACATTCAGCTTGGCCCCTGCCTCAACGACTGAGCCCGCCTCAGCCAAGGCCGAGAAGGCGCGCAGAGCAGTGAGAGGTGGCAAGTTAAGCCAATCCATAATGTAATTTCACCTTACATAAAGGAATTTTTCCTGAGTCGTACGGTGACAGGTATTACGCCATATTCAAAGCAGAAATAGACGTAAGAAAAGGAAAAGCAATGCTGAACATCTTCGCAAATACTTTCATGGCCGCCACGCGTACTCGCTGGGCTGCGCCTTCACATTGGGCTGATTCTGAGCGTTTTGACAATCGTCGCAGCGCCGAATTGGAAGCGCATACAATCGCCCGACGTCGTGACTGAACGGATGTTTGAACCCCGTGTGTTTGGCAAAGTTCCAGGTCAGCAACCGCATCCCCGGTGCTGGCCCTGGCGCGGGCGCAGATGGGCAGGTCTCCCGGCTGATCTGCGCCCGATAAATTGATCGAAAACCAAAACGGGCGATGCACTGCGCACCGCCCGTTTAAACAGTTAAAAGCCCGAGCGCACCGACCATTCCACTAGACGCGCGAACATTTAGGAAAGGCCGGTGCTTTACCTGCCAACAAGGGACAGCCAGCAGGTATTCTGTGATGCCAAACGGGGGTTTATTCCCCCCCGCCCAGCTGGTGAACATAGGCTGCAACGGCGCGCATCTCTGCCTCGGACAACCGTGTGCTCCACGGTGGCATGACGCCATAGCGGCTGTTGGTGACGGTCTGTGTCAGCGTGTCGTAATCACCACCATACAGCCAGATTGCATCTGTCAGATTGGGCGCGCCCTGTTCACGATCACCGGTGCCATCATCTGCATGGCAAGCCGCGCAATTGTCAGCAAAGACCACGCTTCCGGGTGTTACCATGCTGGCGTCATCAGGCGTACCCGACAGCGACATAACAAAATTCACCACTTGAGTGATTTCCTCTTGTTCAAGGATTTCACCAAATTTGGGCATTTCCGAATACCGCGTATCGTCATCATCAACCGAGCGGATGCCGTGGCGGATTGTAGTGTGGATGGCATCAACATCACCGCCCCACAGCCAATCATTGTCCAACAGGTTGGGATACCCCTTGGTTCCGGCAGCACCCGAGCCGTGACACTGTGCGCACCATGTTTTGAACACCGCGTTACCCGCCGAGGCCGCATAGGACTGAAGCTCAGGATCTTTGGCAATCATTGTCAGTTCGGTGCTGGCCAGTTTGGCGTTGATCTCGGCGTTGGCGGCTTCCGCCTCGGCCAATTCAACCGCGATATTGGCACGGGTTGACCAGCCTTTATAGCCAGCAGTGGCCTGGTTGATCATCGGCCAGGCCGGATAGGCGATCACATACCAGATACCCCAGGCAATACAGGCATACAGCACCCACAGCCACCAGCGCGGCAAAGGATTGTTGTATTCCTCAATACCGTCCCAGACGTGGCCGGTGGTTTCAACCTCTTGTTTTTGGTCAGGTTTCTTCGACATATCTTACGCCTCCTTTTCGGCGTCAGCGCCATTGGTGGGCGCTGGTTTGTCTTCGTGCCGAAAGGGAATACCCGCCGGTTCTGAATATGCTTTGGTGGCACCGGGGCGAAACACCCAGATGATCAGACCCACAAAGAAGATGAACAAGGCCAAAAGCATCCAGCTGTCAGCAAACTCGCGCAATAGGGAATAGGTTTCCATTGTCTTGTTCCTCCCTTACCGGCTGGCCACAGGCGTGAAGGTTGAAAAATCAACCAACGTGCCCAGCATTTGCAGATATGCGACCAGCGCATCGGCCTCGGAAACGCCCTCAACCCCATCGAAGTTGCGCACGGGCACGGCTTCGCCATAGCGTTCAAACAGCCCGTCGGTATCGCCGAAGGGATCGGTCTGAACCTGGAAATCGGCCTGAGCGTTTTCGATCATCTCGTCGCTGTAGGGCACACCAACCAAGCGGTGAGTTGCCAGCAGATCTTTGATGTATTTACCGTCGATCATGCGGTGTTCAAGGTAGCCGTATTTCGGCATCACCGATTCCGGCACCACGGCCTGTGGATTGCGCAGGTGATCGACATGCCATTCGTCCGAATACCGCCCGCCAACACGCGCCAGATCCGGCCCCGTGCGTTTAGAGCCCCATTGGAACGGATGGTCATACTTCGATTCCGCAGCCAGTGAATAGTGGCCGTAACGCTCCACCTCATCGCGCATTGGGCGGATCATCTGCGAGTGGCAGACATAGCAGCCCTCGCGGATATAGATGTCACGCCCGGTTAGCTCCAGCGGGGTGTAGGGGCGCATGCCTTCCACATCCTCGATGGTGTTTTCCAGCCAGAAAAGCGGAGCGATTTGTACTATGCCCCCAATGCTGACCACCAGAAAGGCACAGATTGCCAGCAAGGTTATGTTGCGTTCAAGGACGGCGTGTTTGTCTAGAATAGCCATACTATTGTCCCTCCTCTTATTCTGCCGGGACAACGGAGTTGGCGGTGTCAAGCACCGGGCTCCGTCTGACGGTCATGTAAAGGTTATAGCACATGATGATTGCGCCGCTCAGGAACATCACCCCACCCAGTCCGCGTACAATGTACATCGGAAGTTTGGCGCTGACGGTGTCCGCGAATGAATTCACAAGGAAGCCATTGGCATCAACTTCGCGCCACATCAGGCCCTCCATGATACCAGTCACCCACATGGAAGCGGCGTAAAGAACGATGCCGATCGTGGCCAGCCAGAAGTGCCAGTTGACCAATGACAGGCTATAGAGCCGCTCACGGTCCCACAGTCTGGGCACCAGGAAGTAGAGTGCACCAAAGGTGATCATGCCGTTCCAGCCCAAAGCGCCGGAATGAACGTGGCCAATGGTCCAGTCAGTATAGTGGCTGAGCGAATTCACCGCGCGGATCGACATCATCGGCCCCTCAAAGGTGGACATGCCGTAGAACCCGATGGAAATCACCATCATGCGGATCACCGGATCGGTGCGCAGTTTATCCCAAGCGCCAGACAACGTCATCAGGCCGTTGATCATACCACCCCAGCTGGGCATCCACAGGACGATGGAGAACACCATACCAAGGGTCGCTGCCCAGTCTGGCAAAGCGGTGTAGTGCAAATGGTGTGGCCCCGCCCAGATATAAAGGAAGATCAGCGCCCAGAAGTGAATGATGCTGAGCTTGTAGCTGTACACCGGACGCTCCGCTTGCTTGGGCACGAAATAGTACATCATGCCCAGGAACCCAGCGGTCAGGAAGAAGCCCACAGCGTTATGGCCATACCACCACTGTGTCATCGCATCTTGCACACCAGAGAACACCTGAACCGATTTTGAGCCCCAGATCGACACCGGGATGCTCATGTTGTTGACCACATGCAGCATTGCCACGGTGATGATGAAGCTGAGATAGAACCAGTTGGCCACATAGATGTGACGCTCTTTGCGTTTGACGATCGTGCCGACAAAGACAGCCAGATAAGACAGCCAAACCACGGTCAACCACAGGTCAACGTACCATTCGGGTTCTGCGTATTCTTTGGATTGTGTGGCGCCCAGAAGATAGCCGCAGGCTGCCAACACGATAAAGAGCTGATACCCCCAAAAGACGAACCAAGCGGTGTTGCCCCCCCAAAGCCGTGCCGCACTGGTGCGCTGAACCACATAAAACGACGTACAAATCAGGGCGTTCCCACCAAATGCAAAAATAACGGCAGAGGTATGCAGTGGTCGTAGCCGCCCGAAATTCCCAATCCCTTGCAGGAATTCAAAGTTCAGCGCCGGGAAAGCCAGCTGAAAGGCAATGAATGTGCCCACCAGGAAGCCAACAACACCCCACAAACAGGTAGCAATGACCCCCGCCCTAACCACGCCGTCCATATATTCGCCTGATAGATCGGCCTGGTGCACAGGTTCATCTGTCTGGCGCAACGTCCAGAGAAATAGGCCCGCCGCCGCCAGGGCGATGGTCAATGCATTTACCATATAAGCAAGGTCGCGCGCGTAGTTGGCCGCAACCAACGCAAAAAACGCGACTACGCCCAAGACAAGTAGCTTGATGTAATTCGTCATGTTTCGTCCCTTCGTCTCGGCCAGAATCAAACGAATCTTTCGCCTGAGCTGATCCCGGATTATGGCCTTCTTGCCGCCTTGGGTGTGGGCCTGCTTTGATCTGTATCAAGAACATCTACTAAAAACCAATGTTCCGGCTTGATTGGGATCAAAGCGGCACTGAAGTGTCGCATGTAATGTCTGTGTCAGGTACCACCCAAACTGAGGACACCATGATGACCTATTCAAGCCTGTATTGCGTATTGACCGACGATGCCTTGGTTGAAGAAACACTTGCCCAAGCACTGGCAACGGCCGATGCGCATAAAGCGCATCTTGATGTGCTCTGCCTTGGCGTAGATCACAGCCCGACGGGATATGATTTGGCCGGGGCCAGCGCCATTATGATGGAGCAAACCATCTCCCGCGCCCGCGAAGACGCAAAAACCATCGAAGCCCACGCGCGCACGATTCTGGAAGCCAACGGCACTCTTTGGAGCGCCAGTAGCGGCCTGGCTCAAATGGCCGGGTTATCGCGCCATGTGGCTGCCAAGGCCCGGTTTTCGGATCTTGTTGTTCTGCCCAGACCCTACGGTGACAAACGCGGCGACGAGCTGGAAGTGATCACGGAAGCCGCGCTGTTTGATGCAGGTACGCCGGTTCTGATTACGTCGGCTGCATCCTCGCCCTTGGCCCACCCTGAACGTGTTGTCGTCGCATGGAACAACAGCACCGAGGCATTGAATGCAGTGCGTGCCTCCTTGCCGATGATACGTCAGGCGCAGACAGTCCATGTGGCTGTGATCGACCCACCAACCCATGGCCCAACCCGCTCAGATCCGGGCGGAATGCTGGCGCAATATCTGGCACGTCACGATATAAAAGTGGAAGTGAATGTGCTGGCCAAAACCATGCCACATATCGCGGATGTGCTGAACCGGCATGCCGAGGACATCAATGCTGATCTGATCGTGATGGGCGCATATGGCCATTCGCGTATCCGCGAGGCGATGTTTGGTGGGGCGACCCGTGACATGCTGAGCGAATGCAATCGACCGGTCCTGATGGCGCATTGACCGCAAGCGGGTGATCAACCCTTCGCAGGGGTATGCAGGGCACTGATGAGATCGGGCTGCTTCAGGACAGTATCCCACCATCGCTGTCGTCGCCGGCTTCTTCCATCAACCTGTCGAAATCGGGCACTGTCACACGGCGCTTGCCTTCCAGTACAATCACCCCGTCGCGTTTGAGCGCCGAAATCTGGCGGCTGACCGTCTCCAGCGTCAGCCCCAGATAATCCGCCATTGCCTCGCGGGTGAGAGGCAGATCAAACACCATTTCGCCACTTGCAGTGGCCATTTCCAGCGTGGCATTGCGGCTGGCAATGATCGACAAGAGTGACGCAATCTTTTCTCGGGCTGTTTTGCGGCCCAACACCAGCATCCATTCGCGGGCGGCATCCAATTCATCCAACGTCATTTGCAGCAGGCGCTGTGCAATATGGGGCGTTTCGGTCATCATTTGCTCAAAAGGGGCTTTGCGAAAACAGCACATGACCAAATCCGAAACAGCCACGACATCATATGCGGCCTGATTGCGCCCCGGGCGTCCCACAAAATCACTGGGCAACAACAGGCCCACCATCTGGGTTCGCCCGTCTTCCATCGTCTGGGTCAATGTGGCGATACCGCTGACAACAGAGCCAACAAAATCCATGTTGTCCCCTGACCAAATCACCGATTGGCCTGCGGAAAAGCTGCGATAGTACTTAATCTGGTCTAGTTTAGTCAGCTCATCCGCATCACAACGTGCACAAACCGCCCGGTGGCGGATTGGGCAGTCACCACAGTTTCTGGGTGCAAAAGTCAGTGTATCAGGCAGCATGGCTGCTCCTTGTCGTCGTTTGATCTGGGTCAAAGTCAGACCCCTCGAAGCTCATTATAGGGGGTATCATGACATCGAAAGCACTCTTGGGCAAACTGGGTCTCTTTGACGCAAAGGTGCCGCGCTATACATCATACCCAACTTCGCCACATTTTGGCAAAACAGTTGGGGAAAATACCTTTATCAACTGGATCAAGGCCGTCCCTGAGGGTGCAAGAATCTCACTCTATGTGCATGTGCCGTTTTGCAGACACCTGTGTTGGTTTTGTGCCTGTCGCACTCAAGGCACACAGAAAATGGCGCCTGTGGCGGCATATCTGAAGGTTCTGAAATCCGAATTGGCGCTGCTGTCGCAACATCTGCCCAAGGGCATTACCTTGTCACGCCTGCATTGGGGGGGTGGCACGCCCACCCTGCTGGATGGCGAGATGATTGAAGAACTGGCGGATGCGATCAAAGCCGTCGCGCCTTTCAGCGACACCACGGAATTTTCCGTTGAGATAGATCCAAACGAGCTGGATGCGAATCGTCTGAAGGCGCTTGTGCGGGCCGGAATGACACGCGCCTCGATCGGGGTGCAGGATTTTGACCCGGACATTCAGAAAACCATCGGGCGGATTCAACCCTATGACCTGACCCGGAAAGTGGTCGATGACATCCGCGCCGCTGGTATCCAAAGCCTGAATGCTGACATCCTTTTTGGGCTGCCGCACCAGACGCCTGAACGTATTTCTGACAGTGTGCAAAAGCTGCTGTCTCTCTCGCCTGACCGGGTCGCGCTTTATGGCTATGCGCATGTGCCCTGGATGGCCAAACGGCAGCAGTTGATTCCGTCCGACACCCTACCAACACCCCAAGACAGGCTCGCCCTGTTTGAAACTGCCCGCCAGCTGTTTCAGTGGGATGGCTACCGGGACGTGGGCATTGACCATTTCGCACGGCCCGAAGATGGGCTGGCTCAGGCGCAGCGCGCTGGCAAGCTGCGCCGCAACTTCCAGGGCTACACAGACGATCAGGCTGATGTGTTGATTGGAATGGGGGCCTCGTCGATTTCGAAGTTCCCACAGGGTTATGCGCAAAATACACCGGCCACGGGGGCCCATACGGCAGCCATTCGTGCCGGGCGGTTTTCAACCACGCGCGGGCATGTGTTTTCTGGCCAAGACACGTTGCGCGCCCGAATGATCGAAGCCTTGATGTGCGATTTCTTCGTCAAGACGGCAGAATTGCACGACACGTTTGGCGTGCCACTGGCCGAGCTAAATGAGATACTGAGCGCCACGGATCAGGCGTTTGCCGGTTTGTTGCAACTGAGTGACGAGGGTCTTTTTGTCCCACCAGAGGCCCGTCCTTTGACCCGCATGATTGCGCGCAGCTTTGATGCCTATGATCTCAGCACTGCGGGCCACAGCTCGGCTATCTGACGTTTAACGCTTGTCCAGCTCAGCGGCCAGATCTGCATATGACTTACGTCGTCAGGTCCAATGCCGCCTGTAGCAACGTCTGGGTATAGGGTGTCTGCGGGTTGTCAAAGATGTCTTTGGCCAAACCTGCCTCCACGATGTCACCTTGCTTCATGACGATCATCTTGTGGCTCATGGCGCGAACAACCTTCAAATCGTGCGAAATGAACAAATAGGCCAGCCCATATTTTACCTGCAATCGGCGCAGCAGGTCCACGATCTGCACCTGCACCGTCATATCCAAAGCCGAGGTCGGCTCATCCAGCACAACCACCTTTGGCCGCAGGATCATGGCGCGGGCAATGGCGATACGCTGGCGCTGTCCGCCGGAAAATTCATGTGGATAACGGTCCATGGTTTCCGGGTCGAGATCGACCTCATCCATCACCTCGGCCACCAAGTCTCGGGCCGGGCGGCCACCGGGGTTACCATGCACACCCAATCCTTCGGCGATGATCTGTTCGCAGGTCATGCGTGGTGAAAGGCTGCCAAAGGGATCCTGAAATACGATCTGCATGTCGGCACGGTGTTTGCGAAGCTGTTTGGTAGACCAGCTGTTTACATCCTCGCCGTCAAACTGAATGCCCCCTTGTGAGGCAATCAAGCGCATCACCGCCAGGGCCAGCGTGGTTTTGCCCGAACCACTTTCGCCAACAATCCCCAGTGTTTCCCCGGCACGCACATTGATTGTGGCCTCGTTCACGGCCTTCACATGGCCAATGGTTTTCTTCAAAAACCCCTGCTGGATTGGAAACCAAACCTTCAGCTTGTCAGTCGCAATCAAAGTGCGTGCGGTATCTGGCACCGGCTCGGGTTCGCCCGAGGGGGCCGCGGCCAGCAGTCTTTGTGTGTATTCATGCTGTGGGTTGGCGAAGATTTCTTTTGTTGGCCCGGCCTCAACAATCATGCCGTCTTTCATAACGCAGACCTTATCGGCGATCCGTTCCACCACGGCGAGGTCATGAGTGATGAACAACAGCCCCATATTTTCTTCGCGTTTCAGCTCGGCCAGCAAATCCAGAATTTGCGCCTGAATGGTGACATCCAACGCGGTTGTAGGCTCATCCGCGATCAGGATATCGGGCTTGTTGGCCAGGGCCATGGCGATCATCACGCGTTGGCGTTGCCCGCCGCTCAGCTGATGTGGATATGCGCCAAGGCGGCTTTCGGGGTCACGGATGCCCACACGTTCCAGCAGCTCGATAATCCGCGCGCGCGCCGCGTCGCCCACCAACCCCTGATGCAACTCAAGGCTTTCGGTGATCTGGCGCTCCAGCGTGTGCAGCGGGTTCAGCGATGTCATCGGTTCCTGGAAGATAAAGCTGATGTCGTTGCCCCGCACCTTGTGCAGCAGCGTGTTGTCCGCGCCGATCATTTCCTGCCCGTCATATTTGACCGAGCCGCTGACCTCGGCCGAGGAGCCGAGCAATGACACAGTGCTCAGCGCGGTGACGGATTTCCCCGAGCCGCTTTCACCCACCAGCGCCACGGTTTCACCCCTGTCGACAGTGAACGAAATACCGTGCACACAGGCCACGATTTCGCCATCCTGACGAAAGGCCACGCCCAGATCGTTGACCTCAAGCAGGCTCATTCAAATGTCTTTCTTGGGTCAAAGGCATCGCGGATCCCTTCAAAGATGAAGACCAGCAATGACAGCATAATGGCAAAGGCGAAAAACGCGGTGAAGGCCAGCCAGGGCGCTTGCAGGTTCTGCTTGGCTTGCAGTGTCAGCTCGCCCAATGACGGCGAGGAGGACGGCAGGCCAAAGCCCAGAAAATCCAGGCCCGCCAGCAGGCTGATGGTTCCGGTGATCACAAACGGCATCATTGTCAGCGTCGCCACCATGGCATTGGGCAACATATGGCGAAACATGATGGTCAGGTTGCTCACGCCCAGTGCCTTGGCCGCGCGCACATATTCCAGGTTTCGGGCGCGCAGAAACTCTGCACGCACGACGCCTACCAGTGACATCCAGCCAAACAGCACAGTGATCCCAACCAGCAGCCAAAAGCTGCGCGGCAGAATGGCAAACAGGATGATGATCACATAGAGCTGCGGCGTGGCGGCCCATATCTCGATGACGCGTTGAAAGACCAGATCAACCTTGCCGCCAAAATAGCCCTGCACAGCACCGGCAAAAATGCCGATCACAGTTGAGGCGGCTGTGACAATCAGCGTGAACATCACCGACAGGCGGAACCCATAAATCACCCGCGCCAGCACATCACGTTTGGTATCGTCAGTGCCCAGCAGGTTTTGTGCATTGGGCGGCAGGGGGGCCGCGCCGGGGCGGTCCACAGATGTGCTGTAACTATAGGGGATAGGCGGCCAAATGGCCCAGCCCTGTTGGATCACCTCACCTTCAACCACGCCGTCGGCGGCATCTTCGATGATCAGATCAGGGTCATCAAAACACGCCTCCAATCCACCGGATTTGATCAGACAGGCCACTTCCGGGTCACGGTACACAGCTTCGGTTTCGAAATCCCCGCCAAAGGCCGTTTCGGGATAAAACTTCATCACCGGGGTATAATATCCGCCCTGATATTTCACCAAAATGGGCTTGTCGTTGGCGATAAATTCAGCCGGCAAAGCAATGGCAAACAGAATGGCAAAGATAAACAGCGAGTAATACGCCCGACGGTTACGTTTGAAATTACGCCAGCGGCGCTGATTGAGAGGAGAGAGCGTCATTTACCCCTCCCGCTTTTCAAAGTCGATGCGCGGATCGACCAGAACATACATCAGATCGCTGAGAATATTGACCACCAACCCGATGAGGCCAAACAAGAACAGCGTGCCAAACATCACCGGATAATCCCGGCTGACTGCGGCCTCAAACCCCAAACGCCCCAGACCATCCAGTGAGAAGATCGTCTCAATCAGCAGGCTGCTGCCAAAGAACACGCCGACAAAAACTGCCGGAAATCCCGCGATCACAATCAGCATCGCATTGCGGAATACATGACCATAAAGCACCTTGGATTCAGTCAATCCTTTGGCGCGGGCGGTCATCACATAGTGTTTCTTGATCTCGTCCAAAAACGAGTTCTTGGTCAGCAGCGTCAGTGTCGCAAAGGCGGCAATAGTTGAGGCCAGCACCGGCAGGAAGATGTGCCACAGATAGTCTGCGGCTTTGCCAAGCACACTCAGCTGATCAAAGTTATCCGAGGTAAGCCCACGCAGCGGAAAAATCTGCCAATAGCTGCCGCCGGCGAACAAAACCACCAGCATGATCGCAAACAAAAATCCCGGGATTGCATAGGCGGCGATGATGATGCCTGATGTCCAGCTGTCAAACGTGCTGCCATCGCTGACGGCCTTGCGGATGCCCAGCGGAATCGAAATCAGATAGGCAATCAGCGTGGACCATAACCCCAGCGATATACTGACCGGCATCTTTTCCAGCACCAGTTCGGTGACGTCGATCTTGCGAAAATAGCTCTCGCCAAAATCGAGCCGCATGTAGTTCCACATCATGTTGAAGAACCGCTCCAGCGGCGGTTTGTCCAAGCCGAATTGCTCTTCCAGCTCTTTGATCAACTCAGGCGGCAGCCCGCGGGCGCCAAGGTATTTATCATTGGCCTCAGCCGCCATATCCTGACCGGCGTCACTGCCCGAGCCGGAAAACCCTTCAAACACATCACCCTGCCCCTGCATGTTGGCGATCATCTGTTCCACCGGGCCACCGGGGACAAATTGCACAAGGGCAAAGTTGATCACCATAATCCCGATCAACGTCGGGATGATCAGGAACAATCGTCGCAGGATATAGGCGCCCACTTAGACAGCCCTCCGGCATTTTGTGCAAAACAGAAACATCACCGCAATGCGCCCGAAGCTTTCAATGCGGCGGCCTTGTCGGCGTTAACCCACCAGAAATCCAAGACCCCCAGCGCGTAACGCGGCAATTCTTCAGGGTGCTCAAACATATCCCAATAGGCCACCCAATAGCTGTCATTATACCATGTGGGCACCATGAACCTCTCATAGCGCAAGGCCCGGTCCAGAGCCATCAGTGCCGCATCCTGCGCCTCGCGCGTGTCGGTTTCTAATGAGGCTTTGATGATCGCATCGACCATCGGACTGGCAAGGCCAGCCGGGTTAAACAGGCTGAACGCCGCCTCCTCAGAGCCATACATCTGCATCAAGCCAGTGCCGGCTTCCAAAAACGGGCGATACCGATCAAACACCAGATCGTAATCACGCTCGCGATTGCGCAGGGTGAATTGAGACGGGTCAACCTTCTCATACATGGCATCCACGCCCATTTTCTGCAGATTGCCGATATAGCTTTCAACCACTGCGCTCAGCGTGGCCGACCCGGACGAGGCAATCGGAAACTCGATGCTCAGCGTTTCCCCTTTGTCGTTGCGGCGCAGGCCATCATCGCCCACTTTCCAACCCGCTTCGTCCAGCAGTTTCATGGCTTTGCGCAAATTCTTGCGGTCGTTCAAGCGGTTTGCCTTTGATGTATGTGCGATCACGGCTTCGTCGCTCAGCATCTCGGGGGGCACCACGTCACCAAGGCTTTTCAACAGTTCCAACTCGGCCCCTTGGGGCACGCCTTTGGCTTCAAGCGGGCTGTCTTGAACAAAAGAATTGCGCTGGCTGAACAACCCAAACTGAAGCGATTCATTGGTCCACTCAAAATTGTAGGCCAGTGTCAGCGCCCGGCGCACCCGTACATCTTTCAGCGGCTCACGCGCCAGATTAAACACGATGCCGTTGGGCAAAGGTGGCGTGCCATCGGGCAGTTCTTCCAGCCGGACATCGCCGTTTTGCTTGGCCGGAAAATCATATCCCGTGGCCCATTTCTTGGAATTCGACTCGGCGCGGAAAGTGTATTCACCGGCTTTGAAGGCCTCAAATGCGGCGCTGTCATCGGAAAAATACTCAATCCGGATCATATCAAAATTATGCCGGCCCTGATTGATCGGCAGATGCCAGCCCCAATAATCAGGGTTGCGGGCATACACGATCCGGCGGTTCACATCGACACCGTACACCTGATAAGGGCCAGATCCGATGGCAGCGTCCAAACGGGATTCATCCAGTCGCGCGCCGGTCTCCTCATACCATGTCTTTGGAAACACAGGAGTCGAGCCAACCTGATCAATCAATGATCGCCGCGCCACGTCCTTGGCAAAGGTAAATTTGACAGTGTGGTCATCCAATGCCTCAGCGCTCAGCACTCGTTTTCTCACTGCGTCGGCATAGGATTTCAGCCCTTGGTCCAAAAACAGGTTATGCGAGAACACCACATCATGCGCCGTCACCGGTGTGCCATCGGCAAATTTTGCTTCGGGGCGCATGTGAAAAATAACCCAGGTTTTGCCTTCATCATATTCCAGGCTTTCGGCCAAAAGGCCGTACATTTCGCCGTAGGCATCGGAAGGGGCACCACCACCGGTAGACGGCATTTCGCCCATCAGGCTTTCGTAGACCATCCAGGAATAACGCCCGGCGCGCCCTTTGCGAGAATAGGGGTTCATCGAATCAAATGTGCCCGGCGCATGCAGCGAAATTTCACCGCCCTTGGGCGCATCGGGGTTCACATAGTTGAAATGTGTGTAATCGGCCGGATATGTCAGATCACCAAAGTAGGAATAACCGTGGCTGTGGATGGTCTTGTCTTCGGCCATGGCAACCGAGGCCGCAAGGGCTGCCAGACTGAGCATGAGGAACGCAGCAATTGCCCCAATAGGGTGAACCTTGGCAATTGCCCGGACCTGCGCCCGGTTGCGGTCATCAATCATACTCTTCTCCTGTTGCCCGCCTCTTGATGAGGCGTTTCTATCAGTACCCGCAA
>Ga0209121_10000691_pt1 | contig 35659 bp, 24 predicted proteins | sample Cruoilmetagenom3_FD_187292 | JGI IMG/M metagenome (GOLD analysis project Ga0209121, IMG submission 187292) | Oil polluted marine microbial communities from Coal Oil Point, Santa Barbara, California, USA - Sample 3 (SPAdes) (version 2) | ecosystem: Environmental > Aquatic > Marine > Oil seeps ... | reverse complement strand
ATAATGTGTCAAAAGCGCGCTGTTCTTTCCGGCTGGAAGAAGTTCCGCTCAGGCTCATGCTGATGACATCTGCGCCGTTGTCCCGGCAGGTGTAGATCGCATTAACCAGATTGGAGGCATTGGTCCAGGCACCCGAATCATCAAAAATTTTGACGATTGTGAAATCAATGGTGCCGGGGTTGACGCCAACAACGCCAAGACTGTTATTTAATGCCGAAATGGTGCCGGCAACATGGGAACCATGGCCCAGACCATCCCGCAGGTAGCTATCGTCTACCTGAGACAGTCCTGAAGCATAATCCGCCAGATCTTCATGATCGGAATAGAAACCGGAATCGATGATGCAGACGGTGATTCCGGAGCCATCCGGTGCACCAGCATCAATCGCGCCATCCAAATCAGCGTCCCAGATTTCACGGGCCTGCACGGCATCAATACCCCAGGGAACGACCTGGCCGTTTGCATCCACGGTATCATCGGGACCGGGAGCAACGGCAACCTGAATGGGTTCGACGGCGTAGCGAATGGCGTCTTCTTCAACATCCGTTACAAAGGGATTGTTCACGATGCCATTGAGGGCCGCTTTAGGAAGCGTGACCACATAGGCATCCAGTTCGGGGAAGTCATAATGGACTTCCGCTTTGGCCTTACCAAGGGCCTGGAAGACATCCGCCTTTTTGTCATTCTGATAGGACACCCAAACACGAACAGTGTCCTTAGGGGCGGCTGTTACCGGTGTGACCGCGATGAATAACATCATCACGATCATGGTCAGTGTCAACCATTTTGAACTTTGACGTAACATCATTTTTACCTCCAAGTAAAGAATTGATAGTTGATTATATAATGACCCTCGAAAACATGTCTAGTCTTTTGTGTAAATAAAAAATTAATATAAGATTAGAAAGAATAAAACAGCTTGGAATTTATTTAAAAACTCTCAGGGGGGTGCGAATTGGTCACCATTATTAGTTATACTTAACACCTCTGGATTTCAAACGTCAAAAAACTTATGTGTATGAATATGTTTAGGAGTTGAAGATGTCCCAATCCCCTCAATCTCACCAGAAAAATATTTCCAAGAATCAAATCTTACCTTACACGATTTATGCTGCCGGCGGTCTTTTCACCTACCGTGAATTGGCGATGAATCTGGCGATGAAGGAGGCGATCTGGCGGCAGTCCTCCGGGAAATACCAACTGATCCTGCCGCAATCCGAACAGCCGGAGGGGTTTGAGAATCCCGATGTGTCGATCCAGATTCGTAATACCGATCTCTGGCATGTAATGCGGACGGATCTGCTTTTGGCCCAGTTTGACGGCCTGGAGCTGGACGCGGGGACAGTGGCGGAGTATATGATGGCGAAATTTCTGGGTAAACCCACTGTGATTCTGCGGAGCGATTCCCGCCGGATGCAAAATGCAGGGTTTGACGAACCGTATAACCTGATGCTCAAGAATTATCCCCGGACAGTAGTGCTTCATATCGATTCGCTGTCTGATTACCTTGACCGATGGGAGGGGATTAAACCAGAGCAGGGGCAGACACCGGAATTCGGTGCATTGATTGAGATGGAGAAGCAAGCCATGGAACAGGGGGTGAATAACCTGGCCGGCAGGATCTTGGCTGCCTTTGGAGAGGCTTTACAAATGCCTTCGCCATATCCGAATGAAATGAAAAAGGAAATCTATCGGGCTGCGAGGCTGCTGCCCGGCAGCGGATTTGACCAGTTTGTTACTGAGGATGAATTGGAAGCCGTGATTGACCGATTGGCAGCCAACGGGAGCCTGTAATTGTCAGTCCTGACTTCGTTTACGCTTTAGTGCGTCGGCAAGCAGGACTAGCATGACGGAGAAGCAACCCAGGACTATAGCGGCGACATAGGCGTCGGTATATTGACGTTCATCCAATGAGCGGAAAATATAAAGGGTGGCGGTTTCAGTCCGCCCCTGCACACCCCCGCCAATTACCAGCACCGCGCCGAATTCGCCCAGTGCCCGGGCAAAGGTGAGGGTCATCCCGTAGATCAGGGCAGTCTTGAGCTGGGGGAAGATCACCTGCCAGAAAATTCGCCACTTTGAGGCACCTAGGGTAGCTGCTGCACTTTCCTGCGAAAAATCCAGCTGCTGGATGACAGGCGTCATCTCGCGGACCATGAATGGTAAGCTGACGAACAGGGTTGCCAGGAACATTCCCGGCACCGCAAAGGCCACCTGGATATTGAGTGATTCCATCAGGGGGCCAAGGATACCGTTCCGTCCAAACAGCAGCAGGAGCATATATCCAACCACTACCGGCGAGAGCGCAAAGGGGATATCCAGCAGGCCATTGATCAGTGCCTTTCCGAAGAAATCCTGCCGGGTGAGTACCCAGGCAGTCAGCGAGCCGAAGATGGCCTGCACCAAGACGACCACGACGGCGATCCTGATTGAGAGCCAAACCGACTGCAGAAAGGGTTCGGAAGTCAGACTTTGCCAGGCTTCGCTCAGACCGCTTGTAAATGCCCCATTAACTAGTGAACCAATCGGCGCGGCAATCAGGAATCCCACATAGACCACAACGAGGGCTAAGAGCAGCCAGCCACCCCAGCCGCGGATATTAGTTTTCATGCCGGTTCTCCCAGGCCTTTTGAATCCCGTTGGCGGTCATCAGTACCAGGATGGCGATGGTCAGCAGCAGCAGAGACACCGCACTTGCGCCCAGACGGTTTTCTGATTCCACTGCACCGAGAACGTAAACCGCGGCAGTTTGGGTTTTCAGGGGGATATTTCCCGCCACGATCACCACTGCGCCAAATTCGCCGACTGCCCTGGAAAAACTGAGCAGCGAGCCGCTGAGCAACGGCGGGAGCAGGGTCGGGAGAACGACCTTGCGAAAGGTGTACCAGGGTTTTGCGCCCAGGGTCGCAGCCGCTTCTTCCTGCGTAAGATCCAGATTCATCAACACTGGCTGGATGGTGCGGACCACGAAGGGGAAAGAGATGAACAGCAGAGCCACCACGATGCCAGGTGGTGCGAAGATGATGTCCAGCCCTATCTTTTCTGAGAGGAACGCTCCCAGGGCGCTTTGAGGGCCGTAGAGCATCACCAGCATCACGCCGGTGACGAGGGTTGGGATGGATAGGGGCAGGTCAACGATGGCGTTGAGGAGCTGCTTGCCGGGGAATTCATAGCGTACAAGGACATAGGCCGTGGCCAGACCCATGATGGCATTGATCAGGGTCATGAGGGCGGCGGTCCACAAGGTCAGCAAGATGGCATGTTGGGCAATGGGCACACTGATCTGGTGGATCAGGCCGCTCAGGCCCGCCCGGAAGCCGTCCTCTACAATGACGATCAAAGGTACCAGGATCATCAATGTGACATAGAGGAGGGCGGGGACGCGCAAGAACCATTTCGACAATCCGGTTTTTCGGCCTCCCTGAATTAATGTCAGGTCCATTAATGCGCGTCCCCTTGGGCAGTTGCTATGGCGAGATTATAAATACCGTTTTCGCCAAAGATTTCATCCATAATCACATCCCAGCCGCCAAAATACTCGACTGTGAAGAGATCGCCTACAGGCGGATATTCCGATTCTGTTTGGGCGGCGATTTCCTGATTGACAACTCTTAGGCCATGTTGGGCGAAGATCTCCTGGGCTTCCGATGTGAACAGGAATTCCACGAAGGCTTCAGCCACCTCACGGGTGCCATGCTTTTCCACCGAGGCATCCACCAACGCAACCGGATTTTGGATCAGAATGGTTGAGGAGGGGATCACCCGTTCATAGGTTTGGCCGGATTGCTGCCCCACAAGGATTTCGTTTTCATAGGTGATTGCGAGATCACCGATTCCCATTTCGAAGTTCAGGATGCTGTCCCTCGCGGCTTTGTCCATCACGCTGACATTTTGCAGGACCTGGGTGAGAAAGGTAAAGGCGGCATCCGGGTCATCACCAGGCACACCTTCAATTTCGCCGCGCAAGGCTGTGCCATAGATGGCCAGGACATTCCACATCGCTCCGCCGCTGGTGTTGGGGTTGGGGGTCAGGATTTCGAGACCCGGCTGTGTGAGGTCCGCCCAATCGCTGATCCCTTTGGGGTTTACTTCGCGGACGGCGAGGGAGACGATGGAGGTGGTCACGACCCCCTGGTTTTCGACCGTTTTCCAATCATGGGTGATCAGCCCGGCTTGCTGGATGCGGTTGACGTCAGCTTCCAGGGAGAGTGCCACCACATCGGCCTCAAATCCTTCAACCACGGCGCGGGATTGGGCGCCGGAACCGAGATAGGATTCCTCAAAAGTAACATCCTGCCCAGTTTTTTCGAGCCAATAGGTTTGGAAAAGGGGGATGATTTCACCATAGGCCTCACGGGGCGTTGTATAGGCTGCTAGGATCAGGCTGACCTGATCGCCAGAGGGTTGTTCGGTCGCTGGGGAGCAAGCTGCCAGCGTGGCAGCGATGAGAGCTAACAAAACGAGGATTCTGATTTTGGATTTCATATGGTTCTCCTGAAATTTTCCTGTAGACGCTGCAGTTGATGTGAGCGAACGATTAGGAAGGAGCCAGCCTCCACTGTTGTCAGGATGGACTTGATCACACCGCCCAGTTCAAAATGGCCGGAGCGGCCGGGAAGCGGTGCGCCCAACACAACGAGATCATATTCCTGTTCCTGCATCTCAGCCTGAATGGATGGCAGAACCTCGCCCTGCCTGATCCGCATTTCGGATTGCACCCCAAACCGCGCCAGGCTGTTCTGCCCGTCCTTAAGGAAACGTTCCACGCGGATATATTCGTAGTCATCGGCATTGGTTTCCGGCAGGACAGTGAGCAGGGTGGCTTCTGCGCCAAAGTGACGCAGGAAACGACCAGCAAAGACGACGTTGTCCTTGCCGGGTTCTCCACTTGCCAGCAGGATCAAGGCTTTCCGCAGTTGTGCCGTTGGCTGAGTGGCCAGGAAAAGGTGCTGGTCGCCGATCCTCAGGATTTGCTCGGGTTGCTCAATGCCTGCGGTTGGCCGCCACCCGAGGATGGCCAGATCGTAGGGACGTTCATCGGCGGCTTTGGAAATGGCTTTGTCAATGGGTTGTTCTGCGATTTCAACATCGAGCGAAGCCATACCGCTGCCGACTTCCTTCCTGGCATCTAAAAGATGCTCTTCCAGTTTGGCCTGATCTTGTCCGATCCCCAGAATGGTCACTTGGGCATGGGCCATACGGCTCAGATAGCCGCCCTGGACGAGGGCGGACTGACTGCGTAGGGTGCCATCCGTGAGGATCAGGAAATTCAAGCCGGGGTGGGAGAGCACATGCAGACGACGGATACCCACCCAGACCTGCTGGTTGAGTTCAATTGGGAAGCTGGTGCTTTGTTCGGGTGAGCGGTTGACGTCCAACACAAAACCCGGAATGCCGTAGGGTGCAACGGGTGAGATCGCCCGGACGCCTTGGATGGGGGGCAGCTCCACCCTGAGACGTTCATTGGGGCCGTTAAATCCCATTTCAATCACTTTCCCCTTGCCGAGAAGCAGGCCGCTCAGGTTGATATCCGCTCTTGCCAGGTCGATGTCCTCAGGGCGGGAAAGGATCTGTGCACGGCTGCCGGCATGCAGGTCGTAGGTTTCAGAAGGGATGGGAAAGCCATGCGAGCCGAGGAACACCTCATGACCGCTCAATTGTCCCAGAAGGAGGTTTGCTGATCCGAGGAAGGAAGCCACATATTCCGTCTTTGGAAATTGATAGAGTTCATGCGGCGTTCCAACCTCGATCAGCCTTCCATAGTTCATTACGCCGATCCGGTCCCCCAGGTCAAAGGCCTCTTCCTGATCGTGCGTTACCAGTATTGCGGCGACCCCTAGGTGCCGCTGAATTTTCTTAAGACTTCGGCGCAATTCCACCCTGATTTTGGCATCCAGTGCGCCAAGGGGTTCATCCAGAAGTAAAACATCCGGTTCAATTGCCAGCGCTCGTGCAAGAGCGACCCGCTGCTGCTGTCCACCGGAAAGCTGGGATGTCAATCGATTTCCAAGGCCCACCAGCCCCACCAATTCGAGAAGCTCATCTCGCCGGCGTTGCCGCTGTTCTTTGGGCACCTTGCGGACTTTCAGCCCAAATTCGATATTTTGGGCGACAGTCATGGACTGAAACAGGGCGTAGTTCTGAAAAACGAACCCAATATTACGCTTTTGGGGCGATTCGCGGGTGACATCCCGGCCGTGCAACCATACCCGGCCCTGGTCCGGTTCAATCAGACCGGCGATGATGTTCAGGACGGTGGTTTTACCGCTGCCGCTGGCACCAAGCAGGACGAAGAATTCGCCGTTATCAATTTCAAGGTTGACATCGTTGACAACGACCTGACGGCCGTAATATTTGTTGATGTTCTCCAGGCGAATCGACATTAATTCCTCTGACTGAAAAAGAACCAAGCGTCATAGACTAGCATTGAATGTCCTCAAATTTTAATCAGAGGATGTGACCAGCGCTGTGATAGCTGTGTGATAAACGTGTGATATTTTTTATTACAAAGGGGAGTTAGGGGGTGAAGCGATAGCCAATACCGGGGTGGTTTTGGATCATCTGGGGGCTGCTGGGGTCAGCTTCCACCTTCTGACGCAGACGCCGGATGAGTTGGCGTAGCATCTCCGGGGTGGCGCGGCTGGGACCCCAGACATGGTTGATGATGCTTCCCATCGGCAGTACCTGGTTGATATTCAGGAACAGGACTTCCATTAGCTGGCTTTCCAGCCGGGTGAGTGTGACAGGTTCAGCATCGCCGCGAATGAACTCGTGGCGGCTGGGATCGAAATGGATATCCCCGGCCGTGAATGGCGCGGAAGCCAGAAACTGTCCTTCCTTTGTGCGCCGCAGGACGGTCTGCACCCGGGCGACCAATTGACGGGGGCTGAAAGGTTTGAGGATGTAGTCATCTGCGCCAAGGTTGAGGCCTTTGATGATGTCTTCTTCGTCGGCTCGCACGGTTAGCAGGATGATGGGGACGTTGGATGTCTTGCGGATCTCACGGCAGACGTCAAAACCATCCCGCAGCCCACTTGCTCCGGGCAGGTTGACATCCAGTATGATGATATCAACCAGCTCCTTTTGGAAAGACCGGATGGCTTCGGGAGTGTCATAGGCCAGGGTTGTTTCGAAACCGGCCCGGCGAAGGGTGAATGCCAGAAGGTCAGAAAGCGTGCGGTCATCATCCACGATCAGGGCTTTCATGAATCGCCTCCTGAGGCTGTTGGCAGAGTGAACCAGAAAAGGGCACCACCCGTTTCCGGGTTACGGTGTCCCACCTGACCGGATTGGGCTTCGACGATCGCTTTGACCACCGAAAGCCCCAAGCCCAAACCCAGTTGGGGAGCATCTTTAGCTGATTTTGGCGTGAGGAAGCGGTTGAACACCTGAGCTTGCAGGTCCTCCGGAATACCGGTCCCTTGATCCTGCACTTCGACCAGGATGGCTTTTTCCACCAGCAAGGTCCGGATGGTGATCTGGCTTCCCTCGGGGCTGTGTTTGATGGCATTTGAGAGCAGATTGATTAACACCTGTACAGTCCGCCGCCGGTCGGCACGGACCACGGTATCCTGCTTGGGGTCGGGGCGCAGGATGGAAACCGCATGCAGCCGGGCAATGGGTTCCATGGTGAGGACCGCATCCTCAACGATCTGACTGAAGGCGACCGGCTGGGGGTTGACCTTGAAGCGCCCACCCTCAATGCTGGCCGCCTCAATTAGATTATCGATTAACGATTGCAGGTTGACGATGCCGATATTGATCGTGTGCAGCAGCTTTTCAATCTCAGGAGGGGAGAGGTCTGGAAGCTGTTCAACCAGCAATTCCACCGATGCGGAAAGCGCAGCCAGAGGTGTCCGAAATTCATGGGTGATATTGGCCATGAACTCACCGATTAACTGGTGGATGCGTTCTTCGTCGGAGACATCGCGGATCACCAGGGCGGTGGTAGCATTCCCGGCATCGGGGGGAATGAATTCTGAACGGGACACGGCCAGCAAAACCTCTTTATCCCCGATGGATACCGGGATTCGGCGGACCTGATCGGTCAGCGGAATTTGCTGACTGAACCGGTCCTCACCGGGCAGAGTGGTCAGGATATCATCAATGGGGAATCCAATGATCTCGGAGGGCGATTTTCCCGTGAGCTGAAAAGTGGAAGTGCTGGCAAAGGTCACACAATGACGGTTATCGAGCGTGAGCAGACCTTCAACAATGGCATTCAGTAGCCCTTCAATCCAGACCTTTTCTTTCTGTAATTGTTCCAACGAGTGTTTGAGGCTGACGCGAGCATCCTCCAGTGCGTTGGCCAATTGGTCAATCTCCCAAAGGTTTGAAACGGTATTTACCTGGGTGGAGAGGTCACCTTCGCGCAATTGGGCTGCTGAACGGGCGAGTTGATTGAGGGGCTGGCTGATCCGCCTGGAAATGATGACGGCCAGACCTGCCACAAGCACGCTGATGAGCACCAGAGCCAAAAGGATGATCCCCCGCAATTGGCGGTTGGCCTGGATATACGGCGTGACCTGGAGGAAAGCCAGCCATTGCTCATCGGGATGATTAAGGCCGGTGAGTGTTTTGACCATTACCTTTTGGGCCTGCTGGTCTTCGTCAGTCAGTGAAAGGATCTCATAATTTGAGAGTGTGTCGGGATGGAGGCCCGCAAGTTCAACGGATTGGATCGAAAGGTTGCTGGTGATGAGGTCCTGGTTGCGAAAGAAGGCATAATCCAAGCCGCTTTGGGTGGAGAATTCAGCAAAAAGGCCACTTAATAATTGCCCAACAATGATCTCATGGTCATCTGCCAGGATCGCCTGAGTGATTATCCAGGCTGTGTCGTTTACAAGGACAATCCCTTCTGTTGAGGCGACTTCGCATAGCCCTTCAGTTTTTTCTGGGCTGACAGATGTAATGGCTGCGCTGTCTTCACAGATCAGGATTGCATCGAAACCGGAATTGTTCTGAATATTCTCGAGGTAGGTCTGGAGTGTGTCTGAATCGGCATTGGTTGCCAGAAATGAGTTTAGGGTGGGGCGCTGCACGAGTAGGACTGTTAGGTTATTGAGCTGATTGAGTTTGCTGTCCAGGAGAGCTTGCGTGGTTTGATCAGCCTGGTCGAGGAGCGCTTTAAGTTGGATTTGAGTTTGGTGGTCCAGCACCAGGGTAGCAGGGATGCCCAAAACGAGTATCGTTCCGAGTGTGATTGCCAGGAAAATCACGATGAGTTGAACCGTAAATCGCTTTGGTGAAAGCTGTTGGCGAAGCTTGCGGAGATTCATGGCGACGAAAACCCTTCCTGACTGAATGGACCCTGATGACCTATTCTCCTCAAATATAGCATCGTTGCCCAACATTGACAATGTATCCGGATTATCTCCGGGATTCTTATAAAGATTTTACAAAATTCCATGTTCAGCCATTGGCTTGACCAGAATCCTGTTCTATATTGTTATTGCTATTTTATATGAGGAGAAATTATGATCGCGATTATTACCGACAGTACTTGGGATATTCCTGATGAATTGATTGAAACTCACGGTATTTTTGTTGTACCTCAATACATTATCTGGGGAGAACAACAGTATCGGGACCGTGTTGATATCCAGCCGGTCGAGTTTTATGAGCGGCTGGAAACGGAAGCCCAAAGGCCAACCACAGCCCAGGCCAGTGCCGGTGATTTTCTGGAATCAATCAAAACGGCGATGGAACAGGGTGCCACCGAAGCCGCGATCCTGACGGTATCCAGTGCGATGTCGGGAACTTTTAATATGGCAAAACAGGCTGCTGAAGAAGCGCCGATCAGGGTGGAAGTTATCGATTCAAAGGGCCCGACAATGACATTGGGATGGCAGGTGCTGGCTGGAGCCCGCGCCCGAGACGAAGGCGCAAGCCTGGATGAGATTGTGGCGAAGGTTGCCAGGGTTCGCGCCGGGATGGTGCAGCTGGTTGCTATGGAAACACTTGAATATCTGCAATATGGCGGTCGGATTGGCGACGCTGTCAAATGGGTGGGCAATGTCCTGAAAGTGAAGCCTCTGGTGTCAATTGACCATGAATCGGGACGGGTGCAGCCGACCGGGTTGGCAAGAACCCAGCGTGCGCTCAAAGACATGTTTTATAAGAGGTTCTTTGAGCAGCTGAAAGGCGGTAAGAAGCTTCATATCGCTGTTCTGCATGGCAACGCTCTGGAAGAGGCGCAGAAACTTGTGGATCGGATCAATGACGAATTCAACCCTGTTGAATTGCTGGTCAATATCACCGGTCCGGTTCTGGGAATCAATACCGGACCAGGTGCATTAGCCTTATGCGGCTATGCTGAAGAATGATCTCAACATGATAAATAACTGAATACCCTCAATACTTCCCATTCCGGGCATCAATTTTGCTGGATTAAGATTATTTGTGCTGTAATGGTAATCAGCGGATACGCAAATCAGCAAGAGAAACGGCTCTTCTCTGAGTGTATTTATTCAGAGGCTTCGAGTTCTTTTCTGATCAACAAATAGCGGTTTTCAGGGCTGGTTTTAACAATGACCCATCCCGGGAAGGGATTGGGATCATCAATCAGACATTCCATGCTGGATTGGAGTTTAATCACCAGGTGGTTTTCTTGAAGGAACAAGAATTCAATCCCCTGGATGTGATCAATTTTATTGAGACTCTCTTCAATAACTGAGAAGTCATCCATCTTGTCAAACCCCTCGATCCAAACAACACATTGGTCATCATTCAGGGTGATGCTCTCCAGGATATTGGCATATTCCTGCTTCTGCGCTTCTTCATCAGAAGCATCGATGGAAGAGATTTCTGCCTGGACCGATTCTTCGGGGTTTTCCAAGTTTGCAGTGCGAGCAGTGACCACATGTTGGTCTGAGGTCAGGGCAATCTGAAGGGCTGCTTTCGCCTGCATGGTGATCTCATCTTCGGTGATGGCATCATCAGGGAAGCTGGCAATGCCTGCCACAACCCGAGTATCCACTTGCCGGTTGATTTTCTGGATCAGGCGTTGGGTAAGGATCAGAGCGCCTTTGTCGCCAGTCTCCGGCAGAATCAATCCCAGATGATCGTTGGCGAAGGCGATATCCAGGTTTGTGCGGGTGCCATCCAGAAGGACTTCTGCGACCACTTTATTGATGTTCTGAAGATCTTCCTGAGAGAGCTGGTCCCTTTGGTCATAATCAAAGAGGACCAGAGTCACATCATTGTGATAACGGCGTCCCCGAAAGATTTCGGTGATCAGGGTTTGCTTGGCAAATTTCCAGCGCATCAGATTAGTCATGTCGTCGTAAATAACCAGAGAATCTGCCAACTGTTGGAGGTGGGCATATTTCTGGTCAATCTTACTTACAACATGTGCATAGATGTTGCAGATGATGGCTGTGATCAGGAAAACAGCTGTACCCATCACCGTAGAGACGATAAATTCCATTTGATTGCTTTGGATGCCATATCCTACACCTGCAAAGATACCTGCTGCTATGATCAGGCTGACCCATGATGAATAGGGAAAGATCTCTGTTAATGCAAAGACGATAATAAACAGGTTTAGTGTCATCCCCAAAATAAAGAGGCCAGAGGGGGCATAGTTGATCAATACATAAGCCCCGACTATGTTCCAGATGACTAGTAGGATGATATGCAGAAATAATTTTTTAGTATTAAGTTCGGATTGATTTTTCATAATTCACCTCAAGATTCATCACCATGAGTTTATTTCAGAACAATGTGATCAGGAGAATGATAATCGAACTGAATAACATTCGCTGAAAATTGGTATTGGACGTACAGGCAAGGTCTTCATGGACAGCAGATGTCTTTTAGACGCATGGTGAAGGTATAACTATAGCAGAAGTGTTCTTGCATCTCAAGTTGGAAGACCTCACACCACATCATTTAAAAATCAATTTCATAACAAGAGAAGACCGCTTTACTGTCCTATTATATGAATCCAAGGTCTCAGATTATGCTCATTTATTAATGTCCCTCCTAAAAACAGATGAAATTCAGGTTAGAGTTTAGAAGTTTAAGCTAATTTATTGGCTGTATTCCATTTATATATAAACATTAATGAAAATAATGGGTGAAAATTAATTACACTTGAGCCTGTTCTGGGCTAAAATGTTGGATGAAAAAGTCATTCACCCAAATAAGCTTATGTCCCGCATTAGGGTAGTGACGAAAATCGCTAGAGGGCACTGTTTGGTATTGAAATTGCAATCTCGACAGAGGAATTATTGGAAGTTTTTTAGCGATACACGAAAAAAACATAGCGGTTTGGTCTATTAGAGCCAGAGTGAAATTAAGAAATCAATTTAAATAAATAAGAATGAATTAATAATGGCATAAAACTTGCTCTAGAAGATGATATGGAATTGAAAGGTTAAAAAACAGTAGCTTATTGATGAAAAAGCACTGAGGAAAGGTTATGACAACGACTTCGTTTAAGGATAGATTGGCTAAATTTAATGAATTTTGGGATGGACTTGAGGCCAGCCAGGATTTATCGCAGGTGAGCGATAAGACCCTTCGCAAGGTTGTTCGATTCCTTCCTGAAGCTCTTTCATGCCCTGATATCACTTCAACCCGAATAGTTTATAAAGACAAGACCTTTTCTCATGGAAAGATCAAAAAGGGAACCCGTGAAATTGTCGAACCGATCAAGACCATCCAACAACAAATTGGCCAGGTTGAGTTTCATTATTCGGAAAATGGAACCAAGTGCAGCCGGACAGGTTTGGATGATGATGGTTTTATATTAAAGCTGGTATCTGAACGCCTCGGTGTTCTTTTCACCTATGCTGAAAAAGAAACGGAAATTGAAAAGTTAAAGGATGAGGCTCTCAACGCCTACGACCGGACCATTGAGGCCTGGGCAGCTGCGTTTGAAACGCAGCAAAAGGAGGCCAGTGGTCACACTGAAAGGGTGACGAACCTGGCGTTGGAATTGGCCAGAGAGATGGGCTTCCCGGAGGAAGAGTTGGTAAATATCCGCAGGGGAGCACTCCTGCATGATATCGGCAAGATCAGCATTCCTGATGAGATCATTTCCAAGGAAGGCAAACTGACCGAGAAAGAATTTGATGTTGTTCGCCGGCACCCGCTCTTTGCCAAGAAATGGCTATCTCAGTTGGAACTCCTGAAACCAGCCTTGCAAATTCCCTATTATCATCATGAACGGTGGGATGGCGGCGGCTATCCTCTCGGGTTGAAAGGGAAGGACATTCCCCTGGCAGCCAGAATGTTTTCGATTGTTGATGTCTGGGATGCGCTTACTTCCGACAGGCCTTATCGCAGGGCTTTGAGCAAGGAAGAAGCCTTGAACTTGATCATTTCACAATCGGGTTCCCACTTTGATCCAAATGTCGTCGAGCATTTTGTCAAGGTGTTATCCAATGAAAATCTGATCAATGCCCCCCATCAACTTCGGATACAGGCTTTTGGACGAGAGAAGGTTTGGCTGCAGAATATTCTGATCACAACCGGTGATTGGCAAGTTCACGCTGCCAAGGAGATGTTCTTTGTCTTCCTGGCCCATCCCGAAGGGCTGACCAAGGAGCAGGTCGGGCTGTATATGTGGCCTGATGCGTCCACCGAGGAACTGGATATAAAGTTCAAGAATACCTTGTACCGTTTGCGGAGCGCTGTTGGTAAACAGGTGATCTTGCTTTCGGAAGGGATGTACCGTTTCAATCCCATGCTGGAATATGCCTATGATGTTGAAATTTATTTGACCTCAACCCAACGAGCGAATGAGACAGAAGATCCTAGAAAGAAGATCAAACATCTTTCGCATGCTATCCAGCAATACAGTGGCGAGTATTTACCGGAAGTTGATGAATATTGGGCGATCCCGGATCGTGAAAAGTACCGGCAGATGTATATTGGTGCATTGTATGCTATTGCCGGCCTGTATTTCGAAAAGGAAATTTACAAATCCGCTCTTCGTTATTGCAATCAAGCTTTGGAAGAAGATTCAGTCAACGAGGAGGTCCATCGCCTTGCAATGCAGATCCATGCTGTAACCGGCAACAAAGCTGAGATCATCCGCCAATATGAAGGTTGCCGTCAGGAATTGGAAGAAAAATTCGATGTTGAGCCATCTGAACAAACTCAACTCCTTTATGACACTCTAATAAATGCATAACAGACTGAAGCAAGATCGTGGAAAGGTAAGGATGTCCCTACAAATTTGAATGCCAAATCACCAGGAAAATTTAAATTTCATGGCTTTTTTACTTAGCTCGGATTAATGACCTGGAAGTCCGAATTGGAGCCTGTACAGATGGATACTAAGACTGTGCAGATTACAGTAGCGCAACAATGGTTTCTTAAGAAATATTGATATGAATACACAACGAAGAGCAGACCAGATGAATACAGATTTACTTGATCCCTACTTTAGACGGGATAAAGCAGACCATCTAAAGCTCATTTCTGAATTTAAAAAAATCAAAAATGATTTATTTGCATTCAGTGACCAGAATGCAAATCTTTGGTTGCGTGCGTTGGATCTATATGACAAGGGGATCACTGAGCATACTTTACGGGTAACATCCCTTTCTCTCAAAATTGCCCATACCATGGGCCTGCCCAAACGTGATTTGGTCAATGTTCAATTGGGGACCTTGCTTCATGATATTGGCAAATTAGGAATTCCAGAAAGTATTATGCAAAAGCGCGGCCGTCTGACACCTTATGAGTTTCAGGTGGTTCAGGAACATCCTTTATATGCGCTGGAGTGGTTAGCCAAGCGTCCGCAATACAAACCTGCTATGGTGATTCCACTCTATCACCACGAGTGGTGGGATGGCACGGGTTATCCATACGGTTTGGCTGGTGAAGAGATCCCCAGGTTGGCTCGGATTGTGGCTGTGGCAGATGTCTGGGATGCATTGACTTCCGATAGACCTTATCGAAAGGCTATGGCAGAAAGCCAGGCGCTATACATCATAACTTCGGAATCGGGCACCCATTTTGATCCGGAAATTGTTGAGATTTTTCTGAATTTTGGATTATTTGAACCGAATTATCTGCCCTCATTCATCTCAAGTTATGCTTAAATAACAAAAGCCCATAATCGGGCTTTTTTCGTTAGGGAAGCATTAATCGAAGACTACCAACTGGTGGAGGTGCCGTCTCCGCCTTTTTGTTTAATTTGATAGAGGGCGTTATCCGCTCGATTAAGGAGATCCTCAAGCGAATCGGACCAATCCTCAATTGAGGCGATACCAGCGCTGAAGGAAATCGTAAAGCTGCGCTCTCCATAGAAGACCGGTGAGGTTGACATCACATTGTGGATCCGTTCCATAACCAGCAGGGCATGTTCGGCATCCGTTTCTGGCAGCAGCAGCATAAATTCATCGCCGCCGAAGCGACCCACGATATCCACATCACGTATGATTTCCTTGACGATCTTGGCGAAAACGGTTAAGGCTCGGTCGCCGGCGAGGTGACCGTAAGTATCGTTGATGCCTTTGAGGTTGTCAAAGTCAAGAATCACCACCGAAAGAGCATGGTGATACCTGCGTGCCCGGCGGAGTTCCAGTTCCGCCAGGTTCATGAAATGACGGCGGTTGGATATTTTGGTCAGATCGTCAATGGTCGCTTCATGATAAAGCTGATCGAGAAGCTGTTTGCGTTCCGTGATATCGCGGGAAAGCCCGTGATATCCAATCAGGTTGCCATAATTATCATAGTGTGGGGCGGCAACAATTTCTGTCCAGATCCAGCTGCCATCCTTGCATTTCTGCTCGATCTCAAAGCGGGTGGTCATATTATTGTTACCGACTTGCCCAACCTCTTGATGGTGGGAAATCTTTTGGCGAACCAGTTCAACACCTTCTGGTTTGAAGAAGGTCCAGATTTGCTGACCAATTACTTCTTCTCGTTTGAACCCACGAATTCGTTCATCAGCAGGACTCATGTAATCAATTCTCAGCCGTTTGTTGATATGCCAGATCACATCACCCGAATTTTCAGTCAGGAAGCGATATTTTTGCTCATTTTCGCGCAGCTTCTCTTCCATCTTCTTGCGAGAAGTGATATCCCTGACGACGGTGAGAATGTGGGGCTCATCTTCGACCTGGATGACGCGAGAGGAAAGCAGTCCCAGTAGGGGCCGCCCATTTTTCTTTCGGAACTGAAATTCCATATCCTCAATCACACCGGTTTCGGTCAGTAAGACGATGAATCGGGCGCGCTCGGTGGGATCAAACCAGATATCCACTTCCAAAGTAGTGCTACCGAGAACCTCTTCCCGCGAATATCCAGATAATTTGGTGAAGCCGTGGTTGACCTCGAAATAAAGGCCATCCATTAAGCGGGTGATCATGACTGCATCCGGGATGGTGTTGAACATCAGGGTGTATTTTTCTTCGGCTTGAACGGTCTCCTGATTCAATCGCATGTTCATCAAGTAAATCAGACCAAAATTCCAAAGGGTCATGGAGGCAAAGAGAACAAAATAGGAGATCGCTTGCATCATTGTGGGAATAGCGGTTGGGTCGGGCATAGGGAGTACCAACCATGCTATTGTATGTCCAATATAGAAGAGCGCATTTATCAGGAAGGCGATCCCAACGAAATAACGGAAGGGGCGATCAGCAAGTGTTTTTTGTTTAAAATTGACAATGGCAATCAGGAGGGAAAACCCTGCGAAGCTGAAAGTGGATATAGCGTTGGGAATGATGTAGTTCTTAAATAAAAGGGAGATAATGAGAATAACGCTGTAAAGCGAAATGAACAGGAGGGGGTGTTTGTTCCGGTTTTTAATTAATTGGAAGAAACTGAGAACACCGTGGAAGAGGATCAGACCGCTAGCTGCAAGAAAGATGTCTTCTATGATAAAAGAAAATATGCCAAGGTAAAGGAACCTTTGCAGGAAGAGGATAAGGTAATACACACTAATTGTACATGTCCCAATAATCAGCCAAATAAAACCGGGGAAGTTATTACCTCGTTTAAATTGAATCGCAAGGATAATAACATCGAGAAGGACGGTTAGGCCGAATATGAGACAAATCGTGTGAATATCAATGCTCATAATTGCTCATATTATAAAGTATTCCATACTCAAAATGATATAAAATTTTGCCACCTACTAGAATACCATAAGAAAATTCATTTTAAATTAAGGTTATATATCAAATAATCCCGATTTACTGATTATAGATAATTTTTCTTAATTCCCTAGAATTAAAAAACTGACGGAAGGATATGCTTTCATCCAGTGTGTTTATGAGAATGTTTTCGTAAATCAGCATAGAATCCGGGTTTCCTTGGGTGGCTGGCAGCTTGATTTGAATTAAATCGTCCTGAATATCAACGTCAAAGGCAGCTTTGGATTCCCAATAATGCAAAGCTGCCCGGACTGATTCAGGATTAGCTGCTGCTGCAGCAGACATGGCTTGTAAGGAGGCTTCTCCCGCTTTCTTGGAGAGCGCGAATTTCACCAGCCCGGCGATGAACTTGATATAAGTTTTCCAATCGGTCAGCCCGGGCGTCATGCCGAAAACGATGACCTTTTGGGGATTGATGCGACGGATGACCTCGTTCAGTGTAAGCTGAGAGGGTGGTGCAGTCCAAATGATCAGAGTCTCACCGGACCGTAATTTCTGACGGGGTACAGCCGGCAGTCCTTCCGGCAGGTCATATTCTGCCCAAACCTGGGCATCCTTTTCGTTTTCCAAAATCAACTTCAGGAGTGATATTGGCGCAGCTTTCATCCGTAAATCCACCAACTCGAATTGGCGTTTAGGTTGTTTCGCCTTATCTGTTTCTATTGGTCGAACATCAATCCATTCAGCGTTGATCTGCGCGGCGCCCTTGTAATCGCTTTGGGACAACCGGCAGATCAGGTCGAATTCGTCCGGTGGCAAAGGCTTGTCCGCACCGTTCCACCAGATGAATTGCTGCTGCGTACCTTCAATGTCGCTGGCGATCACTTTTCGGTGTTCACCGGTCTGGCCGATTTCCGAAGCGGAGACATACCCCAGATTCCTGATCAGGAAATTGAGCGGTGGATTGCCCGCGCCAAACGGCGCCAGGCGATTGACCTCTGCGATCAGTTCGAAATTGATTTCGAGAAGGGTGATGGTCCGGTTGACTTCAATTTCAGCAACATGTTCAATGGCCCTGGCTTGCTCTTCCACCACCTGGAACAACCCTCGTTTGAAAGCGGTGTAATTTTCTGCAGTAAGCGCCATGCCAGCGGCCATAGGATGCCCGCCATAACTCAGCAGAAGGTCGGATTGTGAACCGATCGCCTCGGTGATGTTGATGCCCTCCACTGAACGGGCGGACCCATGGAAGGGTTCGGTACCTGTCATTAGGATGGCTGGTTTATGGAAGCGTTCCACGAGCCGGTTGGCGACGATGCCCACCACGCCTCCCGGCCAATCCGGATAGTGCAGGACGATTGCTGGGGCATGGCGGTCATCCGGCGAATCCTGGAGAAGTTTTTCCGCAGCTTTTGAAACCTGGCGGGTGATCATCTGTCGCTGGCTATTGAGGGCCTCAATATTAGAGCCGATCACCCGGGCGCGGCCGGGATCAGTCGTTGTCAGAAATTCGACAATGGGATTGGCGTCGCTCAACCGGCCCACGGCATTCAGACGAGGTGCAATCTGAAATCCGATGTGGGTTTCGGTGAGCTGCAGGGGATTAAGTTTGGCATTGCTGAAGAGTGTTAGCAAGCCCAGCCGTTCCGTTTGCCGCAGATGAGCCAGCCCTTTCTGCAGGATCCAGCGGGTATCCCCCTTGAGGAGGGCAACATCCGCCACAATACCCAGCGCAGCCAGCTCATAAAAAGGGCCGCTGTCAAAGGGTTCTTCCAGATAGGCATACAAGCCCTCAATGAGCTTGCAGGCCACCCCAGCGCCAGGCAGGGTTCGCAGGGGATGGTCCTCTGGCAGCCTTTGGGGGTTAACAACAGCATTCGCAGGGGGCAGAGTCGCGCCCAGGCTGTGATGGTCGGTCAGCACCACAGGGATACCGGCCTCTTTGACCGTCTGGATATTTTCATGCTCCGTGATGCCGGTGTCGCATGTGATCAGCAGGTCAAAACCCTCATCCAGATAGCCCTGGAGGACGGCCGCTGTGATGCCGTGAGATTCTTTGGCCCGGATGGGGATATGGTATTGCACATTGGCCCCGAGCCTGCGCAGTCCCTCCACCAAAATCGTGGTGGATGTTTGCCCATCCACATCGAAATCTCCCCAGACCAGGATTCGCTCCCGGTTATTGATGGCCTTGGTGATCAGGTCATAGGCAATGAGCGCATCGGGGAGTTCATCGGCAGAGGTCGGCTGGTAGGCATCCGGGTCCAGAAAGGCCCGGGCAGCGTCAATCGTCCGGAAACCGCGCCTGTAGAGTGTCTCGGCGACCAGAGGGTGCCCACCAATGGCTTGGCGGAAGTCCTCCGGGATCGTGATAGGGTCCGGTTCTATCCAGCGAACTTCTTCACTCATCAGAAGGCGATCTCATCAATCTTGTCAAAGTCGAGGTTTTCCGCATCCTCCTGCGAGGTCGGCTCAAAATCGTCGAATTCATCCAGATTACCAGCGGCAGTCCCCCGGTCACAGTGGGAGCGGTAGACACAATAGCGGCATTTGGCCTGGTCAGCAGTTCGGGAGAAGCCTTCCTCGGGGAGGTCGGTAATTTCATCAATCAAACCGGTGAAGAATGCCAGGTCCTTTTGATATTCCTCACTGGTGTAGGGCAGTTTGATGGGGAGTTCCGGATGAGCGGCGAACCAGTAGTTCATCTCAATTTGTTCGGGCGGGGTTTCTGTTTGGTCACTCAGAACGTTGCCGGATTGCACCAGCAGGAAACGGTATAGACGGGTCTGGATCCGGTCTCGTAACCATTCAACTTTGGGAAGTCTGCGGCCGGTTTTCCAGTCATAGATGATCAGTTTTCCGGAAGGCTGGGCGAGGACGAGGTCATATTTTGCCACCAGCCGGTGACCTGCCAGGCCGCTGCTGAGTAAGGTTTCGACAAAACGGGAGCCATCCAGTAGGGGCGGCACAAATTGAAGAAAGTCTTCCCACCATGAAAAAAGCTCTGGGCTGGGGTCTGCCGCGGCCTGGTCTGTGAGGCGTTCCTCGGGAATATCTAGCAGGTATTGCTGGATCAGCCGGTGGAATCGCCCGCCGGTCTGGCCGCGTTGTTCAAATTCAAGGGCGTCATCCACAACGAGCGCCGGCCATTTAGCGTGCCGGATATACCGTAGATAGAAGCGATAGGGGCAGTCGATGTAGTCCTGCAAGTTGCTCTGGGTGAAATCAAAGGTATCAGGCAGGGTCATTGGCGTTTCTCCCAGTCATTGATTAATTCGAGGAATGCCCTGGCGGGGATATTTCGGGAGGAGACCCGGCCGGAATTGGCTGTGACCATCAGCCAGCTTCGGGCACGGGTGATTCCCACGAAGAACAGGCGCAGGCGTTCACGGATGAACTCCTGGCGGGCTTCCAGTGAGGCAGCACCTTCCTGATACCAATCCAGGCCGCGTCCCGCGGTCAGCGAAGTGAGTTGGGCCAGCGTTTCAGCTTCCAGGTTGAGGTGATCCCGCACGAACCATTTCTCGGATTGATACTGGTCAAAGTCTTCACCCGAGGGGAAGTTGTAATTATTGACCGCAGTCAGGTAAACGGCGTCCCATTCCAGGCCTTTGGCCTTGTGCATGGTGGCGATGACCACTTGTCCGGGGTAAAGGTCGGGGTTGAAAGCCGAATCCTCATCGGAGAACCCCAGAAAGCGGCGCTGATTGTTGGCAATCTGCTTCATCTCTTCCGTAAATTCCGGCAGGCGCCAGTCCGGATGGGCATTCGCGAGCTGGCGGAGCAGAACGGAGAGTTTGTGCGCCAAAGCGAGTTCCGCGGGTTCAAGAAACAGGTCCTGCGACAGGGTCAGCACTAACTGGTCAATGGGCAGGAAGACCGAGTTTTGCCAGCGTTGGATTACATCCCGGAAGGTCTCCAGTTCATCCAAAACAGCGGCATCAGCCGATTCGGCGCGAATGGAATCCAGCCAGGTTTGGGTGGTCTGCGGCCAGAGGTAATCCTCCACCTTTTCGCAGGATTTGATCTTATCTGCAATGGCCTTGTAGAAAGGCCAGTGCTGCTCATCTTCCCGTTCCTTGCGCCGCCAGACTCGATAGGCTGTGGAGAGTTTATTACTCTGACGCGGGTCGCAAAGGGCGTTCAGGATATGGTAGATGGCGCTGGTGGAAAGGCGGGTAGAAGAGGTGGAGCGCAGCAGGCTGTCCACCACCGGTATGCTCCGTCGCTGGCATTCATCAGCGAACTTGAAGCCCCGTATATTCCTTGGAGAGAGGATCGCGACTGTTTTATCAGGATGTTCCGCAAGCCAGGCTTCAACGGAATCCACCACAAACCTTACTTCCTGATCCGGTGAAAGGAGATCCTCAACCAGTTGAACACAATTCGGACAATCCGGCGGGTTGGGCTGGGGGTCACCGGGTGGTGTGGGTTCGATCAGTGGGGGATTGAGTGCGCTCCGGGCATCCAGGTTGGGATGCATATCCTGGGTCCAGGTGATCAAGTGATTGGCGAGTTCGATGATGCTGAGGGTGGAGCGGCCGCTTTCCGGCAGCGATCGGGCGGTTACGTCCAGCCGCTGGATGAAATCCAGCAGGTAGTGAGGGCTGGCCGTGGTGAAGGTTTCATAGATCGCCTGATTGGGGTCGCCAACACGCACCCAGTTGCCGGTCTCACCGGCCAGCAGGGAGAGGATCTTCTGCTGCAGAAGGCTTGAATCCTGCGCTTCATCTTCCAGGATATAGGGCCAGCGCTGTCGCAGCAGGGTGACCAGCGCGGGATCGGATTCCAGGCACCGCAGGGCCAGCCGGATCAAGTCGTCAAAATCCACACTGCCGCGGTAGTTGAGCGCATCCTGGTATTCCCGGTAGAGGCCCGCGCCCAGCTCCACCAGCGGGAGCGGGATGGGGGATTCGCTCAGGAGCTTGCGGAGGTCATTGGGTGTGAGCTGGCGGTCCTTCGCCAGACGGATGAAAGCGACAGCAATCGACTCGATCAGGGCTGGTAGATTGCGACCCTCGCTGAAGATCTTTTCTCTCTGGGACTCATCAAAATCCAGATAGGGTTCAAAGAAATCCAGATGTGATTTGAGCCAGGCATCTGCGACCGACCGGATGATGCGGGTGCCTTCAACCTCATCGAGGATTTGGAAGCCGTTACTCAACCCGGCCAGGTCAGGCCGCATGCGGACGATGTCATTCGCCAGACCGTGAAGCGTGCGCACCCGGTAGCCCAAGCCGGGGAGCAGGCCCGCTGCCTGAAGCTGGGCTGAAATACGGGCTGAGAAGTTATCCACCGCCGCATTGACCAGGGTGACGATCAGGATTTCCTGATCGGGGTTGATTGCACCGGATTTGATCAGGTCTGCGGCGAGATAGGAGAGTGTCCAGGTCTTGCCGCTGCCGGGCACAGCGCTGACGCCCATTTTCCCGTTTTGGTAGCGGAGGATCTGCTGCTGGCCGGGGCGGAGCTTGACAGTAGTGTTGTTCATAGAAGCCCCCGTTTACTCTCGAGCAGCACCTGCTGGAAGATCCGCAATAGCAGCCCCCGATTTTCATAACCGGAGACATCCATCTCACTCATGCCGAGATAAACTTTCTGGCGACAGCGGTTGAGCAGGCCCAGTGAAAGGCGCAGTAGCGTATCATTGGCGGCATTCATTTCATTCTCTGTCGTCCAGACCTGATCAGACTGCCAGTTACGGGAAAGCACATAGGGCTGGGTCAAGGGCTGGTCGAGTCGCTGATACCAGGAGGGGCTGCCGAGATCCAGCCAGAACTGGACATCCACAGGCTGGTTGCGCATCAGGAAGGTATAAGCAGGGGCAATGAAGACCGAATCCCGGGGGGCATCCTGCCAGGGCTGGATATATTGGGCAGCGATCACGCCATCGGCCACCATCTGAACGTATTCCTTCCCCGTGGAAAGGGTATCATCTGCCAGCTGCTCACCGATCACCCAGCGGAATTTCTGGATCGATTCAATCAGGGTCGCCACGGTGTTGGCGCTCTCAAGGTCATTATGGAAGCCGAAACCGGGCTGGCTGAGGACTTCGCCAAACAATCGGTTGAGGAAGAAGTCAAGGGTTCGGTCTTCATCCGGGAGTGTGGTAGAGAGCCAGCTTCGCAGCTGGTCATAACGCTCGCCCGCGCGATAGGTGATCCGGTCGCGTTCCTCCACAGGGACTTCCTCAAAGGGTTTCAGTGGGAAACCCTCCGCACGTTCATCATAAATATAATGCGAGAGGAGTTGGGCGCGGACCAGATCGAACTGGTCAATCGACTGCATCAATGCGAAGGCAAAGTTAATTCGTTTGGGCCGCAGATTCCATCCGGGGAAGGCCACGGTCGCGAGGGTCAAGAGGGTTTGCGCGGCAGGCTCATCCCGCAAGGCGCGGGATGGCCGGTGGGAATGGTGGGGGACCCCGTATTCATCCAATTTGCGGGAGAGGGTATAACGCAGGACGTCCGACATGAAGGGCGCCAGCACAACGATCTCTCCGGGAGGGGTGCCCTGATTGATCAGGCGACGAACTTCGCCAGCAGCCCAATTGATCATCGCCGGGAAATAGCGGGGATTATCGGCCGGTGTCACGATGGCTTTGGTGGGGTCGACCATTGGAGTAGCGCTTTGCACAGGGGGAACGCCCATCAGGCTGGCGACGACCTTACGGATTCCAGCCTGCAGGCCCTGAATATCCTGTGAACTCACCAGGTTTCGGGTGAAGGCGATGGTCTCATTGCAATCCCCCACAAGCCGCCTGGCGCTTTGAGTATCCGCACCCAGGAAGAACCGGTAGCCGGCACCCTCGTCCTGGATCACCACGGCCGAATCAAAGGAGGGTAGCCACTCCCGCAGGATGTCATGGGCGACGGGGGTGTCTTCTTCAATATTATCCACGATCAGGTGGTGATAGGTCTTGCTGAGATAATCCCGGCAGAGGGGCAAAGGCCAGAGGAGCTTGCTGAAGAGTTCCACCTGCAGTGAGAAATCCAGCAGGTTATGTTCAAGGCAGAAAGCGCGGAAGGCCATGGCGCTGGCCTGAACGTTATCATAAATGTGCATCTGCTCCACATCCCCAACCCAGGCGGCTTTGAGCCGGGTTGCGATTTCCTCAATGGGAAATCCCACAAAGGCGGCTTTGTTGAGGTTGTCCAGAATTTGGGAGAATATCCGGTTGCGGTTGATCGTCAGGCTATCAAAATAATTCTGCTTTTCAATCAAGGGGCGGACGACATGGGCCATGTAGTACTGCGCGGTTTCCAGCGTCAGGAATTGGGGCGGGTGGTCAGGTTCCGCCACGCCGGTCTGGCGGCTGATCGCGGGCCAGAAAAGCTCCAGCATCCGCCGCGCCAGGCCGCCCAGGGTCACGGTGGTGGGCAGGCTGCGAGCCAGGTCGAGGTCATCCCAAAGGATGTCCTCGTAGGGTTTGGCCAGGGTGCGTTGGGGGACGAACAGGAGAATCTGGTGGGGGGGAATGCCCGATTCGAGCAGTTTCTTCAACCAAAGGGTACCGGCTGTTGTTTTCCCCGTTCCCGCGGTCCCCACCAAGGCGATTTTCCCGGTGATTGGGCGTTCCAGTAAGCGGGTTTGTTCAGTCGTCAATGCCATGAGAGTATTATATTCTAAAAGGAAAGGCATCAGGGGGCATCTCAGGTATAATATTCTGACGACCCAAATTGACCTGTATTGAAAGGAAATTTGATCCATGAGGAGTGACCTGGCACCCTTTTTCTCACCATCGGGCGTAGCCATCATTGGTGCTTCCACGAACCCACGTAAACTGAGTTACGGCATCCTGAAAAACATGAAAGAATATGGTTATCAGGGCGGGATTTACCCCATCAATCCCAAGGCGGATGAAGTTTTGGGTTTGAAGGTTTATGCGGATGTGGCGGACGTGCCCGATCCGGTGGACCTGGCTGTGGTGGTGCTGCCTGCCCCCATGACGCCGGACGTGCTGCGGGCCTGCGGTGAACGCGGGATCAAAGCCGTAGTCATTATTTCAGGCGGATTCCGTGAGGTGGGAGAGCAGGGGAAAGCGCTGGAAGAGGAATGCCGGGAGATCGCCGAATCCTATGGGATGCGTCTGATTGGCCCCAACTGCGTGGGGACGCTTGACCTGACCACCGGTTTAAACACGACTTTTATTCAGGGCGTACCGGCCGTGGGTTCAATTGGGTTTGTGTCGCAGTCCGGTGCGGTCTGTGGTGGGGTGGTGGATTATATCGCCGATAAATCAATCGGCTTTTCCCATTTTGCCAGTTTGGGCAATGAACTGGATGTTGATGAGACCGATATGATCGCTTTTTTCGGCGATCATCCCAAGGTGAAAGTTATCGCGGCCTATCTCGAAGGGATTCAAAACGGGGAAAAATTCCTGCGGGTTGCCAGCGAGGTTTCCCGCAAGAAACCGATCGTCCTGCTGAAGGCCGGTCGGACCGGGGCGGGTGCCAAGGCCGTCTCTTCCCATACGGGTTCACTGGCGGGATCTTATTCGGCCTATCAGGCAGCCTTCGAGCAAGCCGGTGTGATTGAAGTGCCGGACCTGCCTGCGCTGTTTGATGTTGCCTGGGCGCTGAGCTGCCAGCCGCTGCCCAAAGGCAATCGGGTGGCGATTTTTACCAATGCGGGCGGCCCTGCGGCCCTGGCATCAGATGCCTTGGCAGCTAATGGTTTCACTTTGGCGGAGATTTCCGCGGACAAGCGCGCCAGGCTGGCTGAAAAATTAAATCCCAGTGCGCAGGTATCCAACCCGGTGGATATGCTGGGTGGGGCTGAGCCTGCTGAGTTTGCCCACTGTTTGGAAACGCTCTATATGGATCCGGATGTGGATGTCCTGCTGTCTATGCTGGTTCCTCAATCGCTGGTGAATCCGGGTGACGTGGCCCGGGCGATTGTGGAGGCAACCAAGGGCTCTAACCAGACGGTTCTGGCCTGCATGGTTGGGGAACGGAGCCTGGCGGAAGCACGGCAGGTGCTGCATGAAAATCATGTGCCGATGAGCATTTTCCCCGAAGTACCCGGTCAGGTGCTGGGCGCGATGCGCAGTTATCGCGAGTGGCTGGCGAAGGGCAAGGGCGTACCTTTTAAATTCAATACCTTTAACGCGGAAACCGCAAATGATCTGCTCCAGGCTCCCAAACCGGGGCAAGCTCTCGGTGAGGCGGAAACTCGTCCGATCCTGGCCGCTTATGGGCTGGATTTGGTGCCGGGTGAACTGGTAAAAGGCGCCCTGGAAGCGGCTCAGGTTGCTGAAACCCTGGGTTTCCCGGTGGTGGTGAAGGTGGTCTCCCCGCAGGTGCTCCATAAATCGGATTTGGGTGGGATTGCCCTGAACCTCCAGTCGGCGTATGAAGTCGAAAGCGCTGCCTTGAAGATGGCCGCTGAGATCACCGAAAATATGCCGGCGGTCAGAATTACTGGATTTTTAGTGGAAAAGATGGCGCCCAAGGGTTTGGAAGTGATCGTCGGGATGCGGCGTGACCCAACCTTTGGTCCCTTGATGATGTTTGGGCTGGGTGGGATCTATGTTGAACTCTTTAAAGACGTTGGTTTTGGCGTGGCTCCCCTGACCCCTCAGCGGGCGAAGGAAATGATCGAAGCGACCAAGGCCGGCCGGCTGTTGAAAGGTTTCCGGGGCGGTCCGGCGTATGACCTGGAGGGTGTGGTTGATGCTCTTGGCCGGTTGAGCCAACTGGCGGTGGATTTCCCGCAGATTGCGGAAGTGGAAATCAACCCCCTGCTGGTACTGCCGGAAGGGCAAGGCGCTAAAGTGTTGGATGCCCGGCTGATTTTATAATAAGAAGTGAATTGAGGAAGATATGCTGCTCAGTATTGGTATTGTGATCGAGATCCTGGTGACCACGGCACTGCCGATTTGTGTGGGTTTCTGGTTGAATAAGAAAAAAGGCGTTCCCTGGCGGGTGATGGGCTATGGCGCTCTGGCCTATTTCATCATGCAGGCGGTGGTAACCATGCTCTTTGTGGGATTCAGCATGCTGGTTGAAAACGATATCCTGCTGCTGCAGGACCCGGCATTACGGATCACACAGGTAGCGCTTTCGATCCTCCTGGGCGCGGTGGTTGGCGTTCTCGTCCGCTGGATAGGGATGAAATATATCAAGGAAGACCTGAAGAACCTGAAAGCGGCCTGGGGGATTGGTTTGGGCTACGGCGGTATGGAGACCATCCAATTGGTCGGACTTCCTCTGATCGCGACCTTTTGGACGATGATGACAAACATCAATATCAACCCGGAGACCACCTCCCTGAGTGCGGATGTCGTCGCCCAATTGGCAGACCTCTGGAATACGCCCTTCTATGTTCCCATCGCTGGTTCGCTTGAGAGGGTGGCCGCCCTGGTGATGCATTTGGTCGTGACCATTCTGATTTTACAGGTTTTCCAGCGGGACAATAAATGGTTTTTGGCTGCTGCTGTCGGCGTGGAATTGCTGGTTAATGGACTGGTCGCGGGACTCTCGGAAGCAGGCCTGGCCTATGGTTGGGTCATCCTGATTGCTGTGGTTCTGATGGCGGGCAACCTCTATCTGCTGAAGCAGTTGAATGCCTTTGACCTGAAAGAAGAGCCTGAACCGGAATTGCCGGAAGTATAATCGGAATTTGATATATAAAAAACCCCGGAAGGGATCTTGCCTTCCGGGGATCTGTTTTTTAAGGTTGTGAATTTTAAAGTGAGCCGGGAATCCCCATCCCGAAATAGAAGAAGCCCATTTCCTGAAGCTCCTCACCGTTCCAGATATTCCGGCCATCCAGAACCACATTCCCGCGCATATTGGCTTTGATGCGGTCAAAATCAAGCGATTTGAATTCGTTCCATTCGGTTGCCAGCAGGAGCGCGTCGGCATCCTGGGCAACGTCATAGGGATTCTGGCAAAGGTTCAGCTCCGGCACTTCTTCCTTGCTGGTTTTCATCGCCTGCGGATCATACCCCTGAACCGTGGCGCCTTTGGCAACCAGCATATTGATGATATCCAAAGAGGGAGAATAGCGGGTGTCATCGGTGTTGGGCTTGAAGCTGAGGCCCAGGACGCCAATGGTCTTTCCCTTGAGGTCGCCAAGCGCTTTTTCGAGTTTATCAACAGCATGTTTACGCTGGTTGAAGTTGATATCCATCACAGCCTGGAGGAGCTGGGGGTGGGTATCATGGGTGACAGCCATGTGCGCCAGAGCTTTGACGTCCTTGGGGAAGCAGCTGCCACCCCAGCCGAGACCGGCATCCAGAAAGGCTGGGCCGATCCGTTTATCCATACCCATCCCGCGGGCCACTTCACGGACATCCGCGCCAAGGGTCTCACAGATATTGGCCATCTCGTTTATGAAGGAGATCCGGGTGGCGAGGAAAGCATTGGAAGCGTATTTGATCATCTCCGCTGTACGCAGGTCGGTGATCATGATATCGGACCGCAAGGCCTGATATAGTTCAGCAACCCGATTGGCCGCATCCGAATCGGTGGAACCGAGAACCACCCGATCCGGTTTCATGAAGTCCATCACAGCAGACCCTTCGCGCAGGAATTCCGGGTTAGATACCACGCTAAATTGAGGTGTGACCTGACCGTTCAGGTCGTGGATAATTTCAGCAACCCAGTCGCCAGTGCCCACCGGTACAGTGGATTTGTTGACGATGATAATGGGATGGTCCAGATTTTTGGCGATGGATGAGGACGCGGCTTTGACATACTGCATATCCGCCTCGCCATCATCGTTTGACGGGGTCCCAACGGCAATAAAAGCAAATTCACTGTCCTTGAGCGCTTCAGGATAACTCGTTGTGAAATCTAGGCGGCCAGCTTCAACGTTTTGATCAACGATCTGCTTCAGCCCGGGTTCGTAGATCGGCATAATGCCATTTTTGAGCATGCTGATCCGCTCTTCGTTGATATCCAAGCAGGTGACCCGGTGACCCATATCCGCAAAGCATGTCCCGGTGACGAGGCCGACATAACCAGTGCCTATCACGCATAGTTTTGCCATAAGGAGTTCCTCCAGAATTGAATTTGTGGCGAAATCGCCAACCAAAGGAATTTCAGGATATTATTATAACAATGAAATGACTCAATCTGGGGTTAGACCTTAAAATAGGAACAGCCCAAAGGGCTGTATATTGCAGAGCCAACGGAGGGATTTGAACCCTCGACCTGGCGCTTACGAAGCGTCTGCTCTACCAGCTGAGCTACGTTGGCGTGCCCCCGATTATACCAGTAAGAATTATGAATGCGCAAGATAATTATTGGAGAAAAAACCATTGAACATCGCCATGATTTCCTATCATACCTGCCCGTTGGCCGTCCTGGGGGGTAAGAATACCGGGGGAATGAACGTCTATGTCCGTGAGCTGACCCGATTCCTCGGAAGGATCGGCGTTCATGTGGATGTCTTTACCCGGTCAATGGATGAACATGTCCCCCAGGTTTCCCACGATTTAGGAAATTTCAATCGCGTCGTGCATGTTTCATCCGGGCCGGAGGTTTACCTGCAGAAGGACCTTTTGCGATGTTATATTGATCCCTTTGCCGAAGGGATCATGGCTTTTGCGGAACGGAAAGGCATTCAGTATGACCTGATCCACAGCCACTACTGGATGTCCGGTCTGGCTGGGATCTATCTGCAAGAGCGCTGGAATGTGCCCATGCTGCAGATGTTCCATACCTTAGGTTTGATGAAACAGCGCATCGGGCAAACGGCTGAAGAGCGGGAGGGACAGGAACGGGTTGAGGGTGAATTGGCTGTAATGCGCGCGGCGGATCAGATCATTGCTGCAACCGAGTCGGAGCTTCTGCAACTGGAACAGCATTATGGCATCGGCAGTCAGAAGGTGAGCATTGTCCCGCCTGGGGTGGATACGCACCATTTCTACCCGATCCCGGCGGATGAGGCGAAAGAGGCTATCGGGATCTCACCGCAAGACCGGATGGCGCTTTTTGTTGGGCGGATTGAACCCCTCAAGGGCGTGGACACCCTGATCCGAGCGATGGCTATTGTTAAGCAGAATTGCATTCAGTTTGTCTGTCCGCATTATCTGGTGATCATCGGCGGCGACCCAGAGGGGCATCCTGAAAAGGATGAAAGCGAAATCGGCCGACTGAAAGCTCTGGCCCGTTCTTTGGGGCTGGATGACATTGTCCTTTTCCTCGGAAAACGCGGGCAGCAAACCTTGCCGTATTATTATTCCGCGGCGGAAGTAGTTGTGATGCCGTCTCACTATGAGAGCTTCGGGATGGTCGCTTTGGAAGCTATGGCCTGTGGAACGCCGGTGATTGCCTCACGGGTGGGTGGCCTGGCTTATCTGGTGAAGGATGGCGAGACAGGCTATTTTGTGCCGGCCCAGGACCCGAAAGCCCTGGCGGAAAAACTGCAGTTGTGTTTTGTGGAACATGATCTGCGGGAGAAGATGGGACGGCAAGCGGTGGCCTATGCCCAGGAGTTCCGCTGGGAAACGATCACAACCCAGATTGCCGAAATCTACCGGCGGATGCTGTTACCCAAGAACTGACCCCAATAATTAATTTACTTTATATCCGGCTGATCCTGATCGGATGGCTTTGGTGGAGAAACCCGCCGAGCACGCTTAATGATATCCCGACCAAAGCGCTCACGGAGTTCATCCACAGCATCAAGCAATTGCGCCTGTTTCTGATGGTTATCTCCCCAGAGCTCCAGCTGGTGCACTGGGGGTCCCAAACCGCTGACACCGACCCCAACTAATCGGACGGGTTTGCCCAGCGGCCAGTTCTGTTTAAATAGAACCAGCGCGTTTTCAAAGATTTCCTGATCCAGATTGGTTGCTGATGAGAGTGTGACCTGGCGAGTGATGGTTGTAAAATCCGCCCAACGCAGTTTGATCTGGACGGTTGCCCCGGCCAGCGAGTCTTTGCGCAGGCGTCTGCCCACTGACTCAGAGAGCTGCCTCAGAGTCTGTTCCAGTTGGGCTGCTTCTTGGACGTCCCTGGCGAAGGTGACTTCGTTGCTGACCGATTTGATCTCATGTTCCAGCGAAAGAGGGCGGTCGTCAATTCCCCGGGCGCGCTTGCGGAGGTCTGGCCCAAAGCGTCCAAATATCATATCCAGCGTCGCGGTTGGCGCATTTGCAATTTCGCCAATCGTGGTGATGCCAATCCCTTTGAGCCTTTCGGCGGTCTTTGGTCCCACGCCCCAAAGGGACTGCGTCGGCAGGGGTGCCAGAAATTCAGCTTCTTCTCCCGGTGGGATGATGGTGATGGTGTTGGGCGGGGTCGGCCCTTTCTTTTGGGCTTTGCCCCAATCATTGGCGATCTTGGCGACCAGTTTGTTGGTTGCGCCGCCAATCGAGATGGGAAGCTGCAGTTGCGTGTTGACCCGCGCCTGCAGTGTCTGCGCGACCTGTTCGATCGGTTCGGGCAGCGTGGTGACATCCACAAAGGCTTCGTCAATGGAGATTTTCTCGATGAAGGGGGTCACTTCGATTAGCGCCATCACCTGTTTGGAGACCTCGCCATATTTTCCATGGCGGGAGGAAACCACGATCAGATCGGGGCAGAGGCGCAGCGCCTGACCCATGGGCATGGCGGAGTGAACGCCGTGCATTCGGGCGGCATAGGAGCAGGAGGCCACAACGCCGCGCCGGTCGGCTTGTCCGCCAACGGCAAAGGGTTTACCTTTTAGCGCCGGATTGTGGTTTTCCTCAACGGCGCAAAAGAAGGCATCCAGATCAAGGTGCAGGATCTCTCTTGTCATAGGGATGATTATACAATAGCTGATCTTCGTAAATCTGGCGGATGGTGTCCTCAATGGGCTGGTTCTGAACTTCCAGGTCGGAAATGCGATAGTTCTCGGAAAGTCGGTTGATCAGTTTGGAGGCGGAGATCGTCTTCCGCTCGAAACTGAAGACCACCTGATTGCCATCCACTCTGACCACTTCGGCATCCTTGAGATGAACTTCGGGATAATATTCCGCAAATTCCACATTCAGGAAACGCCGTCCGCCAAAATCCGCCAAAAGAGCAGCCAGTTTTCCATCAAACAGGATCTTACCGTGGTCAATAATCAAAACTCTTTCGCATAGTTTTTGAACATCAGAGATGTCATGGGTCGTGAGCAGAATGGTTGCCCCTTTTTTCTGGTTGATAAATTGGATGAAATCCCGGATACGCTGTTTGGCGACCACATCCAGCCCAATGGTGGGTTCATCCAGAAAGACTAGACTGGGGTTATGCAGGAAAGCTGCGCAGAGATCGGCGCGCATCCGCTGCCCTAGGGAGAGCGATCGGACGGGTGTATTGAGAAAGGGATCCAGATCCAAAATCTCGCGAAAGTGGTTGTAATTCGCTATAAAGACATCTTCAGGAATGTCATAGATATGCTTGAGCAGGTCAAAGGAATCCGTCAGGGGCAGGTCCCACCAGAGGGTGGTTCGTTGGCCGAACACCGCGCCGATCTTTCGGACACAGTCTTTACGCTGCTTCCAGGGGAGGTACCCATCGACTTCCATAGTCCCGGAGGTGGGCACCAGCAGCCCGGTGAGCATCTTGATAGTGGTGGATTTTCCTGCGCCGTTTGGCCCAATATAGCCGACCAGTTCCCCCGGCTGCACTTCAAAGCTGACTCCATCCACCGCATGGACCAGGTCGAATTTGCGGTCAACCAAGTTACGGAAAGCTCCTAAATAACCTTTATGGTTGCGATAAACTTTAAAGGTTTTTGATAGATCCTGAACTGAAATAATTGGTTTCATAGTTAACTTCCGGAACTTTGATAATTTCGAATGCCAAAATGCCAGAACCGTAGTGCCAGCCAGAACATCGCTGCCGCGACAACTGGCGCAAGGAAAGAGACAAAGGCTGGTGCACCGAGTGGATCTGTCTTGCCCAGCATGTAGACAGCCGGGTAGTAGCTGAGCAGGATAGCCGGGACGACATAGGTGAAGAGCATGCGGATGGGGCGCGGGAAGATGTGCATGGGGTAGGACATGACTTCGTTTCCACCGTAAGAGAAAATATTGAGAATTTCAAGGCGCTCCATAGTCCAAAAGGTGGTTGTAGCCCCGATGACAAATAGGCTGCCAAAAAAGAACACCTGGCTGACAACCAGCACGGGCAGATAAAGGAGCTTGAAGGCAGTCCATTCCACCTGAATCAGGGTCAGGCTGTAAATGAATATCGCCAGTCCTTCAATCATTTTCCCCAGCCGGCGCAGCACGAAGCGTGAGCCGAACACCTGTAAGGTAATATTTACGGGCCGCAGCAGGAGCTGGTCAAACTGTCCTTTGCGGATCATTGGGCCGAAAGCATCATAATCAAACCCGCTGAAGATCATATCCATGGTGCCAAAGCTAAATTCTGCCAATCCCCAGACAAAAGCAACCTCACCGAGGCTCCAGCCGCCGATGTTGTCGAAGCGCGAGAAGGTAAGCGCAAAGGCGACAAAATAGAAGCCCATGATAATCACCCCGCTGATCACTTCGAGGATGAAGGAGGCCGGGTATTGCAGTTGGGACCTGATCTGGAGCCGGATCAGGCGGAGGAGCAGCTTGACGGATCGCATGCCTCAGCCTCCCTGGATCACCAGTTTCCTGACGCCGCGCGAAAGCACCAGCTGGTCAATCAGGATAAAGAAGAGCACCCAGAAGATCTGGATGAACACGGTTTGCAGCAGTTCACCTGGGGTGAGGCTGTTGATGAAGAGCTCAATCGGGAGGTAGACACTGGCACCGAAAGGCGTCAGCCGGGAGAAATTTGCCAGCCAGTCTGGAAAGAGGTCCAGGGGCATGAAGAAACCTGAGAAAATCCAACTCAGACCAAAAGCGAAACGTCCAATTCCGAGCGCGTTGGGCGACCAGAAAGCTGCCAGGTTGACGAGAAATCGCCAGCCGAAGCTGATCAGTTCAGAAAGAACGATTGAAAGCAGGAAGACCAGCCACTGCAGGAAAGAATCCGGTAGGGTGATCTTATAAAAGAGCATGAAGATCAGGAAAAGAGGCAGGCTGCGGATGATGAACGACCCCAGGGCGCGGCCCAGGTCAACACCCAGCCAGTAGGTGAAAAAATTCATTGGCTTGAGCAGGTCCGCGCCGATCTGTCCATCATTGATCGAATGCATCACATCGTACCAGGAGAAAAAGCTCAGGAACCCGATCAGCGCCTGGGTGATCCCGGCGAAGGTGATAGCTCCCTGAATGGATAAGCCGTTCACGATGTTTTTTTCATTGAAGAGAGCGATCAACACAGACGCGCGAAAGAAAGCGAACATCAGATTGGTTGCCAAGCCCGAGAGGTTCGCTGCGCGATAAGTTAATTGGCGCCTGAAAGAGGTGCGAATGGTCGCAAAAAAGGCTGTCATGGAGTGATAATTTCCTAAGACGGACGTGAAACAACAATTATAACATGGGGAGAATGTGGATTGAGAGTTGTGAATGGTGAGTGATGAAAGGTAAGTGGGTATTGGGCGTCAGGAGTTGGGGTAAGGAATTGAGAATTCGAAATTAGCCGAAAATTATCTATCCATAATTTTTCACCAGTAAACAGCAGCAAAATCCTAGTTACCCATTTATGTTATTACCTAATTACATAATCATCCATTCACACATTCATCTATTCACCAAACAAAAAAGCTGCACCCTGGATAGGTGCAGCCTGTGAAATTCGATTGTTGGTGTGGATTACACGTCCAGATTGCGAACTTCTTTGGCGTGGGTCTGGATGAAACGCCGGCGAGGTGGAACTTTCGAACCCATCAGCATGTCAAAAGTGCGATCTGCTTCAGCAGCGTCTTCAATATTGACCTGCAGGAATGTGCGTTTTTCCGGATTCATGGTGGTCTCCCAGAGTTGGTCCGGGTTCATTTCACCCAAACCCTTATAGCGCTGGAGGCTGTATTTTCCACCATTGGATGTGATTTCCTTGACCAGCTTCTCCATTTCAGCTTCCGTGTAGACATAGGTCTTTTGCTTCCCATGGGTGATGAGGTAGAGCGGCGGCTGGGCGATGAAAAGATGGCCGTTTTCAATCAGTGAACCCATGTAGCGGAAGAAGAAAGTCAGCAGAAGGGTGCGGATGTGAGCGCCATCAACGTCAGCATCCGTCATGATCACGACATTGTGATAGCGCAGGCCTTCGAGTGAGAAGGATTCGCCAATCCCGGTCCCCAGAGCGGAGATCAGGGCTTTGACCTCGTTATTATTGAGGATCTTATCAAGCCGTGCTCGCTCTGTGTTGAGGATTTTGCCGCGCAGGGGCAGGATAGCCTGGAAATGCCGATCACGGCCTTGTTTGGCGGAGCCGCCAGCCGATTCACCCTCGACGATGTAGATTTCGGTTCGCTCCGGGTTCCGTTCAGAGCAGTCAGCCAGCTTGCCGGGCAGGGTCAGGCTCTCCAGTGCAGATTTTCGGATGACGAGGTCACGAGCCTTGCGGGCGGCAGCCCGGGCACGGGCGGATGTCAGACATTTTTGGATGATCTTCTTGGCGGTGGATGTGTTCTGCTCGAGGAAATTGCTGAAACCATCCGCAACAACCTGCTGTACATAGGTCTGAACTTCCGGGTTCATCAATTTGACCTTGGTCTGGCTTTCAAACTGCGGGTCGGGATGTTTGATGCTGACGATG
>Ga0209121_10000690_pt1 | contig 35673 bp, 36 predicted proteins | sample Cruoilmetagenom3_FD_187292 | JGI IMG/M metagenome (GOLD analysis project Ga0209121, IMG submission 187292) | Oil polluted marine microbial communities from Coal Oil Point, Santa Barbara, California, USA - Sample 3 (SPAdes) (version 2) | ecosystem: Environmental > Aquatic > Marine > Oil seeps ... | reverse complement strand
CACTACAGAGATACTTTTAAGCTGGGAAAACAAGTCAAGCGCAAGGGGTGATAACGGTACCTTATGCGAACTGCCATTCTTAGAATGCTCCTCAGGGATAAACCAAGTATTCCCCTCAAAGTCGATATGCTCCCATCGAGCTCTAGTTATTTCACCACGGCGCTGAGCCGTCACTATCAATACCTTAATAGCCAATTTAATGTATAAGCTGATATCTGTGTCATCAAGGCCACACCAGACGGCCTGTATTTCTTGGTCGTTGAGAACCCTGTTTCTAGAAACCTCACGGCCCCCAACACTTCTTTTAGTGAGTACTGCACATGGATTTGTTTCCAGGTAACCCAATTCCAATCCGTAATTAAAAATTTGCTTTAATAACGTCAGAACTTTATTCGCCTGCACAGGAGAACCGCGTTTAACAATGGGCTGCAGCGCCAACTCACTCACCATCAGTCGTGACACATCCACCAGCAGAATCTCTCCAATTTGACGGTAAACATCTTTCTTGAGCATATTCTCAAGATCGTGCCACCTTCGCCTTCGTGGCTCAGCATAGTCAGCTACCCACTTCTGACATAACTCCTTAACTGTGGAGGCTGCCTGAACCCTAGTGACTTGTGATTTTTCGTACACAAGGGGATCCACTCCATTATCAAGAAGCTCTCTTGCTCCCCTCAACCGCTCCCTAGCTTCTTTCAAACTGGTATCTGGATAGCATCCAAGGCGCATACGTCGTGGGACACCTATAAATCGGTAGCGGAACTGGAAGGTTTTTTTCCCGTTCGGTGAAACCCTAACACTAAGCCCATCCCTATCAGCACGCTCATAGTATTTGGCTGTGGACGACATATTTCTTAACGCTGTGTTATTTAGGGGCATAGATATCACTATTTTTGGTACACAGTTTGGTACACAGTTTGGTACACAACATGTTGGAATGAGATGATTAATTATAAACCAAACTGAAACAGCAACAAACAATTATATGCGTATAATCAAACAGTTATACTAGGATTTGAAACAACATGAACTGTCGTGAACTAGGATGTCACACTTTTCATAATGCTGGGGTCGGTGGTTCAAGTCCACCCGTAGCTACCATATATAAAAGGCCTACATTCGCTTAACGCGAATGTAGGCCTTTTTTTTTGCTCCACTGCCGGGAATTTTCATTCCTTGGCAAAATCAAGCTCGCGCGGGAAAGACTGCTAGAGTGACCCAAAAGTGTTTTTTGGATCACCGCCCTTAGCTTTTTTTGCGGCCTTTTTCTCCTTTGCTGTTAACAACGGTTTTTTCTTACCTTCTTTATTACTTTTTTGTTCACGGCTCATAATATTTTCTCCAATAATGGATAACCCATTAATTTTTGAACAACGCTGCTGTGCCGACTACTGACAGCCTTTACAGCAACGACACGCCAGACAACGTTGTGACTATTTTTTGCCCCCGAGCATCGCCTTGTTTACTAAGGGCGTAGTGGTTTGAGGTGACATACCCTTAAAAAATTTGAACAAGTCACTGTCGGTCGACAAGACAAGGGTCGTGCTATCGCCAATGATTTCAGGGTAAGAAGCCATAGTGCGTGTAAATTCATAAAACTCTACGGCATCAGGGCTTTGGTTATAAGCTCCGGCATAAATCTCAGTGGCTTTTGCGTCGGCCCGGCCACGTATTTCTTCTACCTGGCGATAGGCTTCGGATTGGATTTTGTTGAGATCGCGGACTCGATTGCCTCGGATGCGAGCCGCCTCACCGTTGCCCTCAGAGAGGAACCGTTCGGCAATCTGCCTCCGCTCACTGATCATACGATCGTAAATTTTGGGACGTACACTTTCGTTGTAATTGATTCGTTTAAACCGTATATCCAATAACTCGATACCGAACACACCAACCTTTTCTGCCGCCGCGAGAAATATTTCCTGCTCAACCAGTTTGCGACCTTTCTCAATAGGCACCAGCGCACCCATCTTGAGATCCTGTTCCGCCGATGACAAGACAACATCCTTCAGAGGCACGCGGTCTTTAGTGGTGCGAATAATTTCAATCAGCTCATGTTTGGCCACGGCATTACGGGTTTCACTGCCGAGAATATCGTCGAGCCTAGATTGGGCACTGCGCTCATCTCGCAATCGTAAAAAATACTGCAGGGGATCCACAATTCGCCAACGGGCAAACAAGTCTACAGAAATATATAGCTTATCTTTAGTCGGCATATCCGACGGCGCGCCATCCCACTCAAGAACCCGCTTGTCGATAGGGTTGATCTCTTGAACAAAGGGAATTTTGAATTTAAGTCCAGCGGTGGTAACAGGGTCGCCAACGGGCTTGCCAAACTGGGTAATAATCACTTGTTCAACTTCATCTACGGTGTAGACGGCATTTCCCACGATAAACAGGCTTACAACAAGAAGCGATAAGACCACAAACGATGCTATTTTTTTCATTTTTGGTCACCTTTTTGCCCTTTAAGATTAAGTAAAGGCAGTAAACCGGGAAGATCATCATCGACCAAAATTTTGGTCCCTAGTTTCGGGATGACACCCTGCATGGTTTCAATATAAATACGGCGACGGGTAACTTCCGGTGCTTTTTGATACTCAGTAAACAGCGCATTGAACCGTGCCACATCGCCTTCGGCCTCATTGATACGTTTGAGGCGATAACCATCAGCTTCGCGTATACGCTGATCTTTTTCGCCCTCCGCCAAGGGAATCACCTTGTTATATTCACGGCGCGCTTCATTGATCAGTTTTTCTTTCGATTGCTGCGCCTGATTGACCTCATTAAACGATTCTTGCACTGGCCTTGGAGGGTTAATATTTTTTAACTGCACTTGGTCAATGCTAATTCCCATCACATACTTGGTCGACAGCTCCTGCATTTTGACCAAGGCTTCTATTTCAATTTCCTGCCGGCCGATGGTGATAACTTCGTCCACCGTTCTATCACCGACCACTTCACGCATCACCGACTCCGACACATAACGCAGGGTCTCACCAGGCTCGCGAACTTCAAATAAGAATTTGACTGGGTCTGATATGCGGTATTGAACAACCCATTCCACTAACGCCGCATTTAGGTCACCGGTGACCATCTGGGTTTCCCGCCCGCCATCACGCGAACCCTGATACGGGTCGCGGGATCCTGGCGTGGAAAAACCAAACTCCTGTTTTAATTGCCGCTTTACCGGAACCTTGGTTGCCTGATCAATCCCGAGAGGTAGCTTGAAATGCAGACCGGGTGGCACCTCTTTAAGATACATACCAAAACGTTGCACCACAGCGACCGAATCACTCGGCACCGTGTAATAGGCAGACCATAGACTAAGAAATACCAGTACTAGAAAAATAAAGGTGACCATGCCACCAAAATTTCCCCCTGACTTTTTTCCAGAACCACCCCCCGAAAACAAGCCTTTTAACCTATCAACAGCTTGCTTAATTACCTGTTCAATGTCAGGCGGTGACTGGGGTCGGGATCCCCAAGGGGTGTCGGAATTATTATTTTCGGATGGCATTAGATCGGCCCTTTAGGCAGGAACAACCCAAATTGGCTGTTTGGTCATATATGGGGGTATCTTGCCTATTTACAAGGCAAGGGGCTAAATCGCTCTCAGAACCCCCTCTCCCCGCGACACCCGATAGCAATGAGAAAGTACTGGCACAACGATACAAGATGGTGCCACTATTTGCTTAGAAAAATTTTAGTAGCCGATTGTTTCAATTCACATTCAAAAATTCATAGCCAGTTTCATAGTGTAGAAATCGATGGTTCGCCCCTGCCCCAGGCGGGCATTCCGCCTAAACCCAACTCGCTCCTGAAAGTAAGCGATTTTTCACCGACTTAAGAACCTTTTACTATTGTGCCAGCCTATCGAACGGGTAAAATCCTTGCACAAATTTATCTAGAAGGAATAACAACGTGTACCTTGATCAGGCAACCCAAGAACAGTTGCAACAGTGGCATGAAGAGCTTGCCGCGAAACACGAGTCGTTCAAATCCGGAGGATTAAATCTTAATTTAACCCGAGGAAAACCATCCCCGAGCCAACTTTCTTTGGCCAATGCACTGGATGGTGCCCTGCAAGGAAACTACATTTCTGACGATGGTACTGACACGAGGAATTATGGCGGTCTCTTGGGGCTTCCAAAGATGAGGGAGCTGGCAGCTGAAGTTCTAGGAGTTGAGCCTGACGAGGTTCTCGTGGGCGGCAACAGCAGCCTATCAATGATGTACCTAACGATTTTATTTGCCTGGCAATTTGGCCCCAACGGTAAAGGGTCTGCGTGGAGAGATGAGGGTACCGTTAAATTTCTCTGCCCCGTGCCGGGCTACGACCGCCACTTTTCTATCTGTGAAGAATTCGGCATTGAAATGATCAATGTATCCATGAATGAAAGTGGCCCAGAGATGGATGAAGTCGAATCCCTGGTTGCCAACGATTCTGCGATTAAAGGCATTTGGTGCGTCCCCAAGTACTCCAACCCTACTGGCTGCGTTTACAGCCAGGACACGGTCGAACGGCTGGCAAAACTGGGCACCATTGCATCGGCTAATTTTCGGGTATTTTACGATAATGCCTATGCAGTACATGACCTGTCCGATGAATCACCCGATCTGCCAAACATCATGGAGTACTGCCGAAAGCATGGCACTGAAAACACAGTGTTACAGTTCGCCTCCACCTCCAAAGTAACCTTTGCTGGTGCAGGGGTTGCCTATATGGCCAGCTCAAAAGACAACCTTGATGTGATAAAGCAGCACCTGGGAATTTCTTCTATTGGCCCGGACAAAGTTAACCAATTACGCCACTTGAAAGTGATTAAAAACCTGGCGGAGCTGCAAGCTCACATGAAAAAACATGCCGAACTGCTTCGACCAAAATTTGCCTGTGTTCTGAAACATCTCGGTGAAAACTTCACCGAATCTGACCTAGGCACTTGGAGCAAGCCCGAAGGGGGCTATTTTATATCCTTTGATACCCGCTCAGGGCTTGCCAATGAGGTAGTGAGACTGGCGGCAGAAGCGGGAGTCGAGTTAACGCCTGCCGGGGCCACCTTCCCTTACGGCAAGGACCCCAAGGATTGCAATATACGGCTAGCGCCTTCATTTCCGACCGTAGCGGAAATCGATGCCGCTATGGCAGTGTTCTGCAACTCCGTTAAATTGGCCTCCGTCAGGCAAAAACTGACGGCGTAGCAGGTACTCTTAAGGTTAATATAAAAAAAGGGCCGCAAATTGCGGCCCTTTTCAGTTTAACTCAAGAAGGTTTCGCTTCTGATCTGCCAAAAACCAATCAATCCCTCTTCGGTTTTGGCGCGGCACCGGGAAACGGGAACGGTGTAACATTACCACCACCCTTCACTTCAGTAATTTTACAGGCACCTTCTTTTTCCACTTCATCGATACGCACCACGGAATGGAGCGGAATAAAACTTCGCTTAATCGAAGAGAATTCTGTTTTTAGCTTCTCTTCAGCGGGATCCACAATCATTTGACTGCGCTCACCAAAGATAAATTCTTCAACTTCCAGAAATCCCCACAGATCACTTTGGTAGACATGACGGGCATACATTTCGTACACCTGGCCCTGGTTGAAAAAAATTATTTTGTAAATCGGATTGGAAGCCATACAAATAGCCTAGTTAAAGGTCCAGAAAAAGGCGCGCTAGAATAGCATAAATTGCACAAATTTCATTCATTTAGACCTATCGATGTAGGATTTACACCTTGCTACCGTTATAATGCGCGACCCTATAATTGCTCAGAATTTAATCACTTTATGTCGGACAAACCGGTTAAAAAGTTACATATCGTCACCCATGGCTGCCAGATGAACGAATACGACTCAGCTCGTATGAGGGATCTTCTTGGTGACAGTCATCAAATGGTAACGACCGAAAACCCGGAAGAGGCAGACGTATTGTTACTAAACACCTGTTCAATAAGGGAAAAAGCACAAGAAAAAGTATTTCATCAGCTGGGCCGCTGGCGAATATTAAAAGAAAAAAACCCGGATTTGATGATCGGAGTGGGTGGTTGCGTCGCCAGCCAGGAGGGAGAGGCCATCGCCAAACGAGCGCCCTTTGTAGATTTGGTTTTTGGCCCGCAAACCCTGCATCGTCTGCCCGAGATGATGACAGAAAAAAAGCAAAATGATGGCACCACCATCGTGGATATCAGCTTTCCTGAAATCGAAAAATTTGACCGCCTTCCACAACCTGAGGCCGATGGTGCTACAGCATTTGTATCCATCATGGAGGGCTGCTCCAAATACTGTACATTCTGCGTTGTGCCATATACCCGAGGTGAAGAAGTCAGTCGACCAGCCGCCGATATACTGACAGAAGTAGCCCACCTGGCAAGCCAGAACGTACGCGAAATCAATCTTCTTGGGCAGAATGTCAACGCCTACCGCGGGGATATGCCCAATGGCAGCATCTGTGATCTGGCGGAACTGATTACTTATGTGGCCGATATCGACGGCATTGACCGGATTCGCTATACCACCTCCCATCCAATGGAGTTTTCTGACAGCCTGATCGCAGTCTATGCAGAGGTGCCCGAACTGGTTAGCCATTTACACCTGCCCGTTCAAAGCGGGTCAGACCGAGTATTGGCCGCCATGAAACGAGGCCATACTGTTCTCGAATACAAATCAAAAATTCGTAAACTAAGACAAATTCGCCCCGAAATTAGCATCTCATCCGACTTTATTGTGGGCTTCCCTGGTGAAACGGAGAAAGATTTCGACGATACGATGAAACTAATCCATGATATTGGCTTTGATCATAGTTTCAGCTTTATTTACAGTGCCCGCCCCGGTACACCAGCGGCAGAATTGCCCGATGACACCCCGGAAGAATTGAAAAAGCAAAGGCTTCAAATTCTACAAAACCGCATTAGCCAGCACGCTTTCGAAATAAGTCGCCGAATGGTAGGCAATACTGAAACCGTACTAGTTACCGGAATATCAAAAAAAGATCCAGGACAACTCCAGGGCCGGACGGAGAACAACCGAGTCGTCAATTTTTCCTCAACAGACCACCAGCTGATCGGTGATTTTACTCAACTGATTATTACCGAAGCGCTGCCGAACTCTTTGCGCGGCGAACTGGTTAACCACCTTACCAACCCGAACTAATAACAACGCATCATAAAAATAAAAGTGAATTGCTACATTTTGCTATATAAACTACGGGTAAAAGTATTTTCAGCTGCAGATAAAGGTTATATGCTAACTACATCATTACTGCCGCAGAGGGCGGCCTATTGGAAAATTTGAATCAGCAAGTAGCAGCTCATACCATTACTCTTGAGCCCAGTGATGCTAAACGCCTCGCCACACTTTGTGGCCAATTCGATGAACACCTTAGACAAATTGAACAGCGGTTGAAGATAGAGATCAGAAACCGCGGGAATATTTTTGCCTTCTATGGCGACAATGCTGCGGCCAAAAAGGCTGGACGGCTGCTCCGTCATCTTTATCATGACAATACCGCTAACGGCGACCTCACCCCAGATCAGGTTCACCTGGCCATACAGCAATCAAATTTTGCACCCCCTAATAGCGCGACATCTAATATTGAGACTCATATGGATAAATCTGCTTCCAGCACTGCCGCTGCATCAGCTAATACTGAAAATGTGGAGAGCTTTCCTGTCATTCGCACCAAAAAGGGCAATATCAAACCCCGTGGGGCCAGCCAACAAAAATATGTACGAGCAATTCAAACTCATGATATTAATTTTGGCGTCGGCCCTGCCGGTACAGGAAAAACATACCTCGCAGTAGCCTGTGCGGTAGAAGCATTACTTCGGGATGAAGTAGAACGAATTTTATTGGTACGTCCAGCGGTAGAAGCTGGCGAGAAGCTCGGCTTTCTTCCTGGCGACCTAAGTCAAAAAGTCGACCCCTACCTGCGCCCACTCTACGATGCACTTTATGAAATGCTTGGCGTGGAAACCGTAGCCAAACTTATTGATCGCAATGTCATTGAAGTGGCGCCACTCGCCTACATGCGCGGCAGAACCTTGAACAACTCATTTATTATTTTGGATGAAAGCCAAAATACTACTCGAGAACAGATGAAAATGTTTCTCACTCGAATTGGCTTCAGCTCTACGGCGGTCATTACCGGTGACACATCTCAAATAGACCTGCCTCGCAGGACTCAGTCCGGACTACTTCATGTATGCGAGGTGCTGAAGGACATTCAGGATATCAGCTTCTCCTTTTTTGGCTCTAAAGATGTCGTGCGCCACCCCTTAGTCGCACAAATTGTAGATGCCTATGATGCTCATGAAGAGGATAATGACAAATAAACACGCCCATGAACCTCATTATTGACATTGAAAATGCATCATCCTGTGCTAGTGTTCCCGACGAAAAGAGCTTTCACCGGTGGGTTTCTGCGGCCTTAACAAAACAGCCTGCGAGACCGGATAAAGACGTAGAGTTGAGTATTCGCATCGTTGACGAAAAAGAAGGTGCTGAACTTAATAGCCGCTACCGCAACAAGCAAGGTGCGACTAATGTGCTATCTTTTCCAGCAGACCTGCCTGAATCATTACAGCTTCCCTTGCTCGGAGACTTGGTCATCTGCGCCCCGGTAGTTGAACGAGAAGCGGCGCAACAGGAAAAGTCTGCCGATGCTCACTGGGCACACATGACAATTCACGGTAGTCTACATTTGATTGGCTACGATCATATCGACGATCAAGATGCTGAAGAAATGGAACAACTGGAAACCAACATCATTACCAACCTACACTTTCCTCCGCCCTATGAACAATCACCCGGAGCAACCAACAGCTAATGACTGACGACGACTCGAGTAGCTCTCAGGATAAATCCTGGCTGGGCAAACTGGCTAACGTTTTTTCCTCAGAGCCACAATCCAGGGATGAACTCGCCCTGCTACTGCGTGCCGCCCATGAGAGCAACGTCATCGACCACGATGCATTGGAAATTATCGAGGGTGCTCTTAACGTATCTGACCAACAGGTACGGGAAATAATGATCCCCCGCTCCCAGATGGTCGTCATCCAACAGGAAGCCAGCCTGGAAGACGTATTGAAACTGGTCATTGAATCCAGTCATTCGCGTTTCCCGGTCATTGGTGATTCCGCAGATGACATTGTGGGGATCCTCTTGGCAAAAGAGTTATTACCGCTGATTCTTGATGGTCGTGAACACTTTGACATCAAAAACGTAGTAAGGCCGGCCACGATTATTCCCGAGAGTAAACGACTTAACGTGCTGCTAAGAGAGTTTCGGGAGCAGCGTTATCATATGGCAATTGTCGTGGATGAGTACGGCGGTATTGCCGGCCTGATCACCATTGAAGATATTCTCGAGGAAATTGTTGGTGAAATCGAGGATGAAACAGACGAGGAAGAACAAGAAGGCAAGATGATCCGCCCACAACCAGACGGAAGTCACCTGATTGACGCCCTCACCCCAATCGAAGACTTTAACGTTTATTTTGACACAGGTATCAATGACGAGGAATTTGATACCATTGGCGGCATTATTGTTCAGGCCTTTGGCCGAATGCCCTCGGTAGATGAAACTGTCGATGTTAATGGCTTTACCTTCCGGGTTGCCGATGGCGATAACCGACAGGTTAAACTGCTGGAAATGCGCATGAGAGCCTAGCCGCTAACCCACCAAAAACCAACTCTCCCTCAGGACACCATCAGGCCGTGCAATCCCTAGTACAGAAATACGACCTAAAGGCCTGCCTTCTCGCTGCTCTGCTTGGTGTGCTATTACCGCTATCCATGGCGCCCTTTCACTGGTGGGCACTGGGGCTGTTATCCACGGCAGGTTTTGCAGCGATGGTGTGTGGCCCACAATCCACCCCAGGATTCCGGGTTCGATTATTACGCAGCTTGAGCTTTGGCCTGGGCGTCTATGGCGTAGGGGCCTCCTGGATCTTTGTCAGTATCCACGACTATGGCGATGCAAGCATTGCACTGTCTTTACTTCTCATCACACCGTTTATTTTTTTTCTGGCACTGTTACTGGCGACACCTTTTGTCTTACTAGGCCGAACACTGACTCCTCCGTCAAATTTACTCTCGACCCACCATGGCTTGGCGCTGGTCATGCTCATCATTTTTCCCAGTATTTGGACGATTGGAGAATGGTTTCGCGGCTGGGTTTTTAGCGGGTTTCCCTGGCTTTATTTAGGCTACGGTCACACCGACACCTGGCTATCTGGTTGGGCACCGATTGTCGGGGTACTCGGTGTTAGCTGGATAACTGCATTTTGTGGCGCGTTATTAGCCTTTCTATTCATGCTGAAGCTACCGATTAAAGCTAACAACGTGAGACCCAAAACAGGGGTTGGCGTTGCGATCGCGGCGCTACTACCAGCAACCCTATTTTGGCTCGGCGGCGCCTACCTGCAAACCGTTAGCTGGACTCAACCATCGGGAAATCCCCTTTCAATTGGGTTAGTTCAGCCCGCCTTACCCCTGTCTCTCAAATGGGATCCTTACAAGCTGCCGGCAATCTTTGAGCAATACCGTGCAGACACGGAAAGTCTTCTTCATAACGATTTGGTAATCTGGCCTGAATCTGCCATCCCGAGATTTCAGCACGAAGTCATGGGCTATCTCGATTCAGTGGCCGCTGCTGCAAACGAGACTCAAACTGCCCTCATTACAGGCATACCCACTGCCGAGACCAACGATCGACAGAACAGCGAGCCCGGCAATTACTACTCCAAATATTACAATTCTGTCATTGGGCTTGGCATGGCGTCAGGGGTGTATCACAAACAGCACCTCGTACCCTTTGGCGAGTACGTGCCCTTTGAAAAATGGCTAAGAGGAACCATTGCGTTCTTTGACTTACCCATGTCTGCATTTAACTCGGGACCAGCAGAGCAACCGCTCATCACGGCCAAGGGTGCTATTATTGCCACCGCTATCTGTTACGAAATCGCCTATGCCGAGCTGGTAAGGAAATCAGCTACCCACGCCAACCTGATACTTACCTTGAGCAACGATACCTGGTTTGGCAAATCTATTGGACCAAAACAACATTTTCAAATTGCCCGCATGCGAGCCATCGAGAATGAAAAACCGCTTATCAGAGCCACTAACGATGGCATCAGTGCATTGATTGATTACGATGGTCGAGTCACGGCGGTGAGTCCCTCCTTTCAACGCACCACGCTTGAGGGTACGCTAGAGCCCCGCACCGGGCTTACCCCCTTTGGACGAGCTGGGTCCTACCCCATCCTGCTGTTGTCATTTATTGTTATCGTCATTGCGCTATATCGAACCCGACGACCAGAAAACAAGTAGGACAAATAAGTCGATAAATCTGGCTGGGTCTATGACGGCCTTTAGCCTATAATTGACCGCTTTTCCGGCATACTTTTTCGGCATATGGATTAGCTCCATGCTAATACCGTAATAACAGCATGCCGTAATGCAATGCCCCAACCAGATCAAGAAGACTGATGAAAGACCAATACCATCCAGCGGAAATCGAATCTACGGCCCAAACTTTTTGGGCTGACAACCAAACCTTTGTGGTCACCGAAGATACCAGTAAAGAAAAATACTACTGCTTGGCCATGTTCCCCTACCCCAGCGGCAAGCTACACATGGGGCATGTGCGCAACTACACCATCGCCGATGTGATCTCGCGCTATCAGCGAATGCTCGGAAAAAATGTTTTGCAACCGATGGGATGGGATGCCTTTGGCCTGCCGGCAGAAAATGCCGCTATCAAGCACAACACCGCACCGGCAAAATGGACCTACGAAAATATCGAGTACATGAAAAGCCAGCTGAAACAGCTCGGCTTCGGCTATGACTGGACGCGAGAGCTGGCCACCTGCAAACCTGAATACTACCGCTGGGAGCAGTGGTTCTTTACTCGACTTTTTGAAAAAGGCCTAGTCTATAAAAAGACCTCTGCCGTCAACTGGTGTCCCAATGATCAGACGGTATTAGCCAACGAGCAGGTTATAGATGGCTGCTGCTGGCGCTGCGATACGACGGTCGAGAAAAAAGAAATTCCCCAGTGGTTTATTAAAATCACCGACTATGCCGAAGAACTACTTAACGACCTCGACAAACTCGATGGCTGGCCAGAGCAAGTTCGCATCATGCAACGCAACTGGATTGGCAAGAGCCGGGGCGTAGAGTTCAGCTTCAAGTTGGCTCAACCTGTTGAAGATATAGATAACTTCGCGGTCTATACCACTCGCCCAGACACCTTGATGGGTGTCACCTATGCCAGCCTGGCGGCAGAGCATCCGATTGCGCTTGCCCTGGCAAAAAGTAATCCAGACATAGCGGCCTTTATTCAATCATGTAAGACCCAATCCGTTGCCGAAGCCGATATGGCCACCATGGAAAAACGAGGGATTGCTACCGGACTTGAAGCTATTCATCCCATCACTGGTGAAAAGATTCCTGTGTGGGTCGCCAATTATGTGTTGATGGAATATGGCACTGGCGCAATTATGGCAGTACCCGCTCACGATGAGCGCGACTTTGAGTTTGCCAATAAGCACGGCCTACTCATAAAACAAGTCTTCGAGCAAAGCGCCCCATCCGAAGCCTGCCGCTTTGACAACCACAGATGGCAAGACTGGTACGCATCAAAAGCGGCCGACGAAGTCGTCATGATCAACTCAGAAGAGTTTAATGGCCTTAGCCCCGAGGCAGGCTTTGATGCCATTGCCAGCAAACTCGCCGAACTCAACTGCGGTGAAATAAAAGTTAACTACCGCCTGCGGGACTGGGGCGTATCCCGCCAGCGTTACTGGGGCTCGCCAATCCCCGTATTTAACTTACCAGAAGGTGGAGAAATCCCGGTTCCCACAGACCGCTTACCTGTTCTCTTACCTGAAAATGTTGAAATGGATGGCGTTCAATCCCCCATCAAAGCAAACACGGAATGGCGAAAAGCAGAACTCAACGGCCAATCGGTCGAGCATGAAACCGATACCTTCGACACCTTTATGGAATCGAGTTGGTACTATGCCCGATATACCAGCCCCAATTACAGTGAAGGCATGATCGACCGCGAAGCCGCTAATTACTGGCTGCCAGTGGATCAATATGTCGGCGGCATTGAACACGCGATTTTGCACCTACTCTACGCCCGGTTTTTTCATAAACTGATGCGTGATGAGGGCCTGCTAGACTCGGATGAGCCCTTCACCAAGCTGCTCTGTCAGGGCATGGTATTGAAAGATGGCACCAAGATGTCGAAATCCAAGGGGAATACTGTCGACCCACAGGCTCTTATCGAGCAATACGGGGCTGACACGGTGCGCCTGTTTACCATGTTTGCCGCTCCCCCCGAACAATCACTGGAATGGAATGACAGCGCAGTAGAAGGTGCGCACCGCTTTTTACGGAAACTCTGGAAAGCGGTGCACGCACATACCCAGACAGGCGTTTCTGAAGCAATAAACCCAGCAGAACTAAGTCAACAACAGCGGGACTTGCGACGTAAAACCCACGAAACAATTGCCAAGGTTAGCGATGACTTTGGCCGTCGACAGACCTTTAATACCGCCATTGCCGCGGTGATGGAGCTACTGAACGAAGTAGGAAAAAATACTGACCTGAAAACGCCGACTGGCTTGGCAGTAGAACGAGAGGCTCTAGAAACAGCTATATTAGTGCTTTCACCTATTGTTCCCCATATCTGTCATCAGCTGTGGGCCGAGCTTGGTCACGGCAATCATTTGCTCGATGCTCCATGGCCAGAAGTGGATGAATCTGCTTTGGTCAAAAGTACCATTCAAATGGTCGTCCAAGTTAATGGTAAGCTTCGCGCTCAAATTGATGTCCCTGCCGAAGCAGACAAAGAGGCTATTGAACAGATGGCAACAAACCATGAAAATGTTCAACGCTTTACTGAAGGACAAACCATTCGTAAAGTGATTGTGGTTCCCAACAAGCTGGTTAATATTGTTGCCAACTAAACACAACCTGTTAAGTACTGAGCTGAACCTCGAAAACCAGTTCGTTTTATAGAAAGGAATGACAATGAAAAAACTGATCCACATTGCTCTCGCAGGCCTGCTTACGGCAGTGATGGTCACTGGTTGCGGCTGGCATTTGCGGGGCAGCGGCCAAACACTCAACAATATCTCCAGCGTTTATGTCAGCGCACCAAACAGACAGAGTGACTTTTATCGATCCCTGATCAGAGCGCTGAAGGCCAGCAAGATAGAAATAACCCCGAGCGCCACAGGAGCGCAATACAGCATTGTGGCTCTCAATGAAAAGAGCTCTCGCCGCACCGCAACAGTCAGTGCAGGGGCGAGGGTCTCTGAATACCAGCTAACCGAGGCTATCGATATTCTAATACTGGATGCCGATGGCAAGCAGCTTGGATCGAGAACAACGCTTAGCGCCGAACGATACTTTGACTTTGATGAAAATGATGTTCAATCAAAGCGGGAAGAAACGGAACTGCTCCAACGGGAAATGCGTAATGATCTAGTCCGTCAGGTCATCAACCGCCTCAATGCCATCAGCAACCGCACCAGCGCACCTTCCGACACATCAGCTGAAGATGCGCCTGCGAGCTGAACAACTTTCGTCACACCTCTCACAGGGGCCAATGGCCCCTGTTTATCTTGTCAGTGGTGACGAAGCACTGCTGGTACAAGAAGCGGCAGATGCCATTCGAGCTGCAGCCAAACGTCAAAACTATACCGAACGGGAACTACTCCATGTCGAAGCAGGTTTTGATTGGGATGTGGTATTAACTGAAGCCAACAGCCTGTCATTATTTTCTGAAAAGAAAATTCTTGAAATACGTATTCCCAACGGCAAACCTGGGGACAAGGGATCGAAAACCCTACAGGAATACATCAACACCCCCAACCCCGATACACTCATGCTAATTATCACCCCAAAGCTGGAAAGCGCTACCACCAGAAGCAAGTGGGTTAAGGCTATCGACAGCCAAGGCGTTTTCATTCAATTGTGGCCAATCGCCCAAAACCAGCTACCACATTGGATCAACCAACGATTGCAGCAAGCTGGCATACAGGCCAACCGTCAAGCAGCCACCATTCTCGCCGACCGCGTAGAAGGCAATTTACTCGCTGCCGTTCAGGAGATTGAGAAACTAAAACTACTGATACCCGAAGGCGAGGTGGACGCCGACACCATGTCCACTATCGTAGCTGACAGCGCTCGTTTCAATGTCTTCTCTCTGGTGGACAAGGCCATGGAGGGCGAAGCACAAAGCGCCTGTCGAACCCTGCGAGGACTACGCGACGAAGGCAGCGAGGCAACGGTGATTTTATGGGCCCTCACTCGAGAGCTTCGCACCCTTATAAAAGCCTGTGATGCTGTGGAGAATGGCGACCATCTGGACTGGGCACTGAAGAACCTTGGCGTATGGGAAAAAAGAAAACCTCTGATAAAAAATGCCATGCGACGCATACCACCAAACCAACTCAAGCAAATGCTGCGCCTGGCAGGCGGTATAGACCGGGCCATCAAAGGCATGCGTAACGCATCGCCTTGGGATGATCTTACCACGCTGATTCTTATGTTTTGCGGCAAGCCCACACTGCACCCACACAATCTCCGGTTAGCACTGCAAGACCGCTAGAAAAACCAGCTAAGCGGAATAACCAGGGTGCTAATCATTCAGTCTCTGCTATCGCCCTTAAGGACCTTTCCTCTAAAAAATAATAGGAAATGACCCAATAGCTGGCCACTTAAATCTGCTACCAAGTCCCAAGCTTCCATGCTTCGGTAACCTGTTTGCATTTGTAGCAATTCCATCACCACACCATAAACAATCAGCGCCAGATGCAATTGCCACCAAAGCTTACCCTGTGGAAATGATTTCTGTCCGATCAAAAATAGTCCGGCAAAGGTCGCAGCATGCATCAGCTTATCCTGACCAGAAAACCATCCGGCCCCACTGACAGGCATTAATGCCATAACCATAATGACAACAAGAGAGAGGATGAAAACTAGCCGCCACACAATTACATGCTGCAAGTGTCACCCATACGTCAAAAACAAGAAGCGATTACAAGGCCGCTAATAGCGGATAGCGGAAAAAGACTCAGGAGATAAAGTCACCGGGCACACCATTATTAACTGGCCCTAACTTTTGGCTTTTTTACCAGATTTACCTCTCGCCCTGAGACCAAGGTGTTAATCGCCTGAAGTCGCTCGACCGTCCCAACATCCCACCATGTACCGCGGAACACCTCCCCAGAAACATAACCACCACTGATACTATCGACCAATACATCCCTTATTGGAAACTTTTCACTGGCGGACGAAAACAATGCAAAAAGCTCGGGGCGCATTACACTGATCCCGCTAAAAGTTAAGCTCTCCCCTCCCGCTAACGGATATCGAATATTACCCTGGGAATCCAGAGAAAAATCGCCCGTTGGATTGTGTTCCGGGTTTGGCACCAACACAAGGTGTGCCTCCACACTGTCTGACCAGTCTCTGTCTACCAGCGACGGCAAGGGATAATCAGTCCAAATATCACCATTAATAACCAAAAATGGATCACTACCCAACAGTGGCAGAGCTCTGCGAATACCACCGCCAGTATCCAGTGGCTCAACTTCCCTCGACCAGTCAATCCTCACGCCAAAGCGAGAGCCATCGCCTAGAAATGCTTCGATCTGATCACCCAGCCAAGCCGTATTGATCACTAACTCTCGAACACCTGCAGCAGCAAGACGCTCCACATGGTATTGAATCAGTGGTTTAACCCCCACCTTCAATAATGGTTTCGGGGTGTTCTCTGTAAGCGGGCGCAATCTTTCACCAAAACCTGCAGCAAGAATTATTGCTTTCATTTTTAATCCTTTTGATAGTTAACCTATCATTTAAATGGGTTCGCCCAGCTGTCTTAAATATCGCCCGCCGTTTCCCATGGAAAAAACCAATCTTGTTTGGGTAATTCGGGTAATACTCGCAACGCCAACCAGTCTTTAAACTTATCGAACTCTGGATAGGGCTCCAGCTGCTCCAAGGTATAACGAATCACCAATGGCAAATCATTGAGGTAGCCCGGTTTGCCATCCCGCAGATAAAGCCTGGAAAAGATACCGAGGACCTTAATATGCCGCTGTAAACCCATCAGGTCAAACCACCGAAGAATCTGTTTATCAGAGACAGGCGGGGCAATTTCTACAGCCACAGCTCTATGGTAGTAGCTCAATGCACGCTGTGAAACATAATCCCCAGGCCAGCGAATATAGCAGTCTCGCAACAGTGACACCAAGTCATAGGTAATTGGGCCGGTGACCGCATCCTGAAAATCGAGCACACCGATTTCACTATCCTCATCATTCTCACCACCGCCGAGCAACATTAAGTTTCGGGAGTGAAAATCACGATGCACAAAAACCTGGGGTTGCCCCAAGGCATTCTCTACCAGTTGATTCATAACGTCGTGAATCAACTCATAATCAGCCGACTGCAAGTTAATACCTAGCAATTTAACCAAGAACCACTCGGGAAAGAGGTTCATCTCATCCAGTAAACGCTGACGGTCAAACGCTGGCAGGGTCCCACTTGGGACAGACACTTTTTGCATGCTTAACAATGCCGTCTCAGCTGCAGCGTAATATACATCTACGGTATCGGCAGAGAGCTGCGGCAAGAGCAACTCGTCACCAAGGTCTTCGAGCAACAAAAAGCCCTGCTGGTAATCCACAGCATAGATCATCGGTGTATGAATGCCATTTTGCCTCAGCAACAAGGCAACGCTGACAAAACTGGGGTTGTTTTCATGCTCGGGCGGGGCCGACACAGCAATGAGAGGCGGATACGTATTCAGCCTAAAATAGTGTCTAAATCCGGCATCACCATTCAGTGGCTGAAGCAATAACTTCTCGGAGGTGCTGACCGAATCCGGCAGAAATTTCTCTACCCATTCATGCAGACATTGAGAATTGCTCATATTTCTGGGACATTTAGAAAAAAGGTCGGTCATTCTACCCCAAACCCTCGCATGATGCCGCAGAATGGGTAAAATGTAGCGTCCCAGTAGAGACCACAGCTTGCCCATAATAATACGGACAATAAGAATGCCAAAAACCATACGTCATCTCGGTACCAGATTCTTCCAAGCTGTGTCCTTCTCTCGCCCTAAAACCACCTTAACGGTGTTATCTACTCTGCTGTTATCAACAGCGGCTTTGGCCGAAAACAGTGACAGCCACTCTCAGTGGCAATGTCAGGCCGGAACTGATGGCAGCTGGGTGTGCAGCGAGAAAACAATCCCCGGAAAAGCTTACCCAAGGCCCGAACACTCAAAACCCGAACTGGAGTTACCTCCTGCGGATGACGGTGGCCCACAGGTACAACTGGCCCGAAATCTGGACTGGGTAGAAGAAGAATCTCTGACGGCGGCGCAACGTGACGCCATGTCGCCAGGATGCTGTGGTGACTATATAGAGCCAGCACGTGATTACCCTGATGCTGACCTAAATCCGGAGGACGCCCCAATGCGGGTAGCCTCAACCTCCACAGAGGTCGAGCAGGAGAACATCGCCTATCTGAAAGGAAAAGTCCATCTCACCCAAGGCTACAGGCAAGTTAGAAGCGATAATGCAACCGTCAACCAGAATGACAGGACGGTAGATCTAGAAGGCAATGTGCAATTCCGTGAGCCAGGCATGCTGCTCACCGGGGAAACGGCGCACATGAACATGGATACCAAAGATATTCAGGTCAATGATGCCACCTACCTGTTTCACGAATCCGGCGTCCGTGGAACGGCGGATCGCCTGACCAGACCCAGCAATGACATTTTCTATATCGACAATGCCACCTATACGACCTGCGAGCCCAGCAGCAATGCCTGGCAGCTAGTAAGCTCCGAAGTCGATATAAACCCTGAAACGGGAATTGCCCACGCCAAACACGTTCGCTTAGAAGTAAAGGATATCCCGATACTCTACGTGCCCTGGATACGCTTCCCGACCGATGACCGCCGAGCCACAGGCCTACTGTTCCCGACCTTCGAGGTAAGCGAAGATAATGGCATTGACTATGCCCAACCTATCTACCTGAATTTAGCACCAAACTACGACGCGACAATTACGCCTCGCTACTTGCAGGATCGGGGAGCCATGCTTGAACTAGAGGCCCGCCACCTATCGCGCCGGACCAATACCATTCTTGGCGGCACCTTTCTCTCCAGTGATGACGGCGGGGACGACAGTGACGAAGACCCGGATACCATTACCGGGAAAAGGGATCACGAAGGTGATGACCGCTGGCTAGCCAATATCGACCATACCGGACAATTTGGCCACGGTTTGAGAACCAGGATCGATTACACCCGTGTCAGTGATGAAGACTACTTCCGCGATCTCGGCAACACCACGCTAGAGGTCAGTAGCCAGACACACCTCAATGAAATGGCATCGGCCAACTACAACATTAACCATTGGGCCTTTGGCATTAGAGGCCAAGCATATCAAACGATTAGCGACAACCCCAACACATTTGACCAATACAAACTACTTCCCCGAGTGGATGCTAATGGTCACTATCAATGGGGCGACGTCGACTTTGAACTCAATAACCAGTTCACCAGCTTCGATCACAACGATGATGACAATCTAACCCCTGGCACCACGTTCATGACCGATGATCAGGGAACATTTGTGACCGGCAACCGACTCAGACTCGATTATGCCGCCAGCTGGGACAAACAGTGGACCTGGGGCTATTTCCGCCCAACGGCAAAAGTAAAGCACCTGACCTACGATCTGGAAGACCCCCTTCTCGGTAAAAATGATGACAGTCCTTCGGTGACGGTTCCCGTTGGCATCATTGATACCGGAATTTATCTGGAGCGAAATACTACTTGGCTCAACGGCTTTACCCAAACCTTCGAGCCTCGCCTGTACATGGTCCACTCCAAGTATGAAGATCAAAGCGACCTACCAGACTTTGACACATCGGAGCTCACCTTCAGCTACAGCCAATTGTTCAGAGATGACCGGTTTGTCGGTGGTGATCGTATTGGCGATACAGAACAGATTTCCGTGGGCCTGACCTCTCGACTCGTGGAGCAATCAACCGGTAAAGAATGGTTGAGGGCAAGCCTGGGCCAAATTTACTATCTGGATGACCGCTATGTTTCCCTTAACCCTACATTTACCAAATCATTCATAAAAAACCTGGGGAATCCGGATAATCTGACCAACCTGAACCAGCGTGAAATTGCAGACGGCTTGCTGAGAAATGAATCAGCCTATGCAGCGGAACTCGCCTTGAGATTAAGTGATAACCTGAGGATTCAGGCGGACGTCCTCTACGACGAAGAAAACAGCGAACTTGATCGAGGCAATGCCAGCCTGCGGTATCACGATCGCGACAATCGGATATTAAACCTGAGCTACCGGTTCAACCGCAAGGTACCACGACTGTACAACTCGACCCTTATCGACTCAGACGTTGAACAAGCAGATTTTTCGACTATCTTCCCGATTTTCAGAAACTGGCGCCTTATCGGTCGCTACAACTATGACCTGACCAACAGCCGAAATCTTGAAACCTTTGTAGGCCTGCAATATGACAGCTGTTGCTGGCGCCTAAGTCTAATCAGTCGAAAGTGGATTGATCGCGACGACAATATCGTACTACCTCAAGATGATTTAACGGAAGATAAGGGCATCTTCCTACAGCTACAATTTAAAGGCCTTGCCGGTAGCGGTACTAAAGTAGATACCATCCTTCAGGATGGCATCTACGGCTACGAACCTCCCGTTAATTAACGCATGCAGACTGAATCATGAGTATACGCAGTAAAATTATTAAGCGATTGTCCGTAACAGCTCTGGCTGCGGCGTTCTCCCTACCCATAGCTGCGGAAGAAGTACTCCTCGACCGGATTGTCGCCATCGTTAATGATGATGTGGTGATGGCCAGCGAGCTGGAAAGCCGAGTCCAGGATATCTACTTTCGACTGGAAGAAAGTGGCACGAAAGCACCACCTCAAAACGTCTTGGTTCCCCAAGTGTTAGACCGCCTAATACTTGAGCGTTTGCAGCTTATGCTAGGACAACGGGCGGGCATTCGATTTAGCGATGCAGAGTTAAATCAAGCCATGGAGCGTTTGGCCAAAAGTAAGGGTACAAATATCGATGGCTTGGTAGAAAGAGCTCACCAGAGAGGGATCAAATTAGCTGGTTTGCGCCAGCAAATACGCGAGGAGATGATCATCTCCAAGGTTCAAGAGGGTTCTCTCAATCGTCGAATTTCTATTACTGAACAAGAAATCGAAAACTTCCTGAATTCTGCAGAAGGCCGCTCCTGGTCTTCGCCTGATGTAAACCTCGGGCACATTTTACTTTCATTATCTGCGGGAGCTCCTCGTGACGAAGTCGCCAACGTAGAGCAAAAAATTCGAGATATTTACAACCAAATTCAAAACGGCGCTGATTTTAAAAGCCTTGCTGTAGCAAATTCCGCAGGACAAAATGCCCTAAAAGGTGGAGACCTCGGCTGGCGAAAAACAGCACAACTACCCGGTCTATTTATCACTGCCATTGAAACGTTAAACCCCGGACAAACCAGTGAACCTATCCGGAGTAATGCCGGCTACCACCTACTAAAGTTGTATGAGCGACGCGGCGGAAGCAACACTCAGCTGGTGAAGCAGCACAACGTTCGACATATCCTCCTCTCACCCAATGAAATAAGAAGTGATGAAGAGACCCAGGCTATGCTCAATGACATACGCACAGAAATAATCAATGGTGGAGACTTTGCCGAGCAGGCCAAGCTGCATTCAGAAGACATCGCTACAGCGCTCGCGGGAGGAAGCCTGGGTTGGTCTATCCCCGGCAAGTTCGTTCCTACCTTTGAAAAGACTATGAACAAAATAGCCGTTAACGAGGTCAGCAAACCATTTCGAACCCAGTTTGGCTGGCATATCGTGCAGGTTACCGAGCGCCGCAACCAGGATTTCAGCGAAGATATAAAACGCAGCCAAGCCAGCCAAATCCTGAAACAGAGAAAGTTTCAGGAAGAACTACAGGTTTGGCAACAGGAAATTCGTGACGAGGCCTTCATAGAAATCAAATTGTGATTAGGCTGGCTATTACTCCCGGAGAACCCGCCGGGATTGGACCCGACTTGGTTGTTCAGCTCGTGCAACAAGCACAGCCACATGAACTGGTAGCCTATGCAGACCCCGAATTACTCACAACCCGTGCCGCTCAGCTAGGCCTCCCCCTGAGGCTTCGTACAGTAACCGCCGCCCCACCCCGACCACTCGAGGCAGGCGAACTGGCCATACAGCCTATAAATTTGGACACACCCGTTCAACCAGGCATACTCGATACGGCCAATGCACGTTATGTTCTGAACACCCTTTCTGCGGCGCTTGGCGATTGCCAAAAAGGCTTCTGCCAAGGGATGGTCACCGGCCCTGTACATAAAGGCATCATTAATGAAGCGGGTATTCCTTTCAGCGGTCACACCGAATTTCTAGCCGAAAATACCCAGACCCCTCGTGTCGTGATGATGCTAGCCACCGACGGATTGCGAGTGGCCCTGGCCACAACACACCTGCCCCTATCACAGGTTCCCGCCGCAATCACAGCGGAGCTTCTCGAGCAGGTCATCAAAATCCTACACCATGACCTTCAACAGAAATTTAGTATTTCAAACCCTAAAATTTTGGTTTGCGGCCTAAACCCACATGCGGGTGAGGGGGGGCACTTGGGAATGGAAGAAATTCAAGTGATACAACCAACGCTGGACAAGTTGCGCCGACAAGGACTGAGACTAGAGGGGCCATTGCCAGCCGACACCTTATTCACGCCTAAGCATCTGGAGCAATGTGATGCGGTCTTGGCCATGTACCACGATCAAGGTTTACCCGTGCTGAAGTACAAAGGGTTTGGGGCTGCGGTCAATATCACCTTGGGGCTACCAATCATCCGCACATCCGTGGATCACGGTACAGCACTGGACTTAGCTGGCACAGGCAAGGCAAATATTGGAAGCCTCAAAACGGCTATTAACTACGCCGCTGACATGGCGAGAGGCCAACGATGAATCAATCCAGAACCACCGGTGCCCGGTCGAAAGCTCTTAAACCGAAGAGCCCCCATCGGGCAAGAAAACGGTTTGGCCAGAATTTCTTGGTAGACCACAACATTATCGATAAAATTGTTGCCGCTATAGCGCCAGCACCAAAACAGAATCTAATCGAAATTGGTCCGGGGCAAGGTGCTATCACCGAGCCTATTTTGGCTAAGTGCCCTCAGCTCAATGTAGTGGAACTAGACCGAGATCTGATACCGCTATTAGAACAAAAATTTCAGGCATATCCGGAGTTTCATATTCACCAAGGGGATGCCCTGAAAACAGATTTCAGCCAATTTTACCAAACAGAGCAGCCTCTGCGAATTATTGGCAACCTGCCCTACAATATTTCAACTCCGTTACTGTTTCATTTGCTGAACTTTAGCGACCTGATTCGCGACATGTATTTTATGCTGCAAAAAGAAGTTGTCGACAGAATGGCAGCGGGGCCAGGTGACAAAAATTACGGCCGACTCAGCGTGATGATTCAGTACCGCTGTCAAGTCCAACCCCTCTTTCGGGTTCCTCCCACGGCCTTTCAGCCCGCGCCAAAAGTAGAGTCTGCGATTGTTCAGCTAATTCCGTATGCAAAACCACCCTTCCCCGCAGACGATCTGCAATTATTGTCTCGGTTAGTCAGGGCCAGTTTTCAACAACGACGAAAAACTATGAGGAACACTCTGAAACACATGCTCAATGCCGAACAATTGGAGCTACTTGATCTTGATCTGACGCTTCGCCCAGAGAACCTCAATGTTGAGGATTTTGTAAAACTGAGCAACCAAATAGGAACTTTACTATGAGCCATATTGATGTCGTAGTAACCCCTAGCTATTTGCCGGAACGATCCGACCCGGCCAAAAGCCAATATGCGTTCGCCTACCATATCAGCATTGAGAATCACGGTGATGACACAGCACAGCTACTGAACCGCCGCTGGGTCATTACCGATGGCAACGCTCATGTCAAAGAAGTCGAAGGACCCGGCGTGGTAGGGGAGCAACCGATCATTAGCCCGGGTGAAACCTATCAATACACCAGCGGAGTCACGCTGGATACCAAGGTTGGGACAATGGAAGGCAGCTACCAAATGATCTCTGAATCAGACGAGTTATTCGATGTCCCCATTCCAGCCTTTTTACTGTCTGTTCCTGGAGCCGTTCATTGACCACCTACGCAGTCGGCGATCTTCAAGGCTGCCTTGAACCACTGAAACACCTGCTCGATAAAGTGGGCTTTGATTCATCTAACGATGAGCTTTGGTCTGTGGGAGACCTGGTAAACAGGGGGCCAGAATCATTAGAAACCCTACGCTTTTGTCACCAACTGGGTAGCCGGTTTCGCATGGTGCTTGGCAACCACGACCTCCACCTTCTTGCTATTGCACATGAAGTGCGCCGCCCCAGTAGCAGTGACACTCTAGACAGTATTCTCTGCGCCCCCGACCGGGATGAATTACTTTACTGGCTACAACAACAACCGTTACTGATTGAAGACAAGCAATTTTCCATGGTTCACGCGGGGATTCCTCCCCAGTGGACACTTGAGCAGGCCAGAACATTTGCCGACGAAATGAAGGACGTCCTGTCATCCGAAACAAAAGCTGCCCGGTTTTTTAGTGTCATGTATGGCAATGAACCCCCTCTCTGGCAAGATGATCTGGAACCCCCTCTACGCTGGCGAGTCATTACCAATTACCTAACCCGAATGCGTTTTTGCACCTCGGAAGGTGAACTGAAACTCACCAGCAAGGCATCACCGGAAGAATCTCCCGAAGGGTTCTCTCCTTGGTTCAGTCACCCATCGAAATTGCCGGGAGACCGTAAAATTATCTTTGGTCACTGGGCGGCCCTAGAGGGGCGGCCCTGTGGAAAAAATTTATTTCCTCTGGATACGGGCTATATTTGGGGTGGACCTCTTCGGCTGATGAACCTCGACACACAGGAATACGTTCATCAAGAACACCTTTAAAACAAGGGCCGCTACCGACGTGACTAATCGGGCTTTAATACCCGTTGCGGCAATGGCCACGTGCATGGCGTTCCCCCAACCCATGATTAAACCCACAGGAAAAAATGATAGACTTCCTAAACCTTGACCATTAAATAACAATAAAAGGGGTCATACATGGTCCGCACCCTATCCAGCTTCTTCACAGGCATCATGCAACGCTGGCTACCCGATGCTTTTATTATCGCGATTGTCCTAACATTCGTGGTGCTGCTTGCCGGCGTACTAGGCGAGGGACATACACCTGCAAAAATGGCTCAGTTCTGGGGAAATGGTGTTTGGAATCTCCTGATATTTTCAATGCAGGTCATTATTACTCTCGTAACGGGCAGCGTTCTAGCTCAGACCAGCACTGTAAAAAAAATCCTAAGGAAGATAGCTCGTCTGGCCAAGACACCCAGTCAGGCCATTATCCTGATGACCGCTATTGCCCTAATCTGTTGTTGGATCAGCTGGGGGTTTGGGCTGATAACCAGCGCATTAATGGCTCGGGAAATTGCCCGGCAAGTTAAAGGGGTTCACTACCCTCTACTCGTCGCATCGGCCTATTCGGGCATGCTGATCTGGCACGCAGGGCTATCGGGCTCGATACCCCTAAAAATTGCAGTCTCCGACGGTGATGTCCTTGGGACACTCATGGGTGAAATGACCATCCCGCTCTCTCAGACAATTTTTAGCTGGGAAGTTATCACAATTTGCTTGGTCATCTTCGTAACCCTTCCCATTCTTAACCGACTAATGATGCCAAAACCTGACGAAGTGGTAGAAATCCATCCAGACCACGCTGGCGAAGTGGAAGAGATTTCCATACAAAGTAATACCCCTGCCGAGAAAGTAGAAAATCATCGCTTGCCAACTCTATTGCTGGGGCTGTTAGGGGGCTACTATCTTATTGATTACTTTATGGGCGGCGGAAAAGTTGGCCTCAACACGGTGAATTTTATTTTTCTGGTAGCAGGCCTATTACTTCACCGATCGCCAGCCAGTTACCTTTCCGCTCTCAATGAAGCGGTCAAAGGGGTGTCTGGAATCGTCCTGCAATTTCCACTGTACGCAGGAATAATGGGAATGATGGTTCAATCAGGACTAGCCACATCTATGTCAGAGTGGTTTATCAGCATTTCAACCGCTGAAACTTTTACCCTATTCACCTTCCTTAGTGCCGGTATCGTTAACTTCTTCGTACCCTCTGGAGGGGGACAGTGGGCCGTGCAAGCACCTATTGTCATTCCCGCTGCTCAATCTTTAGGTATACCGCTCAATCATGCGGCGATGGCAGTAGCGTTCGGCGATGCATGGACAAATATGGTACAACCTCTCTGGGCTTTACCTCTGCTAGGTATTGCAAGGTTGGGCATTAAAGACATTATGGGCTACTGTACGGTGGCACTATTGTGGTCGGGGTTAGTATATGCCGCCGGCATGGTCTTTTTATTGTAATGGTCTGAATCGCGCCCCGTGAAAAATAATCAATCACACTCTATCTCCCAAGAACCGGGTAGCCCCGAGCCGTGGGTCATTCAATTTTCCTCATTAATACCACAAGGAAAAATACTCGACCTCGCCTGTGGCCGAGGGCGTCATGGTCGCTACTTTCTCAATCTCGGCTACTCCGTCACATTTATAGACAAGGATCTATCGGGCGTCGTAGACCTTGAATCTCATCCGAGTGCAACGCTAGTAGAGTATGACTTGGAGAACAACACCCCCTTTCCATTCGAGGCCGGTGAATTTTCAGGTGTTATCATCACCAATTATCTGCATCGCCCACTATTTCCCGACTTACTAAAAGCACTGAACCTGGGCGCTGTGTTAATCTACAAAACATTCTCACAGGGTAACGAGCAATTTGGCAAACCCAGCAATCCAGATTTTCTACTCCAGCAGGATGAACTTCTCAGGGTCTTTGGCCAGGAATTAAAAGTGATCGATTTTGTACAACAAAAGGAAGCCAACCCGGATCGCATGACCCAGGCAATTTGCGCAATAAGGGAATATCCGAGAAATATTCCTATATAGTCATCATTATGAAACTTGTTTTTTTACCCATTAACCAAAACTCTCCTCTGTTGAGATCCCCCAGCAAGGCCTGCAGCAATATGACAAAACACCTCTTATCCCTCGTTCTACTACTGACCAGCCATCCGCTCTATGCCGGTATAGTCGGTCACTTTAAGGATGATGAGGGGCATACCGACTGGCAGCATGTGGCCAACTGGTCGAGCGGTATTCTTATTATTCTTCTTTCATTGACCGCTATCACACTTTTTTTCAGCCGCCGGCAGACACAACAATCCAACCAGGCGCTGAATACCATTCGCTGTGAACTGGAACAACGGGTGCAAGAGCGAACAGCCACGCTGGATGAATCCAACCAACTTCTGAAAGAAAGCAATGAACTCCTGGAAGGTGAAATAACCCAGCACAGAGAAACCACTGCTCGGCTTAAATCTTCCGAGGGCTATATCTCCGATATCCTTACCTCTATGCCTCTTATGCTCATTGGGCTCAATGAACGTAGCGAAATCACACAATGGAACCATCAAGCGGAAGAAATAACAGGCATTGCATCTTCGCAGGCACTTGGCGAGAATCTGTGGCAAGCCTATCCAGCAATAACCGTCACACCCGATCAAATTTCGCAAGCGCAGCAGCAGAAGAAACCAATTACGATCAAGCACAGTCAGCGCGGGCAATACCACTTTGATATCACTATTTACCCACTTCAGGATCAAGTTGAAACCGGTGTTGTAATACTTATTGACGATGTGACCCAGCATATTCTTGCGGCAAACATGCTGATACAAAGGGACAAAATGTCCTCTATGGGCGAGCTAGCTTCCACCATGGCCCATGATATCGACGCGCCTCTTCAAGTAATCTTACTCGACCTGAAAAAAGCCCAAGCTGAGTTTGAATTGAACCAAGTAGTGAATCCAAGCCAGGTAACAACCCTTAAAGAACTCTTGAGTGATGCCAGTCATCAGGGTCAGCAAGCACTGGCAGTTATCAATAACCTACTCGAATTTTCTCATAGCCGTGGTGGTGAAAAAAAACAGGCCTCAATCATAGACATCATCGAGCATACGCTTGAGCTAGCCAAGGACGTGATATCCGTCCCTTCGGGTCTGCACTTCAAGGAAATAAAAATTGAGCGTTATTACGACAAAGACCTGCCATTGATCCCCTGCTATATAGCCGAACTCCAGCAAGTATTTCTCAGTCTATTTCGGCATGCTTGCCATGCACTTGGGCAGGTCCAAGAAAAGGATCACTGCCCGACTATCAAAATACAGGTTATCGAATGCTACGAAGCCCTATGGGTCAAAGTACAACATAATGGCGTTGGTATTGACTACGAAGAACAGCAATATATCTTCGAGCCGTTTTTTAACGATAGGGTAACAGATGAAGATTTCGATGCAGGAAAACGCTTGTCTTTCTCGCACTTTATTATTACTGAACAGCACCGTGGCCAACTGGCAGTAACTTCCGATTTGAATGTCGGCACAACATTCCATCTAGAACTGCCCCTTTCATGATGAAAAGCAACATGCCAAACCACAGTTAAGGAACGCTATATACCGCTGGCTATTTACTGAAACCATTTGGGTTCTGGGATTGCCACCGCCATGTATCTTCCATCATCTCCATCAGCCCTCTAGTGGCCTTCCAGCCTAACTCGCTCTCGGCTTTCGAAGGGTCAGCCCAGCATTCAGCAATATCACCGGGGCGACAATCAACTATCTTATAGGGTATAGGCCGACCTGAAGCTGCTTCGAAAGCACTGACCATTTCTAGAACAGAGTAGCCATTACCCGTTCCCAGATTCCAAGTATGGCAACCACTCGATGTCTTTTCATCCGTTAGCTTATCGAGCGCTTTCACATGGCCTTCGGCCAAGTCCATGACATGAATATAATCTCGAACACCAGTACCATCGGGTGTTGGATAGCTACCACCGAATACCGACAATTCCTTGAGCTTTCCGACCGCAACCAGTGAAATAAAGGGCAATAGATTATTGGGAATTCCGAGGGGGTCCTCACCAATTTTACCACTGGCATGAGCGCCAACTGGATTGAAGTAGCGCAAAATAGCTATGTTCCAAAACGGCACAGCAGCTAATGCATCCGCTTGAACCAAATCGTGCAACACCTGCTCAACCATAACTTTCGACTGCCCGTAGGGATTGGTCGCGTGGACAGGGAAATCTTCCGTTATAGGATTACTCAAGGGTTCACCGTAAACCGTTGCAGAAGAACTGAAAATCAATGTGCGGACACCGTAATCCTTCATCGCCTCACAGAGAGTCAGGGTTCCCGCAACATTGTTACGATAGTAAGTGAGAGGCAACTCACAGGACTCACCCACAGCTTTCATTCCGGCGAAGTGCATAACGGCATCGATCTGGTAAGCAGTAAACAGTCTATCGAGTGCAGCACGGTCGTTCACATCATCAATAACCACAGGGAACTTTACCCCCGTAATCTCTGAAACTTGCTCTAGAGATGCCCGACAACTGTTGGATAGATTGTCTAGCACGACGATATTGTGTCCAGACTGAATCAGTGCAACACAAGCATGACTACCAATGTATCCGGCTCCACCGGTAACAAGTACTGCCATAACAAAACCTGCATGAAGAATTAACTAGTAACGTAGATGAGGTGATTATCACATAAGGGGCAAACATCGTGGAGAAAATAAAAATACCAGAATGCAAAAGGCCGAGCATAAGCTCGGCCTTAAAGAACTGCTATAGAAGATAATTAATCTTCGGCAGTGTCTTCCAAATCAACTGCTTCAACGTCTGGACGATCTACCAGTTCAACGTAAGCCATCGGCGCAGCATCACCAGAGCGAAAGCCACACTTAAGGATACGAATATAACCACCGGGACGACCTTCGTAGCGGGGAGCCAACTCAGAGAAAAGCTTGCCAACAGCAGCTTTATCTTGCAAACGGCTAAAGGCCAGACGGCGGTTCGCTACGCTGTCTTGCTTTGCAAGAGTAATCAGCGGCTCTGCGAAACGACGAAGTTCTTTCGCTTTTGGCAACGTTGTTTTAATAAGTTCGTGCTCGACAAGAGATGCCGTCATGTTGCGGAACATGGCACGACGGTGTGCACCTGTACGGCTCAGTTTGCGGCCACTATAGCGATGACGCATGATTCTACTTCCTCAAAAAGTGTTGCTGTCTCAGCAATAAATTTTTCAAACCTAACTACTACTAACTACTAAAAAGGTTAGCAGTGCAGGTGATTATACAAACTCGCTTTCAGTGCGCAGGCTGGCTGGTGGCCAATTTTCCAAGCGCATGCCAAGGGATAAACCTCGTGAAGCAAGAACATCTTTGATTTCTGTCAGTGATTTTTTACCCAGGTTCGGCGTCTTAAGTAATTCTACTTCCGTACGCTGGATTAGGTCACCAATATAATAAATGCTTTCGGCCTTTAAGCAGTTCGCTGAGCGCACTGTAAGCTCAAGGTCATCAACTGGGCGAAGTAAGATTGGATCAACCTCTTCTTCCTTTTCAGCCGGTTCTGCAAGGCTTTCACTTTCCAGATCAACAAAAACAGCTAGTTGATGCTGAAGAATAGTTGCTGCCCGACGTATAGACTCTTCTGGATCGATTGTACCGTTAGTTTCAATATCCAGTACTAATTTGTCCAAATCTGTACGTTGCTCAACACGAGCGCTCTCGACAACATAAGCAATTCGACGCACAGGACTAAAAGTTGCGTCTAGCTGTAGTCGACCAATTGCACGTGTTTCTTCTTCGTCGTTGACACGAGTGTTGGATGGTTGGTAGCCACGACCAAGCACCACATGAAGTTGCATGTTGAGCTCTGCGTCCCCAGTGATATTGGCAATAACGTGATCAGGGTTTTTTATCTCTGACGAATTATCTACCTGAATATCACCAGCAGTAACCACACCCTTACCTTTTTTGCTAAGCGTTAGGGTTACTTCTTCTTTATCATGAAGAACAATAGCAACATCTTTTAAATTCAAAAGGATCTCAATTACGTCCTCTTGAACACCTTCAATACTGCTGTACTCATGCAGAACGCCATCAATCTCGACTTCAACGATGGCAGCACCAGCCATTGAGGACAGCAGAATACGACGAAGCGCATTACCCAGAGTGTGGCCAAAACCACGCTCGAGAGGCTCTAGAACAACTTTCGCTCGCGTGGAGCTATATTCAGTGACGTCGATAGTGCGAGGTGTCAAAAATTCATTTACTGATGTTTGCATATCCGTACCTGTATGGTGTCGCTTAACTGGTCATCAACCTAACGGTTCTTTACTTAGAGTAAAGCTCCACAATGAGATTTTCATTGATTTCGGCAGGAAGATCGCTGCGGTCAGGAACGCGCTTATAAGTGCCTTCCATTTTGTTTGCATCGACTTCAATCCACTCAACATGACCACGCTGTGCAGCAATTTGCATGGCTGACTGGATACGCAATTGATTCTTAGATTTTTCACGAATGCTAACAACGTCACCTTCACTGACACGGAAGGAAGCAACATTCACTTTCTGACCGTTCACAAGAATTGCATTGTGAGCAACAAGCTGGCGAGCTTCCGCGCGGGTAGAACCAAAGCCCATGCGGTAGGCTACGTTGTCTAAACGGCGTTCCAGAAGCTGTAACAGGTTTTCACCAGTAGCGCCTTTGAGGCGAGCTGCTTCTTTGTAGTAGTTGCGGAATTGTTTTTCCAGTACGCCATAAATGCGGCGAACTTTTTGCTTTTCGCGTAATTGAACACCATAGTCAGAAAGACGACTACGTCTTTGTCCATGCTGCCCTGGAACACTTTCCGCACGACACTTAGATTCAAGAGGTCGTATGCCACTCTTCAGAAAGAGATCAGTACCTTCACGGCGTGAAAGCTTACAAGTCGGTCCGAGATATCTTGCCATTTGTCAACTATCCTCGTTATACGCGACGTTTTTTCGGCGGACGACAACCATTATGTGGAATAGGCGTCACGTCGGTAATGTTTGTAATTTTGTAACCTGCGTTGTTCAGCGCACGGACTGCGGACTCACGTCCAGGTCCCGGGCCTTTTACTTCAACGTCAAGGTTCTTCAAACCATATTCTTGCGCAGCAAGTCCGGCCCGTTCAGCAGCAACCTGAGCTGCGAATGGCGTACTCTTACGAGAGCCACGGAAACCAGAACCACCCGCTGTAGCCCAACTCAGAGTATTACCCTGGCGGTCAGTAATGGTGACAATTGTATTGTTAAAAGATGCATGAATATGTGCAACACCATCAACGACGGTCTTTTTAACCTTTTTACGTGTACTTTTTTGTCCAGGCTTTGCCATAACTATGGTTTCCTATCGCTTAATGGGCTTGCGAGGGCCTTTACGGGTACGCGCATTTGTTTTGGTACGCTGACCCCGGAGAGGGAGGCCACGACGGTGACGAAGGCCTCGGTAACACCCCAGGTCCATCAACCGTTTAATGTTCATGTTGACTTCCCGACGAAGATCACCTTCGACAGCACGTTCACCTACGGCGTTACGTACCGAATCCATCTGCTCATCGGACAATTCAGAAATTTTAACGTCTTCAGCAATACCCACCTCAGCACAAATTGCCTTGGCAGTGGTACGACCAATCCCGAATACATAGGTGAGGGAAATCACCGCATGTTTATGATCGGGGATGTTGACACCGGAAATACGGGCCATCACTTTACTCCACTTTAATGTTTGACTGCTGCCTTACTATCTTTTTACTTGCCCTCAATCGAGAGCGGCCCAAAAAAGGCGCAAAAGGATAGCTTTAGAAGCAATAAAAATCAATAACCCAGCGCAATTAACCTTGACGCTGTTTATGACGTGGCTCGACACTGCAGATCACACGAACAACGCTTTTGCGTTTTACGATCTTACAGTTACGGCACATTTTTTTAACAGAAGCACGCACTTTCATATCGACACCTCAACTCCAACTAACGGCTACCGCCGCCATAACCTTTCAAATTTGATTTTTTCATCAATGACTCATACTGATGAGACATAAGATGCGACTGTACCTGGGCCATAAAATCCATGGTGACAACCACTGCGATCAACAGCGAAGTACCACCAAGATAAAATGGAACATTCAGATAGACATTCAAAAACTGTGGAAGCAAACATACTGCCGTCATGTAGAGCCCGCCAACTAAAGTAAGCCGAGTCATAACACCGTCAATATATTTGGCCGTTTGCTCACCAGGACGTATTCCGGGTAAGAACGCTCCACCACGTTTTAGATTATCTGCCATTTCTTTTGGGTTAAACATTAACGCCGAATAGAAAAAACAGAAAAATATAATCAAGCCAGAAAATAGCAATACGTGCAGAGGCTGGCCAGGGCCAATAAACAATGCAACATCCTGCAACCAATCTGGAGTATCTGCACCCTGCCCAAACCACTGAGCAATCGATGCAGGAAATAACAACAAGCTACTAGCAAAGATCGCCGGAATAACACCCGCCATATTAACTTTCAGTGGCAGATGGCTGGACTGGGCCGGGCCACGACCTTGTTGTCTTTGGGCATAGTTTACCGTTATACGTCGTTGGCCACGCTCGATAAACACCACGAAGTAGACGATAGCTACCGCTAATATAGCGACCAACAACAGCGCCAGAATATGCAGCTCACCCTGCCGAGAAGACTCAAAGGCCTGGCCGATGGCAGACGGTATTCCTGCAACGATACCGGCAAAGATCAACATCGAGATCCCGTTACCAACACCGCGCTCGGTGATCTGCTCACCCAACCACATTAAGAAGACAGCGCCCGTTACCAAGGAGATGACCGCAATAAAGTAGAAGCTAAAGTCAGCTGTGTATGCAAGCCCTTGACCCGCCAAACCAACAGACATACCAATCGCCTGCACAGTGGCTAACAGCACAGTGCCATAGCGCGTGTACTGGTTTATCTTACGTCGGCCCGCATCACCCTCTTTCTTAAGCTGCTCTAATGAAGGTGTTACCGCCGTCATTAACTGCATGATAATAGAGGCTGAAATGTAAGGCATGATCCCCAGCGCAAGTATGCTCATGCGCTCCAGAGCACCACCGGAAAACATGTTGAACATGCCGATGATAGTACCTTGATTCTGGTTGAAAAGATCTGAAAGCCTATCAGGATCGATTCCGGGTACCGGAATATGGGTTCCGATTCGGTAAATCACCAGCGCAATGAACAAAAAGCGAAGGCGAGCCCACAGCTCGCCTAAACCTTTCATATTGCCTTGCGGCATGTTCCCGGGTTTCGCCATCAGGTATTACTCTTCTACCTTGCCACCAGATGTTTCGATCGCAGCCAAGGCACCCTTGGTTACACGGAGACCTTTAACGGTCACTGGCTTGCTCAGCTCACCAGACAAAAACACTTTAGCGCGAGTAATGTTGTTAGTAATCAAACCTGCTGCACGCAAAGTTTCGATAGTAACCACACCACCTTCAATTTTGTTCAGTTCACTCAAACGAATTTCAGCAGTAACGCGAGATATCCGCGAAGTGAAACCGTATTTTGGCAGGCGTTTCTGCAAAGGCATTTGACCGCCTTCAAAACCGGGACGAACGCGTCCACCTGAACGAGATTTCTGACCCTTGTGGCCACGGCCAGCAGTCTTACCAAGGCCACTACCGATACCACGACCGACACGTTTAGCCTCTTTAATTCTGCCGGGTGCGGGACTTAGCGTATTAAGACGCATATTATTCTCCCTCAACCTTAACCAAATAGTGAACTTTATTAATCATGCCACGAACTGATGGAGTATCTTCTACTTCAACGCTGTGGTTGATCCGACGCAAACCTAAGCCAGCGACACAAGCTTTGTGTGCTGCTAGTCGGCCATTAGTGCTGCGCACTAATGTAACCTTGATTTTGTTAGCCTTCGCCATGGTAAAACTTCCGTTATACGTCGCTCGACAACCGTCGGGCTTAATTCAGAATTTCTTCAACTGTCTTGCCGCGCTTTGCAGCTACTTCATCCGGTGAGGACATTGTTTGCAATGCTTTGAAAGTAGCACGCACAACATTCACAGGATTAGTAGAGCCATAGCATTTGGCCAAGACGTTCTGTACACCAGCGATCTCAAGCACTGCTCGCATGGCACCACCAGCAATAACACCGGTACCCTCTGATGCAGGCTGCATGTAAACCTTGGATGCACCGTGGTTTGCTTTCGTTGCATACTGAATGGTACTTCCATCCAGCTCAACGCTAATCATGTTACGGCGAGCAGCTTCCATGGCTTTTTGAATAGCCTGTGGTACTTCGCGAGCCTTTCCGCGACCAAAGCCGACTTTGCCCTTACCGTCACCGACAACTGTCAGCGCGGTGAAACCGAAGATACGTCCACCTTTTACAGTTTTCGCTACACGGTTAACCTGAACCAGCTTTTCCTGCAGACCTTCATCTGCTGCTGAATCTCTCTGATCTCTCTGATCTCTCGACATATCGCTAAACCTTTAGAATTCAAGACCGGCTTCACGCGCGGCATCTGCCAACGCCTTAACGCGACCGTGGTATTTA